>Ga0179593_1328298_pt1 | contig 15712 bp, 13 predicted proteins | sample CZODoug2_1_08_16_FD_185931 | JGI IMG/M metagenome (GOLD analysis project Ga0179593, IMG submission 185931) | Vadose zone soil fungal communities from Angelo Coast Range Reserve, California, USA - CZODoug2_1_08_16fungal (PacBio error correction) | ecosystem: Environmental > Terrestrial > Soil >... | reverse complement strand
TTGCCTTACACAGGGGCAAACTGTTGTTTTATGGGACACGAGAGCTGGTCTTCAAAAAAATACAAGCTTCATACCAACCCTCCCCGTATGTGAATTCCCATCCCCCTGCCACCCAGGACTTCAATTACCACTTTTCTTCGACTTTGCAAGGACTTTCATTTTTCCAGTTGCTTTGCCTTGTTACCCGGGAGGCTGTCCGAAGTTGACCTCGGACGGATGAGAGAAGGGATTCAATAACCCGATCGTAAGGTTTGGAGTATCGACAGTTGTCACTAAATTCCGATGCCGGACCACGACCCTTCCGCAACCCCTGGCACCTCTCACAAGGGGAAGAAACAATTTTTTATGTGTACTGCACGTCTCCTCTCTTTCTGAAGTCACCGGCCTGTTATTTCACGTGCCCATGCCCTGCGGTGGTGTGGTGGGACCGCCGAATCCGGGGTGCCCGTAATAAAGGAAGTCCCTCGACCGCCTTCGGTACTTCCCCCTTTTTTCTGCCCACGAGTTTTTCCACTACCCCCCCCCCCCCCATGATCCACCATCTTCGCACGATTCCGTCGCAGACTTTGAGAAATCGCGCAGAAAAAGCCGCACTTAAACAGCTAATCGTCATTCTTATTCTTTTTCACGGCTTCTCGGCGCTGGTTCCTCCGCGCTATTTTTTTCCCCAGGCCCTTCCAGTCCCGCCTTCCCGTTGGCGGTTTATTCTTACACATCTCATCGAGTGTCTGCGCGGTTCTTTAACTGATAACTTCAGAAGCTCCCCGATTGCATAGTCAGCACAAAAGATTTCTTTCGCACAACAAACGTGTGCTTCGTCCGCTTCTTTCCCCAGAAGTTGTTGGCTGGCTCTCACATTTCAAGGAGTGGCCAGAAATGCAGGACTCCCCGTTTGGAAACGTCAGACGGAGTTTTCCCATAGTCCAAAAGCTTCTAACACCCCTCCCTTGAGTCCCCCGAAGGACATTCCGATCAGTGAAGCCGCCCAAAAGATCGAAGACCGGAGATTGATTTTGAAATTGACGCGAAAAATTTTTGATGAAAATTGAAAAGGGACTCTCCTTTGCCAGTAAAGGTTCCCCCTCTTCCCTAGGAGCTTCGTCCACTGGCACACCCACCTGGACGCGGCGTCCGCCCCGAAGCAGCCCTTTCAAACAAAGGAAAGGACAAGAGGAGAACGCAAGGGCGGATGGGACATGGAACAGACTCCTTTTCTTAACACTCCGGTAGTATCAGCTCCTTTTCGGTAGCAACCGTTCTGAACCGTCTTTTTCCGAGCGCACTTTTTGGCGCTCCTATATCATTAGAGAAAGTTTAGGAAGAGAGTGTTCAGTTCAGGGGAAGGGACCAAAAAACCTCCGGAGAAGGAGGATCAAAAAGGGGGGCATTTTCCCCAAATGTGAAGAGTAGAAGTTAGAATTTTTCTTTCTTTTTTTTTTTTTTTTGTTTTTTGTGTTTGTGGGTGTGTTTGGGGGGGGGGTTTGTGGGTTTTTTCTTTTTGTTATTTTTTTTTTTTTGTGTTGGTTGGGGTGGGGGGTTGGTAGTGGGTTGTGGGGTTGTGTCCCACCAAACACCCCCCCAAACCCCACATTGTGTTTTTTTTTTTTTTGGTGTTTTGGTTTGTGGGGGTGGGGTTTTGTGTCTTGGGGTTCTGTTTTTTTTGTTTTTTTTTTTTTTTTTTTTTTTTTTCTTTTGTTCTTCTTTTTGTTTTTGTGTTTGGTTGTGGGTTTGGGTGTTTTTCTTGTGTTTTTTGTTTTTTTTTTTTTTGTGTTTTTTTTTTTTTTTTTTTTTTTCTTTTTTTTTTGTTTGTTTTTTTTTTTTTTTTTTTTTTTTTTTTTTTTTTTTTTTGTTTCTTTTTTGTTTGGGTTTGGGGTTTTGGTTTTTTTTTTTTTTTTTTTTTTTTTTTTCTTTTTATTTTTTTTTTTTTTTTTTTTTTTTTTTTTTTTTTTCTTTTTTTTTTTTTTCCTTTCCCCCCTTTTGTGTTCTTTTCCTTTTTTTTTTTTTTTTCTTTTTTTTTTTTTCTTTTTTTTTTTTTTTTTTTTTTTTTTTTTTTTTTTTTTTTTTTTTCTTTTTTTTTTCTTTTTTTTTTTTTCTTTTTTTTTTTTTTTTGTTGGTTTTTTTTATGTTTTGGGTTGGTTTTTTGTTTTGTTTTTTTTTCTTTTCTTTTTTTTTTTTTTCTTTTTTTTCTTTTTTTTTTTTTTTTTTTTTTTTTTTTTTTTTTTTTTTTTTTTTTTTTTTTTTTTTTTTTTTTTTTTTTTTTTTTGTTTTTTTTTTTATTGGGAGCCCCTTTTTCCCCCCTCCATATCCAGTCTTTTGGTTAATTGTTCCTGTCCCCCGCCCTCCCTTCCGCCCTGCGACACGATCGTCCCCCTCTTCATGCTTGACTTCCCACTCTCGATTGGCTCGCGGTGGCCGTTTTTCATACCGGGGGATCCTCGTCATTTTTGTCATTCTAGTATCTTTTTGTTGGGAACCGACACACGGATCTTTACTTGCTGAGCTCCCGCCGCATTTCTCTTTTGGGTGAAACAGCGACGTTCTTTTTGCGACTCCAGTAACAATCGCTGCTGGTCATAAAACCGATGTCTTTTAAGTCAAGGCTATTTCTTCTGACATTCCCGCGGCGCGGTTCCCTTTCTTCTAAACTCATTATCGTTGTCCCCAGACCCCCAATTTTCATCTGAGGAGCGTATATCTTTGAATAATCATAATTGTTTTTAGAGAAGTCCGTTTTCCAGCTTCGGCAAGTCGTTCCCCTGACTTCTCCTCCCAGGCCCTCGCCGGTTCACTTCATTCAGCATCCTTCGATCCTTTTCCCATCATCGGTTTGTATGACTGACCCAGAATGGGTCGAATAAGTAGCGTCATGGTTGCTTCTTGAGCCGTCCTTTGGCTGAATACCGACGCTCTTCCCCTTCTTGGGATCTCATCATCGTCATTTTTTTTTCCCCAATCTTACTGAGCCCGTTTCCCCCACGGCTTTTCACCCTCGGTCAGTTAGTCGGCATACACGATATTCTTCTGGTAATCAGCAAGCATGCGACTTTTCCCCTTGTCCCGTCGCCGTTCTTCTTGGACAGCTTCACTGGCGCTGTGCGAGAAGCTCCGAAAATTGATGCGGCACCGGTTTTTACAGACATGTAAAACCATTTTAGTCCTGCAATCTTCTTTCTTTTTCCGTTGTAAGCTCCCCTTCTCCCTTTGCTGCTTTCCCTGTCCCCTGGTCCCGTGAAGTCAGTCTCGTTCTTTTTCTACACTGGACAGAGCGGAAATACGGTGAAGGATGAGTTTAACAAAAAAGAGTCGTGGGAACCCCAAGATCTGGTTCCTCCCCCCACGATCTGTTTTGCAAGCCCCATTTTATTTTTTTTTTCCAAAAGCCTTGGATTCGCGTTTGCCTTCGGACCTTGTTGTGGTTGGATTGGTTGAGGAATGAGTTTCTTCTTTCTTTTCCCCCTTCCGTCGTTCAGGCCTCGGTACTCCTGTATTCCTAAAGTTGATGAGCTTTCGAAGATGGGGGAGTTTAGTATTATTTGCCCCCACTTCTCCTATCCGTCTCGAATCTTTTGTCTCTGGTTTCGACAGAACCCGCTACTTTGGTCTTCTTTTCTTGTGGAAGCTTGGCGTTTTTTTGTCTTGCGGTGAGAGCTTTTAACTTGGCCTAAAAAGCAATTCCCCGCAGTCGACGCGCGTGTCCCCTTTTCCCTGCAGTCCAGCTCACCCTTCCCCCTCGCGTTGCCCGTGCCATCCTCGTAGTTTTTTGGGCCCCCCCTCGATCGTCTTTTGAGACAAATATTCTAGTCTTCATTTTGACCGTAATGTCTGTTCGCCGCAGTTAGACAGAAAATTCTCTTTTTCTCCTCGCAAAGCTTACGGCGGGCCCCCTTTGGCTTGCAGATCATCAGCCTTTTGATCATCGTCTACTCAACCCTTTCCCGCGCGCCAGAACCTAATAAATTTGCCGGGTTGCTAGTTGATGGGCGTTTGTTCTTCGTCTTGCTCTTGCTTGTTTTTTTTTCTTTCTAGGCTATTGTCTTGTAATGGTTTTTTCTTCCTCCGCTCGTAGGTGCGAGCTTGTCCCTCCTTCTCAGGTGCCTTATCAAGAGCACTCCCATAAGGGAACAATGATCTTTGAAGGTTGAGCACGATATGAATTTCCACATGTACGTCGGTCCTCTTCTCCTTGTCCTTCACAGAACCTCCCGTTGCCTTCCCCCTTTTTGTGCCTCCTCCCTGACCCGAGGCGGTAGGCGTTGTTTTTTTGCTTTCAGGTCCCCTAAAAAACCTTGTTGGTAAAGTGGATTGTGACCCCCGCCAGCTCCGTCACCTTTCTTCCCCCTTTCTTTCCGCAGCCGTCAAACCTTCCCCGTCCCAATAGAATGTGAACGTCTTGGATGCTCAGTCTTTGAAGGTGATTGCTTGTACGCCTTTTGCTCCTTTCCTCACATTTTTCCAAGGTTCCTTGCCTCCCCTTTTAGCCCCTTTTAATTGCGGTCTGTGTGACTCTTTCTTCTGGGCCGGGGTGAGGATGGTGCCCTTTTTTTCTTTTTTTTCTCTTTCTCGGTTGAGAAGAGATGTGTTTCCTCCCCTTGACCCCCCCCACAACGAGCTGTTTCTGCCTCCTTTCAGGAATACAACAAACAGGACCGCCCCCCTTTTACAGTTGAAATTAGGAGTGATTCTCAACTTCCCAATGCGTATCCGTCACATAGGCCGGCTCGAATTGGGACACGAATTTTTTTTTCCTTTTCTCTGTCTTTTACGGCGGCTTTGGTTTCCTCCTTTTCTTTCCGGCTATGCCGCCACGGTCCCGTTCCCCATGAACAAGTTTTGGTCATCGAACTTTTTTTGACGGTCCCTCGACTAGAGACCCTAAAGCGAAACCCGACCCCTCCTCTTTTCCGATTGTCCGCGGCACCAGGTTTTAAGTTTTCGCCCCGTGTTTCTGTCCGTCCCCGTCGCGCGTGGTCCCTACTGACCTTGTATCGTTGGACGGATCTCCGTACTCTCCGGGTCAATTACTCTGTAACGGTCTTTTTTATCCGCCTTCGGCTTCGGACAATTTTTTTTCCCCCTGTCCCGCTCGCGGGGCCGACCAACCCCCCATGATTACCCCCTCCTGTAATCCCCGATCGGAAAATAAAGTTTCCCCCATCCGTTGAAGACAAAGAGAAGTTATAAAACCTTTAGGCCGCGCTAGGCAAATTGATGGTTCATCGCTCGCCGGCGCTCTTTTCTCCTTTTCTCTTCAACAGCCCCTGGACCAGGCCCTTCCTTTTCCCTCTTTTCTGGATGAGACAATCATGAGGTGTAGGTGCCTTGCTATGATCACTTCGAGAAGCGGAAATCTACATGCTGATCCCTCCCTTCCCCCCCACCGCTGATCCCCCCAACTACGCGGATCAGTCTGTCCTCCTCTCTTCCTAAAACAGTGTACATTACATGGCATTCCTTTCTGGAAATTTTCTGATGGCGCGGCTCCCCCCCTACTTCCTACAAGCTCTCACCCAAGACGTGACCATCTGTAGCGGCTCCCCCTCCCCCTCCGAACTAGCGAATGAGCCGGCTTTTCTATTTGTTTGGTTCATTTTTTGCCCGGGAACCACCCTTTCCCTGCGACGTTTTCAGTACAGTATTTTCCCCGGAGTCCCCTAACGATCGGAAGTATTTCCCCTTCCTTGGGCCGGATGGTGGCTGTGTTGGTGGCCAAATTTCATAAGCAAGACAAACCACTCCCACCCAGCACTGCCTGAGACGCAAGAGTCTTCTTTTTGACACCTCAATGCGGAATTTTCCCCCCGATCTTTGTGTTTTATTCCTCACCCCCCCCCCTCCTTTGTTTTTCCCCCCACGATAATAGAGCATCTAGGTTTTTTAATTCCTGCAATGGATTGTTTCCGCTGAAGGATTCCTAATCTTTCGATCCCTTCACGGAAATTTCCGTGATCTCCCTTTCTGACTTGCAGAGATTCAGCGCCAACTCCCCCCTCCGAAACCTTAATGCGGATTCACCCTTGTGGGGACTGTAAAACAGTTTTTAGGTAGAGGGTTTATGAACCCTTCAGTCACAGCAGTGCCCCCCTTATTCTGTTGGTTTTCCTTTCCCCCTCGCCCGGCGCCGCGCACCCTCTTCTTCCTTTCGTCAGGTATGCGACCTCACTTGAGGCTCTTGTTATTTGCTTAATCCTGTTTTTAGCCTCGTTTCCTCTTTTTCCACTTTTCTCGTCCTAGGTGGTGGGGCCGCCCACCTTCTCGATTGAGATACCGTCCTTGCTGTGAGGGATTCCAACCTTAAGCCTTAACCCCTCTCCCTCGGAGTCTCCCATTCTTTTCTGCGAAATTCTCTCTTCTTTCTTTTTTTTCAGGCTCTTTTGTCTTCTGGTCCCTGAATTTTAAAGACGTTGACGATTCGTTTCCCTAAGTCGAAAAAACTTGATTCATATCCTTTTCTCTCTTTTTCGCTTTTCTCCCTCCGGTGTGTTTTTTTCCGTAGCTGTGTGCCCCGTATATCCCCCCCCAACGGCGCAGTTTCACCTTTCCGATTACCCACCACGCCGCGTTCATTCCTCCTCTCCTGACGGTTGTTCCTCCTCGGTGGGCTTTACCCCATTTCGATTTCCCTGCTAGGGGATCGTACCCTATGGATTTTTTTAGCGGGCTTTTTTTGATCGGTTGACGCTTTGATCTATCACTCTCTTTTCCCCTTTTTTTTTTTAGTTCCCCCCTATGGCCTAGTACCGTTCCCAACGATGACATAGGTCCTCCCCCACCCCCGTAGCCACTAGCACGGAGTCGAGATTGCTTCTTGACCTTCATTACTGAACTCTGTTTTTTGAATGCATTCTTTCGCCGTCTCCGTTCGGTCTTTTTCCGGATCTTACCAAGAACTCTTGCGTAATTTTTTTTTATGCATTTCCTCCCCATAAATGCGCTGCAACGGTTTCCCCCTCATTTGGCCCCACCATTTTCTCCTCCCTAATGATGAGCGTTCAAGAGATGAAGCGACCCTTCTGATCGTTACTGTACATTTCCAGTTGAGATTCCCTCCAATTTCTTTTTCCTCTCCTCCCCTGCAGCTAGTCCAACCCCTGTCCTTGTTGTGGCTAAACCTGCTGAAGTTTAGGGGGACCCCCAACTGGGTGCTGAAAACCGATCCAATGCCCCCCTTTATTTCTCCCTTCCCTCCTTTGGCTTTTCGTTGTTTTCTGGGTCGGTGTCGTTTTTGTGGAGGTTTTCGGATTTTTCGACCATTGTTTCTAGTCGTCCCTGCTTTTAGGTTGTAATTTCCTTTTCCAAAGTAGCTGTTCCCATTTTTCTCTTTTTTTTTCGCTTATTTGGCCTTCTTTTTTTTTTCAGACTCCGCTGTCTAGATCTTTTTTTTTTTCCCCCCCTGGCTTTGTGCTTTCTATACGAGAAAGTTGTATGAGGTGAGGGTCCCTTTTAGAACTGAGCTCGGAGAATAGGTATTGGCCCCCCCAATACTTGAACTGTCGTCCAGGCTTGCTTGCCCAGGTGCGCGTCCCCCTACTTATTTCTAGTTACTCCGGCATGCATCCTTTCTTCTTTTTTGCTGACGTATTTGGCGTCATTTAGATTTCGCTTCTCCTTTATCTTCTGTAACTTCCGCGCCTCTTGCAAACCTCGTCTGAGCTTTGTCTCCTCAGCAACGGTCTTTTGGGACTGTGTAATCAGCGTGGAAGTTATCCCAGAGTTACTGATGACGACATAGCGCTCTCCCCCCCCCCGTCTCTTGCCTTGCTCCTTGGGTGATGGCGTGCGCTTTTTCTTCTAGCTCTGATTCGAGGACTGTTCCCCCCCTGTTCTCCTGTATCATGGTTTAAATCGTCGCTAGTTGTCCCTCCTCCCTCTTTTTCATCGAGGGTGCCGTCTGCGAACATTCCCCCGTCCCTCACCCCGGATTCGTTTTTTTTTGCCTTTGACTCATGATCTCTTATCCATGTTCTGGTCCCTCGAATGGCCGTCAAATTAACATGTGCCCCCGTGGGCCCGTCCCTTTCGCGCACGGGCCCTCGCGTTGAGTGTTCGGGGTCGGCGTCGGTCGGATTCCTTTTTTCCCCCAACGATTGGTTCGATGCAAACCTGTTATCCTCCCGGTTCCCTTGAGTATAGTCCGGTCCTCCCTTCCCGGTCTCGGCTTTCCAGCCCCCTCCCTTCCCCCAGGCACATCGCCACCCTTTCGTTTTTGCTTTTTTTTTCCTCCTCTTGTTTGTGAATTGTACGCCATGTTGCTGGGTCTGCTGCCTTACCCCAGAAAAAACTTTTATAGTGTAGTATTGTGTTTTTTTGCGAACCCAGCTCGTGTTCTGGCATTTTCCCCTCCCCCTTCTTCTCCTCTCCGTGGTTTTTGATCTTGGCCTTTGACGACAATTTGGACCCTCCCCACCCTCTCTGTTCTTTTTTTTTTTTTCTTGAATCGGAGAAGGACAACCCAACAGTGTTTCATGGATACAACCTCTTCCAGTTTTGGGCATTCAGGGCCTTTGGTCTCTCCCCCCCCCGTCCCCCAAAGGCGTACATCATCTCTTCAATTTTTGATCTCTTGCTTTCCTTCCCCCCTCTGTTCTGTGGCGAAAGCTGATGACCTAAGGAAAGGATCTGTCCTTCTGGCCTTACTTTACTTCTGAACAATGGTTTTGTTAGACAACTTTTTCATTGTTCCCTCTACGCCGACCCTCACGCCGTTCACCCCGGTCCGACCGTTCGGGCCAGTCTTCGGGCTGTGAATTTCCCTTTTTTATGTGTCTTACAGTCTTAAAGAAGTCCCATCTTGGGGGCCCCCCTCCCTTCTACCCCCGATACTTTTTCTTTAATGTACTTTCTTGGCCACGGCCCCCCCGTCTTTCTCCCCTCTTTCCCTATATTAATTTTTAGAACGAACGAGAGCGGTTATTCCCACACATAAGCAAGTTTCCCGTTTCGGCAAACCCCATCCTGCGAGTCCTCCCCCACCTCCGCCTACACTTCCCCCTCGGAGGTTTTCCTTCCGGCCCAATGTGCTGATGGGCTGCCCGTCCCTTCCTCGGCGTGGTTTTGTGATGAAAGTTCCCGCCATTTGACGTGTAATTCGGGCGTTTGATGCTCACCTCCTCCCTGCTTTTTTTTTTGTCGGCGGCGGATTTCAGATCTGCCCCTTCTATAGCGCTGCCCTCTACCTTTCAGCTTCCCCTCCGGCCACAACTAGATTACAAAAAATTGATTTAGGCCCTCTTGGGACTCCATAAGTCGTTGCAGCTGCCTTTTCACTCTTCCGCATGCGTTTGAAGTATTTGCCAAGGCTTTTGCCTCCCCTCTGTCAACAGTACCTGACAAGCCCCAAGCAGTCTTCCCCCTACTTAGTGTCGATCACGAAAAAACCACATAAACGTCCCCCTTCTTTTCTCATTCGATAGCCCAGGCCCCCTTTCCATCTCCCACCTTGCCCAGCGCCTCCTTTCCGTCCAGTTAGTAAAAAGGCCTTGATGAGAGGTCCCTCCTGACAACGGCACCCGCGTTTTAAGTCCCTGAAGACTCTACCCCCCCCCCTCCCCCCCCCCTCTCCCGTTGAGCAGCCATCTTCTTTTTTTCTCCGGTTTTTGTGACCCCCTCCCGTTGGGATTCAAAACCATTTCCACGCCCCGCGCCTTTTTCTAGTAGCACTTCCTGAACTGGTCTTCCGCTCTGCTCTGAACCATCTTTTCGCTCCCCTTTCCCCCCTTCAAGTTTGGGCATCCGCAAGAGCTTGAGCTTTTTGCGACATCCCCTAAATCCTTTGCGGCTCAACATTGTGGGCCATTCTTGAAAACCACCGTTTGCCGTTTTGCCTTTGCTCCCTTTATCTGTGGGATGACCCCCCCCCCCCCCACAAGTCACAGACCAGTCGCCACCCCCTCTTTTCTTGTTGTTACTTTTGTGAGGGCTAGACAAGATCGTTTTCCTTCCCTTTTTTTCTTGGACCCCGAATGACTTTTTTGACTGGCTTCTTGTTTTTATTCTCCTTCCCTTGTTCGGACGTTTTCATCCGACGTTTTTTTTTTCCTCTTTTGAACCCATGTTTCCCCATAGAGATCACAGACGACGTGCGTCGCGCGGTTTCCCCCCCCTGCCTGACTCTACTTGCGACGCCCCCTCGCTTCTTGTCTCCTGAAGGCGCATTTTCCTCCCCAAAAGATGGTAAGCACTTTGGAAGTCATTCCAATGCGCGTTAATGATCTCCCCCCACATGATCGGGAAAACGACTTCCGCCCTGCCTCCGTCGGTTTCATCTCTCTTTCCCTTTTGTTTTTTGTTGCGATTTGATACCGAGCGTCTCGCTCTCTCTTCCCTTTTCTTTCCCCCCGCGATTTAGAGCGAGTTAAATTAACTTAATCATCCGACGCGTGATGAACTTCATCCATGTCGCATTCCCCTCCTGTCATGGTCGCTTTGCTTTTTCTCAGTTGCTTACCTTGCTCTTCTTCCTTTTTGGGTCCTTCCTCGGTAAGTTTTTCGTGAGTCGTGTTTATCAGTTCTTCACCCAACTGATTTACCGTTCAAACTGAAACGATGCTCCCCAGTCTCGTCCCCACGCTGCCGTCGTCGTCCTTCTTTTCTTTTTATATACCCAATTTCTCCTTACGATAGCCCGTGGGACAGTATCCCTTCCCCCCACGCACGATAATTGTTCCCTTGTTCTTTGCGCAAACCACCAGCGGCATGATTGGCCCCACTTTTAGACATTTTTCAACACGATTCATATTAAGATCCCTCTTTTCTGTTGAGTAGCTTTGAATTTTCGACTGCCGTCACTTGGATTTTTCAAACGGGGTCCTTTTCCTTCGATCAAGAGTCCTTTCCTCTACGTTGAGCGGACCTACTGGTACTTCCCAGTTTTCTTACTCTGAACCTTGTTCGCATCTTTTTGAAACTTCTTGGGTTGATGAGCCAAACGTATTTTTTTCCCCATGACCCCTGTCCGGGTTGGGCGAGGTTTATGGGTTGGACCGGTGTTTGCGGCTTCTTGGATTCCTCCCCGCGTCCTTGGGCCGTTTCTCTTCTTTGGCCTGTTTTCCTTGTACCTTCTTTTTCAACTTCTTATGAGGTTATTGAGAGAATTTTCCGGCCGTCGGAAGCCAGATTCCTAGGATCCTTTTTTTTTGTCGGGTTTTTCTTTTTCTTTTGGACCCCCTAAACTCTATTTTGTGGCTGACTTTTTTACTTTGTTTCTTCTCTCCCTCTTGCCTTGGTCCCCAACCTACTTCCAGATGTAGTCCAGGCCGCTTTCCCGTAGTTGGCCAGCAAAAACAAGAGGGCTTCCGAGATGCGTGACCTTTTGAGATTTTTTTTGATGCTGTCCCCAATTCCTTTTATCTTCTTTCTTTCTGAGTTCTTTGAACTTTGCGCCGACGACCTCTTAGCTTTTTTTTCTTTCACTGCCCAGCTTGACGGCGTTTTTTTCTTTCATTTTCGAAGAAAGTCAGCTGCGCACTCCCCTCGTCCCGCTTCCCGCCGATGCCCGTCATCCTCATTTGCCGGGCTGCCTTCCCCTTCTGTTTCGTTCTTTAGATGTGGGATGCTGGGGTGTCTCCAGTTTCCAAAGGGGTTTGTAATCATGGGTTGGGTCTTCCGCGCGTGTTTTTTGCTAAAGTCTTGTCGAATACGTACGTTTCTTCCCGGATCTAAGATGTTGAAATTACCACTCACCCGTTTCTAGTTTGAAGGTTTTTGAAGTAGCCCCCTCACCGTTATCCAATGTCGTCTTGTTCCCGCCGCCTTTTTCAGCCCCGAACCTGCACGCGTTGTCACCTGGTCGCGCAGCCGGGCCCCTCCGGTTTTTTTTTTTCTTTTGTTGGGGTTTGCGTAGTCGGTCGGGAACAGCTTCGTGCGATTCACCAACCCTGTTCAACAGAAACTGGTCTGTGGTCGTTCACCCGGTCGTCTCTGTCAGCGGTCCAGCGCCGTCATTTTCAATCCCTCTCCCCGACCGTTTTGGCACCCCGCTCTTTCTCCCTCCTAGTCTTTGACGGGTTGATGTCTCTTTTGCTGGGTATGAGAAATCCAAAGTCGGGCATAATCTTTTTCCCTACGGGTAATTAGGTTTTGTTGCCTCCCTTCTTTCCCCCAAGTAAAGTTTGCTCGTTGTTTCTTTCCCCCCTTTCTTGCACCATCTCTTTCTTCTGATCCCCTCTTTTTTGAGTATAGGCCGACAATCAACCACCTTTTACCCTTCTTTGTGTAACGCACTACTGGCCCACTATAAGTTGGGCCATGCCCGGCTTTTGATCTTCCCTGCCCATACCTGAGTACATCCCTTATCTTCCCCAGTTCTTTCGATCGCGTTCCCTACGGTCATGGCGATGATTGCATGTTTCCTTCAGTATGTCAAGAGCTGACGTTTATAATTCTTTCCCCTGTCCCCAATCGTCTGTTGCCCCACATAGTAAACCTCCGCTTTTTCCCTGTCAATCCTACTCGCCGACGTTTCCCTCCGCACCCCGGCCGGACCGAGTGGCCCGATTTACCCCGGAAAAAAGGGCATTAACGTTTGACGTTAGTCCCAGACGGGACCCTGTTACTTTCTTTCGGGTTTAGGCTTCCCGTCAACCGCTTTTTTCATTCCCTTTCATTTCCTCTTGCAACCTTCAAAAATTCTCTCCTTTAGTTTCTTCCATACTCTCTCACGCACTCGGTCCAGCAAAACATGATACCCCGAGCAAAGACGCTCGGAGCACCCCCCAGCGATCCCAAGCGCGCCCTTTCCCCCCCCTTCTGAGTCCGAGGCCAAGCGCCGGCACTGGTGTGATTCTTCATCGGCGGCGCTTCGTTGTTCTTAGGCTTCATAGATCTCTACACTTGACCCTTTAACATGGACCTTGATGAATCTGTCTTCCTGCTCTTTTCCCTAGATTTGAATTCGTTAAGCGCGTTTTCCCCTCTACCTGATTTCAGCGCCCCACCCCAAGTACTGGCGGGGCTTTTCCCTGTTCTGCTTCCTTTTTTGGTCCCTTTCGGGGTTCCGAGATTGGACGTACCCCCGCTTGCATTTGCCAAGCCGATGGTTCCTCGATCCACCAAGTACCCTCGCAATCTGCTTCCCCCCCCCAAAAAGGTGAGATAGCTTGCAGATACCCAAATCCAAGCATCCCCCCCAGACGCCTCTCTCGGATTTTTCCCTTCCTACGCGTCTTTCCGCGTTTAAATCCTCCCACGGCCATCTCATTTACTTACTAAAGGTCAAGTATGTGAGCGGAATGACGCACAGACGCGCAAAAGAGCTCCCAAGAAGCCACAACCGACTCCCCCATACCCCTGCGCGAGTCCCTCCCCGCGCTTCTTTTCTTCCACGACTTTTCCCCTTTACCCCCGTCTCGTGATCCCCCCCCCCCACAATGGTTCGATTTTTTTTTGAGTGCAACCTTTTCATCCTGTTTTACCGCGAATAATTTTTTCTGGTTGCAGGGCCTCAGCCGTGAGACGCATTGAGTCTCATTTCCGTCCCCCCCCCCACCGACCTTCTTTCTTCTTCTCAATGGTTTTATTTTCTTTTTCCCAACCTGTTGCCTTCAGACCTTTATCAGGATCGGAGGAACCTCCCCTTGCCTCGTGAATGTTTCCACGACGAACGGCTCACCGACTCCCGATCGCGTTCCTTTCTGCTCTTCTTCCCCATACTTTTCGAGGCGATGGCTATCTTTTTCGCCTAATTACCTTTTTTTGATCTGTTCCAGACTTAACGTTGGTTTGCCCGCAGGTAGCGTGACCCGAATCGTTTCTCTCTGGGCTTCCCCAAGCCGCCCGCTCCTTTCCGCAGTCACTCGCGCTTTCGGAGTCTCCCTTTTCCTTCTCCCGGCTAAAAGAGGGCCGAAGTTATTTTTGATGCGGAATGAAGTTACGAATTGATAGAACCCATTCTATCACGTGCCTTGCCCTCTCTTGCCTACGCTGGTACTTTTCTCCCTCGTTTGTTGTTGATCTCGATACCCTGACGAGTCAGACTATTTGAGTTGTCCGATATTTCTTCCCCCGATCTCACTTATTAACTCCACCGTACGAGCCTCAACTCATCTTTGGGATGACCACTTTCGCCTTCCCTTCCCTTTTCTCTCGAGCGGCTAGCATTTGATATCTTTTTTCCTCCCCTCGGCCGAAGTCTGTTAGTAAGTTTGTCTTTTCCAACCCCCCCTAGTTACCCGTCCGCCGTCCCCCGCTGAACCTCTTCTCCAACCGGTTTTTTCGCCTCCCCATCTAGGCTATTTGATCGCCGGTTAGGTGTCCCCTCTTTCTCCTCGATCGGTCTCAGTCGGTTTCCCGATCCCTTTTCCCACGCTCCTTTTTTTCTGTTTGCGGTGTATCCCCCCCCCCCCTTTTACCGCTTTTGTTGCCTTGACCATGCCCCACCTTTGAGTCCCTTCGTGGTTCGTGATTCAAAATCTCATGGCCGTCTCCGTGCGGCTTCCCTTGCCCTTTTCTTTCTGAATCGACCCGACTTATTTTTTCCCTTCCCTCCCCTTTCCAGCGGACGAGGACTTTTGTGCTGCTACCGAAAAACAAATTTTCGAGATTCCCCAAGGTCATCCCAAACGGTTTTTCCCCCCCCTCCCTTTGTAAATACGCCGATGGTTCCGAGCCGTGGGGGGCTTTTTTAGGTTTGGTTTGAGATGATTTCGTCCATCGCGTTGTTGCAGTTTTTAGCCTCTGTACGGCGGTTGTGTGTACCCCATTGTCCTTTCCCTGACCCTTCGCGGTTTTGTGGCTATTTCGGTCCTGTTCTTTGAGTGAGAAATGGAGAGTTTCCTTTTTTTTTTGATTTTCTACGATCACTGTTTCTTTGAGAAGTTGTCGAGAATTTTTTCTCTATTCGCAACTTTATTGGCAAACCACCTTTCGTCCATGCGCTTGCCCGGTTGCTCGAAATCCCCCCTCTTTTTTCCCTACCGACTTATTTGGAGATCTAGTATTTTTTTTGCCTTTTGGCCACTGGTTAGTTTCTAGAAGTTCATATTATGAACTGTCTCCGCGCTATAAGAACTCGCTGTTTTTTCGTTCCACCTCCCTGGCTGACTTCGTTTTCAGGGCTTTTCCTCCTCCCAGTTGAAGAAGCTCAGCCCTCCAGCATAATACAGACGATTGTCGCCCCTCTTTTTCTTCGTGCGCTTTTTTCGGATTCTTGTTTTGTTTTCTTTATTGCTCCCCCCGGATTTTCTCTGTTGGGGTGGTCTTCCCCTTTACCCTCTATCTCGAAGGCTAGGTCATGGTACTACAGGCGAGATCTTGTCCGTTGCCTTTTCGACCACATTACATACTTCCCCGGATTTTTTTCCGGGCATGAGCCTTCCTCCCTAAGTTCACATTTCAGTATTTTTGCATCTCCTCGGACGTGGTTTTTAACACTAGGCCTTCCGCCGCGCATCGGCCCCCTCTCCTTTCGGGTTTGTTTTTTTTCTTGTTCGTGCGTTAGTCGGATTTACCCCGTGTCAACTCCTTTTTGTCCGTGCAACATGTTCAAAAGAGACCCCTTTCTGAGGTACTAGGTCGCTAGGCTTTCAGCCGCCCTTCCCCCTCACCTCCCTCGCCTGTCTTTTTCTTTGTTTTCGCCTTGGACGGGATCCTTTCTCTTTTTTTTTTTTTTCTCTGAAAATCCGGCGGGCCAGCCCCGAACTGCTATCGCCCGGTCCGGTTGTTTGTATTTCTGTCTGGTCAAAGAAACGTTCCTTTGTTTCTTTTGTCCCCCCTCTTT
>Ga0179593_1456146_pt1 | contig 15713 bp, 7 predicted proteins | sample CZODoug2_1_08_16_FD_185931 | JGI IMG/M metagenome (GOLD analysis project Ga0179593, IMG submission 185931) | Vadose zone soil fungal communities from Angelo Coast Range Reserve, California, USA - CZODoug2_1_08_16fungal (PacBio error correction) | ecosystem: Environmental > Terrestrial > Soil >... | reverse complement strand
AGTCTTCTGACGTGAGACTGCCCCCTTTCCGACTGTATCTAATGAGGGCTCCAGACTACGAATCGCCGACCTATGAGGAACCTTTTTTTTTTTCTGTTATTCTCTCTCTAGTGTATATTCCCTTCGTATTGAACGAAAGCGCGTTCTTTCCTTTCGTGTCCCTTTACCCTGCGGGCACGGTCCGCCAGACGCAAGAGTTGCAGCACTCCCTCTCCCGTGCCCCTAGAGCTTTCTGAGAAAGTGTGCCCGAGCCCCCCTTTTTCCCCCAACTCCGCCAGCTACGAGGGAGACCAGTTCCTGGAGTACAAGGCGGGCCGTAATCCCCTGCATTCTCCTTTGTTTGGAGCGGCGGGATTTATTATAATTCCCATGTTTTTGTTTCTCCCTTCCTCTCTCTACAAAGCTCGACCGTCCTAACCTTGGTTGTGAGATGGCCGACCCTCCTCCTTTCTGAAGTAGCTTCCGATCGCTCCTCGTTTGCCTGCCAAATTGACTCGTGTTAACGTTGGGTGGACCTACGCGCTTTCTTCTTGATGGACGGCCTTTCCAGAATCCTGGCCACAGGCGCCTTTGCCATTTTAACTTTTTACGGCACTTTAGTTATGGCCTGCTGGCTGTTTTCACTGACTTTCTTTCCCCGATACCCCTTTCCAGCTTGCTGGCTAGGCGCAATATTCGCGATACTAGATTCCTCCTGCTTCTAGACAAGAGAGTCCTGTGCGGCTGCGTCCTCCTGAATTAGCGGGCACTTTGTTGCGACCCCGTAGTTCACGAGTTTCGTGATTTTGAGTTTAGCCCGCGTTTTAGTGACGATTTGCCGCTAGGTCTGGCCCTTGTTTTTACCGCCGCTGGAGGTAACAGCCTGCAATTCAGTCCCTAGAGTCAGGCTCTTATTTTCCACTTTTCAGATCCCGTCTCTCTTTTTTTCCTCTCCACTCTTAGTGTCTGCGGTGTTTTTTATCAGACACTCTTCCCTCCTTCCGCAGTGCTGTTTTAAATGCCATTTGACGTTTTCCGGTCCTACTTGTGCGACCCCAAATTCTGATGTTGTCTGGTCAGCTCCTGCTCATGAGATCAGCTGCTACCTCAGGTCGATTCTGAGCTTGCTCCTCGCCTCTGGAAGTAGAGTCCCACGACTTCACTGGGCTTCAATTTGCCAGTCCTTCGGCCTTGAGCGGTTCGCCGCGATTTCTTTCTTTCCCTCAAAACTGTGTTTTAGAGATCAGATTCCCTCTTTCATTCCGACCGTCTCCACCGCAGTGCTCAGGGCGTTCCTTATGGTCCGAAGGCTGTCCTGTCGTCCTTTCGCACGTCTCGAAAGGATCTTCGCGCACCTTCGGCGATCTCGGCCTAGGCCGGCAGATCTGCCCTCCGTGTCTTTACGGTTCACCCAAGGTCTCGGCGATGTTTGCGAGCCCTTTTAAGTCTTGGTGGTGGATCTCCGGCTCCATAGATGCGGCTCCACTAGAATCTCTTTTCCTAGTGAGAAACGTCCTTTAACCGGGACTCTCTTCAGTCCCTTCAGAGTATCTGAGACTTGGTGATCAGTTTCTGAAGTTAGGGGCCTTCGTTAGGTGATAGCTCGGTACCCATTAACGAGCCCCGGCCGGTAAAAGCTTCTCCTCCTCTTTTCCCTTCACGCATGCAGTTTATGCCCCATTCCAGTCTCCCGGTTGTACTCATGATTTCCGTGACTCCTTATGATTGCCCCCACCTCCGCGTTTTGTGACCTCTATTCACCTCCGCCTTTTCTGATACTGCTTTTCCTGTATTGCGCCGTCCCTCTGGGTCGCTCTTCCGCGTTTTGAGCGCCACACGCCGATCGGCGCCGTTTTCGAACCATTACTGTCCCCTGACTCGTCAGTTGAGATTCTTCCCTTTTGAAGTTTTCGTTCACCCCGGGCGTTTCTTAGCGACGTCCCCCCTACCACGCTCACGTTGCCATAGTTTTCCGACCCCTGACCGGTCGTAAGGCTCCATTCGCATCGCAACTCCTTCTCCCTTGATCCGCAAGCGTCGGGCCCCCTGTGTCGCCCCTCCGGTTTGACCTTATGACCCTCCCCCTGTCCTGGGACCCAAGCCACATCCTCGACCCAACCCAAACGAATGAGGGTTATTTGTACTCGCCTGCAATGTCTCCTCGTCTGCCCCTTATGGCCACCTCTTCTGTCTTCTTTCTCCAACGCTTTCTCAGAGATTCTGCTTGATCTGCCACTGTTGTACTCGAGGGTCTTTCCGTGCCCCCCCTCGTAGTCTTCTCTTGAGTGAACTATGCGTTCTTTCGTCGTTTCTGATTTGAGACACGACTTTCTGACCGTCATCTCAGTGTGACGTCCCGCTATTCCGGGCACTCCTTCGAGCGGTTGTGCCTTGCTAGCACACCCTTTCATTCGATCCTCTTGATAGAAGGTAAGGGCAAGGGCATGCCTTTCACTTCAGAGCCCTTGATCTACTGTTTTCTTGTCGTACGTTCTTGTCCCCTTTGACAACTCTTTCCCCGCTATGGTCCCATGTTTTTCTTCCCCCCTACTTAGCCCCCTAATCGGGCCTTTAGCTCGTGAATACATCACTCGAATAGGATTTGCTTCCTGCCTTTTTCTCTCCGCATTTCATGCTGTTTACGCCGCGCTCTCCCGCCCCCCCACCCCAATATTTCGAGTTGCCTCGACGCGTTCTCATGACGCTCCCTGTAATGTCGTAGAAGGATTCACCTCCTCCTGCCTGTCAGCCTTTGTTTCAATCCTTCATTCCTTTACCGTCAGTCATAGAATTAAGTCGTCAGATGCTCCCGTCGTTCCGACGTCGGAATACCGGTCTTCCCTCTTCCCCCCATGCTTCCCGGTGCGCGCCCCCACCCGCGTCGTTGCGCACCATCGACCGGCAGACTGCTTTTCGCGCCTGCTCGAGAGTGTCGGTCTTCTTGAATAAGGAATCGTAAGGATCGGTATCTAAGCACTGACGAGTTTCCCCCTCTTCCTCCATCGGCTCCGATTTCGGAAAAGTCCCTTCTGTCTGTAAAGTCCCCTTTGCGTCCCTAGGTTATGAATTTTTTTTCCCGATCCCGTGAGAAGGAGCGCGATCTTCCCAGCCGTCTCGGTCTCCACCTTGCCCCCTCCCCTCCCCCTCCTCGTGAGACGAAACACTCCGCTGCAGGAGATCGCGCCTTTTGGCCTTATAACTCCCTTAGTGGGCCTGCGGTCCCGCTGTTTTGACAGTTGCCTTTATTTCCTTCCTTCTCTCTGTAGAGTTGGTTTTTCTTTTCAATGTTTCTCGCTTTCCCGATAGATATTGAGAGGGGACCCTTCCTCGGCCCTCCCCTTTCTCTAAATCCCCCTGGCTGACCCACCTCCTTATCGCCCGCAAGACCAACGTCTTTCCTCTCTCCATGACTTTCAAGGGTCGCATTTTTTCATTCCTTCCTTGTTTTCGTTCTAGACATATATCCACAACGCCCTCAGTGATCACGTGTTATGGTGTAGTAGGTTCGCCTCCTGCTGGCGGCCCCCCTACGTTCGTCGTCATTCTGCCGCCCTGGTGTGTTCGTACATCGTAGCCTTTCAAAGTGAACTTCCACTCCTTACATTTTTCCCTTTTTGGATTCTCTTCTTTTTCCTACGGGTTTTCTAGAGATCCAGTTCCTTTTTTTACATTAGTCACTCGTTTCTGGTTTGACGGAGTTACGACCAACCCGGGGTCTGAAGATGACCCTCCCCCAGTGTTTGCTTTTCTCCCGAGATCTAGCCCGTCCACGTTCACTTAGTTCTTTTGTGTTATTGAGAATTTTGCGGACGTCCTCTTACTTCACGACTATCTCTTTTTGACCCCCTTGGATCGCTGGCTTTTTTTGCTGATACGTTGTCGCTTGCTCCCCCGTCCGGCGTGTGTCAGAGAAAGTAAAGTGTCTATACGATGTGACCGAAGTTCCTTCCCATATCCGAGATCGGAGCGCTAACACACCCCTTTTTCTCCCTACTTAAGTTCTTATTATCTTGGCAACTTTTTCGTCCTCCGTCTCAGCAAAGAGGGTCCGATCTATATTACTTTCTTTTTTGAGTTAACTTTCTGAGTTTCTATTTGCCGGTGCCCCCCCCCAACACACCCAAAAACACCACACACCCACCCAACCCCAAAAACCCCCCAACCCCCACCCCACAACAAAATGGTGGTTTACCTCCCCCCTCGCATGCGTCATATCCTTTCTCCGTTGGCACCCCACGGCGTCATACCCTGATTCCGGTCCTTCTCTCTGCCCTTAATGAGACAGACGGACTTCGGGCCTCTCTCGGGTTTTTCTTTCTACCACGTTCGCGCTGATTTCTTTTCGCCCTTTCTCTTTCCCCTGATCCTCTGCTCCTGAGCCGGCCTCTTCGTCACCTCCGTTTCTGCTTTCCCCTATTTTGCAACTACGCGGGGTTCTTTACTCAGTTTGGAGCATTTCCGAGGTATCCTACCAAGTCGGTTCTTGACGTTTTTTTCGAATGGAGAGCCTTTTTATTCCTCATTCCCGACTGGTCAGAATTCCTCAACTTCTGAACTTTGATCTTTTCTCCGTCCCATTGGTTAGCTAAGGCTCCTTCTTTTTTCGTCTTAGTATTTTTTTTCGTTGGGGATGACCTCGAGCGCGCGCTCCGCATGATTCGGAGTTTAGGCGCCACGCCCGTCCCAATTTCTCTTGTTTTTTTCGAAAAGCCTCTGACGTCTGGGCGTGCGTACCAATTACGCCCCCTTGTCAAGTTTTTCAGGCGTACGACCACTTCACACCATTTGAATCTTTGACCCATTTGTCTTATGTACCTCCTTTCCTCACCTTGAAGACTGATATCGGGTGATCCCTCACGCCTCTCGCCTCCGAGCTGGTAATCACTTTCGTTCCTTTTTCATTTCTCAGTGCTGTGCTACCACCCAATCTCTTGCCAGGTCATTGCATTTCGTTGCTCTTTATCATGAGCTGTCACTACTGAGGCCAGTCAGACCCGGACCGATCCTAGCGTCCAAGCTAAACTCGAAGGCTTCCTCTCCCGATCGTGAGGATGTTTTGTTTTAATTTCAAGCTGTACGTCTTTCTCCTTCGTGTACAATCCTTTACAGGTTCCTCGCCCGACATTCTCCTGTTGTTTTTTAGAGAGGGGCTGGCTTCTCCATCCCTCCAATGCTTAATTTTCCTCCGTTTCCCAAGTCCCCGACTTATCTTTCCTGCCTCCCAAGTTTGCTTCCCTGAGATTTTCGTCTTTTTTTCGTCGATAGATGAGTTTAACACTGGAGAGGTGGTCGCGACCTGTCTGTTTTCTGGTTCTCTTCAGCTGACTCATCCGCAGACCAAGACTTTCTTGCCCAGTAAATTTTACCTTCGCCTAAAGGCTAATGTTCTCTGTCCAGCATGAAGGAGATCTCTTCACACTCTTTTCTTGCTCTTTCCGTTTTTCAATATCGTCGATTCTTCTGATTCATCTCTTCTTCTCCATAGAGTACACGGGTGAATTGTTTTTTTTGCCCTTTTTAGCCAGGAAGGTGGTGCATTCCCGACGCCCTGAGGGAAAGAGAGGGTTGGCATTAGCGCATATTTTGAGTGACGTGAGAGCTTCCTTCTTTCCTGATGTCCTCGTTCGGGTTACATGGATAAGGGGCACATACCCCGACTGACATAGTTTTTTTCCGTATCTTTCCCTCATTCTTCTTATTTAATTATGGCCTCTCCCGTTGTCCGAATCTTTCAGCAAACTATTCTGTGCTCCCATTTCTGAGTTTTGGCGTGACCAGATTCCCCTTTTGATTTCGCTAGACCAAGTGCTGTCTCATACTCTTCTCCCTTGATCCTTTGGTGAGAAAGTCCTCCAGAGATGTCTGATGTCCTCTTTCGCGCCGGTCTATTCGCGCAGATTCCCTCCGCTCGTGATGATTGATCTGCTAGCCGCTCTTACGCAGCCTTCGGCCCTGTAGACCCTCTCTGAGCAATGTTAATTGCAGGTCCCCTTCTATGCAGGTATTGCGCTGATTCTTTTTCCTCCAATCCCCCTTGTTTTTGTGAGAGTCATTTCCGTTTGGTCCTCCTCTTTCATCCTCTGACATTTCCTTAAAATCCCCTCTTTCCTCTTTCTAAGGGCTTAAGATGCGTTATCTCCGCTCCTCCCTTGTTGTACCCGCCAGAGCGCGGAATTTCTTGCTCCACTCCCCCCTTAGCCCGTTACATCCGGACCGGCCCTTTCCTGTCGCAAAAGGCCCCATGTTTTCGAGCTTAGGAGTGTCAGCCCACGGCAGTCTCGGCTCTGTCCTCTTGTAGTAACCCTCCCTTTTCCTCCTCTTCCCTCTCTGAAGCCCTGCATGCCGAGACCCGTTGATCGTTTCCTTGGCAAGATGCGCCTGTCCTGCTTCCGTGTGCTGAAGATGTTTTGATTCATCCCTTCATAGGTGAACCCCCGTACGGCAAGAAGCTCCTTCCTTTCAACTCCCTTCTCTTTTCGATGATCCCTTGCATTGCAACTGGAGTCGTAATCAGTTTTTACGCTTTCTTATGACCCCAGCACTGCCCTCCTTTTCCCCCTCTATGAACTCTCTTCTAGCAGCGGCGATATTTTCTCCCCGCTCCAGCCAGAGGGCTGGTGTCCTTGGACGTCTTTGCCTGGCAGTCATCCCCCTTGCGGCGACAGTTTTCCTGCTCCCCCATTATATTTCAGAGCTTATAGTAGCTGAGTTCTTAACACCTCCTTAGTGATAGAGCGTCTTCCCCACTCTCGGGGCATAGGATGACTCTCTTCGAGCGACCTGTCCTATTAGCCTCGCAAATCCCACTGACCCCTTGATGTCTCGTTTATCCCCTTTTTGTCTTCGCGCTGGAACCGACAGTTACTGGGCTCATCCCCATCACCCCGCTCCCGTTGACCAAACAACCGTTCATCATTCTTTCTTAACTGTTCTTGTTTCAATAGAGCATGGTAGGACCTCCCCCCCCCGCTTCACGAAGATGAAATCCCTCGGACCGCTCGTGCACCCCGGGATCGCACCGTTTCCAAGTTGCACCCTTACCTTTCTGAATGTCCATAGTCTTTTTATCCGTTTTTTTTACGTTATCGGTGGGGACCTTCCCCCCCCTATTTGCTCCTTCCGTCATGAGATGACCTGCCTCTTCGGACAGTCCTCCCTCCCTGTGTCCCCTTTTCCGAGGATTTTTTTTTTTTTCTGCGTTTCGGCTCGAGGAGTTGCCTGAACCTTTGCAGGAGGCTGATTTGCCCTTCCTCTTAAGTGAAGTTCACGTCATTCTCAAGGACCCCCTTCTTCCTAATGTTGTGATTCTTACCGCTTTCCCCCTTTCAACGCGTTCTGCAATGGTGATCCCGTCCGGCACTCGTTCTTTCCATTTGACGATGACATCCCCCCCCTCGTCTTTCCCTTCGTAATGTGTACGCTTCTGTTCTCCTTCCGATCCGGCGAGGTCACACTCCCATCCATCGTTCTTACTCTGGATTCAATTTCTCCTGAGGGCCCCCCACTATTCTTTGCCAGCCGTTCCCAAGAATCAAGCGTTAATAACTGGAACCTGCTCGCCTTCCCTCCGTGTGAGTAGCAGTTCTCACCCCCCGCCCTTCGAATCTTCTCTAGGCCTCTCTTTTTACATGATCAGGATCGCCCCCCCCGTCGTCCTTGCCGACCAATCTGAATCCCTGGCTGACCGGATGTTCGCCCGAGCCCCCCCTTCGGCGCCGCTTCCGTTTGTATAGACTTGGAGTTGAGCGGAGGATCACCCAGCCCAATACGGACTTTTCTTCACTTTTCCCATCGAGATCCAGTTCCTCCCTTCCGCTCTTTATCTTTTGTTGTTTAATTTTTGCCGGACTTGCATTCCTTTTCTTGATTTTTTTGTTCACCCAACGTACGTGAGGAACTAGCCTCTTGATTATATCAAGAAGTTAGAAGTTCTTAACACTTGCCAGCTCCCTCCTCGCCGCCCGGTTAACTGCCACCCGCTTTTTAGGATAGAGCTGGACTCCACAGTTTCCCTCCGCTTTGGACGTTTCAATCTGCGTTTCAAGTGTTTTTCCCTTTTCCGGACTCGTAAGGTCCTTTGGAAGTGTCTGCCTTGCCTCCCTCTTCTTAAGGGAGTTCCCTTCCTCTCCCTTTGGAGTAAGACACCCCAGTTAGTAGCTTTCCAAGAAGCTCCCCTTCCAAGCAAGAGTTCTTTTTCGCTTTAGAAAATGCTGCGTCGAGTCCCTGTCTTGAAGCTCCCTAGATTGATTCGTCGTCCCTCGTACTTTCAACCAACGTTTCTTCTGCCCCTTCCCTACTGCATTCGATGGAGGCGTAGGTTGGCATCGATCGGGCGGTCCCGACGGGTCTGTTTTCTCGTGCCCCCCTTGTGTTTTTTTTTTCCTGGAATCCCTCCCCCTGTCACCGCGTTCAACCTTCCAACTTCATGGATCTCCCTCAAGCAGCGTTGTTGTTGTGACTCTTATACAGTTCCCTTTTGTAAGAGTGAATTGTCGGCTACGCTGGGTACCTGAAACCCGGTAAGATGCCTGACCCCCACCCTTCGTTTCTTTTCCCCCCTCCGTCCCTAACCCTCCCCCCCGGCCATGAGAACTTTTTTAGTCGGTTTCGAGAGATCCCAAGTTGTGGCGGACGGAATACGGACACGATACTTTTCATTTCGGACTCCTCACTCGGGGCTTTCCTATTCATTTCTCAGAAAAAGACGGGTCGTTTTTCCTACCGGCTTTCGTTTATCGGCTTTCTCTCCCCCGTTCTAGCGCCCCGTTTAATAGGATAGGTCTCGCGTCACGCGTCGCCCCCAACCCCGTCCTTCAATCTAAGTAAGTTTTTTTTTCTCCTACTTACCCTTTCCTGCGCAACTGTTCCTTAACGCGAACCACTGAGTCCGCTTCGTTCTTCCCAACTTTCGGTTTTAGTTTCGTTACCGTGCGATTTTCTCTCTTCTGATTGTTTTCCTTTTTGTTCTTGAACTTTCTCGGATTAGAACTATAGTTCATTCTTCTTGTTTCCCCTCTCATACCCAAAAGTTTCTCTAGCTGACAGAGACCCTTTTGACTTTATCCCCTCCCCCCCCCTCTTCGATTGGACTTGAAAAAGAGAGATCTAGATTGCTTCGCTTACCTTCCTCTCTCCCATGATAACGCTGCGCGCGCCTGACAGGCTGGCCCCTTTCTCGCCTGATTAGATGAAGCGACGCTTTGGTGCGGGCGCCGGTTTTTGTGGGATTTTCTCCTTCCGCTCGACTAGAGGTCGAGTCGAACGTGGGTTTTGCTTTCCGCGCGCGCTCTTAAGTGTTTAATTCTAAATGCAGCATTTTAACTTCCGGATTCCACGTCTGTTGAACTCTTTTCCTGCAAGACGGCACTTCGGGGATTTCCACTGGGTCTTCGCGTCTTCGGAAATAAGGATTGTTTGGGATGTTTATTCTTTCTGGCGACGAATCAGCTCGGAGAGTCCCCGTCCCCCCAATCCGATTCCCTTTTGTCATTTTCGAAACCTCTCATTCGGCAGTCGGTATCACCCCCCCTGCCATCATTCTTACTAGTTGTACGGTAAGAGAGAGTTACGCCTCACCCCCCTTCTGCTACGCGACCTCAGGAATGATGCCCTTTCCGCTTCGCCCGACTCTCCATGTTCTGTGGTTTTTTACACAGGCACGATCCCCGCGATTCTTCCCGGGAATTCCCCTGTGCGTGCCTATTCTTTTTAAAGGCGTGTTAAGACTAATTCCCTATAGTGAGAGCCCTCCCCGCGCGGCCTGATCTTTCTAATCTGTTAAATCGAGGGAACCCGGTCCCCACCTACTCTCAGAGATAAGCCCCCTTCCCATTTCCTCTTCTCATCGGAGTGCAGTAAGGAGCGGTTGTCCCCCTTAATTAGGAGCTGCCTTTACTTTTGCCGTTTCCCCCTACATTTTCTAGATTTCCCCACGCAGGTCCCTTTCACCCTCCCGAACTTAACGTTTGTTTTAGCGCGGGTATTTTGCGCCCTTTTTCACTCTTCCCAGTTTTCCCCCCTCGGCCTGAAAACTCTCCCCCTCCGAGCTTTTTTTTTACAAAAGGGAGATTGTACCTTTGCTTTTATTTTAGATGAATACGACTGTCTACCGTCGACCCTATTTCACTTGACAGTGGTGAGAGAAGGCTTTTCCGCTCCTGGATTTATTCCCGGTGCCCCGAGTACTCCACTAGGCGGGTTTTTTTGTACCCTCCCCCCAAAGGTCGAGTATTCAATGTTTTCACTCTCCGAAGAGATATCGATTACCATGGCGCTTGATGTGTTTTTCCCTTTCTCAGTTCTACTAAGTGAGTCGTAGTTTTTATTAGCTGTCGCGGCCCGGTTGTGTGATCATGAAGGTCTTCTTTAATAGTTTCCTTTGCCGGTCCGGTAAGTGTAACCCCTTGGGTGAGCTTGCAGAGTTTTTTTACTCGAGATCTAGTTGCCCTGCGCCGGTTCACCTGAAGGTGAAATCGGTTCAGTATTACGTGCGCTTTTCTTAAGCACTCCTCGCGTAATAGTTCTTTGGCCTATCGTTTCTCTATATAGTTATCTTATTGACTGGTGCTGCTCCGTACCCTAGATGATTTCGTTTCATCCTACTCCTTTTTGGCTACACCCTTTTAGACTTCACTTTTTGCTCCTTTTGCACTGAAAATCACATTTGGATGATCGGCTTTTCATAATCCGCCTATACTCTGTCTCTCAGATCCTAAGGGATATTGCAGAATATTACTACTCCTTCTGCAGTCTTATGAATGGTCCTGAATTTTTTCTGTTTGAGATAAAAGAGATGCCCCTATCTTCTTCCCCTTTTTGTTGGTCAGAGAGGACTCTAATAAGACATCATCCCGACATAATCCATTTCTCAATCGTGCCCGACTTCGTGTAGTAGATTGAGTTCTGATTTGCTCGCCTTTCGCGCGTTCACTTCGGTGGCAATTATCCTGCTCCCTGATTCTTTGCCCCCCTTCGGTTAGCAAAACAGGAGCCCTTTTTGACGCCTTCTTCTCTGCTTGGCACCACCCTGTCTGTTTCCCGTCTCAGAGTGCTTTCTTGAGACTCCCTAGCAATTGATCGTTCCTCGTGGAGAGTGAAGATCTTCCCCCCCTTTCTGACCCTCCTCAGAGGCGCCTGAGTCACGCTTGTTTTTTTGTTTTTCCTATGAGGGGCATTCTCCGAATCTCCGGGTACCCCTAACGCGTCCTTCGGGACACTGAAGCTCTTTCCGTTCCCGTCAATCGTGGATCAGATAACGCACCCCGCCTTTCAATACGGCGTAGTTCAGCACCTTCCCCTTGCATCCTCCCCGAGGATGCCCCCCATGAAATGATGACCCCCCCTGATAAGACTGGGCGATATTGCGCCTCCTCCCCCCAGGTTGACCTTTTCGAATATCCTCTGAATTCAATCTCTCCGCGCAGCATTCGACCCCCCGGAGGTTCCGCTTGGTAGTACCTTTTCCTTCCATTACGAGTCAGTTTTGTTCTGCCTATCCGCTGCCGGGAAGTAAATAAACATCCCGGAGCGTACGTCAACACGCTAACCATTTTCAAGGTGCATAGTGCGCTCCTCCTCTTCCCTTTCTGTAGCCGGTCGAGCCTTTTTCAGAACAGAATCCACAGAAGCCCTTGTCTGAACCTCAGCGTTTTGTCCGACGACTTCAATCACCAATTGAGGTTGGCGGCCAATCCTCCCCCCCGTCTTCCCCCAGTATCCAACGGGCGAAACCTTTGGAACGCTTTTCCTCTAATTTTCTGTCCGCTTCCAGAATCTGAATACCCATCCTTGCACCCCCGGGGATCCCTCTCATCTCGGTTTTTTTTGTGATGGCACGCTTCCCGTCTTTAAGGTTTCCGAAAATAGAGTTAGTGGACTCTCCGGCCTAGAGGAATTTCGTTATCTGCGCTTTCTTCCCGCTGGATTCCATGGCCTCCGGCTCAGGCACTCTTTTCTTCTTTCCTGGCGCGTCGGCGAGTCGTAATTCATCTCCCCTTCATGATCTCCGGAAGATGCGAGCTGGTCAGCATAAGTCCTCAAGTCTTTTTCCCCAGGATTCATCGTTTGTTTTCTTCCTCTCTCTTGCTTCCCGAAACCCGAGTACTCCGCCACTGTCCCCTCCCCGTCCCTCCCAGGAAGGGTTTTTCTCTTTTCTTAAGATGACATACCAACTTAATGGATTTGTTCGGTCTCCTGTTACGGAACGACGATGCTTGTCTTCTTTCCTCTCGATCCTCCAAACACACCCCCTCACCCCCTAGGTTCCTGAGGCCTCAACCTGCATACCCACCTGCTTCGTTGAAGTCGATCTTTTTTTTTTTTTTTTTTTTTTTTCTTTTTTTTTTTTTTTTTGTTTTTTTAAGAAGCTTTCAGAAAAAGCTTTTTTCTCCCTCCCCTTGACCCGTATGAGAACCCGATCGCATCCCTCCTTCCTCCCCCCACGCCTTGATCCGACTCCCAGGTATAGACCGCGACCCTCTAAGGCCCCCGAAAAAGGTGTTGCCGATTCCAGGTCCTGGACCGGATTTTAGCCGCCTCGCGAACATGTCGGTCATATCCTTTACTCCCGTCCCTTTCTTTGCTTTCTCAGACAGCCATTATATCGAGCGTCTGCAACTTCCCTCCATAGAGAGTCGAGGCGGCCGACAGGTCAGATCTGTCTTTGACGGATATGAGTCCTGTACCTTGTCCCCTTCCCCGCCCTGAGAGTTCCCCACCCGAGCCATTTTTTATACTTCGCGGAGCGTTTATCGACGTTCCACCCCCTTAAAACGCACATCACGAATGCTTCCGTTAAAGAACCCTCCAGAATTTTGTTCCTCTCCTTCTGAATTAAAAGCTAGAGAGATTTTTCTGGTACTCCGGGAGCCCCAGTTGCTCCGATGGTTCATTCCTTCCTTCCTTACTTGTTTTTCTTTGGACCCACAGGGTTTTGTTCTCCTTTCTCCGTTATCTAGGCTTGAGGGGTGTATTCTCCGCTCCTCTCCCGTTCTGTTTCTTTTCCCCCTCTGAATTCTTTTAAACTCTGGTCTCCTCGCACCGGACGCCTTTGCCATTCTAGCACGGAATTATATCGGCTTAGTAACTTGATCGTCTCTAACTAAGTGATTCCTTTTTAGATGCTAGGTTTTCCCGTGTTTTCTGCTCTTGCCCCTTCTCCCCGTGGTCGTCTGCCTGTGGGCCATTCGTAGCTTCTCAGTCCGCGTTGCCCCTTCAACCAATTTGAATGGCTTCCCCCCCGTTTTGTTTTTTGCTCTCTTTCCCTTTCAAGTGTAAGTTAGTGTCGATTGACACCATGGAGGGCAGGTTTTCCGTGGTTGAACCTTTCCTTTCCATCTGACCTAACACCCGCTTTCCCGAGTCTCGAGGCCGAACATACCACTGCAACTTTGGAGAAGATTCCAGGTGGTCTTTTCGCTTCGGAATTACTCGACCCAATATCAGGAGCCCTGTTCTCTCCGCTGGGGGGCTTCACCCTGTGCTGAGATACCTGACTGTTTTCGCTTGTCTTTCCTCTGCGGCTGTGTAAGCTAGTAACCTTTATTCCGTCACCGTGCTGCTCTTTGATTTCCCTAGAATCCCCTAGCCCAAACCATGGTCTTAAAATAGAAACTTAGGATCCTCTTTGGTTACAATCTTCTGCAAGTCGGCAGGGACATCCTTTCTATCTTTTCACTTTTAGACCTCCTGTTTATGGAGTCTTTAACGGGCGCCCGTCTGTATTTGAGGCAAGTTGGTTCTCAGTAGAGGCTCTACGACTTTCCGGTTGTTTTTTCAACTAGGCTTCGTCATCCCCGACGTCCAGACTTATCTAATGCCACGGATCTCGGAATTCGCCCCTTTCTTTCTCTGATGTTATTTGAAGAGGTGCAGACCTAGTTTCTCCTCGAGTGCGTTTTAGTCCGCTCACTCCTCGCGCCATTAAACGTCCAACCCCTCCCGCTTGCTGCGCGCCTTGGGTGAGTTCCTCCCTACGTGATCTCTATGGTCTTTACTCAGCTGTGTGTTGCAGATTCTCTCATTTTCGCTTTTTTTTTCCTACGGTCAGTAGTCGACGTCGTTTGTGAGCCGCGAGCGAATGAGTCCGGAGCATTACTTTTCGATTTTCACTGAACTCTTTTATGAACGCCTGCCAGACTTAGTTGTACTACTTTCCTTTTATCTTCATCCATGTTTTTCCGCGTTAGGAAATCTTGGATAGGGGTGGGATGGATCGCGTCCTAGAAGAATGATAGTCCTGAGCTAGTACGCTCTCCATTTCCGAGTTCTAGTGATGTATGAGTTCGAACCTGACGTATTTTTCAGTAGGATTTTCACCCAGGTGTCCATATTACTTTCGTTACGGTATTTCCAGATACAAATCAAATTTGTCTACTTGGCGAATAACTTGCGACCTCCGTATAGACCTCTTCCGCAATGATATAACCTTGTTAGCTTCCATGCATACGCTTTTGGTGGCGGGTTGCTTTATGGGGGTTTGCAATGTTTTTGTGGGGTGGTTTGTCTTTTTTTGGTGTCCCTTTTGCACTTTCTCTTTTCTGGGGGGTTGGGCCTTGGTTTTTTTTTGGGGGGGGGGTTGTGTGGGGTGTGTGCGTTTGGGATCTGCCTTGATTTCTGAATCTTTTCAATATTTTTGAGAGATTTCTCTCAGGGCGTGTTCCTGACTTTCTTCCCAACTTTACTGACATTAAAGACGAGAATTCCATTTATATCACTTCGTATTTCACGTTAGACCGACAGACTCTGCTTTCCATCTCACCTCGACCGTGCCGCTGATGACGGGCTCTCCTTTTCCAACGATCCGGGTCCCGAATTGCTGGCCCTTGAGGGTGACCCTGTTGATTACTTTAGATCTCCCGCCGTCCTTTTTTTGTAGCGCTTTTCTTCTTGCTCACAATTTTTGCCAAATGTTTCTTTTTTCTTTTTTCCTAAGTTTGGTACCCCTCTCCCCTCCTGATTTCTTCCGTTAAATACTTTGTCTTTTTTTATTTCCCCTGGATCTTCCCCATCGCCCTTGCATCGCTTAGCGAGCTCACTTGCCTGTGTGACGGTTTATCTGGGTCCTTCTTTGCTACGTCTGGGGGATTTTTATGCGGCTTACTGTTCCCTCCCCTCAATAGGTTTTTCCCGGCGAACTTTCCCGTCTCTCCGGGGCATTCTGTGACCTGCCTTTCACCCCTCTTTTCTACCTGCCCCTTCTTGTTCTTGTCTTGAGCCCGCTGGATCGATCAGAGGCGGTAGCGTTTACGGAGGAACGGTTGAGGGGCCAGATCTCTTTGTACGGTGAAGACTTTGTGTCGTGTGTCATGAGTCTATTTCTTTACTTGATCTCCTTTATTAAAGAAGGTCTCGGTGAAGGGGGACCGCTTTACCTCTTAAAGACTGATCCCTGCAATACCTCCGCTGCAGCTTTTTCCTTAAGGGCCAATCTTTTCTTACTTTGATTCCTGGAAGTTTTCTTTGGTCTTTTTCCGATCCAAATCCTTCTTCCCCCTTTTTCTTTTTCCCTTCCTTCCCCAAATGATCTCTCCCGGCATCCTTTGATGGCTCTCAAACATTCGACGAGAAAGGAGCTGGGACGGACCTCCCTGATGTCTGATCATACCTTCTCCTGTCCTCTCTTTCCGTCTCTTTTTCCAGCGAGCGAAAATAATTTCGCTCTTCTTATCTTAAGAATCATGGGCAATCTCCTCTCTTCTCACTGTGCTTAATGATTTACTGTCTTATATACGAGT
>Ga0179593_1556894_pt1 | contig 15715 bp, 17 predicted proteins | sample CZODoug2_1_08_16_FD_185931 | JGI IMG/M metagenome (GOLD analysis project Ga0179593, IMG submission 185931) | Vadose zone soil fungal communities from Angelo Coast Range Reserve, California, USA - CZODoug2_1_08_16fungal (PacBio error correction) | ecosystem: Environmental > Terrestrial > Soil >... | reverse complement strand
TTTTGATTTCATCAAGCGGCTTTCCGGGTGCTCTGATCCAGAGCCTGGCTCTCTTGATTGAGTATTTTCACGTTTCCCGGTTGGTCTTTAAATAAGATGAGTCCAGGTCGTTCTCCCCCCCACTGGTCTGTGGTCTGCGCTGTTTCGAGTTGCATGGGGGGTAGTGGCTCCCCCGCCTTCCCCCGCACGAAAAGCGAACTTTTTTTTCGGTGCGTAACTGAGGAGACCTCCAGAGTTTTTTTTTTGGATTTTATCCGAGACTTCCCCACCCTGCCTGGAAGGTATGGGGGTTGAGCCAGTTTCCCCCTGATTATTTTTTCACCCCCCTATGGTTGAGGATTCCTTAACCCCCCACTCGGTGGAGTCTACAAACCCTTCACTCGGCACAGACATCCGATTCCTTACCACACCGTTTTTGGTACTACTTTTCCCCCCCCTACTTGAACGCCAAATCATCCAATTCAAAATTTTTGTCACTCTTCAGCCTTTTTTACCTGCCCTTTCTTTTCGATTGGAGAGTGGTCCCTAGATCCCGAGGTGCCCTTACCCCGCAATGGTCCCCCGGTTTCTTTCCCGGGATCCTCTTAAATGTTACGATTCTATGGCAGTTTTTCCTTTTCTCCCTCTCCCGGATTTCCGTCCGAAGCTTCGATCCAAACTGACATCCCAGGATGAATCATTAGTGTTTCAAGGGCCTACCCAGTACTCGCCCAGGATCCTTTTAGATTTTTTTGAGGCGATTCCCCCCCTTTCGATTTTTTGTAGATTTTTTTGCCAAAAGTCGACTTACTACGCCTACAAGAAAGACATAGGAGATTGTTCACTCCCTGGTTTACAACCCCCCCTTCGCGGGGTACTTTTCCCATTTTTTCCCTGATTCCTCGCCAGCCAATTCAAAAATCCTCTCACAAACCGGATATTTTTTCATTAGGATTTCCCTAACTGGGGGAAGGCCAACAACATCCATTTGTTTTGGAGCCTCGATTCCCTGCGAGACCATAGTTGTTTCAACAACCCACCAGCACGTTCCCGTTTTGTGGCCCCTGACCCACCGCCCTCAGGGTTCTTTTCCCCCGAATTGGTCTTCCTGGACCTGATTTTTTAGTTTCAACCTTTAATGTTTTAGGTTTTCCGAGGTGAACGGGTTTTGGGAACGCGCTCGGACGTTTTTCTGTATTTGCCTTCTCGAAATTCCTCCAAGAACAGTTGAGCTGTCGAGCTCTCTTTAACGTGGCCAGGACTAGTTTGGGATCTGTCCAGCATTCTGCATTACCCTACATTGCATTCAAGACATCTTCCCTGTACGTGTCTTCCCTCGTAATCCAGACTTACTGTTACAGGTTCCCTGTTTCCAATTTATCCCCCTTCGCTTTTCCATGGGTTGGAGGGGAGCAATTTTTTGGACGTAAGGCGAGGGGGGTAGTCTATGTTTCTTTTTTCAGGTCAGTGGGCTCGTCTTTGCAGAAATTGCGAACCACCCTTTGTAGATTTTTTTTAGACTTTTTTAAACTCTGTGTTCTTACGGGTACAAGCAGCCGAAGACTCTTTTCAAATTTCTCAAGGTTTCTGTGTTCCCCCACAAAAAGGGGAAAGAATTGCAACCTATCGTTTTGCACTTTCCTCTCCACCCTTCTTTTTCCTTCAGATATTTTATTTCCCGCACTTTATATAGTTTGGGAGATGGTTACTCTTTTAATGATTTCGAAGACATCCCCGAGATGTGTTCTTTCGAGTATTTATGGATGATGTTTTTTTTTCGCTTCCATATTTTTTGCCAATCTTTTCCTGCCAAACATGGGTTTTAGAGTGGTGGAATCTGGAACCCCTCTGATATTGCCTCCTTATTGTACTTTTTTTTTCAAGCGCGTAGGACTATCTTTTACTCTAGCTTTTTCATTAGGCATATTTATGTTGGACAATTCCTATGGATTCGTATTTCCTTTCAAGCTCTCCTCAGTCCTCGAGAGTTTCTCCTCCTGAGGGCAGGCTTTTTAAGATGCTCAAATCGGGATTAACCCCGAAATGTCTGACTCACTGGATCGTTCTTTCCTTAACACCCCCGGTTTTTTAATGGTGTTAAACAAGAGATTTCAGACCCCCCCCGATATTGCAACATTAACCCCGATACTGATCGGACGCCCCCAAAGACCTGAGTGGCGAAATCCAAGAATTCCCCAAGCCCCGGCACATAAGGGATCTCCTCCTGCCGCTCACCTGGACCTCAACCTACCCGTTTTTTCCCACCCCTACCTTTCCCTAAGGCCTTGCCCTCATTTCACTAACCCATCGTTACGGTGTTTGGTCTGTGACCTTCACAGCTTTCGCGGTCCCCTTCCGATCTTTTTTTAACCAAAAACTCAACCCCCTGAAGTTTTCCCTTTTCATCTGTTTGCTGCTGTCAGCCCTTTTTCCAGAAACTTTTCGTCCTTTTCCCTCAGGCTCTTGTAAAGTCCCTCGTGTAAATTCCCCCCGTATCCCCCCAATTCATTACCCCTTCAACACCTTCTTAGCATCCTTGATTTTGGCTATCCCCAGATTGCTCCCCTTCTTTCAGCAATTATGGGCTGTCAATGTCTTCATCCAGTTTTCTTTCTATTTTTCTTTTAGTTCTACTTCTATCAGCATCGACCACCGCGCTTGTAGACTACTGTGTTTTTTGTGCACGGGTTTTTTCTAGGCCCACCCTCGACGTCAGCGCAAGAGAGGGAGCTTCTCACCCTTCACCCTAGGTGATGTTAGCCCTTATCCTCCGGAAGTCTTCCCCCGTTTGGACAGGCAAAGCCAGCCCGCCCCCCGTTTTGTGTTTTGTTTTTCCTCGGCTTTAGACTTGCTTCCCGCCCCCAAGAACCCAAGTTTTTTTTTGTGTTTTTTCCCTAGAGATCTCGAATGGCTTTTTTTTCTTTGTTACGTTTTTACTACTTTATTGAGCCCCCCCCATTTCATCTTATCCCTTCCGTTCCCCTTCCTCCATTAGTCATTTCGGGGCTTTTCCAAAAACCCAAGGTGTCTAACTCCAGTCCCCCGTGTTTTCTCCAGTAATTCTTTTGCACCTGGCCTATTAACCTCAGACCGAATCCCCTCGATTCTCTTTTTTCCTGATCCATTCTTAGTTTGTCCCGGCCTTTTGGAGTTCTCTCCCGTTTCCTCCCCACACCAAAATTTGATCGGTCCCCCCTTGAGGCCCCCTTCTTTTTTCTCCAGTATAGCTCCGCGTTAGTTCTTCTCCTTGTCCTTTCCCACCAGATCTTTATTCTTTACTGCCCCTTGTACCCAGTACTTTTTTGCTGGCAACTTTTGCCGGTCTGACGATGCATTTAAGTATTTTTTCTTTTGGTTTTGTCTTTGGCTCCCTTTAAGCATAGTGAAAAAAGACCCTCACCCCCCTTCCCCTGGCCTTTTCCCTGCTGGCTTGCAGTTCTTCTTCTTTTGGGAACCTTTGATGTATAGAGATTGTTTCCCCACGAAATGCATTCCCCCCATTTACAGGGGGTTTCCTTTTCGGCTGTTTTTTTTTTGAGGATCCCGCAAACGGTCAACCCTTTCCCCCACATCCCCAGTAGGCCTCAAGACATTCCTTTTTTCAACACTAACTTTATATTTAGATACAAATACCTTAACCGCCCCTTCTGAACCTAGACCTTCCTTTATCTTCTGGTTTTCCTTGCCATTTAGCGCCCCCCGTTATCCCCTCGCCTCTCTTGCCTTCTCTCCCCTCCTAGAATTCCAATTTGTAAACTTTTGTGTCTTTCTTCTTAATCGACGGTGAGACCTTAAACTGACGATTATCTAAGATTCGGAAGGATTCTCTCAGATCTTTCCTGCTGCGTTGGAGGGATACCAAAACTATTCTTTGACCGACTCCCGGTTCCCCCCCCTTCGACTTTTTTTTTGGCCTAAACAATGTTTAGCCATTGTCCCAATGCATTTTGTGTGTTTCCGCGAATATTTATTGAGCCTCTTTGAGGGAAACGTCCTTCGCGAAACTGGCGAGGGATCACCTCCTTCGGGAGACCCGAACGAAACCTTTCCGGGTCCTTTTCCATCTCCGGCCGCAGTTTGTATGGATTTTGCGCGAGGACCCAACACACATTTCCCTCTTGTTTTGAATGCACAGGAACTTTTCCCCGTTAGGTCTTCTGTTGTCATGATCTTTTTCGGCCAAATACTTTGTTTGCCTTTTCTTTCAGTTGGTGACTGACGATGAGTCTCTTGGGCTCTTTTCAAACTCTGTGCCCAAGCCAGAGGTCCCGTAAGCTTTTTTTTTCCCTAACGAGACGTTCGGTTTATTCTGCATTGTTCCTAATGCCTTTCGATAGAGGCCGTTTTTTTTCGACCCCTTCTCATCAAGAATTTTTTTTTTCCCATTTTTCACTAGCTGTTCTCCTCCAAATTCTGCCCTTCTTGATTATCGGTTTTCCTGTACGTTTCGTAATATCTCTTGTGATTTTTTTTCTCTGGATTTTGGACTTGCCCTCCCCCTTACCCTTCCCTCTTTTTGTTGAGCCTCTCCCAGGAGGTTGTCGGATGGATCTCGCAGCAAACTTTCTCTGAATCAAAACCCTTGTTAAACTCGCAACCACGAACTGACCCTACTTTTTCGCTCCCTTCCCGTGTCCCGGCACTTTATTTTCTGGAGATTTTTCCCCCTTCAATCTTTCTCTGCTTTCAACATGATTATTGCACTCCTTTTAATTTGAACATCTTTCCCCGGGTTCTTTCGATCCTTCTCCATGGATTGTCTTCTAGATCTGGATGTTAATGGTGTTGGGTGGTTCCATCCCCCCCCCTTTCCTTCAGATTTTCCAAGGTTCTCCTGCGATTTCCGCTCTTTTATTCAACTGTGTTTGATGGTCCCGGGTTGTGTTTATTTTTTTCATTATGCGACCTTTACTGACCCCCAATTTCACCAAGGTATTCCCTAGGGGCGCAGAACCCTCCCCTCGTGGGGTGTGAGCGTTCGGTTTTTTGGATAATATCTTCCCTTTTCTTTGTGTTCCCCGGAGACTTTGCACCCACCCTCTTTTACCGTAGGTCCATCAAGGGGTCCTACTGCGGACTTTCCCCAAGTCCTACAACCTTTCTTGGCGGAGCCCCATTGCAAATATTTGCTATCGATTTTTCTCCTCCCACAAATCAACTTGCCCAATTCAATCTAGTCGAAATTCCAGCTTCCTTCGGCCCACCCCAAACCGAACTGAAGTTTCCCCCCCCTTCAGCTCTCTTTTCTGGATAATGGCCTCTCCACAAACTCTGTCCCCCCCCCCAATTTTAATTCTGTGATCTGAACAATAGTCTATTCAGGTTTTCAGGATTTTTTTCAACTCTCGTGGCTTCCCCCCCAGCCAATAGTGCCTTTGATCCTTCCACTCTTTCGGAAGTGCGTTTATTGAATCGATCGGTTTTTGTGAACCCGCTATTACTTTGGGTGGTACTTAACTCCTTGGTCTTCCCCCCGGCTGACCCGTCGATTCATTCGTTCTTTCCCAATGTTCTCACAACCGAGTTCCCCAAGGCTTCCCAGTCCTCTTTTTTCTTTCCATTGCTGACATTGCTTGTACACCTTGTCATTCAGTTAGGTTTCCTCGGCTCCGAGAGGTTCATTACCTCAAGAGTCCCTACTAACACTGTCATTTTTTTCCCGATGTCTTGTACTCCTCTCTTTCGGGTTCCCTAAGTTTCGGCTTCTCCCATAGTCCCCTTTCCTACTTGTATTCGATCACCCGCCCCTGACTCCTTTTTCCCCCCCCTTTCTTTCCATTCCTCCTCCTTGGAAACTTTGCATCCCTTCTCACCCCCCCCGACCTCCTTGTTTTCCTCGATCTCTCTTTGGCTTAATACCCCAAAACTCGATTGTCCATGTTCGATTCAACCCAGTAAGGATAGGAGTCCCCTTTTTGAGCCCTTTAGCAATGATTATGGCCTCACGCATCGTACTTTTTTCCAACCTCTCTTCCATTTTTTTTTTCAGTGTTTGACCTTTTCTTTATTTTGGGAAATTTTTTATCCCTAGATTCCTTTGCGGATTAAACCCCCTTTTTTGCTATTACCATACCCTTTTGTCTCCCTCGGTCCTTCCCTCCCACGCATTTTCTTTTTTCTCACCCTTTCGGGTCTTTTCTTTCGTTCTCCTTTCGCTGTAGTCTACCGTCTCGTTCTTTTTATAGCTTGTGTCTCTTGGATAACTTCGTCTTTCCTTTTTCCTGCTATTTAGGCGCTGTTTGAGATATCTTGATAGGCTTCAAATTTTGGCTCTGGTCTTGTCGTTTCTTTGTCCTATGATCATTTTTGAGTTTTTCCCGTTTGTGGATTGACCCGCTTTCGGTCCCCCCGACTTTTTTCACCATGTTTCGTTGGGCCTTGTCAGTCTCGCGGCCGTTGTGCCAGACTTTCCAAAAAGTTGTCCCCCCTCAGTTTTACCTATGAGGAAAGCGAGAGATTATCGCCGGGCTCCAGATTTTTGAGAGATCTCCGTACCTTGGGATCCGGTCTAACTTTTTTTTTTTTGGGGCTGGTGGTTGGCCCAGGGCGTTTTCTTCACAGGCCCTACATGATTCTCTCCCATCCCCCCCCATGACGGACTCCCCGAGAGTCTGGAGTAACGCACCCCCCCGTCCTCAATTTTTCCCTTCTGATCGGCCAGGCCTCTGCACAGACCGTTGCTCGCTGTGGTACCTGACGTAGGCGATAGTCTTTCCCTTTATTGTGCGGCGATTCTATATTTTCAAGGCACAGGAGGGAAACTCCCACCTTGGTAATGGGGTTTCTGACTTCGCTAACGGCCAGCTACCGCTCCCTTTCATGTCGAATTGGCCCTACTGGGTTTTCCATATCTTGCCGTTCTCTTTTTCTGGTTTCAGTTCCTCGAGTCCCGGATGCCTTTTCCGATACCATTGGATTTTTTTCGCCAACAATGCGTTTTAGCGGGTGATTGACCCTTCTTCCCCCCTTCTTTTCACCAAGGCTCTTGTGTACCCCCCCGTATCGGTCCGAAACTTCTTTCTAGAACCGAGGTGCCACCCCCTAACAAGCCCTTTCATACTCCCCACACATTTCTTCCGCTAGAGTGCTCTTGGGACAAAATTTTCCCCAGCATTGTGGTCCCGTTTTTTTCCCCCCAAGCTTTTTCCCCTTCCCGAGTGACCTTTTACCAGGACAGTTTTTTTTTACTGCTTTTGAATTGTCTGCCTTTCCCCTTTTTCACTCTAGTGTCTTGGACCGATACCCCTTCTATAGTTCCACCTTCACCCCCTTCTTTGTTATCGAGGGCCCATTATGGATTCCTTTCTTCTTTGGGATGTCCGTTGGGCTTTTTTCCCCCCTTGTGCCCCCCCCAGGAATTTCGATCCTCCCCCAACCTCCCCGGAAACAGTTTTTTTGTAGTGTTACTCCTCTTCTTCCGGCACCTTCCTGTCCTCTCCCCGCTTTCTGACCTTAAACTCCCCCATGGTTTTCTTTAACCTGATAAGTCCCTCTTTCCCAGGATTTCAACACACACTCTGTAGATATTTCCTCGGAGGAGTTCTTTGTTTGAGAAATTTATAAGAAGTTTTCAGTTTTCTTTCTTTGGACGCCTTTTTCTGGCCCCCTTCAATTTAGTGTATAGACAAAAAAAGCTGAGGATTCTTTTGACGCATGTCCCTCGCTCGGGTTTTTTTCTCTCTGCAGATTTCAAAGTAGTTACGAAGTTTGAGCCTTCTTTTGTTACATCTTTTTTCCCGTCGCTCGACACCCCACTGCCCGCGTGTCTGGGGCCTTCTTTTTTTTCCCTATCCAACCTTGATGGTTTTTCGATTCCTTTCTGCGCCTTCAACCTGCCCTTACCCTTTCTTTCCCCTGGGAATCAGTGCCTCTTTTTGGTCCAGTGTCCTTTCTCGGTCTCCATCTTTTTTCTTTTCGAGGTATGATGTCTCGGTTGTTTCCTGTCTTGAGTTTTATTTGTTTTCTTTTTTTGTTGATTTGATCAAAAAGCAGTTCGTATGCGTTTCCAGTGTTCTTGCGACCGCGTGCTCCCCATGATCTGAACTTCCCTGGTGAAGTACCCTTTACGGGTTTTTTTCCTTTCCTTTCCCCAAATGAACACCCCTTGTTACTTCAGCCAACCCCCCCCCCCGATCTTCTCTATTTTCCTCATTCTTTTCCTTTTCTTGGGATCCCAATACTGCTCCCCTTTTCTTGGGCCTCGTCTAATTTTCCCCCGTTGAATAGATCCGCACACTGTCTAAGCTTTTTATCGGCTATGTTTTTTCCCGATTTCCTCTCCAAACTACCGTTTCAAATTTTCTCCACCCCCCAAATCCGATTTTAGACCACTCCCCCCCCAACATGCTTCCCCCCGGGCCCTCCCATTTTTCCCCCTTAGACGCATTCCTTCTCCGCAAATTTTTCCAGCCCCCACCCCTTTTTTTCGATATATTTTATCCCCCCCCCTATTCCTACGCTTCCTAAATATCATTCACCCGTCACACCTTTGTTGTGTTCTTTTGGGTCAGTTTTTCTAGCTTCGGTACTTCTTACCTGTAGTTTCCCCGTTCATTCCATCCCTCCTACAGTTTGCCCTAATCTGCACTTCTGCTCTCCAAGCCTCTTCGTCACCCCCTTTTGTCTTGTACTTCTTCCGAGAATTCCTTTTTTTTCAATTTCCGTAGATCTTTAAGTCCCCCTCCTAGTCCTAGCCCCCCCATTCATTACCCAAGTGTGAGTTCACAAACTTCTTCGAAGCCCCCCCTCCTTCTCGGGATCCCAAGCCCCTTTACGAGGTCTTGTACGTCTTCTTTCCCATTACACTTTTCTCCATCTTCGCATCTCTTTCTCCTTTTCTTCTTTCTTTTTCCTGAGTCTTATGAAGTTTTTTTGCCTCGTTTTTTTGCATCCTGGGCCAGTTTTTATTTTTCCCCCTGTTAGTGTCGTTTGTTGGAACCGGTGAATTTTCAACCTTCCCCCAAATCGCCTTTTTGAGACCCCCCGGCACCCCCCAGTTGCAGAGATTTTTAACCCCAGGTCAGGGGTTTTCTTTACCTCGGGTCTTTGAAAGTTTCCCCCCAAAAGTTGTTTGTTTGGTGGGGCCTCCCAGGAACCTCCACCGGGACGTGAGGTTCCATTCGGGTGGTGTTTTTCTTAACTTTTCCCAGAGTATCGTTAATTCCCCCTTCCATCTCAGGGATTTTTGTTACTTCCACACCCCCGTACGTTCTCATCTCTATGGTATTTCTGGTAAGGGACTTGTCTTCTGGTGTTTTTTTTTGGGTCCCCATTGACCATCAAGGCTTTCAATCAGCATCTTTTCGGATTACAATTCGTCCGCCGACGTCCCAGAACCCCCCCTCGACTTCCTTCGGTGATCGCGTTTTCTTTACAAAACCCTCTAAATTTATGTTTTTTGACGGCCTCCAGTGTCTTTTTCACTCCCCCTTCTTTCCTTGTGGTTTTCCTGGACCGTCCGCTGAACCTCATGTTAAATCCTTCTCTCGCGGTTTCTCTCTTTTTCCTTGCTTTCCGACTCCTTTGCGATTCTCCACGCATATGCGTTCTGGTCTTTCTCCTTCGTTTCCAGGTAAGGTCCCCGGGATTTTTTTTTCAGGGATTACCCCCAAATGGCTTGCTTCTCCGGGGGATGTCATTTAATTCAATATAGTTGTTTCCCTTTAGGCTCCCTGGATCAATTACTCCCCTCCGAGTTGACAGGATTCTAACCGCTCCCGGTTCGGGTCTTTATCTCCCCGGATGAAGTCTTTCTTTCATTGTGGTTTTCTTTTTCCTGAGAAGGTCATTTGCCGTAAGGTCTTGAGAGGCCCCTCTTTTGTGTTCTTTTTGGCATGAAGCATCGGCCCTTCACCCCTACCCTCAGACCAAACCCCTTCGCCTTGACTTGACATTCAGGTTATTACTTTCTACTTTCTACTTTCCTACATGAGACTTCAACTGACTTCTCTTGGTTTTTTTTCCTACGGGTTCTTTCTTTTTTGGTTCCTTCCCCTTTCGGGTCTTCCCCACCCCAAACAGATTCCCTGGAGGGAGACCATCACCCCCCCTCCTTCCCTTCTTTTTCCCCTTTGATCCATGCAATCCCCACCGGGGCCCCAACTTCTTTTTTCTACATCTCCCCCAGCCCCTTGAAAATGCCTTTTCCCCCTTTGTCATTGCCCTTCTTCCCCGATAGCATCTTTTGAGAGCTTTCCTGCTCTCTTTATATTTTCGACCCTGTTTTCCACCTTCCCGATTCCTTTTTTTCAAAGCATTTTTTTTTTTTCTATCATCCTGACGGTCCGACGGTTTTTTTTTAAAGACCGATTTTCGACCCTTGTTTCTTCCGCATGACCTTTGAGGAATATATAGATCCCCTTATTCTTCGATAATCCTCTTGATTATTCAAGTTTCCCCAATAATTCCCCTCTTCTGTTTCATCCCCCCCCCTTTCCTCGAGTTGTTCCCTTTTTCATCCCATCCTGGTTTCCTTTTTCAGTCCACTCTGTCTAGGCTAGTTTTGACTTTTCCTTTTTTCATCTCTTTTGCCAGATGCTCCTCCTCCCCCGGCTTTTTTCCCCCACCTCTGACATTCGTTATACCTTCATTTCGACCCACAATTTAGTTTCCACTCTTTCTGCTTTAAGTCCTTCATCAATTTTTTTTAAACACCAACAACATTGAAAGCCCTTCTTGGCCGTGTCCCCTAATAAGGCCTGAATTATTTTCTGGAATAAAAATTGGTAATGTGTAGTCGCCTTTCGGGTTTCCATATTCTTTCGTCCTTTTGGCGCCCTACCCCCACAAGTACCCTCCACCTTCTCCAGATGTCCCTATACTTTTTGCAAATTTGTATCTTTTCGGGCATTCTCCCCCCCCCCGCTACTAATCTTCTCAAATCCAAAGGGCCTTACCCTCAGCTTTCTTCCCCCCATTCTTCTTGTAACCTCCTAGAAGTTTGTTTTGCATGCCCCAACCTTTTTCTGAGTCTTTTGAGAAACCGGGTTTATCGGGTCCACATTTTTCCCCTTTCGTTGGACTTCTGGTGCTTCTCGACTGTCTCTCCAGGTCGCCCCCCACCCCGTGCTTGGAGACTCTTCCCTCTTAAAGTTTTTTGCAACTTCTTTCATTAATTTTTTTTCTGTTCAAATTTGTTCATCTTTTATCCCTTTTTGTTTCAAATTCATTTTTTTCACCCCTCACCGCTTTTTTTTCTTGGGAACATGAACTTACACCACATACTTGTTCATGTTCCTTCCTAGCCTTACCTCAATAAAACTTTCTGTCCTCGTTTGCCTTTAGGTTGCTTGAAGGTTTTCCCCCTTTCGGACCCTTTTAAGCTAACGGGCTTTTTTCTCCAAGTATGGATTTCTGTCAGTTTTCTTTTTCTGTAGTTGGGCTTCTGTGTTTTTGGTTTTCTTTTTTCTTTTCCCTCACCTGTGGTCCTTTTCCTAACAACGGGGACCTTGGACTGTCTCTTCGATTTTTTCCCCTGAATGGCCCGAGTCCTTCTCTTCAAAATTTGGGTCATTTCCTGAGGAAACCAAAACACTCTTCACACCAACTTTTTTGCATGTCCGCTTTCCGCCTATCTAGCTCCCGCTTTGTGGGGGAGACTTTTGTTTTTCCCTCGCCCCCCCTTCCACTTCGGTGCCCCCCCTCAGGACACCAACCAAATTGCATGATTTTCTCCCCCCGACATTTCCCCGGTACTTCCGTCGGGACTAGTGTTTCCCAAAGGGGATTTCGGGACATGCGTTTTTCTCTTCCAAAGTTTGTAGTCACGAGAGGTCCAAACCCCACCCTCGACAAAAACTGCCGCTCCCTTCCTCGCCCCATGGGGTTTCCGGCCCGAAGGACCCCCTGTTTCATCCCAAGGGCTCTCAATTTGTCCCCCCAGGAGACTCCATGTCTTCCCTATCCTAGATTTCCATGGAGGTCCCGATCCCTTAAGGGCCTGTCACATTTCCTGATCATGAAAAAGCCGGCCACAGGTAAGTGTTCATTTTCAACCTCAATCAAGTCCCCTCTATTTCGGGAATGTTTTTTTCTGATAATTTGGGGGACTTCCTCTAACCCCCTTTAACCATTTTCACGTACCTTCCCCCCGAGCAGGAGGTCGGTCTTCCAGACTGGGTTTCCCCAGCCCCCAATCGCAGATTTTGGGTGGAGTCTCCTTCGGAACTTTGGGTTCCATTCCCCCTAAGGCTTTCGACTAGCTCCTGAACCCCCCTTTTTTTTTCGCCGCGATTATCCTCAACTGGTTACACTTTCTTTTGTGGAGATCCTTACCTAAAAAGAGATGGACCTTTCCTCCTAGGGTTGCCCCCTACCTCTATAGTCTCATATGTTATTGATTTTATCTGACATCTCCTTCCCATCATCTCTACCTACCCGGCTCGGGTGACCCTTTTTCAGGATAGACATCTCTTCCTCTTTTTGCTGGGTTTTAATCATTGCGGTTTCTTTTCATCGCGGACAGTATCCCATTCTCCCACGAATTGCAGATTCCCCCGCGTCCCACAAATTTCCACACTCTTTGATTTTCTTACGCCATTCAAAGATCGACCCTGCCTTTTCTTCCTTCTTGGCACCTCTTCACTTTTCTTTCTTACCACTTGCTTTGTGGTCAGGCCCCTTCCAGTAACCTTCAACAGACTTCCCTAGGTTCCACCTTGCTTTTTTTTTCCCAGTATCCGGTTTTAATGTTTTCACCCCAACAAACGACGCTTTCGCCTAGTACCCTCCTCTAGCTCAGTTTGAGTTTTCTGGGTGCGTGGACAATGCAATAGTTCATTTCTATCCGACTTTTTGCCTTGCCCCCTCCTCTGAGCTTTTTTACCAGATATGGGAAAATAGCTTCCGGGGCCCTTCTTTTGTTTAGTTCCAGTTTCCTTTTTCTGACCCTAAACCAACAGTCCTACACGTACTTTTTCGTCCTTCATCCCCCTGGAACTTCCTTGAATTTCGACATCGCCCTTCGAGACTTGTCACCACCTTTTCGCCTTCATCCCCTTTTCGCCTTCCCCTCCCTGCTTTTCCAAGATTCTTTATACCTTCCCACCAACCTTCGTTCTTGGTTTTCTTTGGATTTTGAGTTGTGACCGATCCGCCGGGAGCTCGCTTTTTATCTTGACCTCCCTTTCCATTTTTCTCGCCCTTTGGGTCTTTTCTCATCTGTTTGCGTTTCACTTGCTTATTTTGAGGGCCCCTTTGCCTTTATTTTTTTCTGTCCCCTTTTTGTCGTCTCGCTTTGTTTTTTTAGGCTCCTATGGCCTGAGGCCCTAGTCCCCCCTCTGGTCTTTCCCGTCCTTCTGACATTTTTCTCCTCCCCCTCTGAGTCCTCAGCAGGTCGTCCTCCAATCCTTTTTTTTTTGGATTCTTTTGTGACTTCTTTCTTTCCCCAAATGCTCCCGGGAACAGCCCCCAAACCCCAAGTCTTCCTTCTCCCCCGAATCTTTCTTAAATACAACCCTGGTCCCTCTCCTTTACTTCGGCCAGCCCCCCTCCCGCTCTACCCTTGCTGGACCCCCCCTTGCTTTTTCCCCAAGTGTTTCGTGGATCTTCGCCTATTTTTTCCTGATATTGAAATCAGCATCAAATTTTCCCCCCCCTTCTTATCTCCTCTCTTTTTCCGGCAAGCCTTTGTCTCCCCCCCTTCCTCATCTCCCCTCGACGCAGGGCAGGATCCCCGTCCAACCCCTCTTAGGAGTTTTTTCACCTAAGCCTCATTTTTTTTATTTCCCTTTTCCACAACATTTCGATTGCATATACCCACCCATCACCCGCTTCTTCGTTTGTCTCGAGCCTTTGTCCTCTAAGGACCCCGATTCTCGAGCAAGCTCCCCAAAAACGGGATTCTTTTTATAGCCATAGAATCGAGGTCTCGTTTTGATCCCCGTCTCACACCTCCCCGGATCCGTGATTCTCTTCGACAACATAGTTTTCCTTATTTGGGTCATTCCCCCCTTAAACTCCCTCTCGTTACAGCCCAATTTCTTCCCCTAGGGTTCACAAAACATCAATTGACCCTTTACAGCCCTGTTCCTTCTGAATGAACAATGCCTTCCCCTCGGAATTTATTCCAACTTTTTTCAGGAAGACCCCCCGGTCCCTTTTTCCTGGTGACTTCCTTTATCGATTTTCCTTTGTTTTACTTCCTGGATAGGGTCTTTTTCTTTTCTGTACAGCTCCCCTATTCCCCTTGCAGACCTATAACCCAGATGTCTTCTTTTTTTCACCCTCTCTTTTTCGAAGCCTCCACAGTCTTTTTCCGCTGCTCCCCCTGCAGACGAGTCCCCCCCTTACAGTTTCACCGAATCTCTTCTGTCCTTTCCCCCCGGAGTTTTCCTGGCCTTCGTACCTTTGGACATTAATAGAGTTTTTCAATCTGTTGGGATCCCCCCCTTGGAGATAGTACGAGTAGTTAACTCTGGTTTGGGATTTCAAGTTTTTTGGATGATTTCCTTAGGCCCTCACCCACCTAGACCCGTATTCCTCCAGGAGTTTTTCCCGTCAAAGTGCTGGTGATTTCTAAGCTAGTTCTTTCCTGCCTCTTTTCTCGTTTATTTTTTTTCTTTCAACCCCCCTTTCCCACTTTTCCTGAAACTGATTGCAACACCTTTCCTCCGCAGATCCTTTTTTCTTCCTCTCCCACCTCTATTTGGAGAGTAAAGTGTTAATCTTTATCTCCCCTTCCTAAGGTACTCCCCTTCTGATTCTTTTCCCTCCTCCCCTGATCTTTTTTGCCGTTCTGCCTCTTGGTTCTTTTTCTTTTTAGAAAGTATGGATTGCACCTTGTGCTTTTTCTTCTTTTTCTGTCTGGGCTGTGGTGCTCCACCTCTCTGTCAACCCCTTTCCTTCCGATTTCATTGCCCTCTTTTTTTCTTATGTCACCCCTTTTTCTTTTTCCCCAGCCCATTGAGTCGTGGACCCCCTGGTTTTTCTTTTTTCCCTATTCAATTTTTTTTCCTGACCCCTCCATGGCCCCTTTTTTCGATTCAGCCCAAGACGACTCTTCTTTCCTTCCCTTCAGGATTATTTTTTTCCAGTCCCTTCCTTTTCCCTTTTTGTTTTTCTCCTAAGCTCCTCCTCCACGTTCCTAGATTTTCCTCCCCACGAGGGCCGGTCCTGCGTTTTTTATTGGGCGTTCCTCCCCCCCCCCTTTGACACGCACGCTTCTTCCCTTTCAACCTCCTTCTTAACTCTCAAGAATTGTCCCCCCCAGAGTTTTTTCCCACGCCTCCCTCAGCTCGATCCCAATCACCCCTCCCCCTACTTTCTCCCCCTCCTACTCGCATGTGCTCCCTCCCCCTTTAAAGCGGGATATTTCCCCCTCCTGTCGTCCCACAAGAGAGGGGTGGCGCAGGGCTGGACTCTTTCCTTTTCCGGACCCCCGATCCCCAGAACCTTCCCTTTTTGAGAGTCTCTGTCGGTCTCCTCCACTCGTGCTTGATCGTATTTGGTCAAGGTCACGCGAACTGGTTTTATTTTCGTGGGTACCTCCCTGGGCTTCCCCCTGTTGCACCATTTCCCCTCCAGAAAGTTTGGTGCTCACCCTCCCCCCACTGGAGCTCTTCTTTCGCACGTTGTTTCGAAGGCTTTTTTTTCACTGTCCTTTAGATCCCCCCCCTAGGCCTAGCACGAAACCTTCCCCTCTCTACCCCCGCCCCCGAACTTGTTGATATTTTTTCGATCCCCTTTCGGTTTTTTCTCAAGTAGGGACGTATTTCAGTATTTTGTCCCATTCCTTCCC
>Ga0179593_1437022_pt1 | contig 15715 bp, 10 predicted proteins | sample CZODoug2_1_08_16_FD_185931 | JGI IMG/M metagenome (GOLD analysis project Ga0179593, IMG submission 185931) | Vadose zone soil fungal communities from Angelo Coast Range Reserve, California, USA - CZODoug2_1_08_16fungal (PacBio error correction) | ecosystem: Environmental > Terrestrial > Soil >... | reverse complement strand
GCGATTTCTTCGTCCCCTTTTCATCTACTCCCTCCGCCAACGCTCATAGGCAGTTCCGAGACTCTAGCGTTTATTTCAGAGATTTTAATTTCCCCGCAACTTATCCGCCCTATTAGCCCACCGGCGCAGTAGACGATGCAAGAAAAACCAGGTATTGCGTCAGGGAGAGAATTAAGCATGCAGGTTCCGCGGGTGTGGGTTTGATTTTGAACTAAGTGTCTGGCCGACGAGAGAGGACGGGGACTGGCCAGAGGGGGATAATGCCTTTCAAGGCCCCCCCTCTACTCGAGAGCCGTTTTCAATCAGCGTAGGGATGAATGCTTCACTTCCTGGGTGAGAATGAGGGAAGACAAGGATTCGTTCCCCTTGGATTATTTTCCCCCTGAGTCCCCCTTCTCTTTCCCTTTGATGGTGTAAGCATCCGCAGTCCTTTATTGTGAATTCTGGATATCATATTAGTTGTCGTTCTCCATTCCCCATTTGGGCAAATTCAAGATCCCCTGCCCGACTCCGATGAAGGTTTCATATCCCAATGTACCTTAACCCCCGGCCCCCCCCTACAACGCCATCCGAAATGCTCCCAAACATTTGTGACCCTTCCGCGTTGTTTGGTCGCCCGGCCTTTGCAAGCCCGGGCCCAATAGAAGTTTTTTTCCCGGGGATATCTTTCCTCCTCCGGGACCCGCCCCCTCCCGTCGCCTTCTCCTTCTAAAAAAGCTGAAGTCTTTGATTCGAACCGCTTTATGTAGAGAAGTAATGTTGTTTTGCGAGAGACCTAATCTTCCTTCCGGAACTGATAGGACGCTAATACCCTGGACTCGCCCCCCGTTAGTCCATTCGGCACCAGAGCAAAAAGGCATGATGGACAGGGACTGCTTTTCTGAGTTTAGTTTTGCCTTGACGTTCCCTCTAGTTTGCCCCGAGCCGAATTGAATGGACATTCCCCCCCGCCGAAATAGTGAAGACTCCTGAATAGCGGGGGTTTTCCAAAAGCATAAAGAATTCCCCCTTCGGCCGCCCCTTTAATCTTTTCTTTGTTTCAGCGTGTAGAGGTTGAGGCACGACCACCGTTTTTACGCTGCAGATAGTTTTGGCTCTTACATTTGAGTTTCCGTATTCTTAAACAGACAAATGCTAGTGTTGCTCTTCGCAAGCACAGCATCATGTGATGTATCGACGATATATGACCCCCCTTATTACCATTAGAGATATCTTGGATGTTTGTAAACCGCTGAGTATCCTTTTGAGAGACTAAAGCCCCCTGCGCACTAGTTTCCTAGTAGTACAACACCTTTAACAAAGATCTTTTTTTCAAACATCTCAACATCTCGGATTTTAATGTTTACCAGTTTAAGCGCTGGCAGAAACACGGGTCCTAGAGGCTTCCCCGCTTTATGACATTCCGAACTTTTTCAAACCTATTGCGAGCGGTTAGGTCGACTGACGAGAGTCAGAGTCGTTCATCGAGCGGCCCCAAACCAGCCTGTCTGACAATCCACCTATCATTTACAACCTCTTCACATTTATAATTTGATAAGACTGTTCCAAGCCACAAACTTAGAGAAACACGCATGGTACCTCCGGTTCCCCATTTACAAATTCTTGCCTTTTATGTTAATACAGGAATCCCCAATATCTCTTACCTCCCTGAAGTTTTCCTCTCCGCCCTGCGTTTACCACTTTCCTTCCGCTTCTACGGCAGGCTAATACTCTTTCGCGCACTCGCGTATATTTTAAAGTGCGGAGACGAAGCGAGAGTATTGGTCTACCTTGACGGTATCTGAGTTTTAGTATGAGTTTCGTTCCATCATAGCCCACCCTCAAACCGTACGAATTTTTTCGTTGAGACCTACGGCGAGATGTGTGAATCCCCACCTTGCACAATTAAAAAAGTTTCTTTTTGATCGCCCCGTTTTCATTATATTCACACCCTCGCAGTAGGAATTGGAACGCCACTGTTAGGTCTAGTTTATGTACTTCCTTTTTCTCTGCAGTATCCCCCTTTTTCCCAGATCGTCCGTTTTCTCCCCTCCCCCTAATCTTAACATGTCTTCGAAGAGCCTCAGGAGGTTGAGTCTTTTTTCCTTTTTATCGAAATGACCCGATATTGATACTTTCCAGGCTCCCCTTCTCTATATGGGGCCGACTTTTTCTTTCTGATACCCCAGGCCGTAGCAAGTAGTCCAGCCTCTTGCTTCGTTCACTATCGCATGCCGTTTGGTCCCCGCGTTTGCGGGGCCGTCGTCAGGTAAGTCCTCCCTTCTACACTTTCCGTGACCGATCCCACCTGAGTGACCCATTTACTACCCCCAGGCCGGCCGCCTTCCGGGGGGCGGGAAGTGTCACCTTAGGGAGGCGCTTCCCATTTAGCTATCGGTCAAGGTTCTCTTTTCCCCTTTCTCTTCTTTCTTGAATCGCGCGGCTCGATCCTGTACAGCAGAGTCGCTCCATGTGTAGGACGCCGAGAGACTCCACCCCCGTGATTATGTCAGAATCGCTCCTTTCATTGGGGAGCCTTATTGCTCGGCAGCTGTCTATCCTAGGTCTCCCCTGAAGTTGCTCGCGATCTAAAGACTCTCCTGATTTTTCTCAAGCAAGGAATCCTTTCATGCTTTTCTTTTCTGTTCGTTGATTCGTATCTATAACAACGAGCGGGGAGATATTAGTAAACCGGCTTGGTTCTCTTGCTTAATCGTCGGTGGAGGATATGGATTGTTCGAGCACCGCAGAGTCCCCAACCTGGTTTCCGATCCCGCGTCTTTGCTCCCCATTCCCCCCCGTCCTGGCGAGTCTTCCCTATTTTTTCCCCCTATTCACCCCCCTCGTGTTTGTTTGTTTGCGATAGCTTGTTTTAGGGCAGAGGCCGAAAGGACCGAGGCCTTTACGCAGCAACCCCCTTTTTTAAGCTCTTTCTTTTGTGCGTGAAGCTGTGAGGCCGGCGCGCACCCGAAAGGCGACGCCCCAAAACCCACGATGACCATGACCCCCCTTTTTTCTCGTCTGCAAATCCAGACTTTCTGTCTTTTCTCCTCCCCAGCACTCACCCGAACATCAGCCCGAAGCCCCGCAAAACCGGCTACCTTCAAACCTAGTAGAGAGTTTAGCTCGAGCAGCTGCGGGTGATAATCTTACCTCCAGTACACGCTGAAGAAGAGGAGCCCTGCCGTGCACGAGGTTGCCGCGAGTGCTTTCAGTGATACTGCCCGGTCGTTTTCTATCCGTTCTCTCCCCCTCCGAAGGGAAAAAGGTCTGTACCGTCTTCTAGTTGCGAGCAGAAGAGTGCTGGGAGTTCCTGAAATAGTATTTCCCACATGTAAAAATACTCTCAAAGTGTAAGACTTACTTAATTTCAAGCTTCCTCCCAATGAAAGAACTCGACGATTTTTTCTAAGGGGTTCTTAGTCGAAGAAGGTTTTATAGTCACATCCTTTTCCAGGGAAGAGTGATAGAGTCAGGCTCCCCCCACCAAAATACCGTTCCCCCCACGGTGATAGACCGTCTTTAGCCTCAGTATTACGGGGCCGTGGGAGAACCCTTTCCTTTGTCTGCTGTATTCACGGTCCGCAGACCATCTCTGTAGCTTGATGTCGATTCTGGCAAATATCGCGCTGACGAAATCCCACCGACCCTCCTGGCTCCCAACCACTCCCCGGTTATCAAGGACATCGAACTCTCTTATTTCACTATCGGCCCCGATTACGGCCTCCAGCCCCCCAACCGCCCTTCCTACGCTTTCTCAAGTCGACATCGAGCACTCTGCGACACAGTATGGTTAGCTATGGGAGTGCCCCTCTGACCGCCCTTCCCAGATCCAAAGAAGCTCCCCCCAGCCCGGTTTCTTTCCCGGCGTGTCGCTGAACCGCTACGTGCTCTCCTTTCCCGCTCATACCTCGAGGCGCTTCCCGGCAGTCGAGACGATGCGAGTTTTGCGGCATCGAGCCGCCCTTATGACCCAGTTGGGCGTTCATGGCAAAGTGCCTTCTGAGGACTGTAGCGATCGTATTCACTTGGTATACGATCGCTACCTCTATTGAAATGGACCTGATAAAGTTAGGTATTCTTTTTCGAGAAGAAAGTATGCCGTATGAAGAAGGAGACATTTTGATTTTTGATGATAGTTGTTTTTATAAGATGTTTCCTTCCCCTATTATCAGTTCGAGGACTAGTAGCCGCCTCCCCCTTCCTTCTGAGGGATGCTAGTCGAGAGAGCCCCCCCGGTGGACCAGAAAGAGCACCGGTGGTTGCCCCGTGGAGCAAGGTCGAAGCGCTGTGGATAGATGCGTTACTCTCGGTTCTTAGCTTTTTGGTAGTCCGACTCTCCTTCCTTCTTCGGCTACCGGCCCCCGTCTAGTGCCGACATCCTATAGCTCTGAGTACCTATTACCCTCCGCTCCAGATCACTCCCCTGAATTTTTTAGAGGCCGACCCCCCCTCGCTGGGCGTGGCGGTTTCTACCCTACTAAAAAAGCCAACTTAGTAAAGCTCTGAGCTCGCGACTGTGTGCCCCGAACGCTTTCTCTCGTTGAGTAACTTGTAAGGTGATAGGATTTTTTCTTATGGTCTGAATGTAAAAAAAGCGGCTTTTCGGATACCAATGCGTATGAGTACCCCCCTCCTTATCGTGAGAACGATTTGAGTGTTGGGGCCCATCCTTAGAGAACTCACAAGATAGGTGTCCCGAGTCCCTTCCAGAATTCCATTTTTTTCTCTTTGCGGTGTAGGATGACCTTTCTTCCCGTGCGTAGCTCGAGATGGGAGTAGCTCCCCCGTTCATGAACGCCATTTTTCGCATAGTTTTTAAACAAATTATTTTCTAATTCCTTTTGCTCTCCTAGCGATGTGGTGTTAGCTGACGACGGCGTCGGGAGTTAGAGGGGGAGGTCTGAGAGGTGCCGGTGAGATAATGATGTTTTCCCTGACGGGGGAGGCCTTCTTTCCCAACCCACAAGCGTTTTTTTCGAGTTCCCAATGTTCACGTAAGTTGGTACATTTGGGTGTCGACTTTTGTTGAGAAAACTGGAGTTCTTTTTTTTTCAACCGTTCGTTCCCCCGGCTGAGGGTGGCCCCCCAAACTGCCAATTACAGAAGCCACCACGACAATGATACCCTCTTTGCACCAAGAGGAAGGATTCCTAAAAAAGAGCTTAAGTCCGCGGATGCCGCAGGTTCCTCAGACGCCCCGGCCAAGAAAATTGAGTCTAAGAGAGTAAGAAGACCGAAGATTAGAAGAAGCTTATTGTTACATCCGCAGCGAAGAATGGCCTCCCCATTCCAGCAGATGCCAGTAGCCCCCTCCCGATACCTACATGAGGAAAGACCCTTGACTATAGATCACGATTCCCTTTTCCGTGTGCCGGGATAGCGATCCTTTCTAAGTTAGTGGAGATTGCGGGATGAACGTCACCCTTACCCGCTGACCTCCGGATGTCCGAAGCTATATGAAAGGTTAAAGTTGCGATGGAGCTGCTTATCGGCATCTTAGTGCCATCTCTATATTTAAAAACCCGTTTTGAAAGATGGAGCGATAGAGACACGAAGACCACAGAATAATGAAGGATAAAGTGCTTCTTGACGTAGTCGTCAGGCATTTTTTATGGCCAAAGCGATTAGGCCCGACCAGCAAAACTACCCGCACTATTTCTCAAGACGCCCCTTAGATCAAGGCCCCCTTATAGTTAGAGCACTTTGAGCCTCATCTTCTGTGTGGTTGATAATTTGTTACTGGAAGAGACCCATGAGTTTCCCCTGACCCGGGTTGAATTCAGGAGAGGTACTTGAAAGAGATGCGCCGTCATAAGGGAAGAATTCGCCCCTTAGTGAATTCTTTAATAGAGATTACCACTTCACCAGTCAGGTTTTCGTGGATATTGGAAGTGGAACACTCCTGAGAGGGATAGGTACCTAGGTCAACTTCCCTCCGTAAAGGTTTGCATCTCTGAGGAGTATATCGTATTTGAGTAGCCTTTCCTGTTGTCAACATTCCACATGCACGCAAAGCATAGGTTTGCAGATCCTCTCCGTGTCCCCCCCAACCCTTTTCGGACCCCCATACCAGACACTTTGGAACTCGTACCAAACGTGACAGCCCCCACCTTTGCGGTTTTTGGATGGGTGGACCTTGCCACTAGTTCATGCCTCTTGCCGCCATTGCCGACTCGGGCCCTGCACATAACCCTAGGAGCATCCTCCGTACACAAGCAGGCTCGCCTTTTTTCCTCGCCCCGCGATGTGCGCACGGTCAGGTTTTCCCCCCCTCGCGATTTTCCCTGTTCAGGAAACACGGATGCGACAGAAAGCGCCGCGCAGCAATTCATTCCTCAACACGGAAAAAGCGAAAAAAAACAGGCCGATTTTTGTGAAGGGACCCTTGTCATATTTTTCAGCCGAGCTGGTGGTGGGAGAGTCGCCATGTGCCCTCTCATCTTCCCGTTTTGGCTTCGCCCCTCAGGGAATATTCCATACAGCGGGTTTTAAGTAAAGAAAGACCATCCCTGGATTAGAAGCCGAGCAATTGACCTCCAAACCACAAACCACCCCCCAATGTGCTTTCGCAGCGGGAATGCCTTAGCACTCCTCCCCCCCCCAGGTACTCCATAGGCGTTAGTTGGAAAGGGATGAAGTGTGAGTTGATTCTTCGGAAAACTCCACAGAACCAGCGCTTTAGTCTCAACATTCGAGGGAGCTAGGGAGAGATGATAAGAAGTTTATCCTGGATGTGTCCAACCGAAGAGAAGGGACGAGACTCCCGCGAGATATTTGGACAGTCGTAGTTCACAAACCCCCAAGAAAGGCCCCCCAAACCCTATGTCAAAGAGAGAACCAGCTCAGTCGGATTCCTTTCGAATGCTACATTTCCCCCCACAAAGGGAACCCCGACGGGAGTTCTTAGAGAGACTTCCCCCCCGCGAACCGAAGAACTCACATTTCTTCGAGAGGGCTTAGGCCCCTCTTCTGAGTTATACCCCCTACTGAAAAGCTTTCGACACTCAAACGTCTTCTTTGCCCAAAAGTTGGGAATATTTTTTCTAAGATTTCTTCCCCCATGGCTTGAAGTTTCCACTCCCCCCACACCCAAAGCCGATCACAAACAGGCTGTCCGGTTTTACCAAGTTAAAATCCCCCCCCACGCGTTCGCCTATTTTTCTTACAATATGAGATAGAACCCTGTCGACTATGAAGCAATGAGGTGGGTGACCAGACGCGTATCTTAAGGTCACGTCCAGGATATTTTAGCCCATTCATTCTCAGACTGCTCATCCGAGACGCTTGGAGCCATTTCAGACCGGGCGCTTTCGTAGGACGTATCCCTTATCACGGCGCACTCCCTCCCCACCCGTCACAGTAGGTGCTCTTCGGCGACTGGACTTTTTGCCTCGTGGGAATCCCAGCGAGTCCCCCTTGACTACAGCAGGTCCGCAAAGGTCTTGCGTCTTTCTCCCGCCCGACGACTAGGGCGGCGGTAAGATTTTTTTTTTTTTATCGGCCTCGTGTTCCCGATCCTCCCGGAGGATGGCGAAGTTTTGCAACTTTGGCGCAGGAAGGAGGTTGCGGTGGCTGTTCGCAAGTCCCAGCGGATCTTTCGTGCACTTTTCCCTCCTTGACGCTCCATATTCTTTTTTTGGGCCATGTTCCGACAAGGACAAGGTAGGCCACTTCCGGAGTCTGTATCGTCGTCGATGGGTGCCGTTCTGTTGGTCGAGTTCAACTTTTCGTACCCGGCGCCCACTTGCGGCGATCCCCAAGCCTTATCTCATCCGCAACAACGGCAGGCCGGCGTAGGGAGGGTTTTTATCCCTCGGGGGAGCATAGAAAAGGAATCTGCGCGGGTAGCATGTCTTTGACATGGTCGCTCGTTTATGGTAACTTCTGCGGCGGTCGGAGCACCCTCTCCTGTTAGGGGTCGCCGTCTATGGTCCTTGAGCATAAATTCCCCCGCCAATAGAGAAACAAGTGAGGATCCCTAGAGGCGGGTAAGGTATGTCTATCATCCCTAACTGCACCTCTGCCATAGGATATAACTCTTAGCTGGTGGTAGTTCAGACTAGAGGTGGCACTTCATCTTCCCTGCAAGCGTAATTCAGAGCGGGAATTGCATATGATCCTTAGATGTGGTGTGATTTCCCTTGTTGTCGTGAAGCGCGGCCGCAGAAAGAGTCCCTGACCCTCCCAGCGCTGGAACTTAACTTTTGTGATCCTCGGCGTCATTCCCAGTTCATATCTCCCCCCTCCTTTAAGTGTGTTGTTGGAGGAGGGAGGTTTGCGTAGGGATAAGATTCCAGCGGGAGGAGGAGCACCATCGTGGCGTAAGCCAGATGGGATGAAGATGTACCCCTTCGCAAGTCGCTTCCCGACCGCCAACGATGTAAGCCCGCGATTTACTAATAGAGCCAGGTTAATATCGTGGCGAACCACTTGTCCCCCTTCGCAATAGACCGAAGTCCCACACATGCAAATGATGCCGACCAACCCCCTCTTGCAATTTGGTTCGAGAGGTATGGACTGCTGAAGCGCAAGTTCCTTCTCTTTCGAATCAACAGTCAGCCAGCTGGACTTTGCGCCCCAACGAGTTGAGTGCGTTTCTCGTCCCCCCTTCCTGTGCTCCGGCGGAGCCTCGCGGGGTCCCTAGATGGAGGGACCCCTCTGCAATGATCGAGCGACGAACGTCTTTTGATTCCCAGAACTAAGCTAGACGACGAAACCGAAGATCTCCCCCTTAGCCTGGCTCACACGCGGAAGCACTAATACCGGCTACTGGAATTTTTTGGAGCGGCCGATCGTAGTGGAGGATCGCCTAAGTTGGCGACGGTACGTTTGAATGGGCCCAGCGGGGGCCACCAGGATGTGACGATTCTTCTAAGTGCAGCAGGTTCTTCCTGTTACCCCCTGAGTCTTTTTTCTAAATCTCGCATGCCGGACGAGATTGCTCCTGCGCCAACACCAACTCTCGGGCCTCGCACCATCTCCCCTCGAGCGATCGACCGCGACGGCCGATCCCCGCCTCTAGTCCCGCCTATCTGGGATAAATGCGTCGCTGCGCGCGAGACCTGGCCCCATGATGTGAGTCATTGGTTTGCGAGGGGGCCAATAGACTGACAAGTTCGCCGAACCCGACTCCAAGTGGTGACAATTTTCGTCGGAGCCACCCGACGACGAATACTACAGGCGGCCCTCAATGGCTTAGATTCCCCGCTTGTGAAATGTGCGATTTTGCGAGATCCCACGGTACTGTAGTTTTCTGCTCTTGCTCTGGGGCATCCTGCCTCAAGAAGTCGGCGGTAGCGATCCAGCGGTGCAACGGCCCCAGATAATTGCTTTTTTTTTACAAGGAGGGTGACGTTCGGTAGAGCTGCTTTTGTCTGTCCAGTTCACCTGGGGAGTGAGAACTATTTTGCCCATCTGGTAGGATATCTTTGGATTAGACCTCTTGTTCACATAGATGCCTAGCCGTAAGAACAGCCTCCGCTACGCCTCATTTTTGTTGCTGATTGTCGAGAGCGGGATCCACTAGGCCTTGTGGAGGCGCAGAAGGACGGACCTCCTTGACGAGCTGTTTTAGCTAGATCGTTTATGTGTTGCTGAGGTTTTTAAGAGACTCACAACCCCCCTCCCGCTGAGTTTTTTTCGGACAGCGTCTCAGAATGGCGCGAATACTCGTAGTAAGCTTTCATCTAGAACTGCAAGAAACCGACGTTGCTTGAGGCAACCCATCGATGGAGTGGAGTTTTGTATATATAAGGAAAAAGACCCACTTAATAGTCACTTAGTAGATCAAGATGTTTTCCCCGGAGACCCGAAATCTCAGTGAACGTACCAGTAACAATGCTATGCAAATTTCTGTTTTTTAATATAGGGTGGATGTCAACAAGTTGGTGGAAAGAGGGGATGGACGATTTAAAAGATGAGTCGCCCTACAGAGAAAATAGCTCGTGACCCCCCCGGAAGATAGGATACCATTCAAACAGATAGAGGACCGTGAAGGCTTCACCACGGACCCCTTTTTTTTTTTGTACGACTCGTGCGGAGGCTCAGATTCGCTGCTTTCGTCCCCCCTCGTGATGCACGGGACAACACTTGCGCGACACGGCTCGATTCCTCCGATTTGGGGGACCCCTACGCTGAGCGCGTAGTTTCAGGGCACGGAGGCACCCCCGAGGGCTGGCGCCACCGTGTTTTTTTTTTGGACCGGCACACCCTGGGCCCACAAACCTGCAACGTCGTGTGCCGCCCCCTTTTTTTCTCCGCAGAAACGGAGCGGGGTTGTTTCGTTTTTGAGCGTTGACGGCGTTTTTCATCGAACTGCATAGTCGGCGGCTTTCCTGCTCTGTAGGTGCAATGGACCTCCAGAAGACCCAACGCGATGCCCGAGTCACCCGGTGCGGCGGATCCCTGTCATCAGTCGCCCGCGACCGCCAGTGTACGAGAACTGCAACGAACCCCCGAGGCGACGGCGGCGCCGCGAAGGGCCGGCTCCTCCGGGCAAGACAACGCTCTCTCACTCTGCGAAGTTCACCCAAATTCACCCGGATGTTAAAAGATTCGAATAGCTTCCCAACCTGTCCCCGACCACGAGGACCGCGGGCTCTCCGCTATCCATCGACGTGCCTGGTGCTCGCGGGATCCGTTAGTGATCTCGGGCTGAGTTGGGGTGGATTTATGATGCCCTAAACCCTGGCCGCTCGGCGTCTACATTTGTTGGCGCTATCGGCGTTCAAGACGGTACCCTCTCTCTTCTTTCACCTCAAAGTTGTTGGGAGTTTGAGGAAGCTTTCATGCCCTACGAAGGTATCCTCTAGAAGGTCAAGACAGACCCCCCCGTTGATGTTCAGAGTAAGCTAGATGGCCAGCCAGCAAAGAGGCTCCTTCGAGAGAAAAAAGCCCTAGAGTTTTTAGAGAGGAGAATACCAAGTATATGATGGGGTTTTTTACCGAGTTTTTGCATACGCTTCGGACCGGAAGTGCGGAAGGGTGGTGGGGACGGAGCGGCCCAGAAGATTTGCCCCCCCCCCTTCGTCTTGAGCTGTTCTCAAGCAGGAGCCTCCCGTGGTTTGTCCTTGCGTCTCCCCCTTGCCGTGCGGGCGAAGCATCTCGTGTTGGACCGTCTGTGCCCGGCCTTTGGAGTCGAGGTGTCTTCATGTTTCCCTTCACACTAGACCATGCACGTTTTCTACGGTTGTATCGCGCGGGCTCCCACGTATTGCGACGGACCGAGTGTAACCTTTATTTTTTTAAACACCATTCGCCCTCTTGCGGTTGCTTCCCCGCGTTTCTTTTCACCCGCGGCTCAGACTGTGGCCACGGCCTCGACCTCGTGGGCCGGCCTGGGCCTCGTTTTCTCAATAGGGGTTTCGCTCCACCAACTCCTTCATCGCACCGTCTTGGTCTGGCTCCCTAATGTTTCAGTCGCGCGACTGGGCGGTCGTGCACGTAGGAGTCCAGCACCTTACACAAGCACTATACCCTTTCTCCTCCCAAATGCCAAACAGAGCACCACACAGCCAGGTACTGAGGAAGGAATATGAGAGGGGGTGGAGTTCCGAGAAGCGAGAAGGGGGTGCCGAGAGTAATCTTTTGACTCTGAAACCTAATTTGGGAGGTCCACCCGGTGCCAGAATTAAGCGCGCACTGTTTCGAAAAGGATGCACGCGGAATGTAGATGTCGTGCGCCACAACTCCGCCAGTTGGTGCGAGGAATGTTGATGTCTCGTAGTTAGGAACCCATGCCCCCCTCTTTGACGTCGCCATCATTATGGGCGTGCTAGGATCGTTCTCCGTCAGCTGATCAGAGTCGCGGCTGGAGCGCAGGGGGCGAGCATTTTGTGCGGTTTCACCCAGTCACCAACAAAGTAAACGACTCACAGCACCCTAGCGCGGCTTCCCGAAGGCCCAGTTCAGCAAAACTGGACGCGGGCGTTGCAGAGGCGAGCCCCCCCTCCTCCATTAGCGTCGCGGCCCCGCCCCCGACGGGAGCTCATCGACCGGAAACATCTCTCAAGAAACCCCGATTATTTCCGGTCCACACCTAGGGGATCATTTGTTATCAGGTACCCTCAACAAACCCATCGCTCACCACATGTACCGGTGTCAGTTTCAACGACTTAGATTTCCTCCCGTGAATCAAGCCCGCAGTCTTGAATCACATGATTTTGGGCAAAGGAAGAGGGAGGAAGGAACGCAGATGCCGTATCTTTATATTGGGATTTCGCGCGAGCGTTGCTCCCTTGAGCAGGGTTAGAGTAGTTTTCTAGGAGGCCAGCACTCAGACGCCTAATTTTCAACGGTTAGCCGTTTTTCGATCGTCATGGCCCGGTCTGAGTGGTCACCATCGCGCACCAATTAACTCCAACAGTGAATCGCCTCAAGGGTTGCCCCTCTTTCTCAGAAATTTTCTTTCCTACGCCGTAGGCGGGCGGCTCTCTGTGTTTTGGGCCGGTCCTCCTTTTTTCAGGATCTGCGTCTTAGGGCGTTAACCTGTAGACCGAGCGTCCTTCTTGTTGCAGGTGGGGTAGCAATTGAACGCGCTGTGCTGTCTTTTCTCGAGGCAGAGTGCGGTTGATCGCCGAAAGGCCGATCCGCGGAACTTAGTTAGGGCGAGCAGCTCTGAGACAATGGGTGACCCTTTTGGGTTCGTCGTCATTCACGCTTTCGCCGGCGCCATTGCCGTTGCTTTCCTCCGTCCTGCGCCGTCCCAACCATTTCTTGCTCAGGCTCTCTTTCTGTGCGATCCCGCGTAAGAGTTCCCTCCGCTCGTGCAGGGCGACGGCGCAGGGCTGCATCATTTTGCTTGAATCGCTCTCTTGGCATCTCCACCAGGTTGGCCTACGGGGGTCTTACCGTCTCTGTTACGCCAGCGAGGGTTTCGCGCCGAAGGAGCCCTTCCCCCTCCTTCTCTACCTTGCGCGCGACTTGGTGCTACGGCCTTGACTGTCGATTTACTCCACTTGCCAGGGACTCTAACGCGCCGACTTGTTCGTGCAGCCGTCTTCGGGGTGCGTGATCGTCAGGTTTTCTTCCAGAGCGCTTCCCGATATGAGTACCCGACGATGGGTAGATCATCCTTGCCTGCGCGCGTCCCTTCGCCGCCTATAGTTAACAACCTCAGCTGGTCTAAGATGGTTATAATCCAGTTCTCGGCTGGAGTTCCATAAGATTCATCTTTCCTTCCCCTACGTTGTTGTTTTTCTCTCTCTTCTTAGGCCTTTCGGATAGCCAAGAGAGGCCAGAGGCTCCCAAACTGATTGTAAATGATTTGAGGTTTTTCTTTGACGCTGGCTTAGAGACCCGCCGCTGCCTACACTCTCTGATTTTCGCCCAATAGACCTCTGTAGCATCAAGGACCGTGGAGCATACTTAAGGAAAAATCCAATCTAACACCTCACCCCCAGGATACCTCCAAAATCCTCTTGGCTTGGTGTGGTTTTTCGAGCGAGACTAAAGGTGCAGACGAGGATCTGGAATTCACCTTGAGAGATCAACGAGCGTGATACCCTTCCCTTTCGGTGCTTGAGCGCGAGGGTCTTAGCCTTTGACCTCTGCTCTAAATCGCGGGCTCAACTAGCCTGGAAGAGACCCTCCCGTACTGTCACCGATCTCCACCTCCTCTCCGTATATAGACCCATGCACCCCAGACTTTTTTTTCCCTGTAAGATAGACCTTCTAGCAGGGAACTCCTAAGCGGGCTCTAACTCCCCGACATCCTGAGCCTCTTAGTTTTCTCTTGCCGCTCGGCTCTCCTCACCCTTTTGCGAATTCTCCTCGTTTACACAGACGTCCCCCCCCCCCTCTGCCCTGTTGGACCCCGTCTGTTCGAGCTGTTCCCTGAGAAGAATCTTAATTTCATTCGTAATTATTATGGTCGTAGCAGCGCAAAGAAACCCACTCCCCCCCTTCCTCCTACTTTCTTCTCGTTGTGTCCACAGCTCTTTTCTTCATTTTTCACTAAAGCCACCTCCCCAAAATAATGCGTATAGTTCCCCCCCCCCTACAGGTTCCGCGAGGGACCCGCCCGCGATCTTGGTTTTGACGCGATTCTCATCAGTGACCTTCATCTTCAAACGCCTTCTAACGCAAGACTAAGAGTTCTTCAATTCATCTGCCCCTTCTTCCTAACTCCCCCCACCTACCGTGGCTTTGCGGTCCCACCCCTTTATTTTGGGTCCGTGCTCGTCCTTTTCTTTTCTTTAAACGCCCTCCAAAGTATCTCTCCCCCCCCAGAAGCTCAAACGACCGTTGCGGTGGACCGGGCGGTGATTCTTCTTCTGCCCAGAGCGACGACTCATAGGAGCCGGATCCGGAGAAACACGCTTTGCTGCGGCTCCCGTTTAATTTTTGATAGATCCTCTTCTCTTTTCTCTTCCTCGATTAAGTCTTCCTTACCTTTCTCCGCCGGGAAGCTGGGTTCACAAAGACCTTAATGAACCGCCTTCTTCTAGTTACTCTCGTACCTTTGGTATCCTCCATTCCCTCCCGTCAGGCTTGACCTGGGGAACCCGTAGTCGGGAACTTGGAGGGTGTGCTCCCCCTATTTTTTTTTTATTCCCGTCCCTTAGGAAATTTAGAGTATTCTCCAGGAGCCATGGGTTGTCCAGGACAAGAAGTGTCTTGTCTCCATTTTTACGATCTATTTCTCTCCTACCTCTTCCTCCCTCCCGTCCGCAGTATGCCTCCTTCTGGGGCTGCTGAGTTCCCCTCGTGTCTCGAGGCGACGATCGCTTCCCCCCTGGTGGCAGTATAGGCAGTTTCGGCTTCACTAATTCCTCCCGCTTTGGCTCGATTTTCTAATAGAGTGTGTCTTCTTTTGTTTTTACTAAGAAACCCCCAACCCCCCCCTTTCTCGCGGTCCTTCGTCACCCGGCTCCTTCCCTTGGACGAGACATCCCTCTTCGATCTGAGCGTCCTTCGCTATGAACTCTGGGCACTAAGGAAAGATGGATGGAGATCCTCCAGTCCTCTTTGGGGAGTTTTTCATCTCCTCCTCAAAACGCCCATTCCTTATTCCCTCCTTTTCCTGATAGCTATTGGTTTCGTCTCTCAGAAATACCCTTTAAGTGCCTCCCCTACTGCTTTTTCTTTTCTTCATAGCTTTATTTCTTTGAAACGTGGAACCCCTAGCTAACCTTTCGTCCCTTTCCACGATTCTCCTTCTCCTGACCATCTCAAATTTTCAGTATCTAGTATTCTACAGATAGCCCCGTCTATCGCACGTAATAGATTGACCCCCCCTTTGGGTTCTCTGTCTTCCGGGCAGCCTTCACGAATCCTTGAGCTTTCTGTGTGGCTATTATGACGCTCAGTGTTTTAAGAGCGTGTGCTAGTTCTTTCCCCACTTTGCTCTTTTTTTTCCCCCCCAAGAGCTTGAGCCCCCCTAGACGGGATGTCTTGGTGCAGTCGGCTTACGGGTTGCGAGGGCCGCCGCCCCTCCCCGGCGCTTCGCTGAGCCGAGTCTTCAAACGCAGACACCCCAAGCCTATGCGCACAATGTTGTTACTCTACGTTCGGGTGTTATATCCAGGGTCCTTATTCTTTGACAAAGAGAAGATCTTCCTTACTGGATCAGTAAAAACCAAAGTCCTCAAACCCCAGACTCGAGCGCTGGTTCACCGGAATTGATAGTTAGGTCTAATAGGTTTTCAGATAAGAAAACCCCAAGAATGAAAGAAGAACTCTCTTAGGAATACTCTTAGGACTCGCCCCCTTTCAGTCTGTCATTTGCCACCAA
>Ga0179593_1421139_pt1 | contig 15715 bp, 27 predicted proteins | sample CZODoug2_1_08_16_FD_185931 | JGI IMG/M metagenome (GOLD analysis project Ga0179593, IMG submission 185931) | Vadose zone soil fungal communities from Angelo Coast Range Reserve, California, USA - CZODoug2_1_08_16fungal (PacBio error correction) | ecosystem: Environmental > Terrestrial > Soil >... | reverse complement strand
TCAAAGCCGTTTTTTGGATGGTCCTGGAATCTTGTTTTTTGCCGTTGTCCCCAGGTTTCACGCGGTCTACTTCGCTCGTAAATCTCTCTTTTCTGCACCTAATTTTTTTTGTAGCTTCTTTTTGGGCTATCTTTTTTTTTGTTTTCCCCCGTACATATTATTCGGGGCTTACCTGATTTTCCCCCCGCCCCCACACCCCTCGTGAACCATTTCCAACCCCCCCCAAAATTCCACGAACCTCTTGGTCAGGTCCCATCACCCAGTTTTTTCCTTTTTCCCCCCGTGCCTCCTTCCTTCCCCTGAGCGTCTTCCCATGCCGGAACACGCCTTCTCATACCATCTTTTATGATTTGTTCCCCGGTCTCGTGGGTTTTTCGGTGCCTAGCCACGGGGCTTCGTTTCCTTTTTGTTTTTTTTCCGTGGCGTGTCCTTGCCAACCTGCCGGTTTTTCCTGCGACGCATCCTTTTTCGGCCCCTCTTGGTGCCTTATAAGCTTAAACACTCTCAGTACTATCTGAGTTTTTTCCGCACGTTCTGGTTCCCCCCCCGTAGCCCCCTCGAAATGACTGCTCGCTCCTCGATTTCCCCGTTTGAAACGTTCGTTCCTCTTACATGTCTTTTTGGGTTCCTTTCCCCGAGCCCCAAAGTGTTATTTCAGTCGGCCTTCTTCTTTCCCTCTTCTTCTCAACCCCCCTGTCCTACATCCGTTCCCCCCATGGTTCTTCTTTATGGAATGAGGAGGTCTCATATGGTTTCTGTAGTTGCTCAAGCTACCTCTGCTTTCTTCTCTTTCAGTCCAAGACTTTTTTCTTCCCCTCACCGGATTTCGAAGATACGTGGTTCACTCTGGAATTGTTTGGTCCGGTTTTACTTTCATCTTCCCCGATGCGTCCTCATAGGATTTGCCTGCACCGACATGACGCCCCCTTTTTTTCTTTTTAAGCTTTTTTTCCATGTCAGGCTTGTTTCTCCAGCGTCCCCCCCCATTCCCCTGCTCATTTTTTTCGGCATGCCCTGTTTTTTTTTCCCCTTGCATTCTCTTTCTCTTTCGATGGTCTTTTGATTGTTTTCTGAAACGGAGATTCCACTGTCTTCCTCACTCAACCATGTGATTTTTGTTTCTTTCCCCTTTGATCCCCAGGAAATTCCCCACATTTTGTTTCTGGTTAATTAACCACCTGTTTTCCTCAGTGATTTTGTGGAAGGATTTTTTTGAATTTTCCCTTCCTTTTTCTCACGAACCCCCCGACCTCTTCATTTTTTTTTCTTATGGGCCTTTTTTTCCAAGGAGTGGTCCGTCCTTGATTTGGCCCTCCCCCGTTATTCTTCCCCCTTCTTCGAATCGGGTTTCTTTCTTCTTCTTCGTGGATTTGTTTTTGTTCAACACCAAAGTTTTCCCTTATTCTTGGTTTGAGCTGCTTCGGATTGTGATTTTTCCCCCCTCCCTGATGCCGTCCGATTAGATCATACCCTCCAACAGCAATGCCCTTGCGGAGGTTTGCGCCTCGACTTTGTTCTTCCCTCGTTGATTACTTATCCTCTTCTTCTTTTTTTCAAGTTCTCTTTCCTCACGCCTCCCGCATGGAAAGGCCAATGTAAGGTTTGGATGGTACTAGTATCTCTCTCATTTTGATTTTCTTCGGATTTTTTTTTTTTCGGTTCCCTGGGTGAGGGTCTTTAAAGGCGCCATTTCAAAATTCGATCCTTTTCCCTATACCGGTTTTTTTTTTTTTTTTTCCTTCGGGGTTTAGCTTGGTCTCCCTTTTTGTTTTTCCTTTTTTCTTGAGGTTCTTCAGCAGGCGTATTGTCGACATTTTTTGCTCCATTTTTTCAAAATTTCGACCATTCTTCCTATTCTTCGATTCACCTGTGCCTGCTTCCTCCTAATGGGCACTTTCCAATTTCGCAGACTCATATGGCCTGGAGTCTTTTGACTGATCCTCACCTTTCTTTATCGATTCGACTCTCCTCCTTACAAGGCTTGGTGAGCCCGGGTCGCTGAAGTTTTCTCTTTCTAGGTCCCCCCGTTGCCCCCTTGAGATCCGACGCGCGCCTTTGTTCTTCTGCCATGACTTTGGCCAAGTGGAGCCTTCTTGGTTGTTTTTTTTTGCTTCTTGGCTCGAGCGATTGCGCAGTGTTCCCCCCGTTCTCACACTTTCTTCCCTCTTTGGGCCCCCTGATGCATCCACCCCCCGTCCCTCACAGCAAGATTCTGCCTTTTTCCACAACCTAGGCCTTGTTTAAGTGCACACCAACCTATTTTTCCATTTTGTCCACCGGCCTCGTTTCTTCCCCGATGGTCGTCTTTTTGCTTTTAGTCGCTTTTTTTTTTTGGCATCCCGAGTGCCGCGTATTATTTCATCCTTGCATTTTTGTTTTTTGGGTCCCTTTTTGTCTTATTTTGTTGATCCTTTCTCGACGCAGCGATGTGTGACCTATTTTCGAGAGCCCGCTACGATGAGGCGGATAGACTATTACAAGGTATTCTCTTCTTCTGTTTATTGTTCTTTCTTCGAAGTCGTTTTTTTTTTTGAGTGCGTTTTCTTTTTTCTTGTCCCCCAACTCTTTTCGTGTCTGTTAAGCTTGATTGAGCGTTTGGCGTTGTTCAAAGGGCGGTCAGTGGCTGTTATTTTCTCCCTTTCTTACTTTTATTTGTTTTTTGAGCAGGTTTTCTCCCAAAAAATCTTTCCCCGCGCTTTTTTTGACCCACCCCCGCTCACGCAGATCTGCTCGCCGTTGTTGCTGTCTGTAAATCCCATTCTACTTCAAACTTTCTTCTTCTTCAGTCTCCACTTTTCTCCACTCCTTGAGGCCTTCCCTTTCGTTCAATCTTTTACTTTCTCTTCTCTCGACCCCCAAAAAAATTACCATTCGTTCGTATTATGCACCCAGTGCCCCCGCCCCCTTTGGAAAACCCCCCCCCCTTCCTTCCAGTTTTTTAAAATTTTCTCCTTTTCCCCAGGTTCTATCTCCTCCGACAGAGCTCCAACCCTCGTCCCCGCAGGCAGGCCTCTACTTTGCATTTTTTCCTCCTCTTTCTAAAATGTTCTTTCCCTTTTTACATTCGCTTTTTTTTGACGCACCTTCTTTTTTTTGGATCCCTCACTTTAGAGGCTGAGCGTTGTGTTGTTTTGCTCTCCTGGGTTTTTGGACCCCCCATTTCCCATTTTTTCCCCCCCCACTTTTTTCTTTCTTTTTTCCGTCTATTACAAGGGAGAACATCTGCACCTCCACTGAGCACCGGTTCCCCCCCCTTTTTTTTAGTGGATCGCGCTCTTCTTGATTTTATCTTCTACTTGGTTTGGCATATCTTCAGAGGCACGCCCCTGGGGGGTCATGACCCCCTGTTTCTTTACGTGTTTTGGTGTATTTTGTGTCTGCCCCGATTCGCTCACGGGATTCGGTGTATTTGCTTGGCCTTTTCCGTTTTTGCTAACATTTTGTTTCGATGTTTTGCCTATGACTATTTTGGGTCTTAACCTTTTCCTCTACGATCCTGCTTTTCTCCTGCCCACCACCTATGTGGAGCCTTTCACTTTAGGCGGTGGAATTCTTCTCTACCGTCATCCCCCCCCCCTCCTGGCTTGTTTTTTTTTTTCAACCTCACCCCCCACTCTTTTTTAGACTGCACGCCCCTTCCCTTTGTGACACTTTTTCGACTTCGTTTTTTTTCCGATGGTTCCCGTGCCTAAAAGTCCGACTATTCCTCGCTCTTTTTCCTCCTTGCAAAATTTTTATTCCATCGGGGACTCTTACCCCTCTGTTCACCTGTCAAAAGTGTTTCAAGTCCAACGGTCTGCACTATTGTAGCCTTTGAAACCAGCTTGTCTTTCTTCTCTCCCCCCCCCTCCCCTTTTCATTTTTTTTCTAGGTCTTATCTTAAACCCCCAAGCTCTAAGCGCTCGTGCTTTGACCCTCCTTTCTTTCCCTCTTTCTCCCCCATCGCCCTCCTTTTGGGTTCCCAAAACCCCCCTTTTTTTCTTCTTTCAATGATGACCTAGCCTCCAGTTCTAACTTCCTTTTTTTTTGCGAACTGCTGCTCCGTAATCTGGTGCTCGAGAGTTGTCCAGCAGCAATTGAGTGTGTGATACGTTTTCCTATTTTCTCAACCAAGTCGCCCCCCCTCATATCCCCCCCCCCATACCTACTTTGATTGGAAAATCATACCTTTCCCCCCTTTTGAACACTTGTTTCCAAACCCCAAAGTTGTCCAACCCCCCTTTTTCCACATCTTTTTCGAAGTTCCGGTTTAGTGTTTCGGAGACGTGCCTCCCCCCTTCCCCGCAACCCCCTCTCGCACCTGCGACTACAGCCTGCACCCCTTTATGGAGCTCAGGGCAATAGGGGACCTGGCATCTTTTAGATATCCTGACGTACCCAAGTGAGACCCACACCCTGTATCATGAGTCTTTTTTGCAGGTGGCGCCCTCCTGTTCTCCCTCCCTCCTTGGATGCCTTACAACATAAACTTTTCAACGTTTTTCTTCTTCGTTTTTCGGAACCTTTCATGGTCCTTGTCTTACTTTTTTTGCGCACCTACTATTCATTTCACGGAGAGGGTCAACACAGGCTCTGATCATCTCCCTTCCTTTTACTCACCAGAACTCTTACCCCCGTGGTTTTCAGGTCGTTTACTTTTGTCTTTTCGGGGTCTTATACATGTACATCTGCTATATTCCTTTTCTCGATTTTTTTCCCACGCCCCCTGGCTGGCTTGGGATGTATTGAACGGGGGTGTACCTATTCCCTCTCTCCCAGATTCTATGGCGGTCCTGAGCGGTTGATGCTCTTTTTGACTCCAGACAAGGTTAGAGGCGTTTTGGTACTTGCGCCTGGACAAGAAGCTTTGGGTCGTTCCCCCTCTTTTATCCCTCCCCCTTGTTACAGCCGTACTCTGCAACATCTTGTTTTTCTTTACAATCGCTTCCAAACGGAGTCCCTCACGCACACGCAGACCGTTCCTTTTACCATGAGTGAACGGCCCCTTTTTTGGTATACGCTTCTTTTGAAGCTTCTTCCTCCCTGCGATTTTTCCCCGCGTTTTGTTCTTCATATCGTTATTTTTTTTTGGGGTTTGGGTTTTCTGTGCAACTTTCGAAAAGCTGTGTGGCTTGTCGATCCTTTCCCTTTGTCCTCTTTTAAGTCCCGTTGACGTTTTTTTGTCCCCTTCCGTACACTCCTTTCTAGCCCCGTTTTTTGGCTGATTTTTTAATCTAGACCTTCTTTGCTGCCCCTGTCCCTATTTTTCTCCCCGGTCTACATGAGACCATGCCAAAGCTTTTCGGTCACTCCCCCAACCCCCCCACCCCCCCTCAGTCTCCTTGGGGGTCTTTTCCCCTAAAAGGCGCACCAGCTCTTCCAGGTTTTGGAGATGTAGCAAGTTTCCCTCTACGAAAACTTTCTTCCTGTACGCCTTGGGTGGTTCCGACGAGGACCAACCCCCTATTGAAGGCGGCTTTCTGCTCTTGGAACTTTTTTTACGTCGGCTAACCTTCTTTTGAGGGATAAGAAGGGAACGCAGTAGAGGTTTCTGCTGCGAAGGCTGAGGCGAGCAACTCTTTATTGTTCGGTCCTCTTGTCAGCATTCTCCGTTCTCCCACAAGTCAAGCACCTATTCAGGAGTTTAACCCGCGCGCGACCTTCCCCCTCGCCTTCCTGCTTCCCTCCCCCTTCCCCATACCCACCTCCTCTTCATTCCCTTCCGCTGCTTTTTTTTTTGTGCTTCTTACCTGAACGACTGCTCAACTTCCCTTTTTTACATCCCTACTGGTCCTTTGTGGGGTACCAATTAACAAACGTCTCCACCTTCAACTTCTTCCGAGCTCTTTTTTAGTTCCCCCTTCCCTATTCAACCCACGGCCTCTTCCTTCTGGCCCCCCTTTCTTTTGGTGCGTTCTGTGCTGATTCAGGCAGAATATTTCCGAGGGTGCCCCGTTTTCCTCCCCGACTCTTCCTTCTGGCCCCACCGATGTCTTCTTCGACGCGAACTTTGTCAAAAGTGCCTGTCCATTAGCCTGTTTTTTTGTTTTTTTTAGGTTGCCCCTTCCCTTCCCCCCCCCTCTTTCTTTCTCACAGGGACGTGCCCGAATGTCGGAATCCTTTTTTCGCTTTTCTTTTGGGAGTCCTTCCTTAGGGTGCGGGCGACACCCCCGCTTTCCCAACAGGGCCTTAGTTTTTTTCCATGCCTGACCTTATGTTTGGGTTTCATTTTAGATGGTCGAACGTTTTTTCTGTGGGTTGATTTTCTTTTGGCTAGACAAAAGTCAGCATCGAAACAATCCCCCCTCTAATAACTTTTGTAACGGGGTCTTTTCACTTTGTCATGGTTTTTACAAGGACCAATATATGGGTTTCCCGTGATGCGATTTTTTCACGCCCCCCCGTGTTTACATCTCCTGGGTTTTTTCAGGATTTGCGCTTTCGAGTTAGATTTTTTCTACCCTTTGATCCACCCTCTTTATGATGGGCAATTTCTCCAAGACTTTTGAGGTCCTTCTTTTTTCAGTTCAATCGCTTCTTTGTCCTGGACTGACGCCCTGGCTTTTTTCTGTTTGTCCCCACCCCCTCGAGATCCGATTTTTGGTGAGATGGAAGCACACTCTTCCAGCCAGGCTCTTGGACTCACAGCTAGCGTTTCTCCCAATCCTCCCTTTTTGCGCAACCCTTTCTTATGGTTGTTCTACCCTCTTCCATTTGTGTCCTGAATCGTTTGCTGAGTCATGAGCCTTCCTTTTAGCACATTTTTACCTTCCCAGCTGAACAGCGTTCGGCTTCCTCTTGAACGGTCCCCAATTGAAGGGGGGGGTAACCCCTCGTTTCGTTCCTACCCGATTTATCCTTAGTCTCCTTTCATTTTCTGCTTTCTTGTTTCTTTTTGACCTGTTCACATGACGGCGATTAGGTTGACTTTTTTTTGTCTCTTTTTCGGGTGAGGACCTCCAGTGTTTTGCTGGGACCGTTGCAGCAGGCATGTCCGGTTTTGCTTCTTCTTTCCCCTTCTTTTTTTATTGTTGAGCCCCCTTTTTTGCCGGCGCCTCGCTTCCTATGACCTTTCTTTCTTGTCCCCCTCTTCGCTCTCGCAGCTTGATTCTGGTTCCCCATTTCTCAGTCCACGTGACGTTAGCGTTTCCTGCAACTGCTACCATTTGCTATTCGTTTTCCGACTCCCGCCCAGAAAATAATGTTCCCAACCGGTCAGATTTTTTTGATTTCCCCCATTTTTCAAGGACGAGACTTGAGGTGTCCCCCCTTGAAAGCTTTCCGGTCGTCAATTTTTTTCTTTCTTTCCCGCTCTCCTTTTCCACCCTTCTTTCGTCCCTTTTTTGGGGTTCCGCTTTGCGGAGCTTCGATAGCCTCGTGACCATTTATCAACTGACCTTCGATTTTTTTTTCCCCACACACTTTTCAGCACACCATCGAGATCACCCTCTCAGATTGCTGCTGAGTCCCCCCCCTTTGTCAGTGTGCCTTTCCCCCAATCCTCTTTATGGCTTGCACTTTTTTCACTCAGTTTTCTCTCCCGATCCTTGACATGCTTCGCGGATCTTTCTCTGAGGCGCTCTAGTTCCTTTTTAGTACTCTAGGGTTTTTTTTTGTTTCCTCGTTGTCCGTTTTTTTTTGACTCTATGGTCATGCCTTTCCTGTGTGAAAATTATTTTCTCCACGGCTCTGATGAGCGCACGAGGAACTTTCTCTTTTTCTTTTTTGTGGGCTCCTTCTTTCCTCCCCCTTCGCGAGGATTTTTCTTTTGTTCTTGTTGAAGCCACAGGATGTCCTCCCGTTGTGCATGTCGTTTTTTGGGGTTTGTGGCCCCAGTTTCTTTTTTTTTTTCCCCCGCTGTGTTTCTTTTGATACCCCTTTTCTTCCTTTGGTGTTTTTTTATGTATCAAAAAAGCCCCTCCCAACATCTGCGTTGTCCCGTCCACTTTGCCCCTCCTCATCTCGCCCGCAGGTTTTGGATTTTCTTTTTTTCTAAGTTTTTCTTTTTCGACGTCGTTCCTCTTTTCAGACCCTTTGCTCTCTCTTCTTCATACTTTTTCCACTCCCGACGATTCTCGCGCTCGTACACTATTTTGCCGATTGATACAATAAATTCAACCCCCTTCCACTCTTACCCAAAGATCCCCGACCGGCTTGCCTATTAAGAACGTCCTTCGCGCACAGCGTCTTTTTCACGCCTATGCCAAGCAGTTTGAGTTCTTTTGTAGATCATCGACGGAGGCGTTTCCAGCATGTTCTTCCAGTAGCTTTTTTTTCCTTTCCCCCATTTACATCGCTAGAGTGATTTTGAGTTTGCTTCTTTGTGGTCTGTCACTGTTTTTTTTTCCTCTACCTTTATTCCCCCCCTGTGTTTATCTTTTCACCCGTTTCTCTTATGCCTTCACGCAGTGCGGCCACACCCCACCCCCCCCACTCCCCCGCCACACAAATCCCACCCTGAGTCTCATCCTTTCCATTTCCTCTTTTTCTATCCATCGGCATGCAAGCTCTTCTTTTTTTCCTTCAGGGCTATTAAACTGTTTTATTCGCCGGGAAATGCATTAGGCTTTCCCCAGTTTCTTTTTTGAGTATTGGCTGTTAGAGTGCGCCCCCTGCTATTTAGGAATTCTTACTTGACGACCGTCTATGACCCTCTTTTTTTGCTCTCTTTCCAATCTCCTCTCCCACTTTCGAGGGGGGTTTGCTCTGCCAAATTTTAGACGCTTTCTTAGAGTCACTTTTTCCAAACCTTGTGAGTCCTCTCCCCCCCCCTTCGACATTTGTTGTTTGGTTTTGTGGGCCTATTCGGCCAACCTCCCCGCGCCTTTTGTCTCTCCCTCCCACCCTTGACAAAACCCCCCTTTTCTGAACCTGCTTGTAACATGTTTTTTTGTTTTCCACTTCCTACCTCCACTGCGACGTCCTTTCAGGGCCCTCCTTCTCCCCAGTCCGAGGCTTGAGGTTCGCTCTTTAATTCTTTACCTATTCAATTTTGAGCTTGTCTTACCCTTTCAGTAGTATTGATAGGGTCCTTCTCCCCCAAGATTTATCTTCCCACAGTTTTTTCTTGTTTCTACACTTTGAAGCAGTTGGCCTTTCGTTTTGGGATGCTCAACCACGGTAGCATTCCTTTTTCTTTTCCCTTTTGCCCTGCGTCTTTTGCATCTTTTTTGGGTGCAACAACAGTCCCGATTACTCTTGTTACCTTGCCTTTTTCTTTCCCCGGATTTGAGCATTTTTTTCTTTTTGACCCCTGGCTGCAGTCCTTTTGCTGGGCTACGTTTTTTTTTTTTTATCTTCGCCCCAGTTAGATCTTTTGCCCCACCCCCTTTATGATTCTTTGAAGCTTTTTTCCGATCCAACTGGTGTATTTAAGCCAGGGTCCAAAACCACTTTCTTCCTCCAGTGTCACCCCCTTCTCACTTTTTTTTAGTATTGAATTTTGCGTTCCGTCTTCCTTAGACGCACCCCTCAAGCTCCCCCTATACCCTCTGATTTTCCCCCAACCCCTCCGTTGTCATGACGTGTACACTAGAGTGGATCTTTTTTCTTTGATACCTTTACAACCGCTTTTCCATTCATACCCACCTTTTCTCGTTCATTTCTCCCCCTTTAGTAGTTTTCTCCCTCATAGAGGTGAATTGAACTTTCCCCATTGGCTCCAATCGTCCATCTTTTTTTCCAGATCTCACGGCGTTTTTTTTTCCCCTGTGGCGGGTCTTTTTTTTCTCGCTAGTCCTAACTTTTAGAGGGTCCGTGTGAATTTGTCACACGTCAATACCCGACTCCACCTCCCCAGACTTCTGTTTCCCTTTCTTTTATGTCCGTGTTGCTTTTTGCCCTCTCCTTATTTGCCTTCGTAGACCCTTTTTCCGTTCCCCCAGCCCACTTCGCTATCATTTTGTGTCTGTTCCTTAAATTCTGGTCTTTTCTTTTTTTCGAGTTCTCTTTCGGTGTTTTTAGAATGTTTTTGGTCCGTTTCTGAAAGATATGAATCCTTCGATGTCTTTTTTTGTCTCCTTTTCATTTTCCTCCCGTGGTTCTGATCCGGTTTCCCACGACAATTTGTTCCTCTACTGAATGCAGTCCTTCTTCACTTCTTTTTTCCCTTGTCCCCCCCAACCGACGCACGATGAGATCATCAATTTTCTTCTGTTCCCAGTTGCTGTGGAGCAGATTCTTCTTTTACATCTTTTTTTTCTTTCCTTCCGAGTTTTCGGATGGTTTGGGTTTTTTGGGGTCAAAACAATGGGGGCTTTTTTGCGTCCCATGTTTCCTTTTTTTAATCTTCCTTTGTAACGGTGAGGATAGATTGCATTACTCCATCATATCTTTTTTTTTAATTTTTTTTTTTAGATCTTTACTCGCAGTCTTCGCTTTTTCGCCCTTCACTGGCATAGGAAATTCCCATGTTAGGGCGCACCATGTCCACCACTTTTGTTCTTCCTGTTTTTACCCCCCCCACCAACCAAAAAACCCAGAGATCCTATAGGGTCAGAGTAAAACGATAGTGTGACCCAGAGAATCAGAGGTCATGCCCCCGACGAATGCCCGCCGAGCCCACACGATCGTGATTAATTATGTACCCTCCAGGTTCCCCTAGTTTCCTTCCCCGCGCTTGGTTTCCTATTTGGGCACTATGCTTTGTTTTTTGAAGGCCTTTTTGCATTTTCGTCGGATTCCCTGTTTTTTCCTTCCCGATCCCTTCCTCCTTCCGGACCCTCTGGCGTGCCCCTTTCCCTCAAACCACTCCTGCTTCCCCCAATATGTTTAAGAACTGGTTTTTGAATCCCTGCTCTTTGAGATTCCACTCCCTTCCCCGTGGACTATCCTCCCCAGTCTTTCTTCATTAACAAATTGCTCTCCCGAGGGTTTTGACTCGTACCACAATACTCCCGATTACCTCCTCCCTCCCCCACTGCCTTCTTTCTTTCCCCGCAATAACGTCTCCTTTTCCCCAATGGCCCTATTATGGGATTTGGATTCTTTTTCCCTTTATGTTGTTTGTTTCCAAAACTTAGGACTATGATGCAACAAGCCGTTACTTTATATTCTGAAGATGCGTCCTTCGCCCCCCCTTTCATTGCATTTTTTTTCCTCGGTCTGGCCCCCCTCTGAGTAACCTGGTGGGAACCTCCTCCTTTCGGGGGTGCGGCCTCTCTTTTAAGTTTGGTTTCCACCTTTTTAATCTTGCTTTCTAACGCTTCCAAAATTTTTTAGTGATGGCCCCCCCCTCCTCTGTTTGTCTCTGTTCGGCCTTTGAGATGCTTTTTTTTTGGTGTTGGATTTTCGTCTCGGTGATTAACAACTCCCCCCTCTATTCACATTACGTGGATTTTCTTGTTTTCCCTTTGTTAGAGTTTTCAGGAAAAGGTATGTTTTCTGGACTGATCTTACTAAACATTTTTTTCTCTCTTCGTTTTTTGTTCATTTGTATCCCCCCCTTCCTCTAAAAGTCTCCTTTAAAATTGTTGGGCTCTTGATCTCCACGCCGTCGTATGCTTCTCAGCTTGTCCCCTACCCCAGTCATTCTTGTTCCCCTTCTACGGTCAGTTGGTTTATCGTTAAGTTGCTGTTTACACCCCCTCTCAAGTTGCCGAGGTTTTTTCTGAACTTTTGCAAGCGATGTCCCAGAACAGTCTTTTCTCTCTTGCGCTTGTTTTTTTTTTCTCCCTCCTCAACTCCTGCCAGGTGATTTTTTGGTATCTCCCCCTCGGACAGGTTGACATTTCCTTTTTTCCTTCGCCCTTTGACCCTTTTTACTCCTTTTCCTTTTCATTCTATTCGGATCTCCCGTTGGAATTTCTCCCTTTTTGATTTTCAATTTAACGAAGAGATCTTTTAGTTTCCCCTTTTATTTTTTGCTCTTTCTTTTCTTTTTGTCAGCAGTTTTCTTCCCCCCATCTTCTGCGAGTCTTGTTAACGTTAGGGGGTCCTCCTGGGTTATTTGTGTTGATTTCTTCGAAGGCTTTTTTTGCCGACAGGAAGGATTTTTGTCTTTGTCTTGCTTGTTTTTCTCCAACCGTTGTCCGCCTTACATTTAGCTTTGTAGTACAACATTTTCCCTATTACCTTCTGTCCCTTTTTCATATTCTTCACCCAACTAAAAAATTGGTAAAAGGGAATGTTCTCTCTCTCCTCAACAGTTTTTGATACGCTATAGTCTTCCACCTACCTCGTCCCTTCCTCGCTTTCTTTAGGACCCGTGGGCTTCTAGATGGTCCCACCTTCTGTTTTGCGGTGCATTTCTTGAGAGCCATTTTTTTTCTTTAACTGACCAGTACCTTTTCCTATTTTTAGTTCATTTCTTTATTTTGATGAAGACAGCTGGAGTTCTTATTCTATCTAAGGGTGACACACTATCCCCCCCGGTTTGTCTTCCCCTTTTCTATTGGCAAAGTTTTGCCTCAAGGAATGCTCCCCCCCCGGCTCGAATTCGATCCAAAATCTTTCCCGTTTTTGTTCCCCCATTCTTTTGTCCCATCTTGGAACGCTGAGTCACCCGCTGGTGGTTCTTTTTTTTTTTGGGGTCCCCCCCTTTTTTTTTGTAGGTTTCGAGTTCCTGATTTAAGGCAGTCTTCGGCTCTTCTTTTGTTTTTTGTCTTTTTTTCGTGTCGACTTTTACTTGTTTTATCTCTTCTTTTTTCGTTTACATGCCTTGTGTCTACTCTTTGTTGTCTCTCTTGACTTGTGCAGATGCCATTCATGATCCTTCGATGGGGTCTTATCCCTTTCAGTAGTCTTCTCTTGGAGGAATTCTCGAGGGAATCACTCTTATTGGCGTGTGGCAGTCGGCGTTTTTCCCCCCCTCGCTGTTTTAGCGTGGATTGGTTACTCCTCCTCCCTTGTTTTTCTCTTTTCCCACAAAACATCCTCGTTTTAACGCTTTACGCCCCCAAACCTTTCCCATGATACAAGGTGTTGAACCCTTTCTCCTTTCCCTCCTTTTTCCTCCCCCGTCGTGCACCTTTCTTTGTTACCGTTTCTTTCCTCCCGACCCGCCATGGCATTGCTTTTTTTTCCCTAGAGCGGAGTTCCCGCGGCACAAGGTTCTGCCCCCTTTCCTTTTTCTTCCCCGTTACCCCATTCGAAAACGTGGAAAACACCACATTTTTTGACCCTTCCCCCCGCTACGCAATTCATCTTTTGGACGGCGAGGGGCCTCCTAGAAAAACCCGCCCTCTTCCTTGCCTCTTTTTATCCCGCCGTGTCCACTGGTTCCCTCTTTCTTCAAGCCCGAGTTGGTGGTCAACCTCTTTCGGGGGAAAATTTTTCGATCTGGTCTTTTCCGCGTATTCTGTGTGTTTTCCCTTGGCACAGCGTCTTAATCAATCAGTACACTGATCCCTCCTTTTTTTGAAAGAGGCTGGCAACCTGTACCCACCCACTCCCCCCCCCCTGTGGATCGTAAGTAAAATTTTCTCTTTGTCTGGATATCTTTTTCCTTTCCGCCTTGGCCAAGCTCTGCCGTTTTTCTGATTTCAATTATCCAGCGACGCTCTTTCTCCTCTTTTGCGGACGTCTGATATGAGATTGCTTTTTTCCTTCTGCTTACGGCTTTTTTCCGCCACGTTGCCTGGCTCCACAGGCCTGTTTTTCTTCCGTTGGCACGCCTTTAAACTAGTTCTTTCGGAAATTCTCTCGAGATAAGAGAGACCCCCCCTTCCCATCACTATTGTTGGCTTTCCGCAGTTTTTACTTTTTTCTTAAGTCCCTCAACTCCCTAAGTTTCGCTAAAACTACGCCCTCCCTTTTCTTTCCCTTGAATTTTTTCAAATGGGCTCACTTATTCATGTGCCCCTCCTCCCTTTAGGCGGCTTGTATCAGCCTCTTTTTCTGAGGCTATTTTATAAATAAATATTTTGTTCTCTTTCCCCCTGTTTGCTCCTTCTTGCCACTGTCAAGAAGTCTCCCAAGTTCCCCCTTTTCAGTAGTCCTGGCAGTAGTTTCCCCCCTCCCGGAGAGAAAGAACTTTTCACTTTGTTGCTTTAGGCTAGTGACTCTGAACTTTACCGCTGCCAGTTCTCCTGCCCAGTAAGCCCCCTCCGAACTTTGATTTTTAAAATGTCTCGGGATAAGAGACGCACATCGCCGCCGCCTCCCTCGCACAGCGGGGGCGAAACAAACAACTAAAGACCCCCATCGAAAAATACGTGGATTCTTCGCCTTCTGTCCCCATTTCGGGTTTTGAGGAAGCCCACTGCCCCGAGCCCCCTCTTTATTTTTTTTGAGAGACCTTCTTTTCTGTATTTTTCCCCTCTTTTTCCGACTGCGTCCACTACCTCCCTCTTGCCCCCCGGGACTATTTGTCCCTCTGTTTTTCATGATTGTCCACCCCCTTTTTTTGGACGGACAGGTATCCCACCAGTTCTCCCACCGTCTATGAACACCCAATCCAAGTTACAATTGTGGGGGCTTCATTTGTGTCCGTTTTCTATCGTTTTTTGACTAGCAGTGAAGAAGAAATGTTTGACTTCTTCCCCATGCCTGAAAACCTAAGGGTCTTTTTGGATTAACCCCTTTGTACTTTTGGTCTCCCCAAGACCGGCCCCCGCGTTACCCCCACTCCACCCCGAGGGACCTTGCCACCCGACTCTAATATTGGCCCCCGGGTCCTTAGGTCTCGTGCGGACGCCCCCACTCGACCCACCAATTCGCACTTGCTTTCTTTTTTTAACTGAGCTCCCGCCGCCCGACACAAGAGTTTCCGCCGCCGGGACGACTAACCTTGTGCGTCATTCCCCCCCTCTCCCCTTCCCCCGCCCCCATTATCTATCGCCAAGGCCCCAAAAGATTTCCTTTCTTTACATTCTTTTTCCTCCATTTTTTATTGTTGCTACAGGTCTTTTTGCGGCCCCCAACTGCGACAGTCCCCCGCATCTTCCCTATTTACAGCAGGCACGGGAGAGGCTGTCGTGCGCTCGTACTCCCAGTTTGGTGTTCCTCTCGGAACACGGTCCACTCCGCCGGACCTGATGTGGCATACAAATTGAACCACCCATCCGCCCCCCACCTGAGGCCACGAGGCCCCTTTCCCACCTTCTATGTCCTGTTTCTTACGAGCCTTCTTCGCCCCGTAGCTAGCTTTTGCCGTTGCTTTCTTGACCGCCCCTGTTTCTCGTGCTCTCTCTCATCCAATTCAGTCTCTTTCTTGGGTAAACCCTAGCGTCTGAAGAAATACAAAAGAATTCCTTCCCCCGACCTCCGCATTCACCTTCTTTTTTTAAGGCAAGTTTCTCTGGTGATTGACCCATCTCTCTTACTCCATTTCGTTGTTGTTCCCCCTAATTTAAACCAACTTCCTAGAATTGTTATTTCTGACCTTTTCTTGTGGCGTCGATTCACGCTGCATGACCCCCTTGAGGATTTTTTTAGATGATGATCCCCGTTTTCTCTGTACCTCCCGCCTAGTGGGAGAGCGGATGCATTTGCCTATGGGGTTAGTTTCCGTGGGGAATTTCATTTCTTCGCACTTCGGGATTAAGTTCCCTGCAACGTTTCGTTTTCCCCCCCCATTCGTCCTCGCAGCGAACGTTTGGACATCCGATTATCGCGTGACCTCTCGAAGAGATAGTCCTTCCTTTGTTTTCCCCTCGGCGGTTTGATTCTTTTCTTTTCTCTTTTTTGTTTGGGTGTGGCCTTTTTTGCCGACCACATTGGGCATTTGGTTCAAGGGGGCAGCGCTTACGCTTCCCCCTTTTTGCCATTTCGTCAGCTCTATTTCCCCCTTCCTCAG
>Ga0179593_1386086_pt1 | contig 15715 bp, 16 predicted proteins | sample CZODoug2_1_08_16_FD_185931 | JGI IMG/M metagenome (GOLD analysis project Ga0179593, IMG submission 185931) | Vadose zone soil fungal communities from Angelo Coast Range Reserve, California, USA - CZODoug2_1_08_16fungal (PacBio error correction) | ecosystem: Environmental > Terrestrial > Soil >... | reverse complement strand
CTTGTTCCAAGAAACGGTGTGCGTCCTTTTCAACACCCCTCGGTGCAGCCGAAGTCCTCGTGTCCAGTTTTTTCATTATCGGCCCTTTTTTAACGCCCTCCCCGCCTCGGCCATTTCCCCTATTTTCAACGGTTCTTCTTGTCGACCTCGTCTCAAGTTCTCGGAAAGTTCATAGTTGCGACCAGGCCCCTGTTTTATCACCGGGGCGCCGTCCTCACGTCCTTTTACGACTTTTTCGCGACGGCTGACGTTTCCCCCTTCCTCATCGTGAACCGTGGGCCTAAACCTGTGACACCTCGTATCTCCCTCGTTTCCAGGAGTACTTCAGGCCTTTTCAATGTTTCCTTGGCGATTACCCGATGTTGGAATGCTCGATACACCAAGAACTTCCTGGGCCCTTGGGGGACCCGTATCTTTTTTTTCTTTCTATGTTCAAGTAGGACCGGAATTTGCTTTTTCTGACGACCCCTATCTCTTTGCTTTCCTTCCTTCTTCCACCTTTTGAGTCCGACCACCCCCAGTCCCGTAATTACATTTGTGGTTGCATTTGATATTTCGGCTTGAGAGTACCTGCTTTCTGGTGTAATCTATCGTGCCCTGGCTTCTTTGAGCTGTTCCCCCTTTTCACCAATTTGATTTTTGAACACTCTGCTGTTGGGGCTGTGCTTTTTTTTTGTTCACGCGATTTTGGTGGTCTAGTGCATTTCCGTTTTTTCTCTCCCCTTCTTTCCATGCGATTTTTGCGGCTACCAAGTTTCGCATGCTTTTGTTACCCTTTTCCCCGACCCTTGCTTTCGTGAGTTACCCCTCCAAATTTTGCCGGGTTTTTTCCTCGTTTTTTTTGGTAGAAAGCGGGTCGTGTTCCAACGTCAACCCCTTTGGTGCGTTCAGTAAAAAATGAAGCCATTTGCCATCCTTAAGTCCGGTTTGTTTGTTTGCCCTGGTCGCTTGTTTTCTGGACCAAATCGAGCAGCCAGCCATTTTCCGTCCTCCAAGCCGGAGAATCCCCCGATTCTTGCATTCTTACAGGTACCCCCGCCGCCTCCTCCCCAAGTTCGGCCCGGGTTGCCTGTGTTGGCGGTCTTGCTTGATAACGCTCCCAAATTTTGGAACTTTCCCCCCCACCTCCCCGTTTCGTTATCCTACCGCCGCCGCTGCCTCCTCTTCCGTTTTTTTATACTTGCTCTTCCGTTTGTAGGAACGACGGAACGCTCCGCGGCCTGCCTTCCGGGTGGCGCTACCAGCAACCCGTGTTTCCCCGGTTCCCCCCTTCCTCTGCGGATGATCGATGTAACACATTATACTTCTGTTTTTCATAGGGTTGATTGAGGGCCCCAACCCGCGACCTCGCGCCCTTTTTTTTCAGTGCTGTGACCCCCGTTGGCCGGCAATTCTTTTCGTCTCCCTTTCCCTTTTCCAAGCTTTCGGGCGTTAAACCAGGGCTTTTTTTGTAGTCCAAACACCGGGAGGCGCGTCGTTGAGTCCTGGCGCTTGACTGGATCCGTCCCTGAAAACACCTGCCCCCCCCCCTGTTTTTCCCCACACTGTTTTTTTTCAAAACGGTCCGTTTTGGTATTTTCGTGTTCCCCTTTCATTTTTGCCCCTAAAATAGCAATTTTGCGATGGGTCCTTTTTTTGTATCCCAGCTTTCCTACCCACTCGCCCCCCAGTTGCACGTGGTTTCATTGCCCTCTTCCACCCAAGACTGTCCCAACATGCACTTCCGATGGCGTAATTGCGGAGTTTGCTTACATTGTCCCCCCCAGTGGATTGGTCGAGAACAAAGATGAGCACCCCTTTTTTTTTTGGAAGGAAATTCCACTGGAGACGGCGAGCAGCTCTATGATGAGACCTGCGCCGGGGCCCATTCTTCCCCCCTCCCTGTTCTGAATGAGCATTGCGGGATTAATTTTGAATTCCCATCACATCTTTTTTCCCTGAGTCTTTTTTTTCTATATTTGGTTGCGATTCGCGTTCTTGAAGTTTTGTTGGTTTATTCGCTGTCTTTTTTTTTCCTTACATTCCTTGACCACCAGTATCCCTCCCACCTTTCGCTGTAAACCCCAGGGCAAACCTCGCAACGCTCCGCCCTCGATTGCTCTTTTTCCTTATCATGGGTTTATTGGGTCAGGATCCCCCCCTTTCAGGAAACTTGCTTGTTGCCGACCGTTGCGAACTGTACAAAACACTCACCCTTTGCACTCCGCCGTATTTTCCTTATTACCAGTATGTCTTGCCCACCGTGAAACGATTTTTGTTTCACCTTTGGTAGATCCGGTTTGTTCCCCCTCCCCCCTGCGTATTCGTGAGGGGGTCGATTCATGTTTCCCTTTTCTTTCTTTCCCTTTGCTTTCATAAACTCCCCATCTGTTGATTTTCCCCCTTTTGTATTAAACTCAAGGTGGTTGTTGGTTTTTAGTCTTTTTTGTGTGAGAGATCCCCCTGGTGCCGAAGTGCTTGTCAAGGCAAGAAGTTTCACCACTACGTGCTAGTTTCAACATGGAGCTACTTCCCCACGACTCTGCTTTGTATTGAATGCCCTTTTTGGTCGGTTGACATCACACAACACGGGGCCCTGTAGTTTGCAACTTTGTCCAGACACTGAACTGCACTGCCGTTCTGATGTCCCCTTTTCTACGGGATTCCTGGCAATTTTGTGTTGTTGCAGTTTCTCCCCAACTCTTCCCCTTAGGTGCCAAACAATTGCCCATTACTAACTTTTGACCCCTTAGGGAGCAATAACCCCCCATTCTCTTAACATCACTGTCCAATCGCTTTGTTGTTTTTCCGGGACAACTTGTTATTTGCCTGTTCTCTGATACTTGAATGTCTTTTGTTGTGTTTTTTTCGCTTTTGCTACTGTTTCCGTGGATAACCTTCACTCGAAACTACCTGTCCGAAATTGTTGAATCGGCCAAAAGCGTTGCATCGGACGAGCCCCTGGTCAGAACCCCAGGTCCACACCTTTTAGTCATTTCAATTTCATTAATCCAGGCCGGCCCTTGATTTTAAATTTGCCCCCTTTTGGGGCGTCTTTTTTCTTCATTTCATCTTTCCTTGGCTCGAGGCTCCCCTGTTTCCCGAGTTTCCGGTTTTGAGGGGTCGCATCTTTTTCGTTGTCGCCCTTCCCCCTTCAGCGGTGTTTCCCGGTGACCCCCCCCCTTCCCCCCCCCTGCACACTGCCGTGTACTTTTTTCCCTTCCGAATCATGATCGTGTTTTTTTTTTTTCGGGTTCCTGCCTGACCCCCCACTTTTGCTTGTTTTCGAGTGAGTTTTTTCTTATTTCCCTTTCTTTTCCAACTGGACCCCATTTTTTCCCGCTGTTCTGGATTGGCTTTTTCGTACAACATTGAACGTACATTTTTTACGCAACCAGTACGGTTGAAGGTGCGGTGATTGTTCACTTTTTAAAATTTGCCACAGATTTTTTTTTTGCGGTCTCAGCAGTCGAGCACGGGCCCCCTGCCCCAAACACCCGAACGCGGGGCCCCGCAATGATTCCTGGACCCCAGACCCTGTAGTTTCCGCTTTGTTTTCTCGCATTCCAGTATTACCTAAACACCGTCTCCCTTCGCCCTTTTTTCCACGTTTTTTAAGTAATCTGAACCGTTGCCTCCCCCCGGGTTTTTTTTTATCCACCAACCCCCCTAGAACCCCCCAAACCCCCCCCCCCCCCACCCCCGGAAGAGTTTGAATTCGTATCTCTTTTTTTTTTTACCCCTTATTTCCGGTCGTCGCGTAACCATTCCCCCCCACACTGTGCCTGTTTTCTGTACTCCCTTTGCCCGGAATTGTACGAGAGCTTGTCCAGTAGGTTTTTCTCTCACTTTTTTCTGCGTTGGTAGCCTTCCCTTGTGCCCCCCGTGCCTCGTTCGCCGGGGCTGGCTTCGGGGGAGTATCCGACCATGGGGCACTCTTCCGTTTTCACACTTTGCGCTGGTTATCTGAAAAGTTCAGTAAACGCCGCCCACACTTAAATGGTCTTGCCCCACCCCTGCCCGGCCACCCGGTTTCTCGTAGGCGGCTTTTACCTACCTTTTCCCCCCTGACTCAGTTGCTTAGCGCGTGGTCTGGTTATGTCGCTGGAAATGGCTGCTTTTTTTCTTGATTTTTTGTTCGGACCCCCCCGAAAAACCTGCCCGACCACTTTCCTTTTTGACGTCACGGCGTTCCGTTTTATGTGCTGGCCAGAATTGTCCCTGCCCTTGCTTTTCACTTTCCCGCCCCCCCCACCTTGTTTGTTTGCACCGGGGGCCGCTCCTCCCTCCTTACCCCAAAGGCTTACGGCAACACCAAGCTCGTTGCACACCACCAGGTGATTTTACCCTCCAGTGTTATCGCGCGTCTGGCGCCTTCCGTCAATCCAAAAAAAAACGTGTGAGCCCGCCAGGTCTACCTTTTACCGTTTTCTCCCCTTGCCTGCGCACCCCAAAACCTTTTCCCAAGGATCTAGGTCCCCTCACCCAGCATTCTCTTGCCACAATCCCTCTTTTTGGCCTGTTCCTGCAAAGGCCTCGTGCCCATTTCTTTTACTGAAGATACCAGAAGTTCGGCTTCCTCCTCCAGGATGTGCACGTTCTTTCCTCCGTCATTGTCTGTTCAGCCATTTGCCCTCCCTTTCCCGGAGCACCAACAACTCATTTGATCGGGGTCCGTCATTTATTGTCGCGGGAAAGTTTTCTCTAGGTCCCGGCTTGACCAAAACCTCCCCCACCACCCACTACGTGTAACACAAGGCGCTTAACCTCGTGCGGCTTCGCGCCCTAGTTGCCACCTGTCCACTTAGAAACCTGAAAAGTTTCCCTTCTTGAAGGATTACCGTTGACGAGTACCCCCTGGCACCGGCGGGTTGTTGCAAAAATTTTTTTGTGTTTAGTCCAGTTTCCGACCCTATTCTTTTTCACACCGAGTCGACTACTGTAGGACTCTTCCCTTTCCCGATGGGCTACTTTTGGCGGCCTTTTTGTTCAAAAACCCGAGGTCCCTTTTTTGATTACTTAGTCCTCGGTCTCCTTCCCCCGGTACAAACTCTACAGAGAAGCCCCTTTAGTTACTATGGTACCTGCTGTGCTGAAGCGAAGAGGCAACTTTCTCCATTGCCCGGATTGTCAAAGACCATTTTCTGTTCGAGTCTCCTTATATCGCATCTCGTACCCAAACCCATTTGCGGGATCGTCCCTTCTTCCATCCCTCGCAACACTAGCGCGGTACACTTCCCTGGTTAATCATCCCTCCCACGGCCCCCGTAACCTCGACACCTGAGCATGCGAATTCGGGGCGTGTCGAGACTCCCAGAGCGTAATTCAGCCGTGCCCCGCAGAAACAAGAAGGGCCGGTACATGATTTTTGGCAAACCCGCAAGGCTGGAATAGACTGGAGTCACTGGGACAGACCGCCTCCTGTTTCTGGGTCTTGTTTGTTGCCTTCAGGCCGTTGGTGCTTAGCGAGCATTCGGAGTTTCTCATACCGGTTTTGTGTTGGGCTTTTTCCCCCCACACCCTTTTTCCTGGGCATCCTGAGTGCGCGTCCGCCCCCGTTCCTTTTCTCTTGGCCGGTCCTCGCAATCTGTTTCCTCTTCGATTTGTGTTTTACCCGTGAGTGGAGAGACCCCCCGTTCCACCGCCGCCGTCCCCACCCCCCCCCCCCACCCCCCCCCCTCCCCCCCCATCAGGAACCCCCCCGTTTTTTCCCCCCCCCTCCTTCCCCCCCCCCCGTCGCCCCCCCCCCCACCCCACCCCCCCCCACCCCCCCGCTCCCCCCGCCCCACCCCAAAAACCCCGCCCCTTTTTTTTTCGCCCCTGGCTTTAAAGTAGTCGACTTCGTCGACGTTGACTTTCCCTGCTCGGTTCGTTCAAACTTTGGGTTTGCAATCCCCTTCACCTTCCTTCTAGCTCTTTCCTGGCTCTCAGAATTCCCTTGTTCACTGGCCCGAGTCCCATTTGCCCTTCTGAACAGATCCGTTTTCTTTTGGTCACAAAAGCTTTTGGTTAATTCATCGGGACGTTTCTGCAGTCTTTGCCTCCCCGATCTTTCTCCGAGCCTGCATCTTCCACTTTTTTATTCCCCATTTTTCCGGAAAAGCAGGAACCAAACAACCCCTTCTGCTCTCTCCTCTTAGTAGTTGTTCCCCCCTTTTTCCGTAGCTATACAGTTCCGGAGGCTGCCCCCCCCCCCTTGACGTCCCCCCTTCTCAATCGCTGTTTGGTCCTTGGATCCAGTTCAGGTTTTTTTTTTCGCTCGGTCTATAGAAACCGGGCCCGAGACTCGCTTCACAAGGTTTTATTCAGGGTTCCCTACTCGCCTCTTGGCGTTCCATCACTTTGACCGTTACGTCGTTTGTACTCGGTTTTGGTAGAAGGGTCTCGTTTGTAACTCCCCCCCAATTTTGGTTGATGTTCCGTTAAAGCCGGACCAATTGCATTTTCATTGCGTAGAGTTTAGGTTTTGGCTGGGCCCTTGTGCTTCCTTTTCGCCACCACATTTCTCAGCAGCAGTTTAGCTTTAACACCTTTTTTTTCGACGCGTTTTCTCCACGCCTTCGTGTTCTTAAAGTGTTTCCCTCGCTTTTTCCTTACAATTCTCACACGTTCGGAGTTTTTTTGTTATGTTTTCCAGTAGTTTGCTTTTCCCCTGCTGACCCCGTTCCCCCTGTCCCTTTGCCCTTTCGTTAATCCTCCCGCGGGCACGTCCCTTTCCTCGTTTTCGGGGTTTAACCTGTCGGCTCTTCCGTTTTACCGTACCCGTCTCCCGCCTGGCCTGCCGTTTGCTGTCCACCTTTCCCCAACACCCTTTTTCCGGGTTTTTCTTTGCGTGCTGCGCGGATCCTTCTACACTTTCTTGGGTTGTCTGTTTTCGAGGGGTTGATTGATGGCACGGCGCTTTAGTTTTCAGATTCGCAACCCCCAAATTTGGCCTTCAATTTTTCTTTTTTCTTTCTTCCTCCCACAAGCTTCGGAGGCAACAATGCTTTTTCTTCCCCATCCCGGAGTGAGAGTCGTTGCTCTTTGGGCCGTGCTTCCCTCTGATTCGCCCCCTGAAAAACGCCCTTTTACAATGACCACCCAATCCCCTTTCTTCCTTGTTTTGTTGTTTTTGTAGCTTCATTTGACCTCCCATTTCCACAGCTTGGGTTCATTTTATCCAGAGTCTACCCCCTGCTCCACAAGGTCACACCCCCTGGTCAGCCCCTTTTCCCCCCCGCCCGATCAAAGTTTCCCTCCTGCGTTATCACCAATGCGCGAGTTTTTGCTTCCCGTTGTCACCCCATATTTTGCCGGCAGCGCGTTGACCCAAAGAGGGCGACCCCCCTGGCGGTCTGTCTGAAGTTCCTGTCTTTCCGGGTTTTTTTCTTTCCTCTCTCTTTCTTAGTAACCCCCAAGAGCTCACTGGCCCCTTCGCAAAGTCCTTTCTCTGATTTCCGATTACGGGCACTTCCCACTTCCTAGTTGTTTCCCTGTCCTTTTTTACCTACCCTATTTCATGATTTTTCGGCGTTCTCAACAGCCGGGATCTTTCTTGGTTCTGATTAGATCCTGACCCGTAGTGCCCCCTCATCCTGAACAGTGCAAATTTACACAGTCCTCTCTGTTTATCTTTCTATTGACATGGTTTCTGGTTTACGTCCCCAGTTAGTAAGTGGTCTTGTTTTCTCCTGATCCCTCCCCTCCACCCCCGCACTTGGTGCAGACCAGGCCGTATTCCAGGCCTCTTCCTAATTTCTTGACAACCGTGCAAAGGTTCCCGTTTGTTTCCTCACCTTTCCAATCCCCTCATCCACTGCATTCTTTTCCAGTTTTGTTTCTGTTGTTTGAACCTGTTTTTTTTTTCCCCTTTGCTCCTAACCTCTCCTCTTTTTTCAGTCTTCTTTTCTTCCTCCCTTTTTTTTTTTTTGATGATGCTCCAGTTTAGGAGGTTTTATTTTTTCACAATCCCCCCTCCTGTTCCAACAGTTTTCACCCTTTCTCCCCCCCCTTTTGCAACCCCCGCTGGCGTTGCGGCCCACCCTTTTGGGTGTGACACCAACGTGCCGAGTGTGCCACCGTGTGGTGCCGTCCCTCGTTGGTTGTCCCGAAACGATTCGGTCTTTCTCGTTGCTTCCCTCCCCTTTGCTTTTTCAGTTCGCACTCTGGCGCCACCGCAGCCCCCGATTGCTAAAGGGGAACCAATGTTGGCCAATAAACCCATGACTTTCCGTGTAATTCCTGCGTTGAGGACTTGTTATTTTTTTCTGTTTTTCTATTTCTTGAATGTTTTTCCTTTCTTTTTTTCCCCGTCACTTATTAATCCTGCCATAGGTCAATCCCTCCCTCTGTCGAACACGCCTCCTTCGAGTAAAAGTGGTTTTAGAATTTGATGCAGCGAAGTTGTTTTTCAGTTAGGCATTCCCCCCCCAATCCTCCTTTTTTTTATAAGTTCATTTTCTGGTCCCTTCGTTCCGGATGGTCTTTTCTTCATAATATTTGGCTTCCTTCCCTTTTGTCCTTTCCGCAGCAGGGGTTCGCCTCTTTTTTCTCTCCGGCCCCCTTCTCGTGGATGGTGTACCAATGATGCTTGTGAACACCCTCTCCTGTTCCCTGCATCCCCTCCTTCCCTTTTTTTTTTTTTTTTCTTTTGGGCTAGGCCTGACCCACTTGCTTGTTTTTTTTCCTACGGAAGTGTTAGGATGTGACTTGTCTCGTCCTGTCCCCCCCCTTTCGCTCTTTTTTCTTGGGATTTTGTGTTTGAACCTGAAGTCCCACTGAACTCCCAGCCGTTTGACGTTTCTAGTTGAGTGTGGGTTTTTCATTGTTCCAATTCTCCCCTTTTTCGTCTGCTTAGTTTTTTGCAGAAGGTTTTCGCCATTCCCCCTGACGGATCCCCGAATGCTGTCCCCCTTTTTACACCTGCCTTTTTTGCCGTGCCAGCACTTTCAGATTTTCTTCCTAACACCCACTTTGCCGGCCCCACCGTTTACCTAGAAGCTTTTTTGCCACTTGGCTTTTTTTTTTTTTTTCTTCACTCCCCCCCCCCCCCCCCCCCCCAAACCTACAACACCTGGTGCCATGCTTTAGATGTTTTTTATTCTCCAGTCCGCAGTTCGAATCTTCCACCCGGAAAAACCGTGTTGTTTGTGATTTTTGGGGATTGTTCCAGGGCAGGTCCCTTTCTGGACTCTTTCTCAAGTCGGTTCTACCATTTACTCTTCCCCTTTTTTTCGATGGTTTGGAGAGCCTATTCCCCGCTCCTTGTTTCCCTCCCCCTTGCCTGTCTGTTTTTTCTTTTTGGTGATGATACGCCCCCTTGTTCCCTTTTATGCCGTTTCTCCAACCCATTGCTAGCTTTTGGTTTACCCTCCATGCCTACTGGTTCCCCCCCCGGTCCCCGCCACACCATTTTGCCCCCCCCCTGACCGAACCCGATGGTGGCGCTTTTTCTTGGCTAGTTCCCTCGAACTCCAACCGACATCCTTTTGTTTTTTCTCGTTTGTCTGAGTAAAACGCGAGCATTTCCTGCTGCACTTTTGTTTCCCTCCCCCGAACCTGACCTAAAAAAGTAGTTTTCCCCTGGCACTCCTTCGCTACCTTGCGTCACTATGCGCTTTTTTGAAATTGTTCTTCCTTTTTTAACTTGGTTTTCCCCGCCCCCACCAACCTTTTTTTTTTTTGTCCGTTTGCTTGACCGTCCCGAGCCTTCTACCAACTCCGCCGATCTTGCCTTTCCCCTTTTTTTTTTTTTTTTTTGTCGATTTTCCCTTGTCAGTCTGGACAGGCGCTGGGACGGCTCCCACCCGTTGGATTGGCACGGAGCGCCCTGCTTCCCTCTCCGATTTTTTCCGCCGCCTTGAGAACCCCCAAACCACCCTGATCAGGAACCAGCCGAGTGCACCCCAACGCCTTGCATTTTCCCCTGGCCTCCCCTCCTTTCCAATTTATCTGTGACTTTTTGTTCTGTTTGATGGCCTCTTTCCAAGTCCCAGAGTTTGTTTTCTCATCGTAGGAGCCGGTCAGTTTTCCCCCCTTCCCCACCGCGTCTCCCAACACTGTGGCTCTTCCCTTTCCTCCCCGGTAGGAAAAAGCCCCCAAAGCGAGATCTTGTTTCGCCATCCCCGTTCCGCCTTCCCCAGTTCGATGAACTAACACCAAACTCCTTGTTACAAACCCCGGTCCTGTTTTTTTTGGGTCGTGCTGCCCCTGTTCTAGCCACACCTTCCCCGGGAACTTCTGAATATCCCCTTGACCTTTTGAGCCAGTACTCCTCCGTTGAAATTGTTGATGGCCCCCGTCGAACCCCCGAGCTGGGTTTTCCCTTGTCGCGGAAGTCTGTTCAACTACACTTCGGCGTGCTGCCCTGGCCATTTTTTTTTTCCTCTTTATCACTATTGACCGTTCGTTGCCCGTCATTTTTCCGTTACTAGGGCCCTTTACAAAACTCCGACTGCCTCTTTACGGAATGCTGTTTCCCCAAAGTGCCGGAGAATTGACACCGCTGTGTTCTTCCACTTGAACTCCTTCTTTTCTTCCCCCTTTTTCGCTAAGTTTGTGGGCAAATTTTTTACGGTTATCGAACCCCACAGATCCTCTCTTCTTCTCCCCTTTTGTTTGTTATTTTTTGTTGTTTCCTCCCTCTCTCTTTTGTTCTGATAAACCGGTGTTCGCTTTCCACATTTCTCGGGGGCCTGCTCTCTTTTGATCCAGCAACTGATTTTCTCGTGGCGTTGTGACGTTGCCTCTCGGTCTGTTAGCTTTACCCTGGCGAGTTCTGTCCAAGCTCCCAAGATCGTTCACTCTTTTTTCATCTGTTTTTCCCTTCCCCCCCCCACAGTACTTCCTTTCCCGGCCGCGAAATTCGTCACTCTTTTGATTAGTCCCGTGGATTTCCCTTTTTTCTTACCTGTCTTTGTTTTGTTGTGTATTTTTTTTTTGATTTGTCGTTTTGAATTTTATCTTGTTTTTCTAGTTATGATAACCAGGATCTTCCCATTGTTTTTTTCCCTTTTTTTTTGGCGAGGAAATGTCCCCCTGCTCTCTGTTTTTTGTTTACCCTTTGGCCGTTGTTTCAAGTCTTTTTGGTCTTTCTTTTTCCTCCTCGGCAATTGGCCGTATGACGACAACCCCTCTTTGCTTTCTCCTTGCCAATTTGTTTTCCGTCGTACACATTTTGTTTTTCCTGAAGACGGCTCTGTTCTTCACGGTCACCTTCTTTTGCTTTTTCCCCCTTTTTCGTGAGGGCTTGTGCTTTCACTTTTTCAAAATTATTTTGCACACAGGCTTTTGCCCTGTATTTCTTTCCCCCATGGTTTGGTGGTCTCGGCCTGTTACTCCCCCCCTTTCTTTCGGTTTTTGTTGCCTGCTTCCCACGGTTTTCCCCGCCGCGCCTCCCTCTGCTCTGAGTTACCTCACTCCCCCCAGATTTTTTGCCGAGAGTTTGTCTGTTGTTTTTCCCCATTTTGCTCTCTTTATTCCGGTCAACGTCAAAACACCACTTTTTTGTGTCCCCTCCATTTTGCCTTTTATCCCTCATTCAGCTGCTCGTCGTGCTGTGTTTTTTGCCTTTTGTCGCTTTTTTGCCCCCACAAATTGCGGCCTTTTGCTTTCACCCGCCATTTCCCCTGGTTTTTAATTTCCCTTTGCCAAACGAGTCGGTTTGTTGGATTCACTTTTTACCCCTTTCAGCCGACAATTTCACCATGTTACGGCGGGCCTTGTTGTGATCTGTTTTTGCTGCTTTTTCCCCATCTACCTTTTCCACCCCCCCTTTTTTTTTTGGGACTAAAAGTGCCCGTTTCCTCCCTCCCTCTTCCCGGGGCAGAAGTTTCTTGTAAGGGTACTAGTCTCCCGTCTCTATTTCTTCCCCTTTTTTGCACCGCCCGAGTCGGCCCGGTCTCTCCCCCTCAACCACGTGGTTTCCTTGTTTGACCCTGCGCGTCTGCTTCCCCGGATTATGTGAATCAAACTCTGTCCCCAGTTTTTGTGTTTTTGTTTTTTGATTGATACACGCTCGCGTTTTTTTTTTCCCTTTTCCCCACCTTTGTGCCCCCTCCCCTTTTATTCTGTTCCCATCTTTGTGACAATCTTCGGCGTCCACCGCCATCAGGCTTGTTTTGTTCACTGTACCCCGCTCTTGCGGACGGCTGTTTTTTTTGGTTTCCTTTTTACTGCGGCACGACGCTTGATCGTCTTTTCGAAAAAAACTTGGCCACTCTTTCCACCCCCCACCAGGCAATTTCTTACCGGCTGTTCTTTTTCCTGTTGTCTTCTTTTGACTTCCCGTGTTTTTCCTTCCTTTCCTTGATGTGTCAGTTTATCCAGAGTCATTCCCCTCTGGCCCCCCCGTTTGCAAAACCCGTGAGTCAGTCTAGCACACCACTACTTTCCACCATGAACTTCGTTGTGTTCCTGGCCGAGTTTGTTCAATTGTCACATCAACGTTCTTTTTTTCCGGACCAAAGAGGCGACCCACCTTTTGTCCGGGACTCTTTTCGCGTCGGCGGCCCCGTCCTCTAAAGACTCTCTTATTGATGTGTGTGAACCCCCCACGCTCTATTACATTCGCATGGGCCGTTTTAATCTGGCTTCTGAGTCTTCCTGGTAATTTCCTCCACCTCTTGCTCGATCGACTCCCCCCTTCTGTTTGTTCCTTTTCTCTTTTTTCGACAGGTTCTTCGATGTTCCCCTGACCTACTGGACCAGTTAGTGCCCCTGCCCCCCCCACATTAGTGCTGTACCTTTTTCCCCCCCCATACACAAAGTCCGCCCGCGTTTTTTTTTTTTTTTTTTTTTCTTAATAATGGTTACTGCTTCCTACCGTTCAAGGCTTCCCTTTGCTTGTGGTCTCCGAACGGTGCGAACCTGTCCCCCACCCTGGCCCCTTTTTGCAGTACGCCCGTAGGTCCCTGTTTTCGCTTCCCCCCCGTTCTTTTCTGCCCGTTTTTAAAAGATGGCACGTTGTATTCACCCGCACGTTTTCTTCAGCCGCTCTCTTTTCTTGGGCTTTGCATGTTGCCCCGGCGCATTTTTGAAATGCTTTCCTTTTTTAATAACCCCTTTCTCCATCCTTTTTGCTTCCTTTTCCTTGTAGTTAATCCTTCCAGTGTATTTTTGTTGATTCTAGACTCCCAAATGACACCTTGTTCTCTTTTCTTCCTCCAAAAGGGACCTTTTTCCCCCCCCTTTCCCCCCAAATGCGCACTCCCGCCCTTTGCCTGAAGCAACTTTCCTTGTCTCCCCACCTGTGTCCCCCTCGTTGCAAACGGTGGTCCCCTGTCCCCCCCAAGCCTGGTGGGCCCAAGCCCCCTGCGTCCTGGCTACGGGATCGTCTGTGTGCAAAGTTGGCTTTTTTTTTTTTTGCCTGGTTTGAACCTTCGGAGTCCCCACTCGTGCCTAGTTTCAATAATCCCCCTGTCGGCTCCCCCCACCATGATCTCCATCCGCCCCCCCTTTTTTTGCGTGGGCGGACTTGTTCTTTTGACTCTGTTTTTTATCCTTTTCGAAATGTGTGCAGGCCTTTTTTTCCCTTCATAATAATGACTTTTAGAATCCCCCCTGTCCCCCGAAGGCGTAACTTTTTTCCCCCCCCCGTCGGTTTTCCTTTCGCAGCCTGACAGATGTTCAGGTGTGGATTTCCATTTAATAATCCCTGTCCCTTTCGGGAATGCGAATTTGCTCAGGATCGTTTTTTTTTTTTTATCACCTTCCTTTTTCTTTTTCTTTTCCGGCGGGCCTTACGTCTTCCGCTCCTTATTTTTCCAGATTTGGTAGTTAAAATACGGCTTTTTTTGCTTCTTTTGTTTTACCCCTTCACTGCCCCCCCACTCTCCCATTGTCCCCATTTCCGTCCCCTCTAAGTCATTTGATCGGTCTCATTTTTTACCTGACGGCCCTTGTCCCGGTGTTGGTTTGTCCTCTTGTTTGTTAGGAATATGGAATACGCCCCTCACCCCTTTCCCTTTCGATTATTTGAGTCCGGTTGATGGTGTCCCCATGTCGGGTTTCCCAAATGATTAACCTTGTAACCTTCTCCCGCCCCATATTTTTTTACCTTTGGCGTGCGGTGTTTTTCGGTTCCCTCATTATATTGCGCCACCTTTGTTTCTGGCTTCGTGCTACGTTGGCGTCATGCCCTTTTGCCCATCTTACGACCCTCTTCGCGTCGCCTGCTTTCCGACCCCCCGCCCCCCAAAGCCTGTTGGGTCCCCCCCGCCGACCTGAATTTTTTTTCCTTTTCTCGGAAAATTTGTCAAACTGTGTCCCCGTTTTTTTCCCGAATCCCCTTTCCTTTTCCTTTTGTTCCTCAATCAACCCTCGTGTTCACTCCACACCCCCTCCCCCTGCTGGCAGAGTTTTTTTGATTCTCTTATTCGCCAAAGCATTTCATGGTGTCCCCCACGTGTTTGTCTTGGCTTCTCCTGCCCGTTTGCAGTCCGCGCTGCAGTCTCCGTTTTTCTTGTTCTCCAGTATCAGCGCCCCCCCCCTCTACTCCCCGGGTTACTCGTTCCAGACGCTGTCTGTCTGGTATTTTCCCGACCTTTCGGTGTATTCTTATTTTTTTCTACGACTTTGCGCGTGTTCCCTTTTTTTCCAGCCCCCTCAACCCCCTTTGGTTTTTCCCTCTCCTTCGACTTGGCTCCATAGACTTGTTTGCCCTGCTCCTGGTTACCCCCTTTATCCGAATTTCCGTTGCTCCTTGCGGGTGCTGAGTTTAAATGATTTTAAAATTTTTTTTGTTCGATTTTTGTTGCTCCCCGTTTTTTTAACCCCAAGGCGTTCCCGGCAAGCAGGGGCCCTCTGCAGGTATTTTATTGTTTCCTTTTTTCTTACCAACGGGAAACCTCCAATCCCCCACCACCCCCCCCCTGGTGTTTTTTCGCGTTTACCCTCCCCTTTCTCCCCCAATAGGCCAACCTGTCGCCCGGCCCCCACGCCTAGGTCTTGACGAGGATTGAGTACTCCCTAGTCGAGGCTGGGGTCCCGCTTTACTTGTGACCAACCCGTTGTCTCCTTCGTTTTTTCAGGACAGGTTCGTGCGCGATTCACGTCCCCTTTTCTCCCCCCCACCAACCTGAAACTTTCGTTTTTGGCCCCTATTTCGTGCCACCAAATCACTGAAGTTTCAGAATCTGCGGGTCCTTCTCTTCGACGACAGGAGTTGTATTTTTCATCTGTGCTATTGCAGGCAATTGTTTTTCTATGCCCCTTTGGTTTGACAACCGTCTTGGCATACTTCTTCAGGCCCCTGAGCCCCCCCCCCTTTTTTTGATTCGGGGTCTGTCCCGTCCTTCCTGCATTTACCGTCGATGATACAACTATCACCCCCCGTCAACGGGCTCTATTTGGTTTCCGCGCAGTCCCTGTTCTCTTTTCCTTACCGGAAACAGGGAATTGGAAGTATCCGCTTGAGTACTCATTTTTTCCCAGAATGTTCCCTTTTGCTCCGTTGACCCGGCCACAGAGCTGTGACCTTCCCAGGGCTCGTTTCTTTCTTCCTTCACTTCGGGACTCATTTCGGCGGCGCACGTCCTTTTTGCTTTATCACGATTGACAAAGTTCCTCTTTTCCTTTTCTTGACCCTTGGATCTTTTTAGCTCTTGTTTCCCCCCCCACTCGCACAGTGGCCCCCCTATTCGGATTGTTTTTAGCCTTTTTTCCCCCCCTTCCTGAATTCACTTGCGGTGGGTGCCCGGACTTTTGTCCCCTTCTCAATTTGTCCAAAATCCTCACCCCTGTCTTTCTGCATTTT
>Ga0179593_1372605_pt1 | contig 15715 bp, 18 predicted proteins | sample CZODoug2_1_08_16_FD_185931 | JGI IMG/M metagenome (GOLD analysis project Ga0179593, IMG submission 185931) | Vadose zone soil fungal communities from Angelo Coast Range Reserve, California, USA - CZODoug2_1_08_16fungal (PacBio error correction) | ecosystem: Environmental > Terrestrial > Soil >... | reverse complement strand
CACCATTCTTCTCCAGCTTTGTCAGAGTTACTACCTTTTATAATTAGGGCGGGACCTTTTTAGTGTTCTTCCCAGCCCGGCCTTGGTACTTAAAGGAAGAACTTTATAGGTTCCCCTCGAGTTGCTTCCGAGTATGGTGGGGTAGGCGGGTTGCATTTCTCCTCTCTCCCTGTTGTTATTTTCTTTTTGCTGTCCTCCCCTTGGATTACCGCATTGAGAGTCTACCTCACTTTACCAGGATACCCAACTTGAGGAATGTGGTCACTAACGCACCTTGCCTGCCAACACCTCCCAGGAACCACCCCGTCGCCAAATTTTAATTTTCCTCCCTCCGATTAATGCCCCTCCCCCCCCCATCATTCCTCTGATCATCCTTTTTACGCAACGTGTACGAGATCCATGAAACTCTTGCTTAGTGCCGGCGTTTCCCGCGGTCGGGTCTATTCCTGCCTCATTCTCGTGCCCCTACTCTAAACTCCGCAGCCGTAATCATAATTTGCATCAACTTCCCACTGAGGCTTGCATGACCCTATTTTTCCATGGGAGGGAAAAAACCCCCAATACCTCGGCCCGTAATAACGTTGCTTCCAGTGGACATTCCTCTAGGGAATCTCTATCGAGTGGCACACTCGTCCCTCCTGGGACGCTCAGGCACTTTGGGGATAGTCAACTTTGAGCTCGACGGCATCCAGGGAAGCTTTCCGTTACTGTCCAACTCTTGCCTCAACCTTTTTCTTTTAACCAGCTCAGTTTCTATTTCTTGTCACTTGTTAGTGCATGACGGACTTACGTCGAACACGCCCCAAGAAGTCGCATTTTTTTTTTTTATGCTTCCCCAGACGTCCGCTTGCAGGCTAAGAATTTGTCAAGACACGATCTCTTGTATGCGGTTGGGGTTCTCCCGGAGGTCAGATTCTTTCTTTGTTCTTCATGCAGGGGCGGCGGACCACCGCCTCCTCATGTGAAAGTTCCGTCCTATTTTCCAGGCTTTTATGCCCTACTCTCGCATATGCTGATAGCGCCTTGGGCGCTGTAATGACCTGACGTCAAAAGTCATCGAGTGCCGGCGCGACTCAAGTTCTCCCAATTGGACGAAGGGACTCTTCACCCCTCTACCATTTTGCCTATTCCCATGACTCCCTTTACTTTCACACAAATTCTTTGCGTGGTTTCTTCTTCTCGCGGATATAACATATCGCCACTTACTTTGTTTTCTCTCTCGTACGTAGACATGACCCCACGGTCTTTGCGCTGCACACAGATCAGGTCAAATCTTATAATCCTTTCCAGCGGATTCACTTCGTCTTAACGACTTCAGGAGAAGTATTTCCCAACCCCCAAGGTCTTACGTAAGTTAAGATCTTCGCTTTTCGGACCCGTGTGAACTCCTCGTTCCCCCCCCAGAGGAACAATCGTAGAGGAATAGACTCAGACTGGAAGCCCATCTTGGCCCAGTAAATTTAGAATATCGTGATCTAATCGCTTTTACGGATTACTTGATGGTCCTAGTGGCCAAGGCCGTTTCAAGGTCAATTTTCTGCATTCTTCCCCCCAACAAAGGAGATTTGTGTCCCCATTCGACACAACCCCCGAGCTTCGATGATAAAGGTTCTCAGTTTTTTTCAGAGCGAGAGGTTCTCACGAGGCCCTTTTCCCTGCTCTTTTACTGATCATGCGATTATGACGGACACCGCTTGAGGCCCTTCTCTGGCCTCAGCGTTCTTCAGAAGGAAACCCCATTCCGCTTCACCGGACCACTTCCACGATCCTTCCGCCTCTCATGAGGTCCGTTCTGTAACAAGAGTCGAGTAAGCGTTGATTCTTCGTCGCCTTCGCCGAGTTGCAAATTCTACTTGCGCGAGTGACTAACGGGACTTGCTTGTCTCATATCTTAAACCCGCTTCATTCTTTGGAGTCCCCTTCATCACCACAGTGCTTTCCTCCTTTGGTTGGCCGCAGGTCCGAGTAAATGTGTTTTTTTTTTTTTAACCAACCCCTGCATGATTGAGGAGCATAAAATCTATCCAACTTAGGGGCATTCGAGGACTTCCCCAGCAGCTTACCCCCGATAGGAACATTGAGCACTGCGCTTTTTATTTACCCAACATGCTCGATCGACACTCTACTGTTCCCTCTTCCAGATCCGTCCAAAACCTCACTGCAGCGTCTTAAACCTGTAAAGACTTCTTTTATATCAATCCCTTGTTGTATTCTTCTATAGACCACGCGAGTCTACTCTGCATACCCTGAGTTGTTTTTCTCCGCTCCAGGAGCGATTGATGAGTTTGTGCCCGCAGACCCCATGAGGCGTGTACTCCCCCGATGCACATTCCTTTCCCTACACCGCTATGGGCCTCTCCCGCTACTACTCCCTCTAGATTTTCTTCTCTCTGGCCCTCACAAAGCATGCCTCCCCAAACAGGCAACTCAATACATTCGCAATTTCCCCGCTGTTGATCCCCAGCCACTTTCATGCTTGTGATCTGAAATCCATCAAGAGATGTTCTTGCGCATACCTTGATACCCTCATCCCCTCAAGGGAGAATACGGCAGCTACACTTACTCTTGTTTCCGGATACCGAGCATGGATTCCAAATGTCAATTTTGTGGCACTTGCAATTCCCTCTTTCATTGGTCTACTTAAGCTGTGCCTTATTCAGACATGACGTTAACAATGAGAATCCCCCTCTCCCGAGAGTGTTAATTAATTTCGCCTGAGGGCTTCACTCGCCGAATCTCGAAAGATAGCATCGCTCTTTTCAAGGATACCTTAAAGAATTTGGATTGTCCTGTGTCAGGTAGAGAATTCCTTCCCACCCCAACTTCCTCAAGGTTGGCAAGCTGAGTGTAAGCCCGCTTGACCCACCGAAATAACACATTTCTTAGTCTGCACCAAACATAGGTACCTACAATTAGTAACCTTATACTTTCTGCACACCTTATTTGAATATACTTAATCCCTAATGTTATGCGTATCCGCCCGATGGACCCCCTGCTTCTGATTCGGCCGGCTAGGTTTGGAAAAAAGTATATCCAGGTTTTACGTTGAATTAGAGAGGCTATGAGGCGTATCCTACCCCTCGTCGTTGGTTTTATTCTCTTCTACATTCTTAGTTTAAGAGAATGTGAAATCCCTCCTCGTTTCGGCGGCTTCGCTATTCCCCGCTTCTTTTTCAGCACGGACCTCGAAGTTTTGTCCCTTTCGCTGGACGTTGTCCTCTCGGCGGAAACCCCGGCAGTTGTTCTAATTGATTTTCCTTTCGAGAGATCAAACGTCTTTTACTTAGTCATTCCCCCCCGTCGTCCAGACATGTGCAGACTTTCTAAGTGTATATGCAGGCGTTACCTATACCTGATAAGCTCCGATCTCAGAAAACCCTCGATTCCTCTGAAGAGCTGTCCCGCGCACCCCTATGGAATTGGGTCCCTTCGACGTCCCAACTTCCGCGCGGCAGCGCTTAGATATCAGGTCCAGAATGACTCGGAGTTCATATCCGGAACATGGCTTAAAGAAGGGGTCTCTTATCCCTTTGTTCGTCCGCGCATGTCTTCTCGCACGAACAAGGCAGCAATTCTGTACGACTCGGCATTGATCCGAATGTTTGTGACAAAAACAGTTACTCTGCCGGCAAATGCTCAATTGCAAGACCCACAAACATAGCTTCTTTCGCGTTGTCATCTGGGCGTTCCCAATGCAGAAAATCTAAAGATACCTTGAGCTGGTAGTGAAAACTCTTCCACGTTTCCCCTTTTGCGGCGTTTCATTTCTGGTTGAACAGTTAACTTGTTAGGCAACGACTTCTGACATATGAATGGTTTTCTCACCCTGATTCTTCTTGCTGAGCAGCACGAGTTTTTAGACCCAATGTCCTAAAGAAATTCCCTTAATCGAATGTGACTCCCCAGGTATCTACGAACTGCCGTCTCTAAACCCCCCCCCCCCCCTCCTGTTGGGAATTTCACGCCAATCAACACTGGACTCACGCAGACCGGTCCGGATTCTACGTACTATCGGCGGCGCTTTTTCCTCGCTACGTCTTAAAGGTTCTTATCGACCTCCCCCACCCCCACACAATAATCTGAACCCCCGGGCAAGTCATCCTCGCTTACTCGCGTACTGGTTTTCGTACGGCCCTTTCCCTCGCTCGATGTACTTTTCTGATCGCGAACCCTTACTTACTTGAAGGCTATCAGTTCGGCCGCGCCGTCCGTTCTTCGGTAAAGGTTTATGCTGCTCGAGTCGGTCGCAAGCGACCGGAAAGGCCCAAGTTACCATCTTCCGAACGCCTCCACAAAACCGGCGTTGAGCTCGACCCTAACCCACCCCCCACGAATTCGTAGCATCTTCCCTTATGTTTCACCTATTTCCGTCTACACATGGTGACGTCCCAGGAAAGGGTGTCCCAAAAAGCCGACTACGTGAGCAGCCTAAGTACACACCCAATGTCGCGTTCTTAAAGTTTAGAGCCCATTGGTGAAGGTTATATTGTCCTTCCTCTTCTCCCCCTACCTTTGTGTTGATTATTAGTTTCATTACTCCTTCTCCTCACTGATACAAGGGTGTCAGTCACTCGTTTCTTTCGCCTCCCTTCTCGTGCTTTTGGGTCGACGCAAAGGATGGAATCTCCATGGAAGAACGTTTTAAATCAGCCAGAGAGTCTGCTCCTTCCTGAAGAATTTCTTGTTTCTTTTTTTTATGTGGCTCGCCTTGTTGTTTTTTAGTTATTTTCATATATTTGTCTGACATTACGCCTTCTTTGCGGCGTCTTGATCACCGAAAGACTAACTCTCTCCCACCTTTCTTCGCAAGCTACGCAAGTGCCCGCCGCACACCCAAGGACACTCCTGGTCCAAAGTTGCTCTTTCTCCTCAAGCCAGCACGACCCTCATCCGCGCTTATAATGTTTTCCGTTCCCAGACCCCGGGTACGATCGCTCGTACCCAAGTGTATTTACTTTCATATTCGTCTTGTTTATTATCTCCTCCCGCAGACTTCTCTTTCTGAACTCTGAAGAAGCGAATCCGAATGACTGTATCAAGCAACACCTTGAGGAGGGCCCCATGAACATGCTATTTTGGCTGGCGGGCCCCATTCAACAAAGCAGCCGTTTCAGTCGATCCCCCGAGCTTCCAGTAGGTAGAGGAGGACTATTGTCACATCTGACGGTGGCCCCAACTCCTTTCCCTAAATGATCCTTGTGAATGCCACACAGCATGTGAACCAGTATATGTCTCTGCTCTTACTTTACTACAGGGATTTCCCCCCCGTAATTGGACCCGGTCAATTTTCGAGAGAACACATGGCCCCTTTTACAGATACACGGTCCCTCACGGTCTTTTCCCGCCGGCAGAACGCACGTCGAAACCTCAATCGACCCCCCAAGCAACGGTCATGGTTGATGTACCGAAAGTCACTCTCCATCGAACAACCCAGGTTGTATGTTCATCCCTACTGCGTGCGAATCCGATTCGTGTAAGCTTGAGAGTTTTTTTCCGCATGTTGCTTTTTTCGATCCGAACTGTCCAGTAAACCCCGGTCAGGACGTTATGTCCTGTTTTTTTTTTTCACGTTCCCCCTGTCCCGTAGATCTTTTTCCCCTGGTCCCTCCAACTGTTTTGCTGACGGGTTCTCAGTGATTCGCGCTTTGTCCGCCTAACCCGTTCGATCCCAGTAGGCCACGTCCCCGACGCAATTCCTCATCTTATCCGTCTCCCCCTGTATGCGATACGATGAATGGCAACCTGTACTGCCATCGTAGGTCGGCCCGATGGCAATTTTTCTTGCATTTCTGTTTCTTGGTCCAGACGCCACCTCAACCACCGTTGACGTGGTGTACGCTTTTTCGGCTGTTACGTTCTACACTCGTGTCCTCTTTTCCCCTGTGCCGAGATATGGTTCTCCCGCTGCGACTAATTTGCCCCAAGTCACCCTTCGAGCCCTCCGGTGTTCACACTACGCCCATGCTAAAGTCTCCGCTCCCCATCACTGTAATTCCAACTCGTAGCTTAAATATATACTCCCATAAACACTGCGCGTTCAACCCCCATTTATTTCTCTCTCTCTCCTTGTCGCGTCATCCTTTCATGGTCTAACTCGCGTTCCCCATTTTGTTTGGGGTGGATGGTAGGTCGGTCCAGTCCGGGCCTTTTTCTTCCCGAAAAGCATCTCCTTCCCGTCCTTCCCCTTACTGTGTCGACACAAGGCCCTCTCGTCCCACGCATATGCCTGATTCCCTCCCCCTAGGTACCTTATGATGTTTAAATCACTTTATCGTAGACGCATTCCCGTCTGAGCATCCCCGGACAACTCTCCCTCGTGGTGGGACGTCAAGGCGGAAGCGTTTATCTTAACGGATGAGTCCTCGAGCCCGACCTCTCCAACCAGGCGTCGTTTGTGGCAAAACCTCATAGACCCGACGCGTCTCGCAGGCGATCCCCCCCAGAGTCTCGTTTGTAGTTTTCCCGACGATGCGCCGCCCGGCGTCAGGCCTGTCTATCTGAAATTCGATCGTGGAGGGTTGTGCAGCGGTGTTCTCAGCTCCTGTCTCAGGCTAAGGGTCTTCCCGCGTCCTCGGCCCCCCGGGCTTCCACTCCGTCGATGCATGTCACATATGGTACCAAGAGGTTTCTTACGCACTTGCCGACACCCCCCTCATGGTCATCCATCTCTGTATGATCTCAGGCACAACGATTAGCGACTTCCACATATCTATTCTTCGGTCTCAGCCCCGTGGAGGCATGATGCACCGCGCAAGCGCCTTCCTGCTCTGACTTGACAGACAAGTAAGACCCCTGTGCAGGAGTCACATGTATCTTGTTCAATATCATCCCGAGCACCTGCGCAAGCATAGTATCACTGTAACCAGCTTCCTCACACATAGGTATGCGCAGCTCCCGTTTTGTCCTTTTCCGGCTTATTATATCTTTGTTTCTCGAGGGCTGCAGCACATCTTCCCCCGCGGTGTTCCGCGGCATTTTGCGATCACAAAGGTTCTTCGGCACTTGTCTCGAGTGTGAGTCTACTTTCAATCCGCGGGCAGGATTTCCGTCATGTCGTCTGTCGCCTTTTGGACCTCATCTTCTGTCTCCTCTCTGCAAAGTGATATTTTCCCCCGAAGTCTAATTAAGCCATACCGTTTACCAGAACGCCTTTTCCTTTGCAGCTTCTCCTTATTCCACATTCTCTCGCTCTGAGCTTTTTATCCGCTTGAAAATTAGTTGCCTATCATTTGGACAGCCGAGGAGTTATCGGATCTGAAGCATTTTCACCCCCTAGTCTTTATCAAACGTGCATGCTCATCTTTAGATACCTAACTCCTTGATCCTAGATATGAAACTACGTGGCAGTTCTCGTGTCCGTGGTCCCGCCCAAGCAACCCCGAACCGGAGACGCCTTCACGTCAACCCACATGCGGCTCACGACGATGTTGATTTCTTGGTAGCCCTAATGCATTGGTTGATCGAAATAAAGTCCTTGGATTCTTTAGCCGGATATCCCTCGGCACTGGTTCGCCTTCATTCATGTCATTTTACGCCCACGGAATATTGCTCCTGAGAATTAGTAATCGATTCTCGGCTGCCTTATCGTTTGACTCCTGCATTTGGCAAATTTTTTTAAACTTTCTGAAGCTATCCCGAAGTTCATTTCATTTGATCAGAACCAAGACTATCTGTTAACTCCTGGACGACGGGAGATCCACGTCGTCGTTTTATTTTCATACTGCGACCCGCAAGATTGATACGCAGGTTCGCGATAGGAAGAGGACGGTCGGGACTTGTGGTAGGACGTACGATAAGGTGTCTCGCATGTTCCCTTTTCCGTTGTATGGCAACAAGCCCTTCTCCGACCCTATTGACCTAAACTCGAGCTTAGTCACCCACCCAATATTCCATCCAGTAATACGAATAGTTTTTCCCCTTGTATTCGCCCCTGTACTTTTTCTGATAAGAGAGGACTAAACTTCCGCTCCAAGAGCGTCCTAATTGAACCGGTTCTCGGTTCGTGTGTCGGTAATTCTTTCTATTTACACGGCGTGCTGCTAAAGGGGACAACACTGTATTTTCCCGTCACTTGGCGCCTGCGAGAGAGCCACGTCTCAGCCCACTTCTGTTTTAGGCCCCCTGTTGCATCCGGGGTGAATAGTCTCCTGGCAATGGGGGCTTTGACTGGAGGCCCTCACTCTAGTGCGGTGCCTCTGGTGGGCGCCTCCCTTTTGGTCCAGCTTTGTTAGGTCGCAATGTGGCTTTGTTCTTGTTTCTCTTCTACTGCGCCCGGCCCCTTCTCGACGCCACTTGCGCATTTTCTGAGTATCGACGCCCGGAGCACCACGTTTTCAGTGTAATCGTCCCCACTGCCTCCGCAATGAAGTCGCACTGCGACCTGACCTCCACATAACCTTTTATTACACTTCATGTGGCGATTGAGGTTCCCTCTTCACTTTCTAAGTCCGAGCTCTGCCATTAGCCGGAATTGTGGCTGTGTCCGTGGGGAAGTCCCAGCGCCTCGTTTAAGGAACCGGCGCGCTGTTGGGAACATTGCCTTCCACGGGGTTAAAACCTTACGTGTGAAGTTCCCGCATGGGTCCTCGGATGCCTTGTCCATCCTCGTGAATGGGTCTTATGGTCTTTTCCGACCGTGGTGCCAGCTCCGCATCTTTTGATCCGCCAGCCCAATTTTCATTCGAGACATGCCCACGCCCCATACGATCGCGCGCTGTGACTATTGAACTCCCGGCTTTCACAGTAGCGTGAAGGTCCTTGTTATTGAACCCTTTATCACCCCCACTACGTATTTTAGTATGTAGCCCTTTGCCCGAATTTACTACCTTTGAAAATCGCTCAGCCTCTGTGTCATATGTGGCTTGTTCCCCTCCTTTCCATTGTTGCCATCCTGAGGACCCTTTCATTCATTTCATCGTCCCCTTTATTGAAGGATGACTTATATCACGACAACCGTTCCTTGGCCCCTGCGCTTTTTTCAACTTAACTTCCAAGAAATAATACGCTTTTTGGAAGATAGGTTTACCTCGAGCGGTACCCGTTCTGTGGCACTGGTGCCCGCCAATAAAAAAGAGGGCCGCCGCCTCTGGGCCCTTTTCAATTTGAATCAGGGAACTTTAAGTATCAGGCTGGCGCCTTATCCATCGTTGACTTGTTACGAGCCCGTGTTTTTTTCGTATCGGAGTACGTGCTTAGCCTCCCCACACCCCTTTCATATTCCCCCCTAGGGCCCCTAAACGACGACTGTCTCGAAACTCTCGTACGTGTTCTTCTCCTCAGAGGACCCCTGTCGTATTGTCGGCGGTCTCTGCTCTCCTAAAGCCAGTTACATGCCCGGTTACTTTCGTCTGCTAGTGCCTTGCCGGACTCGCCTGTTTGTAGGCTAATTATGCTTTTTGCCGCTGCATTGCCGCGAACTTCGACATTCTATCTTGGCCACCAGTATATCAAACTTTTCCACCCATCATAGGCGAGGAATGCGGGCCTCATCCCGCGCCCTTTGGACCCCCAAGTTGTCTTCTCCCCCTCCGTCTCAAGCCTCTTTTCCCACTTTTTCCGTCCACTTTGCTTTTTCAATTGACCTATTCGGTCGACCCATTTCCTGCGTGTAGTGCCCCAGAAACCCCCCCAACACGGACCGCCTTCCTAGCTCCTAGCCATAACCAGACAGTACGACGACTCTTTCGCATATCACCGCCCTTCCATCGATGACCCCATGCCTTGGAGTGATCCCGCTGATGTACAGTTTGGAACCTTCCTCCTCCGTTGGTCTTGTTGCTCAGGGCTTTAACTCCCCAAGTCCATTCTCCAATTTGTGCATCGATTTACGCGGACCTCTTTTACCCGGCGCTCGGCGTCTTTTGCGTTTCGACGTGTCACACGTAACGACATGATGAACCCTTGGCCCGTAGTCCAAAAACCTCTTCTCGTCTGACGTCGCAGTACTATGGGCCTTCTTTTTTTTTTTTTGTGATAAGCTTCCCTCCGTTTACGTGTCTTGTGAAGTCCCTAGCTCGGTATCTTGTGTCTGGAATGTGCCGCGTCGCGACGCAGAACACATCTCCTTTTTTACGGGCCCACCTTCCGCAAGTGTCCCTTACCCAGGACCTCCAATTGTCTCCCCCCGGGAGCCCCATTTATATCGTTTCCTTCGCGGCGAAGCTTACACACTCAGGCGCAGTTTTTATCATCCGCGCTGCCACGGTTTATCCCCTAGTTACAGTCCCCACCGAGTCTCCGTGCTCCAGCGTTTTTTGTTCGATCCTTTCAGCGTTTTTCGGAGACCTTTTGATGCTATCCCTCCCGCCGTTTCCACTGCACCAATCCTCCTTCCGATCGTCGTTACAAGTTAGTCGTAAATGTGACCTTGGCACGGCACCGTATAACGACGGTTTCTCTTCCCCTTGCTTTTGGCACCGATGTATCTGTCAGCCAACTCTTCACACCACTAGTTTCATGAGATGCCCTATAAGAAGACGATTCTGGCATCTGGGACCTTGAGCCTTCACAGAAATTCTCCTCAGGTTCAGCGATTCCAACCACGTTCTTCCGGCATGCTGTTCCAAGCCCCTGGTGCGATTTTACGCCCAGCTCCTTCATTTTCTTTTCAGGATTTCTTGTTGACAGGCCCCCCCCAACCATCTGTCCCGCAACGCCGTCGATTGTTTCGTTCCATACGCCGTTCGCGACTGCGACTGTCGAATAAACAGAAATTCAACATCTATCGCCCTTTTCTTTGATCGCCTTCTCAGGCCATCTAGTACTGACTAGAATGATTGCTCTGAAACCCCGCTCATTGATCCGTCGATACCACAGGCGGGAGGTCTTCCTCTTCCAGTAAATCCCCGGACTCTCGCTTTGTCTCCGGTCCTTTAGCTCCTACGCGGTCCTTTCCACTTCCCACCTTCGGACTTCGTTGGTCTTCACTCGAGATCAACTTTGAGTTTGCTCGGAGAAACGGTCATTGCCTTCTCTCTCCTTTTACGGCCCATCGGCCCTCCTCTTACGAGGAGTCATGTTCTACGACATGCCCCCTCCCCCAGGCAACACGGAAGTGGTTTTCCCACAAGCTCCATCTCTCCACGTGCCTGCTGGTCCCCTGGTCCTCGGGCGGTCCTTCGCGCGTACGATTCTAAGGGGCCTATTGCCAAGTCGCCCCAAGCTCAGCCCCCCCCTCCCGCGAGAGCTCACCATGTCGCAACAACTAATTTCCCCCTTGTTTCGACATCGACATCTGGAATCAAACCCCCATGCTTTCCTCTACGCTCGACATTTGATGCCCAGAACCCGCCTTTGCCTGCGCTTTCCCCGTCCACTTTGGGGGGGGGGGGTCTTTCCAGACCCTCCTCCTCCTTTTCAGGCCGTAATTACTTTTCTTCGGACGTCCCCCGTACTCACATATAGTGATACCCCCTTCTGCCTTTTTACTTGTTTTTGAAGCTATTTTTCTGGGCGATTCAGTATTCCTCCCGCCCTTCCATCTTGTCGACGTGTGCATACCATGCCGAAGTGCCATGCCTCATTTTTCCACAAACCCAAAGGCATAGATTCGCGACTGCCAAGGACCCTCCTACAAAACCTCTCTTTTGCTGTGACCCCAAACGACGCCCTTGCCCCTTACCCCAGCTCGGAGAGTGCACGCCCACGCGGTTCTAGGAGTATCTTCTAGAGAGCTGGCCACCACACCGATAGCTCCCCCATAACGAAGTTGATCTTCAAGTCGATGAGAACTTCAGGCTAGTGCCTCCCCCCCCCTTCTATCCAACCCCCGATGCTTTACTTTTGTATTGCTGCTCTTTGTTTTTTTTATTTTTTTATTTTGGGTGGTCCCCCCCGATTTTGATCTGTGGAGAGTGATCGTGAGTGACCCCCCCCACCAGTGACATCATTGTGCTTGTCCCCTCTGTTTTTCCCTCATCCTCCCCCCCCTCCCCCCCTCTGTTATTTGCCGAACGCCGACGTTCCCCGCGTTTGAGGGAGTGTGTTTTGTTGCCCCATTTTTTTTTTTTTATGAGCTCTCATTCCTCCGCACGTCTTCCGTTGGCAAACTTCTCACTCCGCATTTTCCTCTTTCACAGAAAGGTTATACATCAGTATGTCCCACCGCTTTTTATTTTAACACCCCTTAAAACGAGGTCACCACTGTGCCACTTACCTGCGATCTCTGCCCTCTTTCCCTCTCGGGGTGGATCTATTCCAGGAGCCTTTCCTTGCTGTTACTCGCATTTTGACCCACCTCTCTCATTGTAGCCCCCCTTCCTCGCCCGCTCCCGGCCGTTCCGTCAAGTGTGTTTTCGGATTGCACCTAGCATAGGTTCACGTTACGCTGCAATAGCTCTCTCACCTTTTCTGGCGGCTTTTTACATTGCTCGGCGTTTTGTAGCGCGTGCATGCCCCTGAAGACGTTGAGCGAACTCGTTTTCTTTTACTTCCTGGATCGCAGAGCCCTTCGCTCCCCCTGGCGGCATTGCCGCGCGCCAGTGTATGTCCATCCGCACGCGGCCGGACGCATCACAGCCGTTAGTAGTGTTTCATTCTCTTATACTCATTCTCGAGTTACCATTTTTTTTCCCCTATGCTTCCGATCAACAGTTTTTGCCTCCACAGTCCTTTACATGTTCGTCTGAGAGCTGTCCCCGTCCACCTGACGCAATTCTCGACCACTTTGCACGTCATTGCCGTCCACTAGCTACTGTTGATTTGACACAGTCAACCCTGTCGCAGAATCTGGTCCATGACACTAAGCCCACCTCTTCTTCCGCCGCCCTTTATCCCCTCAATCTTTTTGTTGCCACTTGCTTGCGAAGCCATCGCCAGGCGCGTGTCTCTTAGTCTGCACTATTGCTCTCCCCGCCTCACTTCCTTATGCGACGAATGTCTTTCGGGCCTCCATGGCCCCACAATCTTTGAGAGCGGCCGCCCTCTCTCTATTTCAGCACCGCTCGCCTTCTCCTTTTCTCTTAATTTTCCCGCCGCACGCGTAGGGCGACATGTCCGTCGTTCTATTTATTTTCGACCACGATTACTTATTGAACACCTTATTCTCTCTCTTTGCCGTATGTTTCTTCCCCCTACCCCCCCCCTTTCCGTCTTAGAACGCCTTCCGCATCCCACACCCCCACCCACCCCCCATCTCATTGTTCCTTTACGGTGCTCGTTCCTGGTTCACTCTCTCCTATCCCATTGTGTCAGGACAAGACCACCTGTCTTCCCCTATTAGGCTTGCTACGCACAATACCCGTGCTCACTTGTCCCCGCAGGCGGGGAGCAACACCTGATTGCAATTCCTATTTTGTGACTTCGTCCCTCATGCCTGTTGGCCAGTCCCAGTTTTTGGACTCGGAAGTTTGTCGAACTCTCAACCTGTCGGACGACATAGTTTGCCAGTCGACGCCCCCTATCATGGTTCTCTCTCGACGTCACGCTACAACCCCTATCCTTCCCTGTTCGCGCAAACTTCTGAACCTTCCTCCTTGTAGGCTGTGTACTCCATGGACTTCCTTTGTGCCACCCCTGTCCCCTGCTTTCACGAATCTGTACAGTTTCCTGTAGTGGCATGTTCTGTGCTCAGCGCTCCCCTTTTGAATCCGACTTTTTTCCTTTTTTTTACCACCCTCTTTTTTGTTCTACGGTATCCGTATAGTTTTGCCCCTGAAGGACCTTGTCCTCTAGTTTTGCACGGTGATGCGGAGCTCCCCCCGATATTTGACTGATATGTGGTACTTTCATGGCCTGAGTAAGAGTGGTTCTTCTGAACTAAGTACTTTCCCCTTTCTCCATGCCTCACCCTGACCTGAAGTTCATCTCAACGTTCTCCTCAAGCGGTAACAGCATGATCTCCCCCACCCCCCAGGGAGAGGTTAAAGAACTGTTAATCCCACCCACGCCCCGCTGCCTCATGTTCTCAAGCTAGCTCTTTTTTCTCCTCCTGCGGCTTCCGCTTGGATAGCGCGCCCTTGGTTAGTTTGCCGCTCTGTATTACGACATGTTGGCCCCGTTTCGCCCTTTGTTGGACCAAAACCCTTCCCCTCGGACTCCGCTGAAATAATTGAGCGTCATCCCCCCCCATTACCTAAGTCAATTCAGTATTCTTCGATTATTCCCCGATAATGAAGGGGTACTTACAGATCCTTTGCGGCCGACGGCAATCTTTTCTCTTTGCTCCCTTTTAGGTCCAGTCCCCTGGAGTTAAACATAGGTGATTGCCACCTTTCCGGTGTACGTTTTCTGTAGAGTCGGCGCGCTCGACTACATGTGGAGTGAAACTTTTCTGCCCTACATTTTACCATTCTAACGAAGCGAATTAACATCTGCGCTGGAGGACGCTTTTTCAGATCCTTTTCTTCAGCAGATGATAGATACTGTATTTTCTTCCTTGTCCTCTTTCTAGGCCACCCGGGAAGAAGGAGAGTCTATCCTGTATGTACTCTCACAAAACCGTCTTTTTGAGCGATGTTAGTACCCAAGACCGTATGACGGAGGATTACGGTCTCTTCAAGTAAACCTCCTCATCATCTATGTGTGCTTCTTCACGCGCTTTCCCCCCCGATCCTGACACAGTAGATGCCCCCCCCCTAGCTCGCCTCTCTCCGTTACGCCTAACTCCCGAGCGACGACCGAAGATTTCGTTTCGGTCCTAGGCCACTGTTCTTTGCCCCCTACTCCCTTCCACATGGGATTCGCCACCAGTTCTGAACGCTTTCTTCCCTTGATCAGCATACGGGCCTTCATGACAGAACCTCCTCCCCGCTTCCCCCCACCGCCCGCATCCCCCCCAACGGGATCAGGTACACCCAATTTCCTTCTTCCTTCCCTCCCTGCCTTCGGTTGCACCGCATCAACACCGACGTCGTCGATCCCTGTCTTCAAACTTAAACGCTTTTCGATTCCGACGACCTTTCTTCCCCCGCCCCTCCTTTCGTTTTTTTCTCAAACATGCAGGTTAATTTTGCACAATTTCTTTTTTGTATTGTACCGAGGCCCTCTCCGCTGCATTCCTTTAAGCTCGCACCTTTTGGATTCTTCGGCGTGACAAGACAATGGAGCGTGTTCCCACCGCCATTCCTTCCCCCCCCCCACCTTCCTGCTCCTGCATTTGATCTTCCCCTTATAGACCTGCCAGACGTTTTGTGCAATTGGGAAGCACCACCCTTATCTGTCAGGATCCTCCACGGGTCTTGTGTGCTCCCCTTAGACGTCAGTTCATCGGCGGGTCAGCCCGGTTCCTCGTCGTCCAACAGGGTTACATGCGGAATCCTAACCAAGCAAGAACTTATTAAGGACTGTCCGAGCCTCGAGCCTGAGGGATTCACATAGGCAGTATCTTTTCGGTTACCCTCTGATTCGCTTAGAATGCTTTTGCGGAGGCTTCTGAGCAGCTCATTAGACTACAATTACCCCTTGTTCTTGTTCGAGCCTTGAGTCATTTCCATGACCTCCAAGGTCTCCTTATTTGTCTGGTTCCGACGCTGAGCAGAGACTTCAGATTCTCCCGTTTCCATTTAAAGATCCACCACTTCCTCGCTCACCTCCCAACCCCTCCCCATTGCCCGAGCTTCCTCCGCCATCGTGTTCCTTCAACATCTTCCAAGAATTAGTCATTGCCGTCTTCACCAAGGACTTTCGACAACCCTCCCCCCGTAGCTAGAGCCTAAGTGCCCAAGACCGTCGGCAGTCAATCCCCCTCTACCCCTTTTCATTGCTTAGAACTGAGTGA
>Ga0179593_1257610_pt1 | contig 15715 bp, 14 predicted proteins | sample CZODoug2_1_08_16_FD_185931 | JGI IMG/M metagenome (GOLD analysis project Ga0179593, IMG submission 185931) | Vadose zone soil fungal communities from Angelo Coast Range Reserve, California, USA - CZODoug2_1_08_16fungal (PacBio error correction) | ecosystem: Environmental > Terrestrial > Soil >... | reverse complement strand
CTTCGTCCCGGTTCGGGTTTTGAGGTCCTCCACCTTCTTTCCGCGCAAGTTCTTCCCTTTTGCCTCGAGCCTCTCGTGTTTTTTTGGGTCCTTTTTTTCCCTGGGTCGACTTCGCCGTCCCAGTCGCACTGACTGTTGTTCTCACTTGTTTCCTTTTGTTGGCTCAGAGAGTTTTTCGAGGAGCTCCCCTTCGATCATTTCTTTTCTCTTGGACCCCTCTGTTTCCGTCCTTCCCACCCAAGGTTGTTGTGATGTTTTTTTCTTTGTCCAATTGTCTGGTTCCTGCCAGTTCTTTTTGGGGTTTGTGTGGGTTTTGGGGGTGTTCTTTTCTCCTTTCCCGAACCCAAGCTCTTTTCTGCAGGGCCTGCGCCCCCGGCGGCCCAACTGCCATCCTTCTCAGACCCCCCCCCAAGATCATCATGGCCCCTTTATGACCCCTGTCTTTCTCGACCCACAGATTCCTTTCAGTTCGCGATAAACCCTTGGTTTTTTGGCGGCCTCGCCTAGATTTTTTCGAATCTCGCCTCAACATCCTTCCCCCCCCCCCTGGGCCATACGTTTTCTACGTTTCTTTTTTGAGTGGAAGCGCTAGTTTTTTTCCCTTTTTCCCGTTGACTCTCTTCCCTATGCCGAGGAGTATTTTTTCTTGACGGCCTTCGGGGTCCCCTCATATAAGCTGTGTTTAGTTACTTTCCTGAATTTTTGTGGTCTTTGTCAAATACAACCCTTTTTTCCCGACGCTCAAGGTCGTTGGGGTTGGCCGGCCCGTCCCTGCCATGACCCTTTTCTGGAGGGGCCCTCCCTGGGCTAGTTGTACGTGTATCTTCTTTCATTGGTCGACCCTTCACACGGCAACCGAGACAACTGGTGATTCTTCTACTGGCCGGATTCCCCCTCCTCTGATTCCCAAAAGTCTTCGTTGAAGCACTTTTCCCACGGGTGGGAGTGTCTCCCCGCCAAAAGACGCTCCTTCCACCGTTTTCGCTTCTTTCGGTATAAATTCTCTCTTTCTCAGACCCCTCGGACCTTTCTTACCCCCCAAACCCTTAACCGGTGAAAATTTCCCCCCTGATCAGCCGTTTTTCCTTTGAGACCCTATTTGACTATATACCCAACGTCCTGCTGTCCTCTTTAAGATTCGTCTTCAACGTTGATTTTACCCATCTTTGCGTTTTTCGTGGAAACACCCCCCCCTCTCTTCTCATTTTAGGGCGATCCCCGAGGGAGGAACGCCCTACCCTAACGGTCAGGAACGTTATGGCCGCTCTGGGAACAGAGGCCTCTAAATACTACCTCTTCCCACTATTGGTGTTATAATCCTTTTTACGAGGGCCTTTTTTGTCTTCGTGCGTCCCCAAAAGTTGGTCTTTCGTAACGAAATCTTAACTTTTTTCCCCAATCCACCCCTCCAACTTTTTCCCTTGATGGTGCTGATTGTAAAGCTAACTAATCCCTATTTTTTTTTTTGCGACGTCAAGTCTTTTTTTTTTTTTTTCACAGGCAGTCTGGAACCCCAGTCAGTTATTTTTCATTTATTTTCCTTACCTTTTCTTCCTTCCTTTCTGCTTTCGCCGAGGCCGTCTTTTAGTCCGACCCCACACTATGAAACCCACCCCACCGTTTTTTCGACCTTTTTGGTTCCACCCGGGTGACCTTTTTTTCCTGTCACCTTTCCCCCCGTCGATAAAGTTTTCTGAGCACCTTTTTAGCATGCGCTTTGTCTCCCTTTCGAGTCCATTCATTCGGATAAAGGACACTTTTTTTTTCATACTTCAATAGTTTGACCGTCATTTTTTCTTCCCCTTCTTTACCTAGCCTCTGAGGGTGTGTCGTTCGAAAGATAGGTGCCATTCTCTGTCTTTGCCCGTTTTTCGGAAATTCCAACCCATCGTCACCCTTCTCCCCTTCACTCCCCTCCTTTAGTTCCGTGCCCCGTCCAACCTCTCCCCCCAGAGAAAGCTTCCAAGCTCGCCCTCACCCCGTGTCCTCTTAAATTCGTTCGTCACACGAGCACCCAACATTTGATCGCCACGCAACTTTTTCCCCCGCTGATTCTTGGTCCTTCCGACTAAGGAGCTTCCCCCCCTAGTGACCGTGACGGACCCACATTACCCCCACCTCAACCTTTTCAACCCGTTTCAGTGTAGTCCAGGGACACCAGAATCCCGTCTCCCCGGGGTCGACTCAGGTTAGTCTTTGGCCCCTTCTGTTCTTTTTCTTCCCGCCTGCACGGTTCCGGTGTTTTCCAAAGTTGTAGACTCTCCCACCTGTCAGATTTTTTCTCCCGACCCCCCCTCCCCCCCCAAAATGAGGCCGAGGTTTTTTTTTAGTGCCTTTTCTATTGTGATTTCTCTAGGCTCTTTGTGCCTTCGACACCGAAGAAGGTTGGCTTTTTTTTTTTTTTTTCTTTTGAAAGCTATTCCTTGTTTTAGCCTTTTGGCCCGTAAGATGCAGGGTCGAATTTCTGTACGATACCTTTTATTCTTAACCATTGTACTGAGCGAAGGTCACTACCCCTCAACCTGAGTTTGACGCTATTCGGGTACGTGACAACTGCTCTCCCACAGGGGATCACTCCCACCAGTCTCCTTATTCTTGGAGTAATTTGTCTCCTCTAAGGTACCCCCCCGAGGCTCAGTAGCGGATTCAGAGTGATTTTTTTTACGGGCGCTCTGTACCTCTGGTTTTTCGGGGGGGGTTGGGGTATAATCGTTAAACGGGGAGATTAGTCCGTTCATCTAGACTCCTCCCCACACCAACCCCCGAGTTTGATATCGCCATCTTCAGGCTCAGACAATGGATAGTAAAGGACTAAACCTGGTCAGACTGGCCTGAAGACTTAGAATAGCTTCTGCACATGGTCCTTGTTTTTTATGGTAGTACCCGTTGAACGTTTGAGAGGTTGGAGTTTTAGACTATCCCAAACCGGCAATTCGTTCACCCTCATCCGAGTGTGGTTTTCTCTTCGGGCCTTATGTGACATTTTGTAAAAAAATTGAACCCCCCAGGATAACTTTCCCATTGGCCTTGTGTTCGCACCCTTCAGTAGCCAAAAAGCTGTTGTACTCTATTTCTCCTGACTTGCCAGGTTTTTACAGAGATGATCCCCCATTCCTAGGTAATCGTCACTTTAGTTTCTTTTAGCCATAATAAGCGGAAATTAGGGGGTGGTTGTTCCCAAACACCAGCACCCCTGTGCATATTTCTTACAAGATCTCCCCGGACTACCCCTGGAACGTTTACCCCCTGTTGAGATGGATCTCTTGGTTCCTAACTTTAGATGGCAGGTATGACATTCTAAGTTTTGGCCCAGAGGTAATTGCCTCCTCTTGACCCGATTTTCAATAGAGCTTTGATTTTTTTTCGGTGTACGAATTCTCCTGTTGTGTTTTAGAATAAATTTTTTTCGCCCAGTTTCCTCTCCGGTCCTTGTCTCGTCTTAGCTCAAATTCGGTCTTTAGCTTTTCTTTTTTATACTGTCTCTTAGAAACCTTGGTTCTAGTCGCACAACTTCATGCAACAGCAACTCGTTTCCCTCCTCCTTTAAAGTTTTTTGAAGGCAGTTGGCATTTCTAGCACTTTGCCCGGTTTTTTCTAGTGACCCCGAGAACCACCCGACCGTGGACCTATTATCACTTTTAATACTCCTTCTTTTTTATGTATCTCTCTTTCCAGACTAGGTTTTTTCTTTATCTTTTCTTTCCCCCACCTCCCCCCAGTGATAATGCTTCCGTCAAAAGGTCATCGTTTAGGGGACGAGGCGTGGGGTGTCATTTGGTGGGTCGGCTTGCACCGGTTTTCCCTTCTTCTTTGAAAGTTGAAGACCCCCCCCCTCCGTCAAACCCATACTGGTTTTCAGAAGTGCCCACCTTTCCAGGCCGCTAGTCCCCCCGGTCTCCGGTATTTTTTCCCCCCCCCCCCCCCCTTATTTTTTTTTTTTTTTTTGTTACTTCCTGATGCATACCCGCTTTTTCAGCTCGCTTGTTCATCTGTACAAGCTTTTTTTGATAAGGTTTTTTTCCCCTTGCGGTCCCCCCTTCAAGTTCCCCCCTCCAGTTCATTTGGCCCATATCTCATTCTCTGTTTGTCCCCCCACTTGGGGTGTCTTTTGGTGATTTGGTCTTTTTCAACTTTCTTTGTTCCCATGGTTATTTTCCTTTTTTGGTCCCCCCCGACCCCCCCCTTTGGCCGCGTTGTTTTAGGATGTTTCTGATGGCTACCGGACCATCTGACCGACTCTTTTATGATAATTTTTCTTTTTGGTTCCTCGGGTTTTCTCATACCCAGTTAGTGAATTTTTGGGGCATTCATTCTTCCAGGCCGTAGTTTTATGCCCCGGTTCACTTTCGGGAACTTTTTCCGGGCCCTCACATTTCCCCCTACACTCGAGGGAGTAATTCTTACGATTGACTTTGGGTCCTCTTTCTTTCCCCCTATTTGCAGGTTTTCCCCTTTCCCCCCTCAGGCACCCTAGGTTTAGAGCTCTTCTCTTCGGGCCCCTGAACCGATAGTAATTTATCCCTGCCGCGTTGTGATATCCCAGGCGGATGTCTGGTATCCTATATTATAGGTTTGTCTTCTTGAGCTGTTCCGAGGACGACCAACCTCTAATGCTGAAACACTGGTTTCGTTTCTTTTAGAAATTTCATCTTCCCCTCCCCCTTCGCTCTCGAGTCTGCCCCTCCGGCGGGGTGGGACACGCGAACTGCGTTTTACGTTCCCCTCCGCCCCCGGACGAATCCTACACTCCTTGGTACTTCGATTCTCTTTGATTCAGGGTATGTTGGTCATGGCAGTCTTTATTTCCACCTCTTTTTTTGAATTAATATTTCTGCTTGACGGCCCGGTCCCTTCCTTCCCCCCCTTTCTTTTTAGTTAAAGACTTTTCTTAGACCCTTTTCAAGGAGTGACTGGCACGTCTCAAGAGGATACCTCCTTAACATTTCTATGTTTCTCTCAATGGCCACTGACTGCCGTATTCCGAACACTTTGGAAAGATTTGTGAGTTGGCACTCCCCCCATAGTGCACTCAAATTTTTTTGGGGACTACGGTTCTCGGAGAGTCGGTTCTTCTTTCGTGGCGGTAGATCGCAAAAGGTTTTATTAGCTACCTTCTTTTTTATTGAAAGGCCCTTTTGCCTTCGGTGTCCGCCCAACTGTTTTTTCTACTCCTTTGGCCGTCGACCCCGGTTTTCCCCTCCGACCACTGTATTTTCGTCGGCTGCCAAAGGTTTGAGCCCCTTTCCCCCGGCACGTTCCCATTGGTTCTCTTGAATTTGGGAAGTTGTCTTTACCTTCCACGATGACCAGTTTTTTTCGTAGTTGTTTCTTCTTCCCCCGATCCCCTCTGAGAGTTTGTTTGTCTGGTGGTATCATTACCCTTGGTGGCTCGTTCTTTTGGCAACGACGCAGCTCGTTTCTTTGATTCCGCTGGAGTCATGGGCGCTTGTGAACCCGTCTTGTCCGGCTCGGCTTTGTCTGGTCCCCCCCGTTCCCTGAAACTTTTCTTTCTATGTAGATTTGAGGTCTGAATTTGGGCGTCAGTCACTACCGTTCCTCAGTTTTCCTCCGAGGGTTTTTTTCCGTAATTTTAGTCACCAGTTTCCAAAAAAAAGCCTGAGTCGATTGTGGTCTGGATGTTTTAGCGTTTTTTAGGGTTCGAGCTTCCCCTGAGTTTCAACGTGGTTTTCCCCCCTCTTAGAGGGTCCCCCCTTCTTGTATCTCCTCTGAACCGCGACTTCAAAATCGTTCATTTCTTCCAGGTTGCCAGGGGAATTTTAGTTCTGTGAATGCTCGGACTTTGTTCCAGGGGAGGCCTGCGGTCTTTTTGGCGGCGCCCGGGTAGATAGTTTCTGTTTGTCATCTTTCTTTAGTTGTATAGCATCTTCTCGCTCTGCTACTGAGCGTTTCAGTTTTTTCCCAAGGAACCTTCCCTGCACGCTGGCCGCCGGGTGTTTCCCCCTTCCTCAACCAAACCCAGTTCCCCCTTATTGATTCGGAAGCTTTGTGAGTTCTCGTGGTGATTCATGGTGGGCTTTGCACCTTATAACTCCGGTTCGGCTTTTTATGGTTTAGGTGTTTAGGTTTCATTTTGAACCGTTGGTTCGCACCTTACCGGGGGACCCCCCTACCAACCCCTTCATTCTTACCTGATGGGGAGGAGGGGTAATTGTCCCCTTTTGCACCCTTCGGGACCCCTTTTTTCTTTTTATTCCGAGGCATCTCCTTTAAATAGCTGCATAACTTTTTGGTTTTTCTCTTTAGAGACACTGCCCTGGACTTGTAATCCCCCGGCGATCCTCTGAGACAGGTTTAGTTTGTTTGCCCCTCCGAAGCTGCTTTCAGCCCCCTTGACCGTTGTTGTACCTTAACTTTTTGGCATCGACGCGTTTCCTAGCGCGCGGATTGTGGGATCTCTTAGAGTCTTTCTCTCAGCCCCCCTTTTTTCTCCGGAATGATCTGGTGATGGGTATTGTGGGGAGAATTGTATGGTTTTTGTCCTGCCCCTTTTCCCAAGATTTTTTTCCCTTTTTTGATCTTCGTGATCGTACTATCCCCCCGAAAGCACAGACCATAAGGTGGACTCTTTAGAATATTGGTTTGATGTTAGAAATTGAGAAGCCTTTGACCGTTTTTTTTTTGGCAGACAGGATTAGGGGTTAATATTCGAGAGTATCCCTACTTCCCGGTAGGACGTTGCGGTGCTTCATTTTGTGGCAGTGTTGTGCCAGCAAGTAAGGTTTTTCGACGCCTTTCCAACTAGGTAGGGAGTCCTCAAGACACTAGGGTCATGGTCGTCGTTGGTCCCAAAAGACATTTGCCTCGTTAGTCGTCCGCAGTTTGTGATTTTTAGAACACCTAGGCCAGAAAATTAATTGTCTTCCCCTGAAGCAATCCCCTTGGGCTTCTATTTCTTGCCCCAGCGGGCACGAGCTGTGTTAATATTTTCTTTTTTCCCAGGGATGGTCCCCTCCCCCCTCCGGGAAAGGAATCCCCCTCCTTCTGATTTTGTCGAGTTTATGTTCGAGGGCCCGCTGGGACCCGGTTGGGGTTTTTACTTTCCATGTTTTTTTTTGCTTTTTCCCCTGAGTTTTTTTGTTTTTTGGAACGACCCCGTTCCCAACGCATCGTGCCGACCCTTCCGTCCCCTCCCCCCCCGTGGGTGCCTTCGGCTCTTTTCTTGCCTCCCCTTCCCGATTAATCACGTTTTTTTTTAGGACATGTGTGATCTTGCAACTTTTTTGGTCCTTTCTGCCTCTTTGCGTTGGCAGCGGTCTGGTTTTTCTTCTTTTTTTCGACGCTTGAAGCGGTTTTTCGGTTTCCCTGCGTCCCTCAAAAAAAAGCGGATCCCTCAGCACTGGACGCTTTCTCCGAACTTCATTTTTTTTTTTCAATCCTTGTTGCAAGTTTTTTCTTGGGTGTCCCCAACCTTTTCCCCCCCTTCAGATTTATTGCTGTTCTTCCTCCTTCGCTGAAGCCCGGCCGATCCATCCCGATGATACCCTAGGGCGTGAGGCCTTTAGTTTCGAAAAGTAGCCACCCCAAGAGTTCCTTTTCCGCCGTAGATTCTTCCGGCTTCCCTTCCGTTCCCCTGCACGCGACAATACTCCCTCTGTTTCCGGCGCCTCCTTGTCCCCTGACACCTTCTGGGCGGAAGCTTGAAGCCTATCTCTTTTTCCACTCCTCCTTTTTTTTTTGTTTGTATGTTGCTGACTCTGGGATCGTCTCCCCCCTTTTTTCGGGACAAAAGGATTTTCTTCAACCTCGATCGTTTCGCGCATGTTCGCGTTGCTCTCGGTTTTACTTTTCCCCCCTTGGTAGAGGGTCGGGGTCTCCTCCAGAATCTTCCCTGTACTTTCACTCCTGTTTTTCAATAGTGTTTCGTTTGGAATTATGGGGCGTGTTTTCTTTTCTTTTTTACATACTACGTTCGAGACCCCCATCCAGTTGCGTTTATGTCTTACAGTTCCCCCCCTTGCTGCGTTAAAGATTCACACCTTTTCTTGGTTTTTACATGTTGCCAGTAGGGACCTTTTTCTTCTATACGTGGGGGTTTTTGAGAGGAACGTAACCCAACCTCCGTTTCCATTTCTTTCTCCCCGTTCCTGCTTTCTCCTCCCAGAGGAACCAGCCCCGGTTCCTGTCCTTCTCCCCCTCCCGGGCGGACTCCCTTTATGAAGACTCTCCACTCTCTGGCCCGCGATCAAAAAAATGGGGCTGTGCTTCATTTCGCCTCGATGCTTGTTTTCGCTCCTGACCCGCACACCCGTCCAACTTTTTCCCCCCCCACGTGCCAGGTATTCTTCGATGACCCGCTCCTTCCTTCGTCAACTTTTCCGAGTTGGTGTGGTCCAACTTTTCTGATCCCTCGGAGTCCCTCCCGTTCTCTATCGAGTTTCCCGCGCGGTGTCCAGCCTCTTACTTTTTTTCCGATCTGTTAGTGGCCTACTCCTTTTGTAGGTTTTTTTTCTGTTTTTTTCGCAAAATCCCCCCCCCCCCCCCAGGCGGCCCGCCCGAGAAAGGTGTGGGTCTTGTTTGGCCGGCCCTCAGCAAATGACCCTCATTCCCTGGAGGACGGCCCCCGGGTCTTTTTTTTGCCCGCCGGATCCCTAATTCAATTGTCTTTTGCATTTTTCCAACGTGCCCCCGAGCCCCCCACGGGCACTTTTTTACATGTCCCGATGACCCGTCTCTTTGTTTAAGGGTGTCCCTCTCTTTCGGGGGCCGCACGTTCCTGGCTTCCCCCTGGTCTCAAGTCAAAACTTCCCTTCGGATCTTCCCCTTCTTGGTTCGCATTCGTTTCGGTCACTTGACGCTTTGATCCCTCCATATGTAACTTGCACCTAAACACCCCCCCCCACGTGGCTCCCCCCCTTTGACCCCCCTTCCCCCCTTCCTCTCAGGGGCCGGGATTCGTGGTCCCCCCTTTTTTTTCCCGACTTATCCCCCAACCAACTTTTTTTTTAGCTGATCCCCCGTTTCACGATTTCTATCACGTTTGATGTTCCCAGTTCTTTGGATTAGTCGTTGCAACAAACTGCCACTTTATTTCCTCGGGTTTCGTTCCCCTTGACCCGGGAGGTCCCGAACCTACCCCTTTTTCTTTTTTCCTTGAAATTTTTTTGTAAACGATATGGTGACACTTCGGGGCGTGCTTTCCTTCCCCGGACCCTAGGTCCCGATTTCTGACCCCACAGGGGTTTCTCGTCTTGAGTTGGTGAGGAGTTCTCCCCCCCTTTCTTTTTAGACCCTTACCTTTCCTTAAAAAGAACCCTCCCCCTCTCCCGGAAGGTCTCTTTTTTTAGGAGGGGAACCCCTCCTTCCCCCATCATCCCCACTCTTGCGTGACTTATTTCAGGAAGAAGGTTTTCCCCCCTTTTTCCCCTAGTTTCCAACTTCATGCACCTGCTTCTTGAATTTATTACGCCTTATTCTGACCCCTCTCCCGAGACTTAGAGGACTGCCCCCCATGATTTGACCAAAAACCAGCCTAGAAAATGTGATAGGAACCCTTCCCCGACGGTCCCCATGTACACGTCCCGAGATTCCATGCTGAAAGGCAACCCCTTCTCCCATGCAACTTTTTCGTTTTGAGGTATGCAACCCCGTTTTTTTTTTTTGACTTCTAAGTTGGATACATCCTATTATGCGTCCTTCTGCTACCGGGCCCTTCGGGCCCTCGGTGCATGACGGATCTCCAATTAAGTGCGCCGGTTTCTTTTCGTCTTTAGGTGTCCAAAGATCTGCTCGTCTGGTACTTCTTCTTTAGTACCGTCTCGACAAACACTCCCGGCTCCACGCTTTCCCCTTTTACCAATTAAAAGCCGTGACGTCTTCAGTGGCCCCCCTGTGTTTTCACCCTGGCGCCCCCCTGAGCACTTCAGGCTGAATCACCCGCGTTTTCAACTTGTCCCCCTCAAGATTTTTTATTTTTTCGACCTCCCCCGTCACACATTTTCCTTCGATGGACTCCCTTCCCTGACTTACCCCGTCCCCGTCCTTCTTGGCAGATTTACCCGAACAAATTCCCCCCAGTCCCTTGTTTTTTTTTTTCAAAGAGGCCAATGGGATTTTTTTTCAAGTACTCACAAATCCTTTGTCTATATAAGGTTTTCTGTTGACGGCCAGTCCGCTGTTCATTATTCAACCCGTCAGTTTTGAACATGTCTCTTCCTACCGTTTTGCCCTTCCCCAGATGAAGCAAGTTTCACTTCACTTTTTAGTTCCACCACCCTTTTGGTTCGTGCTCGTTATCTGAAAGGGATTATCCTTCGTTCGTGCAGGTTCCTTCTCCTTTGACTATGCTTTCCTCCCTTCAAGTCGGGGCAGCTTTTTGACGGCTTTTTCCCCTTCCTTCCTGTACGAGTTTTCCTTGAAGCTTCTCCTGCGTTCTTGCGGTTACTGACCCCATCACCGAGGTGCACATTTTTTTTTGCCCTACCCCCCTACCCTCATTAATTTTTTTTTCTCCAGCATACCAACCTTGGCTGTTTTATTTTTATGTCGTGTCCGGTTGTCCCTTTTATCGTGGCCCTGAGATACCGGGGCCTTTTTTTTTTTACCAGATCTTTCTGAGCCGGCTTTGAGGATGCTGTAACTTGCTCCTCGACCCCTGGGTGGAGAGGAGGAAGTCCATCACTACGGACGTCCGCCAACCTTTTTTTTCCGGAGTCCCCGAACTGTCCGGGGTGATAGAAGTTCTCTTGGACCTTTTGATCCACCTTTAATTCTCTGTCACTGGACTTCCTTAGCCGAGCCCTTCCCCAGTTAGTACCCGATGTCGGGTCCCGCACTTTTTGGGGCTTTTTGTCCTTAAGCTAAATGCAATTTTATCATCCGCGCGGTACGGTGGGATTAGGGGGTCATTTTTTTTTTTTTTTTTCTGGCCAGAACTGACCGTGATTTTCCCCTCGGTTGGACTCACTCCTTGTAGAATACCTCCCTTGACTGTCTCTTTTTCTTGATGCGACCCAATGTTGGAAACTATAGGATCCCCTTTTCCTCGGCCCTTAGGGTTTATTATCAATCCCTCCTTGGAACTTTCCTATTTTTTGTTGAACACACTCCCCATACCAATGTTGATCTTTTTAAAATCTCTTTTCCCCTGGTACTCCCCACCCCCCCCCGGTTGGACGTGGACACCCCCCCTTTTTCTTCTGTCCTCTGGTGTGGGGCCTCTTTTTCCAAATTCGCTGGTCGTTCCTCTTTTTGTAGTTCTTTTTAGTGGTCCTCTGTAATTCTCCCGCTGGGCCCGTCCGTTCACACTCCCTATCTTCTAGGGATTCATGACATTCTTCTTACTGTTCCTTCATACCCTGGCGAACGGGTTGCCCTATCGGGCTTGTCGTTCGTTCCGTTCATTCCCCTTTCCCTTTTTTTTTCTTTTGATTTTTCTTATTTTTTTTCCTCTACCGTGGTTTGTGAGTTTATCCACAATCCTTCCCACGCCTATTCCCCAAAGCAGAGTACGGTGCCCCCCGAACCTTTTTTTTTTTTGTACACTTTCAGTCCAGGTGTAAAAGTTTGGTTATGGACTTTGGTGAGAAACCCGGAGGGCGATTCCCTCCTCCTAACTTTCCCGGTTTTGGTTGAGATTTATCTTTTCTCTTGGAGTATTTCTCACCCAAAGGGTCCCCCCGTGCTCAATGACGTCTTAACTGCCTTCAGTGGCGGTTGGGGGCCCTATTAGGTTGGGCTTTTCTTTTTTATCGAGCCCCCCCGTTTTCGGGTCATATCCTAAAAGACAAACCTCCCCTTCGAGTCCGATTGGCGTTCCCAGGGCCGCCAATTCCAGGTCACTCTCTGCCCCGGTCGCAAGGTTCCTTATTTTTCTTTCCCCCACCCCGTTCCGCGCAGTTTTTTTTTATTTCCCGCATCAGTCTCGACTGGTGGAACGCGCCAGGCGGTTTTTGCTCTTTTTTCCTGGACGGCGTTTCCTTTTAAATCCCTACCTGCCCCTCTCCTTCGGGTCCTCTGCACACTTTTCTTTTGGTGTCAATCCTGTGGGGTGAGTCCTTTGTGAAGCAGAGTCTGTGTTTCTGTGCAAGACAGAGTTGTTCAATATGTGTTTTCCCCAAGTTTTCTTGATTGTTGTCAAACACCCCCTATTTTTTAAATTTTCTCTGGGGGGACGGGACTGGACTCAACGGATGACATGCGGAATGGTATCCCCCTCCCCCGTTGTTTTGTCTGAGATTTGGTTTTTCGTTTCATTTTTTCACCTTTTTTCTTGTTAACGTCCTTTTTCCTTTCAATCTCCCCTTTGATAAAGGTTTCCGATGGATGCCACCTTTTCATGCCGAAGACTTCTTTTGCCAAATCCAGACTCGAGGAGGTTTCTCTTTTCTTTTTCGATGTTTTTGAGGAAACCAACATGTCCTTTCATTTTTGGAAGCCCCTCGGCACCTTCCGTTTTCGTCTTCCGCTCTTCAGACTTCCTCCCAATGGAAAAGGATTTCTTCCACGGGCTCTCCAAGGTCGAGACGGCCTCTCCCCTGACATAGGGATTCGATGATATAGATAGGGTTTGTTTTTCGGGGTCCCGAGTCTCTAGTTTTTCTCTTAAAAATTTTTAAACGCTCTCCCCCGACACCTTTTTCGAGTCCTTAGCCTATTACCAGATATGAAAGGAGCGGTGGATCTCCAGTTCGGTTTAGGACCTCCCCGCGGCCCTGCTCGTTTTTTACCTTCCCACCCTTATCTTGTCCCTTCCCTGTCAACTTCCTTTTCTTCCTGATTGAGCCCTGTGCTCTGTAGGGTTCGTGGCTTCCATTATTTCCTTCACCCTGGGGTATTTTATGTCCCCACTAATTCTCGCGGACTTTATTTCTCAAGGGGTCTTTCGATCCAGGCAGTTACCGTATGACACTTCCCCCAGTCCTCTGTTAATTCCCCGTGCCCGTGTTCTCTCGGTCCTCTTCAATGGTAGCCTGCACTACTTATATACCTCCCCCCTGGCCCCCCCGGGATTCCCTGATCAACAAATACTTCGAAGTTGGTGCTCAGGTTTTTTAGGTCCCCCGTCGGCGCTTCTTCCGTTTGTGTAGATTCCCCAGTTCTGTTTTTTAGGGCAACCTTTTTCCCGTTGGCCGGCTGTTTTGACCGAATACCGTGACCTTCTGTCCCTTGCCTCTCTTCCCCCTTGGACCCGGAAAAAAGGCTCGTACCCCCTGTAGACTTTCGGCTTGCCCCATTGATTGCATTTCCCGGCAAACCTCTTTGCACCCACAACTTGTTAGCTTTTTGGGTCCGTTGCGTTTTTTAAAGTAAAACCCTTGTCCCGTCGCTTTCAGTAGGCACGACCTTGAGATCCCGAGTTCGGTTGTTCTTTTGTTCGTCTTACCTGGGTGGATTCGTTGGCTGCCACGAACGCTTTCCCTCTTAGTGTGCTGTTTCTTTCCGCCTTTTTGAGGATTATAATGGGCGTGTGACCTTTTCCCCCTTCCTGTTCCGTAGTGTTTGTTTTTTTTAATGCACAGTGGTATGATCTGGCTCCTGGAGTTGTTCCGAAGGACGTTTGCCATTTTAGTGCCCGTCCTAAAGGTAGACGCGTCCGATTGCTTCGTTGGTCACTTCTCTCCAGATTCCGATTTCGGTCATGTGAGAGCCCCTATGGGCCGCCGGTAACTCTTGGACTTGCCGGGACCTAGGGACACTTTTCCTCTTGAGCGATAATGCCCGAGAATGGACTCCCATCTGGAATGACACCGTCTTGTCCTTCCATAGAGATTTTTGATATATTGCCGGTGACCATTTGGTTTACTGCTAGCCGGTACGGGTTGTGACTCTCCTGTCGATAGGGGGTGTGTGTTCCTCTATTGTGGTCGTATCGTTATTTCCTTTACTTGGCGATTTCCTCCTTCTAGTTCCCCCTGGAAAGGAACCAACGAAATGTGCGCCCTTTTTTCTTCTGACGGTGTTACCCTCCTTTGAACCCCAGTTTTTTCCCGTTCCTTTTTTAGAGGATGCGGCTTTATTTTTTGGATGTGAGTTTGTCCCTTTATTCCTCCTTTGGAAAGCTTGGTTAAGGGTTTTCGGGGTGAATTGCTTTTGAGGTCGTTCGTATCCCTGTTTTTTTGGGTTTGACCTCAAACTGCCCTTCTCAAGGTCTGGATTTTTACTCGGGTTTTTTTGCCATCAAAAATAGGGGGAACCTCGGCGTTATTACTCCCTCCTCTTTACAGATTAGTTATCTCCCTAATGGACCCCTTCCTGTATTCTCACCGGACAGGCATTTGTTTTCCCCTAGAGAAAGATTCTTCAGCTGGGGAAGTTGGTTTTTTTCGCAGCCGAAGTACGACGTCTGTTGGTAACTTACCAGTGGTGACTCTTCCAAGAGTTTGGTCACATCTTCTCGTTATCATTCGGGTGATCGAGTCCCTATGTTCGCAGTCCTTCTGATTCCCCGATAGCGGTTTCTTTTTTTTTTCGTGTTGTTTATCAAGGGGGTGTTTAGGGTCCCTGGAAGAAGCCTTCAGTGGCCCTCCCCCCCCCTTTGGGTGCCCCATCTTTACCGAGACCACCATCAGGTGGCAGAGATCTATACGGGTTTTTTGCTAACTTTAGCCCTTGGGGACGTTGAGGTTGCTGACAGTTCCCTTTTCTTAATAGCTGCGGTTTTCTCGGTGTTCCCCAGGTTCGCCAGAGGGAAGGTGGTGGAGGGGCCCCCCTCCTTTGGACGGCCCCCGTTGTTTTTCCACCCGTTAGTAGACTGCCAAGATTCACCCCTGAGTTCCTTGAGGAACTCCAAGGTGGCATGATGTGGTCTTTTCCTCGGGGAGGTCCCAAAGAAATTGATCTTTCGGGATGGAGCGGTTTGGGGGTGTCTTTCCGTTATTTTCTGTGCTGAACCCCCCTCGTGCCGCCATCTCTTGATATATCTGTTTTTTTTGTGGCCGTAAGTCTTCGGTCACCCTGTGTTCTTACCCCGTTTTTGCTCTGTTTTACTCTCCTCTTGCATACGTCTGTATCCTGCTGCCCCCCTCCCCCCCTCGGCCAGACCAGAATAATCGTTTTTTTCTGTTTTTTCTGCGGTTCTGTTTATCCTCGAAAGGGCAGGTGGTTTTTGTCAGTTTGGGGTCCGTCTTTCTTTTTCTATCTCTCCCAAAGTAATTGCGGACTCCAGGCCCCTCCCCCCCTGAACAATGTGTGTTGGATCTTCGTGGTTTCATCCCTTCCCCTGTAAGTCTGCGATCATCCCCAGGGCCTGCCCGTGGCTTTCTGGTCTTTTATGAAAGTAGTCTTTGATTTGCTTTTTTCCAACCACCCACCGAGGAGGCTAATTCCTTACCACTCGTCTGGAATTCGTCTTTTTTTTTTCTTTCCCCTGCTCATCCCCCAGGTCTCGTCTTTTTTTTTACGTATCACATTTGAAGTCTTCCTCAATTGACCATCAAGCTTTTTTGGATCGTGGAAAGTGGTTGAAATGAGTCTTTGTCCCTTCCTCCTCATGATCGAGTGATGGGTATCGCACCCTTTCCTGTCGAAAATCCGATCCCCGAACCCCCAGATTGCTTGATTGATTCCCACCCTCAAGGTTTCGTTTGAGTTTTCGTATATCGGATCGAAGTTTTCCCCCCCCAATCGTTCTTCCCGCCGAAGGAATCTGGATATCGGGTTTTGCCCATCTCCCCTAACCTTGATTTGCTGAAAGGATTAGAGGTTTCTACGTTGGCCCCACTTATGGCCTTTTAAACCGTTGGGCGACGGTTCCCAT
>Ga0179593_1719045_pt1 | contig 15716 bp, 15 predicted proteins | sample CZODoug2_1_08_16_FD_185931 | JGI IMG/M metagenome (GOLD analysis project Ga0179593, IMG submission 185931) | Vadose zone soil fungal communities from Angelo Coast Range Reserve, California, USA - CZODoug2_1_08_16fungal (PacBio error correction) | ecosystem: Environmental > Terrestrial > Soil >... | reverse complement strand
ACCATACAGTACCTGAAGTGCAGGTCTCGGTATCGCCGTTGTTCCTTCTGGCTTTAGATCGGCATCGACATGCCTATCCGCATTACTCCCCCCCTCAGGGACTCCCTTCCATCCACCTCCCTTGTTCCTGAATAAAAGATCTCATCCACGCATTCATCTTTCTTTACCATATACGCGACGACATGAACCTTTTATAAAGAACCCCCTCTCCCCAGCCAGAGCCACCACCCCCTCTTTGCCGAGAGAAGCTACTGCTTGTGACCCCTTGTGAGCCTTCTCGCACACGTACGATCTAATAGGCCTCGTTCCCATAGTGGCTCCCGTCCTATTAGCCGGGGGGGGTTGGCCTCGCACCCAATTCTTTGTCCGTTCTGACCCAGCTAAGTGGACCGAATTTAGTTCTCCTCGGAGTTAAGGAAGACTTCCCCCCCTGTCACATTACGTTTAGCCCTGCCCCCCCACCCACCCGTGCCAAAGTGTTTGTCTCGTGAAGCCACCGGCATCGTAGCGCTACCAACGTTCGAAGCCCCTGTGCCGGCGCACGCCCCCTATCCCTTAACAGCTTTGCCCCAGCCCTTCCTTCCCGCCCCCCCCTAATTTTGGTACTAAACTTCAATATTTGAGTCGCATTTTTTCCTCTTGCAAACACCTTCAATCCCTTAAATACCCACATTTCAACTCTTACACCACGCTGGCGCGATGAGTTCCCCCCCCACCGTCCCCGGTGAAAAACATTGCCTGCTCCAGCTCCCCCTTTCCGGTTTTCACGTCCCAATGTGGACAATCCGCCCTTCCTATTTCATCCCCCTGTTTCTGTACTGGCAGTAACCAAAAAATGATCCGCTCCAACTGATCCTATATTATACCCTTCACTCTCAGCCCCCTTCCCCCTACCCAGAAGCCGTCACGATATCCTCCCGGCTCTGTGCCCATTCACTTCTTCCCGGCGCTCATACCTCGCCCCTCCTCCCAGCGAAGTCCTCCTGTTCCTCGTTTTTAGAGGCAAATTGTTCAAGGCTCCTCCTTTTCTGGAACCGTTAGCTTATCTCTCGCATTTTATTTAAAACTGTCCTTTCTCCTGCCCCCACCCGTCTGAGACAGCCTAATTCCCGTAAAACCTTACTCGATAGGACAATCCCCTGTCCCCTTTCGTTGCGCAAGGTCCTCCTCCCCCCCCTTCTTCCCCCCAGGACTCAGGTGACTTACCGATCAGCCCACCATTTTCCCTTTTCGAACTTCCCCTTAAATGTGATCCTCGATAAGCCAGCCTCAGGTGTACTCCTCAAACTGCGCTTTTCCCTTGGGGGGCGAGGCCACAAATAGTGCTAAGAGGTTTTGGCTCCCCCTCCTTCTTCCGTTCCAAAGGACTCCAAGCACAATCTGCCCTCTCGTTTTTTCAAAATCTATGCTTCCCGGCCCTCCGGGGTGTCGTTTAGGGCCCTCTCCCCTACTTTTAAATGTCTTATCAGGATCCCTTTCCCCTTCCCAGTTGATTTTCTTCTCTTCTTTTGATTTTTTTTTGAACACACAGCCTAAATTGATACCATGTGCCATCTCGAATGAGAATTAACGCTTTTTTCTTTGCGTGCTGTTCCTTTTTCTTAAAGAAGGTATCGCCATGTATGAACTGCGAACGACCTTCCTCAAAACCTGCCCAAGGAGAAAAGCCCCCTTTTGTTCAGGAGCCACCTCCCACCAGCACAAGCCCCTTCCCGCGACACGAAAGTGTACCCGGATTTTCTGCTTTTCCTTTCAGATTGCCCACCACCTCTAAAGGATGGATTGTGGACCCCCACTTCTTGTTCAAGGCTCACTGTTCCTGTGTTTTCCAACCGCAACCCTTTATTTCGGTGTCAAGTCACTTCCCTTCTGCTCTCCCTCTAGGAATCCAACCGAGGAAGGCGGCGCTCTCTTTCTTACCTGTACTTTTTTTCCATTCCTTAGTCCCCCGGGGCGTCTTTCCCTCCCTGCACTTGGAGTTGTTCTGCGGCCTTTTTCCTTTCCTCACCTCTTCTCGATTGCCGGCGTTAGTTTGCTTTTTTCGGTCCCGAGAATTGGCCCAGGCGTCTCAGCGCGAGCCCTGATAGCTCCCCTGTCCTCCATGGGACCTCCCGCCCGCTCTCCCGGGGGAATGGTAATTGGCCCTTTCCTCTGTGAAGTAATTGTCCAATTTCACCCCTTCCAAGTACGCCTTTCCCCCGGCCTTTGTGCCGGTACAATTCAAAAGTAATTCTTTCTTGACTCAACTACTCTGCCCTCCCTCTCTCTTGCGATTAACAGAAATACTCCATGTTTCCCCCTCGCATACAGCTCGCCTTTCCCCCGGGTTTTCCGCTCGACTTGACAAGGAACTCCTTGGTCTGGTTCTCTTTTTGAGGATGGCAGCAAATAATTTACCCGCTCTTAGTTTCGGCTTAACAAGTTCATCCCCTTTACCCCCTCAACTCGCATTGGTTGTCGGTCCTTCACTCCTCTGACTTGCGAATTCTCTGAGCTTATCAGCTTTGAAACTTCCTTCTCATCCCTGATTCCCCCCCCCCCCCCCAGCCATCGCGTTTCCTCTTTCCTATCCTCCTTTTTGGTTTATCCGCGATGGCGTGTGTTGTCCCTTTCTCAGGTGATGATGATTATTAAACATTGTCAGCTCTTCCTCTCCTCCTTCTTTCCGTTACGTGAGGAGGCCTTCTCCGTCAATCTGGTTTCCTTGAGTTCGTCCGCTTCCTTCTTTTCCGAAGAATTAAGCGTCGACCTTCCCTCATGGTATGGTGTGATGCCTCACTTTCAATTTTTGCTTTCGACCAGCCCAGGAGTTAATGTTTCGCTTTGTTTTGCGTATTCGTCCCGCGGATTTAGAAGTCCAACTTTTTTTCCGAGGTGGCAGCCCTTTCGTCTTCTTCTCATCTTCCCCAGCTTCAGATCTGACAAGTCATCCACGTTGTTGACCTGATTCCTCTTTACGCCCCTACTTGTCCTGCAGGGAAGGCTTATGCTTTTTTCCTTAGTTCCTTGTCCCCTAGTTTGCCCGTAGCTCCCCGGCGTAGATCTTCGCTCTTCTACGTCACTCTTTCCCCCCTTTTTTCTTTTCGTTGCGCCGGCCTGGGCCCTCCGTTTTCAATGTCGAACTCTCGGCCTCCATTTTCGAGTTTGCACCACCCCGGGGAGCGCGGCAAGCTCCGCCGGAAGTCCACGTTCCTTCATCGGCAGCGCTCCTTGAAAAAAGTCACAGTCTCTCTTCGCGCGCCTTTCTTTCGTTTTGATTCTCTCATTTTGAAGCTAAGATCTCCATTTTTTTACACGTCCTATCCTTCTGTGTGGCAGCAATCCCTTTGTGTTCGCCCTTGTCCCCCTTTCACCCATCCTATTCCCAAAAATTTTGTTGTTTCTTCCCCCCTCTCGCTTCGCCAAGTGTAAGACTTTTTCCGATGCCTGCAGAGGCTATTCTTTGTTTCAGTTTTTTTGGTCCGATGTGACCGCACGCGGCGTTTCTTTTTTTTTGGTGCGCGGGGTTTTGGGTTGAAAAAGACGTCCTGGGCCAGAGAGCTTTTGCCCTTCTTGCCCTGACCCGCTAGGGTGAGACCTCCCGCAAAGCTCTGGAATTTTAAGGAACCGACTGGCCATCGTCTTTCGGGCTTTGTTCAGGAAATCGCCTCCTCTCTTGAGACCCCTGGCTTCCCTTGCTTTTTCCCCCGACTCTGGTTTACGGATACGATGCGATCCCCGATGCCCGCACAACCCCTCTTTGCCCTGTCGTGCTCCGCGAAACTCGCTGCATTTCTTTCTCCTTCTTTATGCTCGAGTAGGGTGCACTCCCCCTTTGACTATTTTTTTCTTCGGAGCGGCTTTAGTCTTCACCTTTTTCCTCTCTTGTGCTTTTCCGCTGCTTTCTCTTAACTGGGTCTTTTGTCATTTTATTTCTTTTTCTTTGGTTGACTGGACTGTCTGGTTGATGAGGGGCTTGCGTCCCAATTTACCCATTTTTTTAGCTTCCATTCTTTTTTGAAGGTTTTCGGGACTGGTTTTCCTTCTTTCCATCCGCTTCCTGGTTATAAGGAGGGAGGCCAATCTTCCATCCCCCCTTCCAGCCGCTTTGTCTTTCCCTCGCGCATTTGCCTTCTCTTGACTCGCCTTTTCCATTTTACTTCCGGCTCGCTCGCCTCTGTGGAGCGGTCGTCTTTTCTTGATCTGTCTTGAGTTTCCCCCTCTCTGTTGTTGTGGGTTTACGGACCGGTCGCTTTTCTTCAGGTTTTCGGGGCCGCCGGAATAGGACTTTCATTTTTTTTTGAGAGATTCTCTGTTTTTTTGTACTGCCCCTTGAATTCCCTTTTTGAACATGGTTTTTGCCTTTCGAGTCGGACTTCCACAGGCCCTTCTTCGGGGAGGAGAACCTTTCCTCTTTAAATTTTCTCCGGCCCCCCTTTTTTGACTGTCCTCTCTCTTTAACCCCCAGTCTCTTTCTATTTTGGTTTTGTTAGAGGTGTATGTTTTCTTCGGTCTTTCTCCTTGTTGTTGCCTTTCCTTCCTTCTTCCTATGACGTCGGGACGGTTTTGCCGGCCAGTTCGTCTTGCGTAAATCTGGTTGTCCCCCCAATTATAGGATATGCTCCTGCTTCGGTCTTTGTCCTTTCTTCGTTGGAAGTGCGAACTTAGGAGCCCCGTCTACAGCCGTTCCTCCCTGACTTTTTTTTTCGACGGTTTTTGTGATTTTGTCGCCTTTAGTCTGTTTTGACTGCTTCGTCATTTTCAACCAGAACACCTCTCGTGGTCTCTTTTTCCCTCCGAATTCTCCTTGTCCGCTTCGAAATCCCTAGTTTTGGGTCTCCGATTCCGCGGAAGAAACCTGGTCGAGCACTTTTTCTCTTATGGCGTACCCGTCCTTTCTTTCATGTGTCGGAGGAAGGTTTCCCAAGGGTCATAGGAAATCCCGAGCTTGGTCACCTCGGTCTTTACTTTCGATACTGGTGTTTTTGTTGGGTGACTTTTCATGTTTTTCGAGCGGTTTTTCTTTCCTTTTTTACCTCTTTCATGACTTTTCCTATTTTTTTGAAACTGGCGAATGTCTTATCTTAGACTTCCTTTTCCTCCGAGTGGAAATATCTATCAATGAGGGTTTTCCTGGAATGTTATTAGTAGTGCCGCCTTTCTCCCTCTTCGTAGAGTGTATTCCTTGCAACGGTGCGAAATTAGTACTTTTTTATTTAGGTCTTTTCCTTCCTGTTGTGTGAGAGAGGATACTACCTGCAGATTTTCGGCCTTTTCCCCCTTTCCTTCCCTATCTGTTTTTTTTCCCCCTCCTACACTTGCGAAAGAATGAATCGATGCCTCTCATCAGCCTTTTTAGATTTAGTTCACGGCCATTACCAGAACGACCGAATAAAACTCTCTTTTATCCCCAGTTCCCATGCGCCTAATTTTTCCAATGCAATCAAGTCACCCCCCTTCTCCTCACTATCCCCTTTAATTAAATCTTTGAGCGCACGCGCCTGTGACCCAAGATTGATGATAAGGTCCCTTCCCCCCCCTGGTTCTTTCTTCCTTTACTGACCTTCCGTTTCGTATTACGCAATATCGCATCCAATTTCTCGAGCCGTAAATCCGTTTTTTTTTTTTCTCGTGCTGTTAACCCCCCCCCCCACTTAGTGGAAGTCTGCCGCGCATTACTTGTAACGCCGTCCCGCTCCACTTTAGTCTCGTTCTGACCCTTTGCCTCATTCAGGTCCACTTCTCCCGGAGACCCCCCCTGTCTCGCAAACTTTTTCGATGGTGCACTTCTTCGTACCTGAGAATTTCCTAGATTCCAAATAGTCCTCCTCTTCCTGCTCAAGTCTTTCTCCCCTTCTATGATTACCTGATTTTGAAATACGTCTTTTTCCCTAAGTTCCAGACCCCCAATTTGGTGCGGAAAAATTACATCCCTTTTTCAGTAGCCGAGACGTTTCACCCCCCATTTAAAATAGCCCCTCACCTTACACCCCGCGCGCAGTCTTTCCCTTATTTCTGGATTCCGTTTTTCAACAGGCCGCGAAGCGCGTCCTCTTTTATGGCTATCCGCCCCAGTCGACCATTGGGACTCCTTTTCTCTCCATTTTTTCCTTTTCTTGGCCGTCCCGGGGGTACCACAAAAAACTAATCCCCAATCCGATGGCGCATCTTGCAAATCCGATTAATTCGCGCCTCTTCCCCTGCCTCTTCCCTTTTCCCGCTTTCCCCCTTTCTCTCCTCTCTCTACCCTTCCTACCGCCTCATAAACAGCCTCGAAGGAGCTTTCCAGCTTTTGAGCGGCCCCCTTTACCTTAGTCCTTTCTCCGGACCCGGAGCCATTTTTTTATCCCGCTTTTGCCTTCCCCACGTGAATAACCCCCTCCCGTCTTCTTTGAATCGGTCAACAGTAACCTACCTTACAACCGTCAACCCTAGAACAGTCAGGTAACATCAGTTTCTCCGTCCCCCCCTTCAACCCGTTCACCCTCCTCCGGTAGTTACCACAGGAAACCTCCAAGTGCCGATATATTCTTATTTCCCCCAAGCTCAACTTGAAAGTGATTACCTATAAGCCAGCAGCGTTTTCCTCCCTTTTCCCAAGTTTCTCTCCCGAGGAACAAATCGTTTCACGGGTGTTTTTTGGTCATGACCCGCCTTCGACAGAAGAACTTTAAAAGAAACTATTCTCTCCTTTCCTCCCCCAACTCTCCTCTTTCCCGCCAGTGGCCCCGTTTTTTTTCCCTTTCGTTCCCAGCGTGCCTTTCTATGGCGTAATACACCTTTCTCCACCCGTTTCCCCTTTCCCCTTTTCGTTCTCCCTTCTTGAGAGCTCGTTGTCGGAAACACCCGAAACCCCTTTTTTTTCTTTTGATCTCCCCCTTTAATTTCTTAATTCCGAGCTTTGCTTCTCCAATGCTTTTTTTTGCTTCCAGTCCGCCAGACTCTTCCTGCTTCCCTTACTTTTTCTTTTCCCCCACGCCCTCGCACCGCCTCGCCCCCCGCCCTTTCTCTCCCGCACCCTAACCCCTCTCCACTCTTTTTTTCCCGTCCTGAACGTCTTTTTTTGCCCTCTTTCTCTCAGACGGCACACAATGTTTCGGAATAGTATGATTTAGTTTCGCCCTGGCGCACTGTGTATACAACTGTCCCACACTTTCTGTCGGTTCAAAGATATCGCACCCCCTTCTAGCATCCCTCTCCCGTTTTGCGCGCTCCATTTCTTCTTTTTACTTTTTTTTCCTTGCCTTTGACCCTTTCTGATCCATTCCAAAGCATGAACTTAAGTCGCTCTGTGTGAGTCTTCTTTCTCCCCCCGCGTCCTCTTCTCATTGCCCGGCGCTTTGGTTTTTAAGTGTTTTTCACCCCTGGACTGGCAGTGAAAGCGAATGATACGCAGCCCATTGGGCTGGTCTTCTTTTTTCCTTCCCGGTCCTGCTATGGCAATATTAAGTTCATGTCCAGTACTTTCAAGGGACCGGCCCTTCCCTCCCGGTACCCTGAACCGTCATCTAGATCATTTGCCAACTCTTTTTCCCCTGAAATCGCCTCGGCTCCACGACGAAAATCTCAATGCGGCACCTCGTACCTCCTTTTCTCCGGAACGAGACGACTCGTCCCTTCCCCCCCATTGCCTTCTTTCGCCCAAACTTTTGATTGCGATGTCGCCCTCCCATTTTCTGAGGCGTCCTGTCGAACAATCCCCCCCTCCTCAAATCCTCCTTTCCCCCCCGTCGCCCGGTAGTTTCCCCCCTTGCACCCTCCCCGGGCTCGCCAATGATTGATAAAGATCTACGCCTATTTTACTTTCTTTCCCTGTCCTTCTCCCCCCCCCAGCCATCTCGGATCTCTACTTTCATCCCTTGTTTGTTGTCTGAGATTTTGTTTTGTTCTCTGCTGACTTGCAATCATTCTTTCCTGTATTCCTTCCTGTGCACGGCCGCGTTCCGTCTAGTCTGGCAATGGGGCAACTCCCCTTGCGACGTTTCAGTTCTGCTGATTCGGTGCGTTCTTTTCGACTTGCGACTCCTCCGTTTTTTTCTTTGATTCCCCAATCATAGAACCCCACCACGGTGATGCGTCCCAGGCCCTTCTTTTTTTGTTGTCTCCTTCGTGGCACGTGGTCATGTCCGCCGACCCGCTCTTGGACGATCTTCCTCCTTCATTCGTTCGTTATCGTTCGAGATTTTCTGAACCACTCTTTGGCTCGGCTCTTCTTTTCCCTTTTAACAGGCAGGAGATTTCTCTTCGTTCTTTTTCCCTTCTTCCCTTTAAATTGAATCCTTCCCTAGATCACTTAGCCTTACCTTAGCCTCCATGCCGGATTCTGCACATCTCCGCTCGGACGTACCTTCTTTTCTTTCCCCCTTTTTCCCATCTTATCACGCACATACGGACAATCTTCCGGGTGCTAGTTTTGATGCCTAAGTCTTGATATCTCTTTTCCTAGTAATAGCTTTCCCCCTCCCCTAGGACACTTTTTTTAAAACCCAAAGTCCCCCGGGCGATTTAACCGAGCGCTCCCATCCGTCTCGTTTGCTTCTAGGAGGCGTCCCTTCCTTTGATCCCTCCCCCATACTTTCCGTGGTTCAGAAACAGGTTTTGGCTAACACTTTAACACCAATCCTCTATCCTCCCCCCTTTGGTGTTCCTTCTGCCGCACCTCCCTTCTCCCTGTTCTGTTTTCCTGATGATTCGTTCGTCCCCTTTCTGTTATGGTCTGTTCTCTGTTGGCTCATTTTTGACCGCACCTGCGTGGGGCCGGGCTCTTTTTTTTTTTTTTCAAAAAACTACCTTTCGTTCGCGGGCCAGTGAGCTGGCCTTTACATTTCTTTCCCGAAACCGTCAAGCTACTCCCCCGCATATCGGGATCGGGAATTTCCCTCTTCAAACGATTCACAGGTCCTTTTCCTTTTTGCTTATTTTTCCCCCCCCCCCTGCTCTCCAAGGAATGAAGCGCCTTGACGTCACGGGTGTGACCTATTTGGGATTTACCTCCCTGTTTCCGTACTGACTTCCCCTTTTTTTTTTCTCCCGACCCCCCCTCGCCGGGGCAACGGGCGGTTTTCCCTTCAGCTATTGTGGCTTCTTTTTTTTCATGGTACCTTCTCTCGGAGCTGTGGTGCAACTTACAAGATTCCCCTTTCTTTTTTTTCCTCCCTTTTTCGCTCCTCTTTTCGGATTACCCCACATGCTTGCTTCCTCTGACATTTCGCCTAGTGAGTTCCGCCTATCGTCCCCCTGTTGTATTCTTTTTTTTTTCCCTCAATTCTTTCTTTTGTGACATTATGGTTCGCGTGGTTTTGGTTGGTGCGTTTGGCCTCACCTGACTTTCCCTTCACGTTTTCTATGCTTCTTTTTCTTTGTTTGATGTCCGGTGGACTGGGAAACCGCACTCTCTTTTCGTCAGCTTCCGATATTTTTGTCAATGTCCACTGCAGATCTTTTTCTCTTAAAGGGCCTCTTTCGAGCTTTTATTGCAGCGGACGCCTTACTGGAGGACTTCGTGAGGCTTGTGTCGGTCCGAGCGGATTATGAGCGCCCACTTCCAGGGCGTGGGTCCTTCGGCTTACTCTCTTTGTGGATTGGGCACGGATGTTACCCGAGAAGATGCTTTAATCGCCCTGAGTTTTTTTTGTGTACGTCCAGGACGGCTGACTTTGATTCTCCCACGGAGATAGATCCTGCGGATTCCCAGGTCGAGTTGTTTGAGGCAAGCCCTTGAAACTTTCAGCTGCTTTCTCCCCCATTTTGCAAACGGGTCCCTTTTTTTTCAGGATACGCCTTTTCGCGCAGCGGGGTGTAGAATGATTCCGTTTTGATGTTTTTTGTTATCCCCCGTGGTTGTGTAGTCGGCTCCCTCGTCGGAAGTTTGAAACTGCCAATTTCGTCCATTGATTAACCTTTTTTTTTCTTGAACATGTTACTCTTGAGTTTTTTTCTCCTTCGAGTTTGCCTTTGTTCTTTCTCCTGGTACGATCTCTCTTCTTTAGCCGGAATCAATTTTGCGGCGACCCGGTGGTTTGCTTTCCTTTTTCGTTGCCTGCTCTCGTCTTTCTGAAACGACCGCTGCCGTCTGCTGCCTTCGTGACACTTCGGGCTTTCAGAACTTCAGTGTTATCTCCTTTTTTGATCCCGTAATACCGAGCTGTTCGTTAGCCCTTTTTGATATTGCGTCTCCGTCTCGAGCTGGGAGTGTCGTGCGGAGCGGTCCTTTTTCCCGGGCGAATTTTGTCCCGTCTTCTCTCCAGTCATTGTTTTCTGGTTCTAGTTCGAGCGTATTTATGTAGATTTTCCTGTTTCGTCGCGCATTTTTAATGTCATGACTTTCTAGGTTGATCGTGTTTTGTTCGCTCTGGGGAATTTGTTTCCTTTATCACTGCTGGTTTCTGTTATGCTGATGTTTCACTTCCGATCTCTGTCAGCTGTCGCCCCGGTGTCACGTTCGTACCGGTGCCGACACTTGTTTCGACTAGGATTCTCTCCCTCTCCTTTCTGAGAGTAGCTCTCCCCTTCCTCGTACGCTACCGCTTTTAGGAACCGTTCTCCTTTTCCGTTTCTGACACGGGTGGCGAGGACCCGGCATCGAACCCTCAGCCTGCCGCCAATAACCAGGAATTTCTCTATGCGAACCGGAATCCACCTTCAGATCCTCAGTTTTCCCTCGCCATTTCAAAACTACCCCACTCATAATGACCATCGGGACTCAAAGAAATATTCCCTCTTCCCCAATCTCTGGCTCTTCCTCGGCCGTGGAAGTGCCCACGTCTGGTGCCTACGGCTTCCCCTGATTCGTCCCCCTGCACCTCTGCATCGCGGTACGCATATCTCTCCAACTTACTCGCGCGTCCGGCGGCCTTTTCTTTATACAAACTAGTGGAGTTATGAAGCCTCCTTTTTTAACGGTCACTGATTTCTTGCAGGTTCTTCCTACAAGGAATAATTCTTCTGTCTCGCAAGTCGCACCAATCAAATCGCCCTCAAATGTCTTGTTGTCCTACCCCCCCGAGCCTCGCGGCCTGATCCTAAGCCTCCTGAAGCAACGCCCGCTCGCCCCATACGATGCTGTCTTCTGGGGCCATTCTTACCCCGACCATACAGCCCTTTTGCACAAACCTCACTGTCGTCACCTATTGGACGAGTCACAACTGCTACCCGCCCGCCTAACCACCCTCCCTTTCTACACCCTGAATTCAGATTTTGGCAATTCCTTTCCGGACACGTGCAAAACACTTTCGACAAGCGTGGCGATTTCAGGTCTCTCCCTTTCCGCGATTTGGAAAGCATCTCCTCGCCGGGCAACTTTTAATTTCCCGCCGGGCATTCCAAACCCGCATTCCCAAGACGATGGAATTTTCTTCTTTCCGATTTCGCGGAATCCCCCCCTTCCTTCCGTATCCCCACTGCTGGGCACAGACTTTCCTTCCCCGCCGACTCGCCCTTCTCCGCTTAGTTTCTTACCGTAATGGACTTTGTCAGGTTGTGGCCCTTTTGAGCAGTGCGGAGCCTCCGAATTTTCTTTCCATTTGGCTTTCATCCTGTATAACCCCGGACTGTGCGCATCGACCCCCCTTCCCCGTTTAAAATCCAAGCATAGGAAAACTCGGTTCTTAAATCAGTTGCGCCAGTCCGCAACTTCCCCCTTTTCCCCAACCAAGCCTTGTGCTGACCCGAATCTATGACCCGCGGACGCTCCCCTCAACTACCACGTATCATGTGATCCGCAAGTAGTCTGCCCAAAGTCAGGAGACTTGCGAGGAACCCTATTTCCTCGTTTGTTATGCCGCATCCGATATACATAACCCTTGAACCCGCCCCCAAAACTAGCTCCTAGATCTGCAACTGCTGATTCTCCCCGCCAGTGGACCTTCCCGTTTGTCGTGTCAGAGGTGTCTCACAAGGGTTTCGATTTTTTTAACCAAGTGATTGCAATCCCGAGTTCCACCCCTTGGGGCCCCCGGTGCGTCCGGCTGTTATTTTTCTTCGTTCGTCAAAAGCACGAAAAACTCCCCGTATGGATACCTTTACCTCTTTTTTCTTCGACCGCTTGCTCTGGGGATGGTTCCCCACTGCGGCTGACCGATGGGTATTCCCCCTCTCTGGCTGCTTTTTTCCCTGATAAGTCGTTTCCCCCACCGCCCGCGCACCCGCCCCCGGCATCTGAAAAGCAGGGGCTTTTACCATGTTTTCTCACCCGAACCCAGAATCCAATAGCCCCGCCTAACGCCTCACGCGTCTTCTTGTGAATGACTCCCCACACAGTTTGTTATGCAGGATATTGCGCGTTACGAACTCCACTGTGATTTTCCCCCCACCTAAACCCTTTGAAGGTAGTCCACCCGTGAATTATGCCTCTGCTGTCCCACTGGCTATCCGGACTTCTGCCGCGTCCCTTTCTTACCTTGTGACTTTCCTGGACATCATCCAGCACGTACTGCTTTCCTGATTTCCCCCCCTTTTCTAATCGGTCTTGAAGAGTTTCCGTCCCTCTAGTTGCGGAAGCTTTTGGTCCCCGACCTTTTTCCAGTTCGAGTGATCTACGCGCCCGCCGCAATGGCAACCTCTCTTCGAGCATGGTCGCAGTTTGAATAGACAGGTGCCAATCTTGCAGAATTAATGCCATTTCTTTCCTAATTCCTGCTGCCCCCTTTTCCAATTATTTTTTTTTTCCTTCCCAAGCTTCTTCGTAGGAATAATGCCCCGAAGTGGGCTGACTTTCAGAATCATTTCTATGGCACCCAATCCCATTAAAAACGGTCCCCATCCTCTCCGGGAACACCGGCCTACCCCTGACGCCCCGGCCCTCTCTACACGCGACCTGAAATCCTGTTCCCCTTTTATAAAAGTTTTGAGGGTTCCTCGCTTTCCTTCCACCCTCGTCCGGCTCCGTCGTGTACCCCCCCCCGCCGACTGTCATCGAGACCATGGCCTCCATTGCTTCCCTATCCCGTACGCAGGGCCCCCTGCCTCTCCCGATGAGAAAATCTGATTAGTGATTTCAAACCTTCGCCACCTCTGAGCCCCCCCCCCAACCAAAGGAACTCGCCTTTCTCTTATATCTTTGTTGTTGGAGATCTCCCCGCGATGGATGGGGTGCTGTTTTTTGACTTTCGGCTGTCCTTCTGTAATAATGTCTTACGCCGCTTTTATCTATTTTTTCCCCAGTCCCGACGTGAGGCTGAGACATGGCATCCCCCCCACAGGCCTCTTTGGTTGCCCCCCCCGTAGACGTCGGTCTTGCTTTTCGCTCCCCCCCTGGCCGCGCGACGATCTTTTCTGGATGCCCTCCCTCCCACCCCGTTTGAGTACCAGGCCAAGGTAATTGGTTAGCTTTTCGCTTCGGCCCGTGGTCCCTGGTTCCCTGTCTAGAACCCTCTTTTTTGATTCCCCGCAATTGAGGATTCTCTTTCCTATAAGCGTCGTCTTTGAACTTTCCCCCCCTTGCGTTGTGATTCCACGGACTCCTTTCTTGTAAAGTAACCCCCCCTTCCCGGGAAGTCCGTGCTTACTTACTCACAAGCTTTCGCTAGCCTCTTCCCCCGTCGTCTCCTTGCGGTCTTCCTCCCCCTTATTCTTGCATTCGATCTTTTTTCGGCGCTTCCTTCTGGTCATTCGGCTCTTCGCCTAAAGAGCCTGCACTCTCTCACTCTGTTCCTTGGCATCCGCTGTTTTTCCCCTTTCAGACCCCCGTACGTGCAGTCCGGACTTCCTTCTGCAGACTGATCCCCCGATCCCAAAAATTAACGCGAGACTTCGCCGCCCGGCAAGGCGTTCGCGCCTTTTTCTTCTGAGGTGACCCAACGCAGATTCAGTACTCGCAGACGTTTTTTCTTGGTTTTGCCCATACACCCTTTTTCTTTCGCGGCGCTGGTCAGAGTTCCACCTCACCCTAAACCCTGGGGTTCCACTATCCGATTCCGCTTCTTCCCATCGTCTCGGGGATTGGGACGGTTGGAGGCTATCTCTTCGTCCGGTTTATCACGATTTGCTTGAATTCGTTTGTTGTGTCTTGGCTGATTTTGCCTTTTTCACCGAATTATCCGAGGTCCCCCCAGGTCGGATTAAATTTCTGTTTAGCGTACTCAGAAACACCAGCGTGGTGGTGGGTGTGCCCTACGCCCCGCAACTCTCCTTCAGGGCCGTTTTCACATGGATCACATCCTTGGATTGATTGTTCCCCGACAACAGCTCCTATTACTTGGAGGTGGTAACTCCTGTGGGATTCTTCATCTGGTTGTCCTCGAAATTCGCTCTATGCCGAACACCCTCCCGGGGTGGTTCGTATTTTTTTTAGCTATAGTTCTATTTGGTATCTTCTCTCGGAGCGCGGTGGAACTGCCTGAACTATTTTCTCGCCTCTTTATTTACTTTTTCTTCTTCTCTGCTGTCACATTTCCTTAACTTTCCGTTTATCAACTGGTTTATATTTTGGTCTGATACCTGAGGACGGTGTTGGAGGTCTGGCTCCTTCTCTTTTCCTATTCTTTGGTTAAGTTTTGCTTCTCTGAAGGTTTTCCCTTTGTGTTTATTTGGAATGTATTTTCTAATCCTCTTGTGTCTTCAGATACGGGCTTGACAGTTTGTCCCTCCAAATCATCGAGCGCTCCGTTTGTTCACGATCTGCTGAGCATCAGCCAAGTCCGCATTTCCCCGCTTAAATTCTCTTCGTTTTTTCTTTTTGGATAGTTCTCCGCTGCCGGGCTCTCCGGAGTCTTCGGATCTGACCCGGGGAGGCTTGTTTGCGATAGATCGTACTTCTTTCTCTTTTTCTGATTGAGCCGCTGTCGTTTGAGAGGATCGCTATAGGACTTGGGTCCATCTTTGGTCCCTTCTCCTTCTTTTTTTTGTTTTCCCCCCGGGCCGGCACTGGGCTGCCCGTGATAGATGCTTACTCTGGTTCCCGTCCTCGTGAATCGGTGGAGGGAGGAGGAAGCAATGTCTTTCATTCCTTTCTTATTTTTTCCCCCTTTTATCCCGGTATTGAATTTAGAAGCGGGGTTGTAGAATGAGGAGGTGGTTTCCCCTGTTTTTTTCTCTGGGTGTTGGAATCGTCCTCGACTCTTTCTCCCGTTTAACGCCGGGCCAAATTTGTTAGTATCCTTTCGGTCCGCTTGTCACGACTTTCAGTCTCTTTTTATTCTGGTTCCTGGTGTCCTTCCTCTCGTCCCCTTTGGAAGGCGGTTACTTCGCTAGTTATAGCCTATTGCCCTCCCCCTTTTTCAATTTTTTCCCGTGGTGATTTTTTCCATTTTTAGGGTGGATTTCCTTCGTCTGAGGAACCACCTCTCCTACCTTTTCGTCTCTAAGCATCTCAGACCCTTGCTTCGAACTCCACTAGTTGTGGGATGCTCCCCGCTTGCCGCGGTCCTGAATCGCGCTCGTTTTTCCCTGTTGATTCGATATGCTCCCTTCTTGATTTCTAGCGTACGTTTCTAGAAGTGCTCCCCATTTTGGAAGTGCCGTAGGTACCCCGGCTTGTCACTTACGGACCGTACGGCGCTATTGTGAATGGCTCCTGTCTGTTTTTATTGATTTTGATGTTCTCGCGATACCTTTTTTTGCCAAATTTCCTTCTTTGGATCTTGAAGATCGTTGACCGTTTTTCCCGAGTGGAATATTTGCCGTATTCCCTAGGTTGCATGGCTTTCTGAGCGCCTGCCCGATGGATCTCGCCAGCTTGGTCCCCTGTGTCATATAGTTCTTCCCCGGGACTTCTCCGACTTTGTACTATTTCCTGTAGG
>Ga0179593_1453638_pt1 | contig 15716 bp, 21 predicted proteins | sample CZODoug2_1_08_16_FD_185931 | JGI IMG/M metagenome (GOLD analysis project Ga0179593, IMG submission 185931) | Vadose zone soil fungal communities from Angelo Coast Range Reserve, California, USA - CZODoug2_1_08_16fungal (PacBio error correction) | ecosystem: Environmental > Terrestrial > Soil >... | reverse complement strand
GTCTGGTCCTCCCAACAGTCTTGTTTTTTTATTTGTTTTCCCTTTTTTTTTGTTTTGTTTGTGGGAAGCCGCAACGCCCCGGCGGTTTTTCATTTTTTCCTCCCCCATGAGTATGCCCTGGTCCCCGGTTCCGTTTTTCTCACGGGCCTGGTTTTTTTTTTTTTCTGCCTTCCCCCTAACAGGGTCGGCCGTTTCCCTCCCGTACACGGCCGGTTTTTTACGGTGTCTTCCCTCGACCTTTTCTTCCCACGTTCCGGGCGCCGAGGTGGGCGCGAATACCCTTACCCTCTTTCAAACTTTGCCTTTCACACACGGACACAAGGCGTCAGATCTGCTTCCCTTCCGCTCAAGACGATGTTTTCTGTCTCCGCCTTTTTTCCATCCTTTCCAGTCGTTTTGACCCCTGTCCCCAAGGCCGATGATTTTTTTTTTTTCTTTCTCACTTTTTCAGCAACTCTTTTCGACCAAAAGTTTTTCCCCCCCTGTTCTTTGAAGCATTCTCCCCCCCAACTGACTTTTTTTGATTCCGATTTAGGCACCTTTTACTTTCTTTTTGCCCTGGCGCCATCTGCGCTGTAACGATCTCTCTTTAGGGTCAATGTACCATATCTACATACCAACCCCCTGCCCTTGGTGAGGTATCCTGTTCCTTTTATCGTTGCTCTATTTGGGAGTATTGCTTCCACCCCACGCAGCCCACTTTTCGCCTCCCACAAAACGCACGATTGGCCACTTTTTTTTTCTTATCGACGAAGCCCCTCGCTCCTCCGTGATCTTTTCGCAGAGGATATGGCGCCCGTCCCCCTCTTTAGTTTTGCCCAGGACTCCGTTTCTTCTTTTTTCCCCCAAGGACCCCCCCTGAAGTCCGCCGTGCCTCCTGAGCTTTAAGGTTTTTTTTTCGGTTCGGGGTAGCAATCGAACATCCCTTCTGAGTGAGGCTACATCGTTCGTTTTTCCTCTGTTTTCCCTCCGGTGCTCCTGCAGGTCTTTCTTCCCTTGCTGCCGGCACTCTCACGCCCCCCGCCTACCTGCGATCCGATGTTTCTCTTCGTCCGATCCTTTTTGAACCGATGTCCGAGTTTTTTAATCCCTTTGAGTAGAAATCTTTCTTTTTTTTCCCCGTTACCAGCGCACGCCTCTCATCTATATCACTCTTTTTGGACGGCCGAAGACCACACTTTCCTCGGTTTTTCTCCCTCTACGAGGGCTTCACCCCCTCCCCTTTGCGAGGGCTCAGATTTTCCTTCGTACCCTGTTCCTCTGTAGGTATATTGTATTTCGACAGCGCCGCTCCTCCCCCCTTTGGCTTGCGACTGCACCCCCGTTTCCGTCCGGGCCTACTGCCGTCTGCTAGTGGCATTATTTCTTTTCTGCAGCCACTTTTTTTGAAGTCTCGGTCCGCTTGCTAAAACTGCGGGTCGTTTCCCGGCCGAATTTATTTGTACTTTTTTACGATTAGTATGCATTTTCTGTGTTAGAATTAGCCATTTTTTCCTGTCTGAACCGTTGATGGTCGGATCCTGATCCTTTCCCCCCACCCTAATCGGTCATTTTCTGATCAGGTGTTCTGTTGTTGGCCCCTTTTTTTTTTTTCTTCCTTTCTTTCCCATTAGACAGTTCCTTTCTTTTTTTTTTTTTGCCCCCCCCCCCTGTTCCAGCTTTTCCCCACCTCCCAGTCGAGCCTCGCTTAAACTCCTCGTTTCCGTTTCCCTTTTTGCCGGACCCTAGTTTTGTTCGGCAAGTTTTTTTTTTCCCACCCCTTCTTTTTTGATCAGAGATTCGCTACGTTGAAATGCTCCCCCCCCCCCTCCACTGGCCTGCGGTCATCGAACGATCTTTTTCCCTTGACTGTGAGAGGGACTTCGCGGACTTTCCCCCCCTTTTGTTCCTTAGCCGAGGTTTTTTTCCCGTCCTGGCCTCCTCGGTTCCCAGGACCCCGTAATTCCCCCCGTTTGATTTTTTTGTTTCCGAGAAAATTGATGGTTTGAGTCTTTCTTTTCCCCCCGGCATCTCAGAGCATTGGTTCCCTCCGCCCCTTTGCTGTTCCCTTTTTTTTCCCCCCCGCTTCGAGTATGGAAAGTGAAGTCTAGTTCTTTTTTTTTTCTCTCACACTGGGTCATTCTCCATCCCCCTCCCAGATTGAAAGGCCGCCGAACCTTCCGGACAGACACGTTTCCGCGGCCTACCACCCATTTTTTCCACTCCCTCTGCCCGGCGCATCCCAGCTTCCTTTTGCCCTGGATTTTCGCCAGTGATCGTTCCAGGGGGGGCGCCCCCCGCAACTCTGTCGCCTGTCCCCGATCATTTCGTTTTTCCAAGACTTTTTTTTTTTCTTTCCACCCTGACGACGTAGACGTTCCCACTTGGTGAATTATCCCCTGTCTTTTCCTTGGACCCCTCTTTGGAGGCGGGCGATCCCCCTTTTTTTTAGGGTTTCCCATCTTGTCTATTCCGAGCCCAAGGACCACTTCCTCTCATCTTAACTTGCCCAGCGTTCTCCTTCAGAAGATCCTTTTCTCTTTTTTTTTCTTTTCCTTTGGTTTGCAAGACCCCAGACCACTTGGTTCTCCTCCCCCCCTCGCTTTTCTTTTTCTTCTCCCGACAACTTTCGTGGTCTGCCTTTTTGAGGCGGGAGCCCGACAATAGGCCTTGGTTTTTCCCTTCCACGTTTCGAGCAGCATTCGTGCCCCGAGCCCCGAGCAGCACTGGACCTTCCGATTTTCCCTTTTTCGTTGTCTTCCCATGCTACCCACCTGGTGATTTAAACTTTCGTCCTTTTTTCATCCCCCCCCCCCTTTTTCGCGCCTTTGACGCTGCCAGTTGCGATGTTTTTGTTCATCTGATTATAGTATTTCCGCTCTCGACGTGGCGGTGGTAAGACCTTTTTTTTTTTTATTCCTTTTTGATGACCGAATCATATCTTTACTTTTACTACATTTTTCTTTTTTATTGGTTTTGATGTTGATTTTCTTTCTTTTCTTTCCATCCCAGAGGCGATCCCCCACATTCTTTTTTCACCAGTGTCCGTGCGTTTATATGATCGCCCTTGTTCATCCCCTACCTCCCCCCATGCCAGCGACTTAAAAGAGTGACAGAACATGAGCGTGCTTTTTCATGGACCCTTCGTTAGGGGTTTAAGAAAGTGGGAGCCTTTGGGGGCCCCCGGGTGGTAAAACAGGGGGGTTTGAAGGGCAGACGTTAATCCGGCCAGTGACAATGATGTTGATCCGTGCCGTTTCTCCGTTTTTTTTTCCCCCCCCCTGGTAATCCAGCGGTTCTTTTTTCCCCTGCGCCTGTGAACGATTTTTTTATAAGAAGAGAAAACAAACCTCAGTGGAAGTCAAGTAAGCACTTTTCGAGTGTCCAACCGGACGATCTTGATGTTACTCCTTGGCATGGCTTTCCCTATCGACGCCCTATTTTCTGAACGTCTTCATTCCGTCTTTCTTGAGTCCTGGTTGTTTTTCTTGGAGCGTTCTAGAACTTCCCTAGTGAAACCGAGCCGCCCTCCTTCCCTAATGGTTTCCGCCGCCCTCTGTCCCCTTTTTTTCACGAAGATAATGCCCCCCCCTTTTCCCCGTTCCTTTATTTGTTACGTGCCCCCCGTATACTGATCTTGGCTTTTTTTCCTCGACCCTTGAAAACAGGGCGTCCACAGTTTTCTTTTTTTCCCTGGCTGTTTGTCAGCTGGCGCCCTTCCTGCCCTCCGCTTTTTTTTGCTTCGTGCGTTTGTTCCAGGCCCGTTAACGTCTTGTCCCTCCCTATTTTCGTGACCTTTCCATCTTTGTCCCTTTGTCCCTTGTTTTTTTCGTTTGATATCGGCTTCGACCCTTTTTTTTTACCTCCCCTCGGATTTCCCCTTTTTTCCCCAAGTCCTGCGCTGACTTTTTTTCCCCCCACCAGCGGCGTGAGAAAGGCCCCCGCCAGTGCTATCCCTTTTTTGACCCCCCCCCCTACCTTCTCCCCTCCCCTCTTTGACTCTCCACCTAGGCAGTGTTTCTTTTTCAGATTGTCCCCTTTTTAGGCCAGCACCCTACCGCGACTTCCCCCTCTTTTTTTTTTCCCTCCGGGAACTTCTTTTCCCTCTTCCATGCAAGGTTTACACTCCCACGCCAACGTTAGATTTTTTCTTTACCCTCTCCCACCGAGGATGGCGTTGATTCAGTTACGTCTAGGTTTTCTCTCGATTATGTTTTCGACCGGCCGCACCATTGTTTTTTTTCTTTCCCCGTCCGAGGAGTTCATTCGAGCATGTATTACGGTGTTCTTGTGGTCCTTTTGTCAATTCCCGTCTTATGGGACAATGCTCCACTTGATGTGCTACAGAGAAGCCTTGCAGCCCCATTTCCTCAGGACCGGAAGTGTTTTTTTGATTGCAGCATTAGTGATTTCCCGCCCGCAGAAGTTTTTTTGTCTTCGATTTCTTACTTCCCCAATCCCCCTACGTCAAACGGCCCCCAACGGTCACCCTTTTTTCCCCCCACGCCCAATTCGGGTTATACTTTCAGTTAACTTTATCTTTTTTTTTTCTTTTTGGCAGATTCTGCAAGCTTCGTTTTCCTTGCTAGTTGCTCGATATATGACCCCCCCTTCGCGTTTTCCCCCTACCGCAAGGGTAGATTCGCTGCCCTTTTTTTTTCCGCCCTTGCAACACGAACTTTGACCCTATTTTTTCCGGGTCCTCTCCCCCCCGCCCCGCAAGTTATCTTACGTCCCAAAAAAGTTTCCCACTTTTCAGTGCTAAACCTCGCCCCCTTTTTCCCCCTCCCCCCTTTGTGCCTCTTTCTTTCTCCGGCAGTAGGATTAGTCCTTTTTTTTTTTTCCGGTTTTGTTCTTTTAGGCAGGCAAGTCCCCATGCCCTTTCTTCGGATGTGACAACGCCCCTTACCACGGAACGGAAGTTTTTTGAAGAATGGTTCCCTTAGTGGTGCGATTCGCTGACCCACGTTTTTCTTTTCGAACATCTTTTTTCCCCAAATTTGGCCCTGCTCGAGACCAATATTTCTTTTTTCTTACTTAGGTCGAAGAGATTTGTTTTTGATTGTGCTGTCAATTCACTGGTTGATCTTGAATGTGAGCCCGCTTATTTCCAGGCCCCCGGACCTGACCTCTTAGCCTTTTTTTCCCCCCTTGTAGTCTGTTGTTTTAGTGATGCTGTTGTTCTAGCTTCTTTTTCTAGATTCCCCCCCCAGCCGGCCCTTGAAACCCCCTTACCTTTTTGACTTTTCCGTGTTTTTAGGGTTTCTTTTCGCCCCCTGAGTTTCTTAACTGATGTGGAAACCCCCCCCTTTTTCCCCCCCGTCGCCAGCTTTTAGAACTACTTATTTGGTATTCCGGACATCGAGGTTTTCTTCCGTGGGAATAGTAGTTCCACAGAATTTGGGTGGCCGCTCTTTTTTGTTCCCCCCGTTGGTTGTTTTTTTGATCCCCCTTCTGAAAGATGTTCGCGCTTTTTTCATGTAAAGGTTCTGACCCGTTCAAGAGATGCCGATCGCCGCGCCGTAAAACTCCGTTGTGACGAATTCTCCTTTTTCCTTTCTGGAGTACGTGGACGACGCCTTGCTTGTCTTCCACGTTTGGTCTTTTGCGCTGTTTCCCCTTTGCAAAAGAATTTGTTTAGATTTTGGTGTTTGCATCTTGCCCTTTTTTCGTCCCAGCTTTGTTTTGCTGCTTCCCTTTCTTATGAAATTTGCTGACCCGATTTTTCTGGTAAGCTCCTCGTTCCGGCCTTGACAAGTCGCCCTGTCCTTAGTAATTTACCGCCGCGGCGCGTTTCAATGAGCTCCATCTTGTTTTCTTTTTCTTTTTTTTTGTAACTTTGATCGGCCCATTCAGTCCTCCCCTTTCTCCCCCCCGCCACCCGCCCCGATTTTCCCCCGGCCCCCCCATTTCCGTGTTTGAGTTTGGGCTTTTTTAGTAGGAACCCTCCCCCCCTCCTTCGATACCCCTTTTTGGGCAGTCGAGTGACCACTTTATAGTCGAGGCCAACCCTCGCGTACGCCCCCCTGGCCGTTTTACCAGGTTTCGGGTTCGATCGTGTTTGCAATCCCTTGGTTTTTTCACCCTGGTACCGTCCCGGCCATTTTGATGTTGAGACTGCCGTGCCGGGTCAGTTTTCTTTTCCCGGACGTTTGACCGTGCTTCCTTTTATGTTAGACCCCAAGTCATCTTTTCTCTCTCTCATCCTTCCTCCTTTTTGTTGTTTTTTTCCGCGTCGGCTGTCCAATGGTCAAAAGGCGCCCCGTCTTTTTTTTTTTTTTTCGGAAGCCAACTGTCTCATTCCAACAAAGCGTCTGTCATGGTAACCCGTCGCCTGGGGCCGATAGAACCCCCTCCCCTTTTTTTCCTTGGCGGCCTACGTGGCTACGGTGGACAATTTCCCCCGTTGGACCACTGTAACGTCGCAGCGGCTTTTTTTCTGCAGAACTCCCGGATCCCCCTTTCCCCCGCCCCTTTTCAACCCTTGTCCACCCCCATTTTCTGATGCGAGAAGGTTTTTTTCCCGCGACATTTCCGCTTAGTCTTTTCGCCTTTTCGGAACTCCTGTTCGGTCCCCTTTTTTGCAATGGGCCGGAACTTTAGGAGTCTTTTTTCCCCCACCGTCAATCGGCCCCGCCCAATTCCTCCTTTTCCGTCCGACAACCAAAATTTTTCGATGCCTCCGCCGATTTCCACCTTCTCGTGCTCCAATTACCAAGCTTTCCATTCGCCTTTGACCGGAAGGGCAAACTTGCGAAATGTTTCTTTTTCACCGAACTTCCTCTCTAGCAGGCCTTTTTTTTTTTTGCGCCCCCCCCCCTGTGCACTGGTCGAGAGGCTTTCTTCTATATTTTTTTTCGTTCTTCAGGCCACAAGCGCGAAGCTTTAGATTTGTTTACTACCCCCCCCGCAAAAAGAGAAAATTTTCTGGGGTGGATTTACGACCCTTCTTCCGCCCCCGTCGCGTGACCAAGTCTCTGCTTTTTCCGTAATCCCTTGGTTGTCCCTTTTTGCTACTCCGTGATGTTATCTACACAAGGACGGACCTCCGGTTTTCCTCCTGAGTCTTCCCTTTTTTTTTTTGGACTGTTGAACCCCCCTCAAACCCCAGTCGCTTTTGGCGGCTCCTAGTATACGGCTTCCGTTTTTTCTTTTCCCCAGCTTCCTTTCCATGCCAGATTACATTCCCTTGAAGCTCCACAATTCCCTTTGCGTTTTTTTTTTCGTTCTTTTCGGTGAGGGGCCTTCTTTAGCCCCTTTTCGATTTCGAAGACATCTTCTGCGAAATCCCTTGCCCCCCCTTTTATGTTCCGTTTCAAAGTTTTTCGTCCCCTTTCCTCCCCCCTTTCTTCTTCACAGCTGGCCTTGTCCGGCGACCCCTCACGCCGACCGAATCTAATACTTCCGGCCCTGAGTCTACCCACCATGGGCGAGGTTGGCTTTCCGTTTGTTTTTTTGGTACAGTCGTCTTGCTGCTTGATTTTTGTAGAGACTTTTTGCACCCCCAAATTTGGCAGGCTCACCAACTCTCTCCCTTCCACGGGGACTTCGCTTAGTGCAGATCTACCCTCCTTTTTTGCCAAGACGGGGCCGATGCTCCCCACTTTTTTTTTCTTTGTGTGACTTTGTGTCCACGCCGACTTTTTGTGTTGCCGTTTTTTTTGATGGTTTCGACATTGACCTACCGCTTCTAAGTTGGCGTTTTGATCCTTTCCCCCACCTACTCTCCGGGCCTGATCCCCCCCCCCCTTTTTTTTTTTTTGCCCCCGCTCCTTTCGTGTCAGAGCAGTTTTTCCAGTCCCTGTCTGTTGCCCCACGTGAGCATCACCCCCCGCCCCCGTTTGGTAGCTCGCTGTCCCTCCTCGCAGTGAAGTCCCCAAAGCTTTTTTTTTTCTTCCCTTTTCCCCTCCACTCGCATAGATCGAGACTTCTTGAAACGACCCACCACCTACATCCGGGTCTTCTGTTTTTCACTTTTTCCCGCGATCCCGGCATGGCTTTTGAGTTCATTCGGATTGATCCCCTCTATTGATTTGCTTTTTTTGAACGGCCCCATCCCATTCGGAAGGCGAACCTCCCTCTCTATCCACTCTTGGGTTGCGATGCGGTTTTTTCGTTTTTAGGCGCGTAACGGTGGCCTGAGTGTCCTCAATGACCGCTCCCTCCTTTTGCTGATGTTCCCCCCCTTTCGTCTTTGAGATCGGCCTATTCACGGATCCCCCGTCCCCTCTTCAACGCCCCTAACTTCCCTCCCTGACCCAAGATTCGATTCTAAACGTTTTGCCTGTCGAACCCCTGGTTGCAAAGCCCTTTTCCATTTACATTTCCCCCAGGAGTGTGTATTTCTCCGCCTGACGGCCAGACCCTCCAGACTTTAGATGTCACGCCTTCTTTAAGACAAAGAGCCTGGTATAGGAGAACTTTCGAGGAGGACTACCCGTGTTTTCACCCTTTTTTTTTTACCTTTCTGTATTTACCTCGGGCGGCGGGGCGTTCCCCCAATTGTCCCTCGGCCGCCTCTATTTCCTGTCACGTTTCCATGGTCCCAACCACCACACCACCCCCAAACACCCCCCCCCCCCCCCCCCCCACCCCCCCCCCCCCCCCAAACCTGCCTCCTCTGCTCGAAGCATGCGTTCGGTACAACTTTCTTTTACTTGATTCTTTTTCCCTCCTGAGTTGAGCAAGCCCCCCCCAGCCCACAGGTATTTGACAAGCCTTTTTGCTTTCGTCTATCGGCTGACAAAATTTTGTTTGGCGGCCGGGTTCTGTTTTTATGATGTAGCCGGCACATTGTCCGGTTCCGGAAGGGCATACCCGCCTCTTTTTGCCAACCGAAGTCACGCGCACTTCTTGTCCTAGATTTTGAAAACTTTTCCCTTACCCCCTCTCCCCCCCCCCCGTTTTCCCACACTTTTTTCTTCAATTGCCAGAGATCTCCTCCGGTCCCCCCCCTGGAGTCGCTGCACGTTGTCCCCTCATCGATCTGGGTGATCAGATACGCTGGCGACGGTCTTTTATTTTTTTTTCCTAGCTGGATGGTACCGACACCCTCTACCTCGTTTTTTCCTCCTTTCGTTGTTGTTTGGAGTCCGAGGGACTTCTTTATTGAGCTTTGAGGTTCGTGAGAAAAAGTGAGGAACAAACAAGAAGACTTCGTTTAAGAGAGCCCCAACCCCCACTCCCCCCCCCCCCCCCCCCCCCCCCAACCCCCCCCACCCCCCCCCCCCCCCCCCCCCCCCCCCCCCACCCCTCCCCCCCCCCCCCCCCCCCCCCCCCCCCCCCCCCCCCCCCCCCCCCCCCCCCCCCCCCCCCCCCCCCCCCCCCCCCCCCCCCCCCCCCCCCCCCCCCCCCCCCCCCCCCCCCCCCCCCCCCCCCCCCCCCCCCCCCCCCCCCCCCCCCCCCCCCCCCCCCCCCCCCCACACCCCCCCCCCCCCCCCCCCCCCACCCCCGATAGTATGCTCTTTACCGGACACCATTTGTGCCCAGTCTTTTTCCTGTTTTGGATCCGCGTTACAAGGGATCAGTAATGATGGTTCCTTGCACACGTTTTGACTCCGGAATAGCCAATATGCGCCCACGCATTTTTTCCCTTGTTTTTCTATTTTTGTTTCCCACCACGAAGTACTCCCCCCCCCCCAAGATTTTCCTCCAATTGTGAAGAGGTCGATGCGCTTTTACGCTTCCCCCCTGAACCTTCCTCAAAAAGAATTGGCTTCGTGTACCTTTTTTTTGTCTCAATTTTTTGTACCCCCGGTGTCGCCTCTTGGCCTGTCGGTTTTTCACTCTTCGAGCAGGATACTTTTCTAACGTATGTGAGTTCCTATGTAATTAGCTTGTCCCAGTTCTTTTTTTTTTTTGTTTTTTTTTCCCAGTCGAGGGCTGAGTTTTTTCATAAGAAGGGGACCCCCCCACTGCCCGTGAATTACTCGCTTTTAATGTCAAAGTCTTAGGACCTCGGTGTTCTGACCGCTCTTGAGTATTATCAGACATGCACTCCTAAAGCTTTGTTTTCTCGTCTTAATTAGGTGTGCTGACGACGACTACCTGGCCCCCCCCCCCTGCGTCCCCTTTTATGGAGACCGGTGTTTAAGCCCTTGCCTTGCACCTCTTGCCCGGACTATTTCGTCTCCTAGAAGATAGATTTTTGGACAGGTTCCCCTTCTGTGCCCCCAGACGCTCCTGTGCGTTTGTAGATCTGTTCGCTCCTTTCCTCAGCGAGAATCGGCGCCTGAGGAGAGTGAACAAGTTTGTATGACCCGTACTTTCGCGCGAGTTTGGTTTTTTTTCCCCCCCGCCCCCATGAAGAAATGACAGTTTTTCGACGGATCGCAGGGAGCCCCCGCGGACCTCAGCCACGTTCAAATACTAGAAGGACGTCTGGCGTCTTGCAGGCCCTCCATCAGTATAGCCAGCGTGCGCCGACTTTTCACTTCAGAGTTGTTTGGCACACGAGGGGCCCCAGCACCATCGCTGATTATCTTCCCCCCATCTGCCTGCTCACCATTCCCGGGGTCAGTAAGGACAAGGGAGACTTTACTTTTATGACCTCCCCCACCTCCAGCTTTTCTGGTTCTTACGTTCTTTCCCCTCTTGATAATGGTTTTTCCTGCCCACGCAACAGGCTCTTCACGTCCGCTTTTCCTTTCCTACGCGAGGCGCCCTTTTCAAGTCTTCCCCGATTTCTCGTTGCACCTTCCCGTTTTTTTTGGACCTTGATTACTGGATGAGTGTCCCGAGCCTCTCCCTTGCCATAAAAACCTTTTTGAATTTCAGGGACCGTTTTTTTTTGACTTTTGGTCCGATGTTTTTGTAGGATAAGCCCCCTCTAACCTAGGTCAAATGAGACTCCAAATAGAATTTCGAACGGCCCCCACGCCCCACCATTGTGTTGAAATTTTTCTTTTTCGTGAAAGAGGTCATTTTCTACTTGTTTTTTTTTTTTTTTTCGCAAGAGGGGCCCCGATCTGGACCTTTTCTTGCTGACCTTTCTTCATTTGTCAATTCTCCGACGGACGCGCTCCCCCCCCTGATGCTTCACGTTCCCCTCCAAAAAGTCATTTTTTTTTTTTTTCTTTTTCCCCCTTTCTACCAGACGCCTTGCAATGGAGCCACACCTGGTCCACTCACCCTTCTGCCCCCACCCTTCTTTGATTACAATTTCCTTTTTTTTTTTCCCGCGAGTATTGATGGCCTACGTTGGGGTGGTGAGAAGTTCCGTACCTCAAAGACAGGACGTGACGAAATTGAGTTTTTTGTTTACCGTCGCATTTTACAGGTACAGTGGATCGTAGACGATGTTTTCGCCTTTTCTTTTTTTTTCTTCGTTACACTTCTGTTTAACCCTGTCCCGTATTCAAGACATCTCTCCGACCACATTACCCTCGCTCCCAAGGATAGGCTTCGTTTTGCCCTGGACCACTTTGTTGGCGGGCCCTGGCCTTTTCTTCGCCATGGATATGCAGGCGTGAGATCCCTTTTGCCCAGTCATACGTTCCAGAATTTCCCCATTTTTGAGAAACTGGATTATTCTTCTCTTGCCCCTGCCCTTGAACTTCTTAAACTTTGTCCCCCCCCCCCTCTTCTGAGGATTTTCACTCCTGTTAATTTTCTTTCTTTTTATTTAAGAGACCCGTAGTGTCCTTGGACCCTTCGTGACGGAGTGGCGCCACTCCTTTTTTTCATCTGATCCTTTGGTCCCTAGGGACTTAGTAGCACACCCCGTTTTTCCTTCCCTTTGTTTTTGTTCGCTCAATCTCCCCCGATTTTTCTTCTTTTCCACATGTTTTTTGAGGATTTCCCCCCATTGATCGTAACCTCACCACCCCTCCCCGTCTCTTTTTCCCCCCCTTTTTCCCCCGACCAGCGTTGTGTCTTTTCCTCATACCCTTTCCTGCTGATCTTGCTCTTCGTTGGTTCGACGTTTTCAGTTTTTTATGTCCCCCCACCGTGAACTGTCTCGCATCTTTCACGTTTACTGCACCCTCTGAGTCTTGTTTGTTTTTTCTTTTACGCACCCCCTCGCTTTTTAGCCCACTCGGTTCCTGTGAGGAATGCGTGTCCTTTTTTTTTTTTCTCCAAAGAAATTTTTTTTAATTTTCGTGCCACCGTTTTTGCTTCTGCGCATGTTTGCGCCTCTTCGTCACTGACGTCAACACCTTCGTACAGTCCTTTTTTGGTTCTCCTAACCCTCGTCTCTTGGGCGCGAGACACTGTTTTTTTTTTTTTTTTCCTTATTTAGAAGCTTTTTTTATTTTACCCATCGTGTAGATAGGGTGCGACTTTTCCTGTATCTTGAAATAAGAGCTTGGTAGTTTGGAACTTTATCTCCTCGTTTTCCAAATCCCTCACCCAGCCGTTTTGTGCTTGTCCGACCCCCCAGGTTTCTTTATTTTTTCCATGAAGTTTCAAGAACCCTTCACCGGTGATGGTCCCCTCCATGACGCTTTTGTATTGATGTTACTTTTTTTTTTTTTGCTTTCTTTTCCCCTTTAAGTTTTGACCGGCCGTCCATAACGTTTTTCATTTTTAGAATTCCTCTTTTTATTTGTACCCTCTACCTTGTTGTTGAGCGATCTGCATTTCTAAACCTTTCCCGGGAGGTTCCCTTTCAAGCCGACCCTTACCAAACTTTCTTGCAATGTACCTCAGTCTTCCCCCCTGATTTTTTCACCCACTCACCTTGGTCGTCCCCCCGGGCCTTGTAGTGCACCGCTGTCTTTCTGTTGGCGCCTCGAATATTTCTTTCTTCCTCGTCCCCCTGACACGTGTTTCGGGCTCGAACTGATTCCCCCTAAGGATAACTTTCCTCTGTTTCCCCCCCAACTTCCACCAAGGTCGTTCCTTTTGCCGAAGTTCCCTCCAGCCAATTCCGATTTACTCTCCGTCCCCTTCGGCCTTCCCATCCCGACTTCCCCCCCCCCCCCCCCCCCACTGCAGATGAGGACGCTTTCGACCATCCCAAAACTTCCCCCTTCTCGACCAAAAGTCCCTGCTTGCACCGTTTTTTTTTCCTCTTCTAAACACGGGTGCCTTACCCTATTTTGCATTTTTCCCCCAGTTTGCTTTTTTTTTCTGCATCTGTTCTGGTCTTTTTCCCAGAAGTTTTATGTTCCTCAGGCCTCCCCCCCTGATCAGTCCCCCAAAGGCCGTTTTTTCCGCGCTGGTTTGGATCTCTCTTCTTTTTTTTTTTCTTATCATTGCCTTGCCACGGTCTAACCTCTTTCGAATTGAGCTTTTTTTTCCCCAAACACTTCCACCACGATCCCTGTGTTCTGGTTTGTATTCTGCGTACCTTTTCACCCCCTCTTTCAGACAAGACCCTTGCAGTACTCCCCCCCGATCCAGCAAGTCTTTAGGTTGCCACAACTTGACTAAAGTCCCCTATCCTCACCCACCAAGGCACGGACACAGCCCAGTTTCCTGCTCTTTTCCCAGGGGACCTTAAAGGTTTTCTGTTTTTTTTTTTTTTCCTTTTTTTTTTTTTTTTTTTTTTCTTTTTTTTGTTGGGGGTTTGTGGTTTGTCTTTGTTGTGTTGTGGTTCTTGTGCTTCTTTGTTGTTTTTTGTGGTTTTTTTTTTTTTTGTGTTGTTTTTTTTTGGTTGTGGTGTTGTTTTTTGTTTGGTGTCCTTTTTTAGGCCCGTCCAAAGAACGAGCCCGTTTTTGCTCTACCTTTTTTGTTTTTTTTTTCTTTTTTTTTTTTTTTTTTTTTTTTTTTTTTTTTCTTTTTTTTTTTTTTTTTTTTTTTTTTCTCTTTTTTTTTTTTTTTTTTTTTTTTTCGTCTATGTGACTTACTTAGGTTTTTGCTTTTGGTTCGACCCCCTTCGTAACTTCCCGCCAAGGCCATTTTTGGCATCCCCTCCTTTTTTTCACTCCCCAAATCTGCTATCGCCTCTCCCCCGAGGTGGTCGGAAGGTCCGAGCCCCTTTCGTTGTCCTGATTTTTTGAAGAAGATTTGCGAAATTCCTCTCCCCTTCCTGGAATTTACAAGTCGACTTCTGTTCACTAGGGTCTCTTCCTTTAATTTTTTCCCAGGCGACGACCCCGCAGTTTTTCCCTTACCAGTAATTAGACCGCGGCCGACAACTCAAGTGCGAGGCGTTTTTCCCGTATTTCCTTTTGCGTCCAGAACGATGCTGGTCTTTGCCATTTTTTTGGCTTTTTACGACCCCCTTAAATTTGTTGGCGGGTCCGGCCAAAACAGCTATCGTCCGTTTAGACTTCTGCCTTTTTTCGTGCCATCCTATGCATTATCCCTTTCCTCTCAACCCCTGCTTCCAGCCGTCCGCCCATTTCTGTTTTCATTGTTTTTTTCGCTTTCCCTGGGTTTCCCCCATTTCTTTGTTACCGACGGTGGCGTCCGTTTCTGTTGTTTTTTACTCCTCTTCACACACTTTCCCTTAAGGTAATTCATCCTTTGTTACTTTCCCAGAGCCTCCTTCTCCCATCAATCAGCAGGTAGCCGTCCCATGGCATTTGACACCTTTTCTTCACACAGAACTTCCATAGGTTTTAGAGATGAACCCCTCCTCGGACTAGTTTTGTTCCCCTGTTTGCTTTTTTCTTTTTTCGACAAAGGACCCCCCCCCCCCTCGCCTTCCCCCTCTCGTGAGCAGATACGCCCCCCTTAACCTTTTTTTGCGTTCTGGGTCATCGGAACCCTTGACTCAAGTTCCTTTTTTCTCACATGGTCCTTTTCCCTAGGTTTTTGATTTCTGCTCCTTGGAGTTTTTCTCCTCTTTTCCCCAATCTCCAGCCGAAAGCATCTATTTTCTGTAGAAAATTTTTTTTTTTTTTCTTTAGATTTTCTTTTCCTTTCCTGCCCCGCGATTGAAGTCCGCCTTGCTGCAGTTCGTCATCAGTACTCTCCCCTCTTTTTCGCCTTCTGCTGCACCTTCTTCCGCCTCGAAGTTCTCTCCGCTTTTCTTACTCCTCATCATGTCCCCCTTCCGCCTCCACACTTGTCCGTAAAGTCGGCGACCTCCTTGGCAACTCCCGTTGATGTTTCTCCCTTTTCCGACGCTTTTTTTTTTTTCCTTCTTTCGCCTCCTAACTTTCCCATTAAGCCCGTCCCCCCTGTTCTGTTTGCCCCCCCTTATTGGTCCCCCAAGACCCCCATGCTCTGTTTTTTCCCCTGCCGACCCCACTTTTTGATTTCCACTTACGTTGAGGTTAGACTTTCTTTGGGTTTTTGGCCTTTTTTCTTTCGTTTTCTTTCCAATTTCGTCCCCTCTTCCTCTTGTAGGACCTCTACCCGCCACACCCCTCCCCACTTTTCTTTCAACCCCTGCTAATAGACGAAATGGCCACCTCGTTCCGACTCCGTTTCTCCCATGTGATCGAACGAGGTTGTTTTTTTTTTTGCACGCATCCATGACGCCCTCCCCCGCCAGATTCTCGTTATTCTTGGCCGTCCTCTTTATTAATTTTTTTTTCGTTTTTATCTCCTGTCCGCCCTCCCTTCCGACGGGCGAGACTGCTTTTCCCTTTGATTTTTTTTAACAACCGCAGACCAACCCCCCCGCGACTTTGCGACCTTTAGATCAGTCGTCATGCCAACTTTCTACCCAATCCCCCCCCTTCCACCTTTTTCCTTGTGACCCCTTTTCGCCCCCCTTCCCTTTTTTCCCCTGAGTCTTTTGTGCCGATCATCTGATTCTTCCCCCTCTCCCCACCCCTTCTTGCGATTGGGCGGCCTTTTTTCCGGTCTTTTTCTACTCCTTCTGATGCGACCTCCTC
>Ga0179593_1391856_pt1 | contig 15716 bp, 18 predicted proteins | sample CZODoug2_1_08_16_FD_185931 | JGI IMG/M metagenome (GOLD analysis project Ga0179593, IMG submission 185931) | Vadose zone soil fungal communities from Angelo Coast Range Reserve, California, USA - CZODoug2_1_08_16fungal (PacBio error correction) | ecosystem: Environmental > Terrestrial > Soil >... | reverse complement strand
TCTCCCCCTCCCTTTCTCTTTTTTTTTTTTCTTCCCCGATTTTTGAGTTGATTTCTCCTTTTTCTTTGATGGCTAACAGTTAACTGAAAACGCTTGGCTTCTCCAACCGCGCCCTCGAGGGAAGTCTACTTTTTTTTCTCTTGTCTTCCATTCCCCTTATTGGAAATTTCCCCGGCTGCTTTTTTTCTTATCTATACTGCTCTCGGGAATTGCTAGACCCTTTTCCCTACCTTTCTCGTCTAGATTTGAGGGTGGTTTGCTAATGTTCTTCCTGGTAGCCACTGTCTTTCTTCTTGCTTTCTCGGTCGAGCTCACCGATCAATCCCTCTTTTTCGGCTTCTCTTTGCCTCACGTTCTTCGTTCCTTGTCCCTATCCGTCTTTTTCCCTCATATAATTTAGTCATTGTACTGCCTTAGCATTAGCTTCAGAATCCCCTCACCGTGTTCTTCTTTCCTCTTGCTCTTTTCTGAGAAGCGCTTCTTGCTGGTTCGGCTTTGTTTTTTTTTCTTCCGCAGTTTTCTTCCTTGAGGGCCTTTCCCTTACTATTCTTTTTAGAGGCCACAAAGGCAAGGGTTGTCGTGCTAGCAGGCTTGGTGAACCAGACGCCCAAAGCGAGAGATTCGTTAAGCCACGGTCTCTCCCACCATTCTCGTTGACCGGCATTTCCCCCTTTTCTTTGCCCCCCTTTGGATCTCGGCGGTCAGATTCCTTCCTTCCAAAGGTGCGCATCCTTCTTCTGAAAGTTCAGTGAGGTGCAGTATGACTGGCGAGACCAATTTTGAACTTCATTTTCTCTCTGCTGACTCTTTTCTCATGCTCGGGTTTTTCTTTCTTCCACAAGCTTTGTCTCTTTTTCTTTTGGCGAGACTTTCTCTGATAGAAAGAAGTTCTCGCCCCCAGCAAAGCTACAATTACGTTTTCATTCCCCCCCTCTTGTTAGGCCCCGTGCGATTCTCGTTCTTCCCCTCCCCGACGCTCCCCTTTTTCTTACGAACTCCCAATTGTTCAAAAAATTTAGCGGAACCCTCTTGGCGAACGTGAACCTGGCGTCGTCAATTTTAGTTGGCCTCCAGATTCCGTCTCCTCTGTCTTGTTTTTCCTCCATTACGAGCGTTTAGTCCCTCTTTTTTCCCTTTTTCGACTCTCTGTTTGCTGGTTTTTTTCAAATGGGTTTTGCGGCTTTGCGGACCAACAACTCTTTTTCAAGTAGAGACCTACCAGTTCGAGTCCGGATCATATAGTCAAACTAGCGAGACCGCCAAGTCCCTCTCAATTCTCCCCCGTTGTGCCGTTTTGCGGTTCTTTCTTGTTTCAAGCTAGCGTTCTTTTCCCGATCGTTCCCCAGTGGTTCAGGAGTATCTTGATCGCTGCTACCGCCTTCACGGGTGGTAAGCCCCCCCTTTCTGTCTCTCAGATGGATTTGTTTGACTGTAAAGAGTTATACGATGATATTCTCCTTCCCTCTTTCTTCCTCGGCACTTTGAGGTCAGGACCATTGGGCGGCCAAGTTGCCTCCCTTCGTTATCTCTCTCTTCTTTCCTCTTTTTTGTGATCTCGCTCTCTTTTCCTTCCTTCCAAAGCATGCCCAGTTTTCCTTTTAATTCATTTATGCGCAAGAAAGAGGAGATAGATCGGAACCGAAACAACCTCCCTTTGATGCGCTTCTTTTACGGATTTATATTTCCCTCCCGTCTCGATCGTTTTCTTTCCCTAGAGATCTTTTTCCCTTGTTCCCTCTCTTTTCCCCCTTTGCCTTTCCACTCGCTCCCGACTTCCCCCTTTTCTCCCCACAGAAGGCACGTTCTAGTTTGCAGGGTTTTGGGCGTTTCTCGCTATTTGATACGAGTAACTGCTTCTTCTTAACTGGGAGTTTCCACGCATTCTTGCCCTCTCTTTGGGTTTTTGTAACAATACCGGGCCACTTGAGACTGCGATCGCCCGAGGTAGAGGGAGATTTTCTAACACATGTCTCTCCCCTCTTTCTCCCCCCCTTCGTCCCTAACTTGTTCTGCTTGCAATAAAATGGTCGTTGGCTTTCGTGACCCGGCCAAGAGGGTCCTCTCAATTTCCACAAAACCTCGTTTTGACAGTTCGGGTGGTTTTTCTCTTTCTTGGCTTTTGAAACGCGTTCCAAGTTAGACGGCCGTCTCTTACTGTTTGTCATGGAGCGTAAAATTTCTTCTTTTTTTAGGGTTTTCTCAAGCAATCTCTTCTCCTCCTCCTTCCTTCTTTTCTCGCCTCCGGCCGCTTCGTCTTCTTTTTTTGAAGAGTTGCCCTCTTCCTTTATTTACAGCGGCACTGCGTTCCATCAGGCGGTTGAAAGTTCCTCTTCTTTACCCTTGTCACGTTCTCCCATTGCTGAGCCTTTTTTCTCATTTTCTCTGCCTGCCGAGGTACAATCTTTTTTTTTTTTTCCGCGGTCTTCTCCGGTCCGAGAATGTGGAACGGGACAGTCTTAAGATCAGATCGCGCGTGCTGGTATGTTTTCCTCCTGGTGAAGCCAACCCTCATCTTTTTTTTTTTTTTTTTTCCTCTCCTGTGCCAGTTTTCCTTTCCCTTCTCTTCTTCCCCCTTTTTGGCAAGTATAGAAGATAGACTGATTCAGAGAAGCGCTGCTCGCTTCGCGATCGTAAGTGCAAGGCTGAGGTTATATTGATTGTCCTTAACCGTCTTTCCTTCTCTGTAGAGCTATTCCTACGTCGGACTTTATGCTGTCTTCTCCCTTCCTATTCTGTTTTCCCTCGGCATTCCTCGTTTCAGAGTCATGCTGAAGTCCTCTCTCAATGAATCCAAAACTCCTCCCCCTGGCCCCGGCGCCCAGGCCTGGTAGGAAGCAACCACTACCCCTTCTGACTCTCCCTCTTGGCGCGGCTGGTGCTCAATAGCCGCTCTCTCTCTCTTCGTTCCCCTTTTTGCCCAGCCGTTCCAGGCTCTTTTCCGAATGGAGACTAAGCAGGACTTGAATCTGCACTCTTCATTGAGGGGCGCGTTGGTTTCGCGTCTCCAGCCCCCTTTGGTTGAAGGGACTCCTAGAATTGGTTGTCACTCCCCTACTCTCGCACCATTCAAGCTCCATGACTTCGTTTCTCTTCTCACTGTGCGATATCTTTTCCTTCCTATACGTTGTTTGAGATGTGTGTTGGGGGGTGGGGGGGTGGTTTTTGGGTTTTTTTTTTTGTGGGGTTTTTTTTGTGGGGGGTTTTTTTTTTTTTTTTTTTTGTTTGGTTTGTTTTTTGTTTTTTTTTTTTTTTTTGTTTTTTTTTTTTTTTTTTTTTTTTTTTTGTGGTGGTTTTGGGGGGGGGGAGATCCCCGCTTTGTCCATTGGCTGCCGGACCTCTAGCTGGTTTCCTTTTTCTGTTTCTTCTCCGCGTTTTGAGGCCCCCAGGCGGAACTTTGCCGTCTTCCCCATTTTTTGCTTTGCGACCTTTTCACCACACGATCCAATACCTCTTAGAAGGTCCGTCTCCGTCGTTCATCTCAATTGTAAAATTTTCCCTGACTCTCTTAATATCGCGCTTGCTCGCTTTATGCGAGTCCCTCCCGCCGTTTCCCCTTTCCCTTCTATGGCGTGGTTGCATTTCAGCCATTCGACCTGGTCTAGGGATCTGTTTTTTCTTTTTTTTTTTTCCTTTTTCTTTTTTCTGCCTTCTTGGCTCATTCAATCCGAAATCTTCTTCCTGAGAGGAATTAAGTCAGACGGTATTGCTTTCTTCTCTCTTATACAGCTCGATCCGAATATTTGTCGGTATGCTCCGTCGTCGGCCCGCCTTTTTTTCTTCTCGTAGAGGATGCTGAGCATGAGCTTTTCCTTATGTAGGAGCTTATAACACCACCCCTTTTTGTTTCCTTCCTTATGCAGTTCTAATTTTGAGGTTTCTTACCTTTTTTTGTCCTTGTTCCCCAACTTTGTCTGTAGTTTTGATTCCGAAGTACTTTATGGTGGAAAATTTTGCATGCAAAGGCGACTCATTTGGCGGAAAGCACCTTACCCATTTTGACCGCCCTCAAATTCCCCCCTCTTTCTTTTACCTCTTTGGAGATCTTTATGCCTTCCTAGGGACTTTTCCCCTTGAGACCATTGGTCGAACTGTGAGAGGTTATCAGGCCATGGAGCTCCCTCCTGGAAGGAAATCTCGATCCCAGTTGATCAGCTGTCGTAGGGATCATCTCTCCCCCCCTCTTTCGCTTTTGTCTCGTCCCTTTTTATGCTCTCCTCCGGATCGCCTGCTGGAGAGACCTAGATGCTTGAGAACCCCCAAACACAAGCTAACAAATTACGCCATTCCCACCAGTTCTCGGCCCCGTGTCCCTCCTTATCCCCTTCCGCTTCTCCCCCTTACCCTTGACTGACTTTGTTATTCCATTACCTTTCACAATTGTTCGGGCAAGGACCCGATTTATTTGCGGTAGCGAATGGCGACTGATTGTTTTTCCATGCAGAGCGCTATGTCTTCCTCTGCTCCCGGCATATAGCCCGCTCTTCTTTCGTCTTTTTTTGCTGTTTTTTTCCCCCCTCGCTTTGCCCGCCTTCATTTTTTCCCCCCCCCCCGTCGAGTCGGATCAGTTCTCGCTCAAACTCGCTCCCCCTTTTCAGAACTACCGTGCCGTCCTTTGTTCTTCCCCCCTTTTTTGTCGATGAAGCGCCCCTTTCCCTTTTTCTCTTTTTTTTTTTTCCTGGCTGGATCGCTAACCCTCTTTTTTTTATCCCAATACGTCCCTAGAGGAGAAGCCTTGGCTAGTGTTCGGGCGACTCCTCTTAATCTACTTGGACTCTATTCTAGCACTTTCTCCTTTCGCCAATTGAGCGCCACGGGAACCACAGTACTTATCTCTCTTTTCCCTTTGTTTTTTTTTTTTCTTTGAACTTCGTCCTCTTGCCTCCCCCTTCCTCAATAAAAGCCTCCTTGCCGAGACTTTCAGGAGAAGTCAGGGCTCTCTGGTCCCCACATTCCAAGATGATGGCGTGCTTTCCTGCGACGGCTTTCCTTTCTTTTTCTAGGTCTAGATCGGTTAGCCCTGAGAAAAGAGATCTCTGAACTGAATTCTAGGGAAACAGGTGGCCTGTCCCTTCCCCCTCCTCCCTGATTTCCGACACACTGCCGGGGTGATTTCTGACCTTTTTCTTTTGTTTTGATTTTAATTCTTCCCTTCCTTCCTTTTTAGTGACCTGAGGGAAGGAGAGGGGGGTGATCCTCTTAGACACCAAGTTGGACCTCCAGCGGAGATAGGCTTTCTCCTCTGTCAAGCGGTTCTTAACCCGTTTTTTTTTTTTTTCCCTTCCCCATTCTGCCTCCCCGGGTTTCGTCTTCCCGACAAGAATTGTTCCCCCGTCTTTCCCTTCAATCTGGTTCAGCCGAAAAATGGTTTCTTAAACAAAGGCCTAGTTCTTTTGCGTCGGTAGGTGGAAACAAAATCTCTCTTTTCCCTTCTCCCAGGCGCCCGTTCCTTTCTCTCCCCTTTTGTCTGTTAATGTAAATGGTTCAATTGATTTGATGGGGTTCTCCTCAATTTTCTTTCTCTCCGCCGCATTCAGAGCGTCCTTCGTCCTCTGTCTTCGCCCGACCAGCCTCGACCCCACTCCCCCGCCCCCCCCCCCCGCGAGCTGCCCCAGTCACCCAGAGGACAGATCTTCTAATCCTAGGAGGCGCGTGCCGTCCTTTACCCTCCACTTCCTGTAACTTCTCTCCTGTTTGAGACTCTCTCATCTCCTAGATCATGACGAGGTCTCCAATCTCCTATGAATTCTTGGGGTAAATGATTTACGAGAAGTTGTCCCGTCCTTTTTTTCATTCCGCACTCAAGATCCGCGCGTTGCTGCCGTTGTTCCCACCTGCCCTTGGTTTTTTTTCCCTCTCGGTCTTCTCTCAGCCTCGCTCGATGTGCCCTCAGCGACCGGACCTGCCGGAACAGTCTGCGTCAGAGAAGTCAGCGCAAGCTTGCCCAGCGACTGGGTTTTTTTCCGGTGCGGGCGTTTCTGGACAGAGCCAGATTAGGACACTTTTTCCTTTCTATTCTTTTCTACGTGAGGTCTGGTTCAGACTTTGGCCCTTCATTCCCTCGTGCCGACGAAGAGTCTGCTCGCCATTGCTAGAGCTCACAAAAAGAAAGAACGGTCCTTCTTACAGTTTTCGTTTGGATGAAGGCACCAACCGGATCCTCAATCCTTTTTTTTCTTTGCGTTTTTTCTTTCGTCCCTCTCCTTCTCTCTCTCAGAGGAAACTCATGAAGGGGCATGCTCTGTAGCGATGGCACTTTAGACTGTTCCCTACGGATAGCGTTTCTTTTTTTCTTCCATTTAGGGGGCCCCCCCCTTTTGTTGGTTTTTTTTCGTCGAAGCAGCTGGTTTTCAGGAAGTTACCTCTTGGGTCAACTCAAACGTCCCGCAACATCAAGCTCACCAGGATTCCTTTTCTTCCATGGCCTTTTTTATCTCTCTTTTCCCTTTTGTTTTTTAGGAGATCCCCTAAAATGGGATGCGGTGATCTCGTCTGGTGTGATTTTTCTTCGTCGAGCGTAGCGTTTGATTTTCATTGAACGGAACGTCTCACACCCACGCTTGTATTCTAACTCCCCCGCGCCCCTCCTGCTTTCCTTTTTTTCCTCCTTTCGGCCCTCTTCCCTGCTCTCCCCTTTGCTGAGAGTAATTGATAGCGAAGCTCGCTTTGATTCCAGACAGCAGACTGATGTATATGAGGAGCGTTTTTTGCTCTTCCAGTCGGTAAGCCTGATGTTTTTCCCGGTTATTTCCCCTGTTTTTCTTTGCAGCAGACTCTGCTTCTTCTCTCCACATGGGAAGACTAGGTATGAAGCCTGTATCTCCTCATTCTGATACAAGACCTTCACTGTCGTGCGCTTTTCCTGTTTTTCCGCAGCCGGGGTCCTCGTCGAGTTTCCTGGAGTCTGTTTCGGATCTTTGCGTTCTTCTTTCAGTTCTTTTTCTTTCCTTTCCTTTCTTACGGTTTCGCTTCCTTACCCCAAAAGGTTTTTTAGGTGTAGGTTGGCTTCGCCAGTGGTGTTAACCCTCAGGCAGCCATCGCTGACTGGTAGTGTCGTACAGCCTCTGTCGTTCCACATTCCGTATGCTGTCCTTCCCCTCTTCCTTTTTCCCACCATTAGCGGGACCTCTTCTTCCCCTTCTCGACCTTCGATCCAAAGAGTGCTAGTTTTCAGTGTCGAGTGTGGCGGGTAGCCGGCCAGATTTGAGCGACCTCTGAATCATTCGCGTTTTTGTTCTTTTTTTTCAGCGTCGCGTCGCTCCGTCAAACCACCTCTCCTTTCGTCGTAGAGACCGCGTTTCTGAGTGGCGTTCGTCCTGCGTTGCGAGAAAATTCAGTGATTGAGACCCTTCAAGCCAACGCTACCACAATTTAAGCTCCATTCAACCGTTCCTTCTTTTTACTTTCCTTTCCTCCCTTTTCCCCCTTACCATCCCTCCTTCTCCCCAACCTTCCCCGCACTTCAACACAAACTAGGTCCTTTGTCCCAAACCTCTTTCGTCGGAACAGGATAAAGGGCCCCCGACGGGTATCAATTTTATTGTCTTTTGCTCTCTTCTCCTCTGATTGTGCTTTGTATACATACCTATTCTCTTCTTTAGTGTTTTCTTCCCCAATAACCTGATTCTTTGCGGCTCTTTTCTCGCTTGATGGCAGGTTCAAACCTTGGACGAGGCTCACATTGCCTTTTTTTCCAGCTCGCTGCCCTCCTCGCCTTCTCCTTTTTCCAACTCGGCTCTCCTCCCCCCCCCAACACTAATCAAGCTTCCCGTGTTGTGTGGTTTAGGGTGTCTTGAGCTACTCCGGCCCCTTTTCAAGATCGTCCCTTTTTCTGTTTCATGGAGATCTTGTGGCTCGTTGCCCTTCCTCTCGAGGTTAACGTAACCTAAGTAATATTCGCAAGGCTCCAAATAGCATTTCTAGTTGTTGTGTCCGTTCCGCGAGCTTTTTGTCTTCCCCAACTCTTTCGCACTTCTTCTTTTCTTTTCCGGCAATTGGGAGGACGGTGACTGAAGATCCCCCTTTGTCTCTTTCCCTGTCTTTCTTGCTGAGATCTACCGACCTGTCTGGGCCCACTTGCGAACTAACCGCAGCAAATGCTCGTCCGTGCCTTCCAATCTCCTCCTGTTCCGCCTTTTCACCTCCCACAACTGAGCCCAAGCTGTGGTTTGAGGGATCCCGTTGGTTGTCCCCTCTATATTTCTACGCTCCACACTAGCTTTTCCCTTTTCACTCTCTGGACCACCCCTTTCCAGGCTTCTCCCCTCTCAGAGACAAATGTTTAAGACACCACGCTGAACGGAGGCCTGGATGCCCCGTTTTGGCGTTCTCGCCGATTTATCGAGAACGACCCCCCTTCTCCCTACCCTTTTTTCTTTGAAGCGTTTGGTCCAAAGGGCTTGTGGTGTTGTGATCATCGGAACAAGTTGATGTCGCGAGAGGGCGATCCTTGTAAGCGTTGACGATGCTCCACTTTCATCTTTTTCCCTTCCGGCAAAGACCCACCCCTTTCTAACTGGCTGTCCTCTTCCCGCAAACCCTTGCTATGGCCTGCATTTCGGCCATTGGTTCGAAGACAATTAAGGGTGGCTCCCTTCCCCTTTTTTTCCGTGGTTCTTTTAATGGTTTGCAGCTGCGGTTCGGGATTGTCGTGACGAGAATTCGCACGGGAGCCGAATCATGATTGCAGCTTCTTTTTTCTTTATTGTTTTCTACGCACGTTTTTTCTTTCCATCGAATTGCGCATCTTGTCGCTCCGTGAACCTCTCTCTTTTCTGACAGGTAGAATAAGCTGTTGGCGAATTTTCCCCTGGCGCAGCCTTTATGCTTTCCCCCCCCATCTTCCTTAGACTTTCTTTGAACTTCAAGATTTCTTTATATCATGTTCGAGTCTCAATCTCTTTTAACTTTAATGGCGTGGAAATGCCCAGGTACACGAGAATGTGGAGTAAGGGGATTTAGATAGCGCCTCCGGCCGTTTTTTTTTTTCCCCCCCCCTATCCGTTTTTCTCCCCTCCCTCCCTTTGATTTTGTGTTCCCCCTCTCCCCTACCCGTCCGATTTTCAAAGTCCACTCAATGCCGAATGAAGCCCTCCATGGGCGATGAAGTTGAGAAACCCCCTTCTATGAAGAACCGCAGCTCCCGCTTCCCCCTTTCTTTTTTTTTTTTTTTTTTTTTTTTTTTTTTTTTTTCTCCGCGACGCTAAGACGCACCGGTTGCGGGCTCTGAGGACGGAGTGTGCGCAAGCGACAGGAAATTCTGGGATAGCTCCCGGTCTTCCCTTCTCTTTGCCTCTGCTCCTCTCTGCGGCTGATTCCGTGCAGGGCCGTTTCCGATTGCTCACATTGAGATCGACTGCTCACCACTCTCCAGCGTGTGCAAGGCGGAACTTTTGACCTCAACCACCGCCTCGGATTCCCCCCTCCTTTTTCCTTCTGTGTGTGATTTCTCTCTTTGTTACGTCTGGGAATTGACGCGTTTGCCGGGGCTTCCCGATAAATGGACGCAGGGGGGGCCGAGAGCGGAGACGCCCTACTTCCGAGGTTCGTTTTCTCTTTTCGTTTCCCTCCTTTTTTTTGTTATGCCTTTTTTCCTTTCTGCCTTGGGCCCAATCCCCCCCCGCTCGCTCGTCGACCTCAATTTTTAACACACACAGACGCAGGAGCTGTCACGGCACCAATTGAGGATCTCTATTCCTACCCCTACTTTTGTGAGAGACCTTCCATGTTTTTCTTTCTCTCTCTGTGCTCTCTCGCTTCGTCGCTTTCTTCAGGCGACCCCCTTCCAAAGTCCTCACCCACGCTTGGCAGGACGCAAACAAAAGGACCCAATGACCGGCATAGTCGACAGGTCTTTCAATGCCGGCATTGCAAGACCTTCCTGCGCCGGCCTTTCATAGAGTTTCATCTCTTGCGCTTTCCTCGCAGACCTCTCCCCCTCCACTTTTTCTATCTTTTTGTGGTTTCTCCCGTCGCCTGGTACGATGCCTTGAGTTGGGGTGAGAAGGAGGTGCATGGCGAAGCAGACTCCTGAATGGATTCAGGTGCCGACTCGTTCTTGGTCTGGCCCAGATTCCCCTTTCTGCATCGCTCTCCCCAGATCATGTCTCTTTTGCGCTTCCGCTGGATCTCCCCCAGTTAGGCCGGGGTTTCGCGTTCGTAACGAGAAGAGATTTCATTTGTGTAGGAGTGCGCGATTTTTTCTTTCTCCAGTTCGGGTAGGGCTGTCCATCGTGAGGGACCCCTTCCTTTTTGTAGGTTGGTTTTTGTGTTTAACTTTTTCCGTCTCTCCCCGATTGAGTGGTTAAAAGAAAATCTGGGTTACCCCTTTAGTGATTTATTTCCCACTGAGCTTCAGGCAACAGCTCTTCTCCTTTTCTTGCTTCTCATTAGTAGAATTTATCTCGCGCCTCCCTTCCGAAGTACATCCTCTGAGGGGCATACTGACGGTGACCTTTCAACGGACTCCTGTATTTCTTTCGCCCTTTCCCCCTTCTGCTGGGCATCGTTTCCCCCACTTTCTCTTTCTGTCGAGCGCGCCTTCTAGACGTTGACCGTCCTGCAAGGGACGTTGAACCTCCATCCCCGTCCCCCCCTCTTTCTCGGAATCCCACACACAGTTGATTTCTACTTCCCGTTGTATAGTAAACACGTTCCCCACCATCCTGTAAAAACTATCTTTTTTAACAACATCTTTTCTGGCGTTGGTGCACTACGGCCCTCTTTTTCTTCTCTTCACCGTTCTTTAAGTTAGTCCTCTTTTGATTTTTGAACTGTCACATTTCCTATCTCCTATAGACCTAAGTAAAGGCGGGATCTTCGCCCTCTCCTTCCTCTGTTCTCATGTTCGGCTTTACTATGATCCCTTCGCCTTGCCCGCCGCGGCCAACCCCAGTTGTCCGTTATAAGTTAGAGATAAACTCGGAGGACGCCAAACTTTTTAAGCGAAATTTTCAGTTGTGTGTCTGATTTGAGCGTTTTTTTCCTTCTTCCCCTTTCCCCCTTAGCCATTCTTTTCTTTAAGGAGATCTTTTTCCATTGTTTTCTCCAAACCGATCTCTCTTACCCGTCCCCCACTAGTCTTCGCCGAGAGAAATAAATTGAGTTTTGCTCGAGCGTGCTTCTTCTACAAATATCTTTTTCTTGATAGCGAAGTCTACCCTTTCTTTTTCTACCTCCTCCTCCGTTGTTCTCATTCTCTGCGGTCCGTCTTCCTCCCCATTTCCCTCCAAAAGTCCTCCCTTAGAGAAGTTTAGGGAAGATCAGCGATGCCCCCCCAACCATAGCAAGATGGCTCCTCGTAAGGATGACGTCCTTTTTCCGCTCGATTCGTTCGCCCCGTCTTCCCCCCCCCTAGATCTCTTTCTTGTGAACGTCTTTTTGAAAAAAGGGCCGGCTTCAAACCGTAAGATCCCGGTGACACCCCGACGGCACACCGGTTCTGTTCGCCCGTTTTGGGCGGTTCCCCTCCGATTTGTTTTTCTGCGGACGCGAACTTTGTTCTTTCCCGCTTGCGTTCTTTTTTGAGGGGTCTACTCGGAAGCCCAAGTTGACCCGGACGGGGAAGAGTCGACTTCGAACGCAGGGGATATTGCCTAGCGCTGTAATGTTCTCACAGCACCCTCCAGTCTCCCTTCCCGTGGCTGGTTTTCAGAAATATAAAATGGCCGGGCGGCGCCTTTCGGAAATTCCACGAAACTAGTTTTTACCAACAAAGGCCTAGGTTGTTTTTCTTTTCCTGTTGTTTCCTTGCGGTATGGTAAGGACCCGGTCCTCTCCGTAGCACGGTGTCAGTCGAGTAAGCGACTGCTTCATTTCTTTCGATTTGCTTGATGGTTGTTGGTTTTTCAAGCAACTTCGATTTTCTCCGAAGTCCTCAGTCCCTAGCGTCCGATAGTGCTCCATGCCGACCGATATTTGAACGATGACAGCCTGTCGCCATTCTGCGGTCCATTCCCGTTTCCATTCACTTTGCCCCTGGATTCTCGGCCGCCTTTTTATTCTAAAATGATTTTCGAATCGGTCTAGCACCTACTTACTTTCTCTCCTTCATCCGAGGTCTCCCACTTTTTTCTTTCAACTCCTCTTGGAAATGCGTCCCGATAATGTGGACCGACAGATGGCTTTTCCTCCCACATATCGACGCGCTCGTTGGTCCCTCTCAAGGAGGTAAAGCCAACCTTAAACCTCCCTGGGCCTTTTGTTCTCCTCCTCCTCTTGACTTTTTTCCGGACAAGTACGCTGGAAGAACTGCGGAACACGTATGAGAAGAAAGCACGACCGCTCGCGACGCGTTCTTTCTTTTGTTTGGCCAGACTTTCGTTAGCTACCTTCCTACCACTCCCTTTGATCAGTATCGTCTCTTCTTCTTGCTTTTGGCCCCCAAGTAACCGAGGCGGCACTGACCAGCAGGCAGACTGTATGATTAGCCGCTCGAACCTTCTTCCACTCGTGTTTTAGGGCCATTCCTTAGAAGCACCCCTCTCTTCGATAAGTTGCGGGATTGCGTTGTCTCAATAGCACTCTGCCTATGATTTTTTCCCCTGGACGCTGTCAGGCTTGGCCTTGCCTAATTTTTTTTCCGTAAGCGGACTTTAGCTTTTCATTGAGTGGCGCGGTGTTGGGGCGTCTTCGCAGAAGCGTGGGGTGAAGTCACGTGCCCCCAGTCGGGTCTGCGACATCCTGCTCAACGACTAGAGGTTCCATGTCACGGTCTTTTTCCCCTATCTCTTTTCCTCTGTGTTTTCTTATCTCCCAAGCCTCTCCATGGCTGACGGGGAAGCTATCTCTTTTTTGTGTGCTTGATGTCGCGAGAGTGTTTTTTTTTATTGACAAATAGAAGTTGCAAAGTAATTCACACAGATTTCGGACGACGCCCCCATCGCTAATTGGTTCTATTCGCGTTCCTCTCCTTCGGCCCTCTTCCCTTTTTTTGCAATGCTTCCCAGGATGAGAGAAGTTCCCTATGCGAAGATAGCGGGCTATTGATGCAATCCCCCCTCCCTCGCCTATATATGGGGGTGGTCTGATCTAATACCTTCTTGGTACTGCCGTGTTTCTCGCCTCTCTTCCAATGGCGTCTCCCTTTTTGCGAGTGAACATTTACCTCCCTGGTCTTGACGAGGCAAGACGTATAAGGAGACGCTACTAGAATTGAGTGCGATTCCTCGAGATCGCCCGAAGCCGGCGTCTTAAGCGGCTTCATTTCTAGTCTTTCAGTGCTTCTTCTTCTCTTCTCCAGACTAGCAGTTATTACCTGGGCCTGAGGTCACCTTTCTCCTTTGATTTTGGTCGCTGCAGTCCCTTTCGTAGGTTGCTGCGTATTCTGGTGGAACCAGACTCCCAGTACGTGAGCGATATGGTAAGCCCTTCTTTTCCTTTTTCCCACCTCTCTTCCCCTTTGCAACTTCCCACCGGGGGGTCCAACAGACCCACTTTTCAGGTGTACACTCATTGGAGATGGCCCCGGAAGGATGCCGGATCTTCAAGGTTCTCGCCCCTAATGACTCCCCTTCGGGTAGTTCCCCCTTCTTTCGCGTCCTCTTGGCAAGGCCATTCTCCGAGCTGTCAGCGATCAGCGTATTGGCTGCCCAGTAGCGCGTCGAATCCTTTGAAGCGGCGAGTCACTTGTCCCTTTCTTTTCAAATCTCCTTCCGGCCCCCCACCCACCATCAAAGCTCCAAACGCGAATTAACACTTTTTGAGGACAAAAGTTTTACTTCGTTACTTACATCCAGAAGCTACACATTCCCGACGCACTTAACTTTTGGAATTTATTGGCCACCTATTTTTCCCCTTCCTCCCTTCCAGTACCCCCCTTTTTCCAGCGATTCAGCCGTTATTGCGACGATTCCGTGCCTTCCCTTACGAGAGCTCTTTCGTTTTCTCCTCCCGCTTCCCGGCTGGCCTGACGCCTTAGAGCTGATCTTAACTTGTTAAGTATTCCAAACCTTTGCCCTCCCCTTTTCATCCACAGTGTTCTGCTGGTATCCTTTCTCGAAAGCGTCTTCCGCACACACGAGTCATAATAAAGCGAAGTTGTCAAGCGTGGTTTTCCGGTGTCTATTAAGCTTCTTTTTCCCAGGCCTCCCTTCCTTCCCGTTCCCAGGGATTACGATCTTTTTGGACGTGATTTTCCCTCCCTTCGGTAAACAGTATTATCGCAAGGTCCAGTTGAGAGTTGTTTGAGCTCGAGACTTCCCTTTCCTCCTTAACCTATCTTTTCTCTGCTTTTCTCTTCCTTCCCCTTTTTCAAGTTAATTACCTTTCAGTTCTCTTGCCTCTCCTAAGTTGTTTTCGACTAGTGATTGACAGCCGGCCCCTAATACCTTCCCTCCTGAGAAGATATCTGAAGATCACTGCTCGCTCGGCCGCAACCCCACCAGCCAGTGTTCCTCCTGCGAATTCTATGTTCGTTACAGGTCTTTATCCGAGACGATCCCCTCTTGACCGGTGGGACCTTTTATGATTTGGCCCAATGGGCCGTCCTTTAGCGTCCCTTTTCCCCCCGACGGCACAGTTCTTCTTTTCTTCTTTTGAACCCGTTTTGGGGCGGTTATTCTGTTCTTGAGCTAGAAATGATTCGGCACTGGAACTGGGGAGTCGAGACGGGCAAACGAGTTGTTTCTTTTTGGCTCACCCCAGTTTTCTATAGCGGGAGATTTCTCGCACGAGGGAAGCGTAGATTTTCAAGACTAGTTGGTAATGTCAGCCCTGAACCCTCCACGGTTGATATTTCGCCGTCTCCTTTTTTGTGCCCTTTCGGCAAGAGGGTTTCCTCTATACTGTTATAGGCTAGTTGTTTTTCTTCGGGACGGTTTTTTGCCTTCGGGATGGATCAAGACTTTTTGACTAGCCCGTTTGCGACTCTTGTATGCTCTTTAAATTGTAGCTTTGCTTTGTGGGTGTCTCCCGTCAACTTCTTTTTTTTCGCGCGCCGGATCTTTTTCCTTCCTCTCCTCTGCGAAATCTAATTGTGTTGACGCCGATCCTGCTGAACTTTTTTTGCAGATCGGTTTCAAATTCGGTCGCTTCCCGTCAGGGCTCTCCCTCCAATGATCTACTTCTTGACGGACGCTTCTTTCTGAGTCGACCTGCCCCTCCACCTATATTTTTTCAATCTGCGACGATTTTCCGAGTCCTTGGGTTCGTTCCGATTTGATTTTTTTCCCTCACTCCGCGCCGGTTTTTCCTTTTAGATCTACGGCGGGTCAGCCTACCTTTTTCCTTTTGTTTCTGACGCCTCCCGTCGATTTTCCTGGTGTAACCGAGTTTTAGTCTGCGCCTTACTTGTTTTAAGTCGCTGTCGCCTTCCGCGACTCTCCTTCCTACCTTGGCTGGCTCAGGAAGCGGCTCGCACGGCCAGGCCCAGTCAAGGTTAAGGAGCTATCCTGAGGGATGCACTCTTTTTGAAGTTCGCTCCTCTTCTGCTCGCCATTGGCTCGATTCCCCCCACCCTCGGCCTGCAGTAGGAGGTTTCCTTGGATTCCAGTCCCCCCCCACTTCTTGAGTTTTTTGGGCAGGTTCGGTTTTGCTAGTACTTTTTTTTCGACTTCGAGGCCCCTGTTTCCCTCCTACGGGGCATTCTCTTTCCGAATGCCGACGTCTTCTTCCAATTCGACTATTTCACATGGTTTTTCGTTCCAGATGGGTTTAGGATGGTCACCCCCCCCCCCTCTCGCTTCATTTAAAGTCACACCATAGATGGTTCCGGAGCACCA
>Ga0179593_1331704_pt1 | contig 15716 bp, 26 predicted proteins | sample CZODoug2_1_08_16_FD_185931 | JGI IMG/M metagenome (GOLD analysis project Ga0179593, IMG submission 185931) | Vadose zone soil fungal communities from Angelo Coast Range Reserve, California, USA - CZODoug2_1_08_16fungal (PacBio error correction) | ecosystem: Environmental > Terrestrial > Soil >... | reverse complement strand
TTTGAACCTGTCCCTTTTGCACGGATAATCCTTTCGGTAATGAACCCGCCAAATAGTTTCCTTCCTTCTGCAGTTACTTGATTTTGTTTCCTCTCTTGTGCTTTTTTTTGCTTTTTTTGCTTCTTGTGCGGTTTTCGGGAAGTACCTTCGACCTTTGTGAAGGTAACTTTAGGGATCGGGAGTTGTCTTTGTGCCAAAAACTTCCCTCTTCTCCCCCCCCATGGGTTTTTTGATGTTTCTTGCGCTCCCCCTTTGCCATTGGTACAGATGGGGTTGGGTTGTTTGGGGTTTGGGGTTTGAAGGTGGCCCTCGCCGAGAAACGCACACAGCGTTCCGCTGTTGGCGGCCTTTTTTTCCTTTGGACCTTCACCCCCCACCCCCCCCACAATTTACCTGGTTGAAATTCCCTCCTGTTCGTGATTAGCGCCCCAAAAGTTACTTCTGCCCCCCCCCCCCCCCTCGCTTTTCTTGTTCCCCCTTTTTCGCGTTCTTTTTCCCGTCCGACCATTCTGGGCGACCCCTCTCTTTCCTTTTAGACTGACTAACAGCGGCTTGAGACTCTTACTCCCATCGAACCGCCGGGCGCTTCTCCCCCCCCTTAAAATTTGTTTTCGTCTCGGGGTAGCGTTCTTGCGTTAGACCCCCGCGGTCAATACCCCCCCCTCTGTTTTAGCCTTCCGTAGTCGTTTACGCTCCCACGGGCGCTCGGAGATATTGCCAACGCTTTCATTCCCCCTTCTGTGTTCCAGTAGTAGCCTTTCACCTTTTGGAATTGACTTTTTCTACTTGATTTTCTTTTCTTTTTTTCGTATTTTTTCTCTCTTAGGTGTTTTTTTTTTGGCCTCCGGCCTGACATTTCCTATTTCAATGTGGGTTCGCCCTAGTCCAGTTGCCTGATTTCCAGCTTTTTTCACTTGCCACCTTCAACTGGCGACTTGGCCCTTCTTCTGAATTTCCCAGATTGTTCCGCGTGTCTTGTTTTTTCCTGCAACTTTTCTGTTTTTTCTTTCCTCTTTCTTGTCCCCGCCCCCCCGTCCTGAATTGTTACCTTGTCCTAGTTTATTTTCAACCGGTTCTCCCCTCTTTGGCCCCCTTCGCTTACTTCCTTCTTTTCTTCTCCTTCTGTCACCCTTCCTTTACAATGGTTTTTGTGAATGTCGTCAACATTAAAGTGAAAATTTTGCTGGGTTAAAACCCCCCCCCTTTTTATTCTCCTTCTGGTCATCTTTCCCCCCCTTGTCGGTTCTCTACTATGTGGAAGATCGGTCCCCAGCACGAGTCGGTCCTGTTTACAAGGTCCCCCTGGTAATGCTTGGTCTTGGATATTCCCCGTGTTCGGTCCGCGGAAGGTTATTGTTCAGGAACGATTCGGCGCGTTTTGCTGCTCGAACCTTTACTCCCCTTTGATAAGAATATTTATCCCCACCCTCTTTCAGTTTTGGGTCGTTTTCATTGTGGGCACAGCCGATTTATTCTGCGGACCTGGGTGTTCTGCTTTTTTGGATCTTCTGTCATTCCACTGAGTCTTTGAGACTTTTGCATTGGACCAAGTTGCAATTGGAGTCGCAACTTGTTTTTTCCGACCCGCGGTGCGTTGCCGCCCCTCCCGCTTTTCGTCTTTTGGTAAAAAAATGCAAAACGTTGAAGCCCTTTTTTTTTTCGCCCCGACCCTGTAGATCCGGAGCCTCTCTTTGGGCGGTAGACGGTTTCTGCACCGCCATTTTTACCCAGTCCTGACCGCCCCATTTTTTTCCCAATTGTTTTTTTTTCCGCGGTGATATTGACTTCAGAACCTTTCTGTCCTTTTCCCCGTTGCTGTCCTCCGACGAGGCCCTCTTGTTTGAAATATTGGCGATTCGTAATTTGTTGCGACTTTTTTTTTTTTTGCTGTCTACCTTTCCCCATCGGAATTCCTTTTTTGGTCACCTGGAATTACCCCCAGCCCAGCCCCAACCCCACCAAAAAAAGTTTTTCTTTTTTCGGTTGCTTTCTTTCTCAACCCCCAACAAATTTTTCCCCCCCAGTCCGCCTCTTTTTGGTCCTGACCCTGGAGAGCGCCCCTTTTACACGGACAGACTCCTCTTACTTCGGCGTTTTTTCCGCTTTCTTGTCCCCACCTGTCACCCCCTTGCCTTTATTCATTCATGACTTTTGCGCCCCCTGCGAATGGCTGCGTGCGCCTTGCTCTTTCCTGTGGATTTGACTTTTTTCTCATTTTTCCGTTCATGGTCCCATGTTCTGCTGTCGGCGAGTCGGTTGGCAGGTTTTAAAAATCCACTCCGTTTGCGTCTTCCCCCTCCGCCCCTTTTTCCTTCCCTCGATTTTTTTTTCTTTGACAAAAAAACTTGCGCCTTTTTTTTCCCCCCTTTTCCACGTTCAATCCGTCTTCTTTTCGTCAGTTTTCCTTTCATCGCCTCCACCCCCCTTTTTTTTTTCTTTTCTTTTTTTTGCTAGGGCTTTCGTTTTCTTCTGTGATCCCCATTTCATACCCCAATGCCCCAGCCCTCTGAAGATTTGCGGTACCGTCCTTTCTTTTTCCTACCTCTCTTTTCTTCCTTTTGCACCTAAGAAGGATGCTTTACACATATACCCTTCTTTCTCCCACCCACCCCTCGGTTTATTTTTTTGAAAGGGCACCATTAACCCATTGCCCCCCCCCTTATTTTTTTCGGCTTTTTTGAAATTTTTCCCCCTTTTCTGACGATTTCGTTTATGCGTTTTCCCGGCCCGACCTTTTCTTTTCCCTTTTGTGTTGTTGAAGTTTTTAGAGAATGCGTTCCTCCGCTACCTACCCCCTGAAAAGGTTCCAAGGTGAAAACCTTCCCCCTAACCCTTTTTCAGCGAAAAGGCCGGCTCGCTTTTGTGTGGTCTCAATGGTTTGTCGGGCTGGTTCAGGGACCCCCATCCCCTGTGATGTATTCCTTTGGAACCCCCCCCCTTGCCAAACGGTGCCCTCACTGCTTCGATTTACCCGGATAATATCCCCCCCCTTGACAACCGTCTCCTGCTTCTTGGCGTCCCCCATTACTTTTCTTTAACCTTGCACTTCCCTTTCCCTCACCTCGGTCCCCCCCCCACCCCCAATTTTTTACGAAAAACTTTTTGACTTCGTAATCACTTCCCTTTGATCCGCTTTCGGATCCAATGGGTCAGGTTTTTCTTTCTTCCCGGGTTTTATTTGTCCCCCCAAGATTCACATTGACGGATCTGTTTCAGCGCCCCAATTTCCTTTTCATTTTCCCCCTGACGTACCCGTTCCTTTTTTTCGCTTTCTCGGCTGACCCACCTGGACCAATTCGTTGACCGACTCGTACCACCTTCCTCCTCCATTGCCCATTTTTCCAATTTCGCCCCCTTTTTCAGATGTTCTTTTTTTTACCCCCCATGTCCGTTTTTCATTCCCCCCCTTTTTTTGGCCAATGCAGCGTCCTTTTCGTCATTTTCCCCACAGTCCCCGAGAATCGAAGACCCCGGAAATTCTCGGGATTTCCAGTCCGTGGTTTTGAATTATTGTGACCCCGCATAGACACCCAGCCAAATTTCTTGCCCAGTGAGGGCTGCTGTTTGTTTTGTATTGCGGGTGACTTTACTTTCCACGCCCACCCCTCTTTTCCCCAGACCTCTTTTTTTGGCGTCCTTTTGTGCCAGTTGCTCCCCCCCGCCACCAGCCCTTCTCCGCTTTGCCCCCCAGTTTTTGTCACATGTTTTTTCCAAAATTCGAAAATTTAAACCCTCGTCACTAACCGACTCCCATCCCCCCCGGTCTCTTCAGAGGTTGTAGTTATTGATCCGAAGCGCGAACCACCCCCTTTTCCGCCAGTTTTTTCCCCTTTCTTCGGGGTGCCCAGGGTTGCCCCCTTTTTTGAATCTTGAACCTTTTTTGCCGTTCTTTTTTTCCTTCGTCGGAGGAACATTGTTTTCCCCGCTCCCGGCACCCAGGGCATTATCTCTTTCCGTTTCTGCTCTACAGTGTTTTTTCCTTTTCGACTTCACTTTTGATTGGGTTGGTGGCCCTTGCCCTTACTTTATGTGGTTGCGGCCGCCCCCCCCCCTTTTCCGGTGTTTCGAAACCCCCCAATTGCTTCTCTTGACAAAATGTTCCGGCTTGTAGAGGGACACCCCTCCTTTTTTTTCTTTTTTTTTTTATTTCTCGCGGACTCCATTAGTGGGATGAACATTTTCCCCTTGGTAACACACGACCTTCAGTTTTGGCCCCTGCCCTTTCCCCCTTCCCCTTGAAAAGCAACCCAGGAGATAATTACCACCTCTCTTTTAGTCCCCCCCCCACCACATTCAAACTTTGGCCCATATCCAAAGATTTTAGATATAGAATTTCGCTTTCTCTCCCCCCCTCTTTTGAGTAGATCTCGTTTTCCCACCTCCCCCCCCTTCTTATACAACAAACGCGTTCCCCTCCCCCCAAAAAATTCCCACCCCCAAGGTCGGGGGTGTAACCATTCCGCCCTCCGTTCTGGACTGCCCCTCCCCCCACATTTCCCCCGGGGTCGTTGGACGAAACCCGGCACCCCTGCAAGGGTGCCTTCCTTTTTTGCCCGTGAACGTCTCTTGGAAAATTGTTTCTGCCTTCAACGATTTTTTTTCCCCTTCCCATTTTTTAGTCAGCACTATTTTCCCCTCTCCGGGCCCCCTCCCCACGGTTTCCGAATGACCCTTCCCAAGCACGTCATCGCCGCACACCCTCTAATTCGTTGCCTGTTTTACCTACCTGCCTTCCCCACAACTTTCCCTTTTTTTCCCCATTCGCCAACGATGCTTTCGCTCAAGGGCCTCTCCCTGAAGCCGCCTTTCGCGGTGTCAATTTCTCCCGTTTTGCGACCCAGACCGTGAACCCTCTTTGTAACATGCCATGATTTGTTGCCGCGCCCCCCCCACTTGCCCCACGTTTTTTCTCCGCTTTGCCTTTCCCCCATGTGCCACAAAGCTCTGTCTGTGAACTTTCGGGCATGAATTTCGACCCCCCTTGCTACCCCTGGGACCTTGTCCCCTAAGTGGAAATTCCGTCCGCAGGTTCAGAAACATTTTTTTTCCCTCCTTTTTGACCCGCGCGGCCTAGAAAACCTCGACCACCCCCCTTCAAATCCGTTGCAGTCCAATAAATCCGGCCCATTCCCCTTTTCTACCCGAATATGGTCCCACCACTCCCGGCTTTTCGGTTTGGTTTTGTCCACCTTTCTCTCGCGCCGAGGAGATTTTGCGTTCGACCTATGCTTTAACAGAGCCACACCATTTGTTACTGTTTTCGTAGCGTACGAGGCGCTACCGAAATCCCCTTTTTAAAAAACGTTCTTTTTATCCCTCCCAGCACCAACGACGGTTCTTCTTCTAAGGTTCCTCCCCCTGCCCCTGCTGCTAGCAATGTTATGTCCCATTCTAAACGACCCCAAGTTCAAAGCGCGAGTTTTTCGGTGGGCCAGTTTTCCTAGGTGAACCCCAGGCCTTCCCCGTTCCCCCCCTTCAGGCCCCCCAGCATTGCTGTCAGATGTGCCCTTTTTCCCTTTCTCGCCGCTAATTACAGCGACATGCGGGTCTGTTTTTACGTTTACGTTTTCCAATGCCTTGTGACGCAAATTACCACATTCTTTGTGCAGCCCCAGGTGTTGAGGAACGCTTTGGGTGTTTGCTTTCTTTCTTTCTTTGGCCTTGTCTTGTTTTTTCCCCCGCTCAAAGCCGTGCTCACCAATCGCCCAATCTGAATGGGCGCAGTCCCAGCCTCCTCTTCAATTTAGTTAAGTGGATTCCCGTTCATTTACCTTGATTCTCTTCGCGGCCCCACCCCTTTGTAAGCCGACCCAACCCCTTCCAAAACCCATCCGGAAGAAGTGCTGTCCCAACATCCAGTAAACGCCGAGTACCGTCAACGATTTGATGGTTGAGTTATATCATTAGCGAAAATTTTTTCCTTCTCGGCGCCTTGATTTCATCTTTCTCCCCGTTTGTTGTGTATCTCTGTCCTTGGAAAATTCATTCGCTCTCCTTCGCTACAACTGCTCCCCCCTTCCCAAGAAAATTTTTCGTTCCGCTTGCTTTCTCTTTTTGTTTTTTGTTTTGTTTTCCCCCTCTTCCTTTTTTGGATTTTTTTTTGCTGTTTACGGTTGCGAGAACTGTAGCTCCCTACCCCCAGATTTATTTTTTGCATCCGTAAGATTCGTCGGGCTTCCTGCTTGGTGCCCTTCCGCTTCTCTTTTTTGGGTTGTTGGCGCGGCTTTTGCGTGTTCCCGTCCCCACACGATCCCATGCCGAGAAACGCAACCAGAACACACTCGGGCCCCCCGCTTTGTCGCATCTGGGTACTTTCTCACAAGGGCATTTTTCCCGTACAATCCGCGGTTCCGCTGTCCTCTTCTAAAAGTCCGGGGTTTTTTTTTCGGTGACCAGCGCTGTCTTGGTGCCCAGATTGTTTTCTTGGTCTGCCTTCGCTTTTTTTCGGGGCTGGTGCCTATCGCCGGGCTGTTTCCCCCCCCTTTTTTGCCTTGGTTAACATAAAACAAGTTTGTGACGCTCTTTTTAGAAGAACAGGCCTGACGTCCGTCCTCCGGTCGTTTTCTGGTTTTTTTCCCCACCACGGTCCTTACCCTTTGTCCGGTGGGCTATTGTGGCGGTCACTGAAGTCCTCCAATATTTTTTTGTGTGTTGTGTTTGGGGGGGTTTTGTTTGTTGTGGTGTTGATCCTTCCTAGTGCCCCCCTTTCTGGTTGGCCTTGCAAATGCTCCAGGGATTCTATAGCGTTTTCCCCCCCCCCCGCTTTTCGTCCTGTGGAGGTTCAACTTCGGGAACCCGTCTGTAGCATTCCCCCCGCTGCTTTCACTTGACTTCGGATTTTATTTTTCGATGAGTTCCCTCCCCGTCGTTCATTGCTTCCTCTTCGGCGTGCATCCCTTTCTTTTCGGTTCAGACTCCCAGGTTAGCACCCTGGGGCGGGACGTTCGTTTCCCCTTTGATTCCGTAATTGTTTTTTTTTTTGTAATTGCCAACCTGCCCTCGTCGTTGGTCTTTTTCTGTCTCGTCCAATCATTTCCGTCTTGTCAAAGATTCCTTCTTTTTTTTCGCCTTCTGCTTTTGTCCTTTTTTCCCGATCATTTTTTTGGCGTCGCTTTCCTCTCAAAAGCCTTCGCCCTTTACCAGTCGTTTTACGGAGTTTGGAGTATTCTTTACGTGCCGCTTGGCCTTCGATGACTTGCTGTGACAGGCGTGTTCTCCTTTCCTTGTATTCAAATTATAGTTCCGCGAGGGACTAGTGAGAATTACACAGTGACAACTTTTTTCGGGCGGGTACACCCCAATCTTTTTTCTCTTCTGAGCCTTTTTCCTTCCAAAACGGTGGTTCGAGGGTTAGTTTTTCCGTACGGAACTCTTTTGGTCCAAGTGTTGGTTTCGTCCCTTCCACGGCAGTTAGGCTGTACCACTTTTTCGTTTTTTTACTATTTTAATCGTTTAGGTCCCCCTTCGTAGGAAGGAGGTTTGTGCCCCTGTCACGATCTCTGCCTTCCGCACCCGTCATCCTTTTTTTTTCGCCTTTTCCCACTATGTGTTATCTCACCCCCGCTTTCGTTTCCCTTGACAATCTTTGTGAACTGGCCACGATTTTTTCTGCTTTCTCCGTGCCCAAGGAAGCGGTCTGGCCCCCTCTTTTGAATCTCCCTCTTGTTCATTCCCACTCTTCGAATTCGCTTTACGCCCCTTGGACTGGTCTCTCACCCCCTTTTGCTACACTCTTCCTCCTTCCCCCCACATCTTGGTTTGGTTTTGAAGAAGTGACCATCAATACCGCAGGGTTCCAAACCCTCCCCTGTCAAAGATTTCCATCCTTTTCGCTTACCCTTTAAGAGTCCTCCAGTGCCCTCCTTGTGCGTTTATTCGAAACAGGAACTTTTTTCTACCTCTCCGGCCCAACGTTTCCGATACGGATTGGTTACCCCCCGCATTGAAGCCTTCCCTTTTCACCGGCTTCCCCTACATGTTTTTCTCCTGGCGCACTACTACCCTCTCCCTTTTTTTGCATTCTCCGCGCCCTTTACCCGGAAGTGCTGACCTGGTTTTTTGGAGTGATACCTGTTCTTGGCCCTCTTCTTTGTGCGTGCACTTTTTTTTTCAGATGCCTTCACTGCCAACACCAACACGGTGATGGTAGCGTGCTGTCCCCCCACTCCTTTTCCCCTTCCTGTCCCCCCCCCCATAATTTTTCGGTTTGGGTTTTCTTGCGTTCCCCTGCTTTGTCTTCACAATTACTTCTGCCTTTCCTTGACCTGTCGCGCGTGGCTCTTCTTCCGTGGGCCAGGCCACAAAATTTCTCTATCTCCCTGTGTCTTTGCAGATTTCCTTTCCCCCCCCCCCTCCTTCACAAATTTTTCTTTTTCTGCGCCCATGCTCTTTCTTTTGCGGATTATTTCTATCCTCGTCCTTCCTTTTTCCCTGTTGCTGATCTCTGGACCTTCCCGTCTTTTCGTCAGTGGACCTCCCCCCCCCCCTCTTTGCTTCCTTTTTTGTTTTCATTCCCTGAATCCCGTGAGTGTTGAGTGGCTTAAAAAAACCCTTGCGTCTTCCTCAACCCTTTTTCCCCCCATTTTCCTGCATCTTTCCCCCCCGATCTGCTCAGTTTCCCAATTTGATTTTTTTTTTTTCCTGGCATTCCACCCCCTTTTTTTTTGTCCTTTTTTCCGTTTTTTGGTAGTTTTGTTTTTTCTCGTGACCTCTCCACTACTTGCCTGCCCATCAAGAAGTATTCCCTGTTACTTTTTCCTTTCTTTTTTTCCCCTCCTTGGCCCGCCCTTCTTTCCCCCAGTTAAAATATATGGAAGTTGGCAATTTTACCTTAGGCCACCCTTTCTCCACGTCCCCTTGCATCGAAGGCCACATTCCCAAGCGCCCCCCCCCCTTTTTTTTTATGCACTTTCTTTTCCTTGATTGAGGTTCCCCCTTTTAAATTTTCTTTTTCCCTCTTTTAGTCTATTAGACCATTGCCGACTCTTTCCTTTCCTTTCTTCCCCTTTCTTCCTCCTTTTGGGTTCTTTTGTTTGTTTTTTTTATATATTTTTTCGCGGCCATTCCCTTCCTTCTCTTCCCGCCCTTTTTTTTTCTTTTTTCCTTTTTCACCCAAGGTAACCCCTACCACCCCTCCGCGAAAAATTGCTTTTTTCTTGCCCTGTTTAACGATTTTTGCGGTCGATTGCAGTGTTCAAACTTTTTTGATCACTCTTGGTCTTCTTTTCCGTCTTTTCCCTTGCAACTTGATTTATTATTTTTTTGTTTTTTCCTCTCCAAGAGGAGCTGGGCTCTGTCCCCACTACATTCCCACCTTAAGACAGTTGACTTCTTCTGTGCGGGTGTTTTTGTAGTTCCGTCCCCACCTTCTCCGCAGCCCTTCTTTTCCCTCCTGTCCACCTTATTTTTTTTAAACTGTTTTGATTAGCTAACAATGTGAAATGTATCCCTCTCTCTTCGGTCTGTAACTTTATTTCATCTGCTCCATGTTTTTTGGCTTGCTCACCCCTTTTCTCTTTGACCCTGCCCCTTTTTTTCTTGTTCTAACGGCCCCTCCACCGTTCCTTTGTCTTTTCCTTTTGTCCGACCAGCCGCGATTTTTTCCTCCCTCGCCTCCCTGTCCCTGGCTTTTTTTTTTTTTGTACTTCTCCCATCTTTCCTTCCCTCCGTTTTAAATGGCGTTCCGAGCTTTTTGCTCACAATGTTCTTTTTTTCAAGTCACCTCTTCCCATGCCTTTCTTTTCGCCTTCACGTGTGTCACAGAAGGATTGAAAAACCTTCGGCTGCTTTTCCCCATTCGGCCCTCTTCCCCGTTTCCCCGTGGGGACGCTGTTTTGAATTCCTCCGGTCCCCCCCCCACCCCCCCGTTTTTCCCCCCCCTGAACTTCTTGGCGGTCGGTTCTTTTTGTTCTTCCCTCCCCCCTCTCAAGACTTTTTTTTTTTTTTGCTTCCTGTACGCTTTTTTGACGTGAAGTCATTTCCCATACCCCCAGATCCGCTGTTTCGCTTTCGTTCCGCAACCCAACCTTCGACCCACCTTTCCTTTTGTAATCCCTTAATCTCTGCTTCACTCTGTCTATTCTTAGAGCTGTTTTTCTCCATTTAACATTTTTCTCCCCATTGGCACGCCTTGGAGGTGTCTCCTTCCACATTTTTTTTTGCTGCCCCCACAACGCTGAATGATTTTTAAACCCCCCTTTTTTTTTTCGTTCTTGTTTGACCCCATGTTTTGTGGTTCGGCACACCCCCGCTCACCCGCCCCCCCTCCGGGGGACTTATTTCTCTGCCGGATCCCCGTTTTTTCGGTGTCTCCTTGTCTTCATCGTTTTTTTTCTTTGCCCTTGGCTGAATTTTTCTTTAGGCTGCCGACCCCGGTTTTTTGGGTCGAACCCCCCCCTTGCGTTCCCTGCCTTTTTTTTTTCCCCGGGCGACCCGTCCCCTTTCGTCTTTTCCATTCGCCCTATTGGTTCATGCAACATCGCCGAGGTCCCCCGTCCCCAGCCAAGCCTCTGACTGTCCCCCCCGCGTCTTCAACGGAAACTCTTCTCCTTCCCAACTTTCTTGGCTCTCACCCACCCCCCCCCTCCCCCCTTATTTGGGCACATAACAATATTCTCTCTCTCGCTACCCATTTTTTGACTGGGGCCACCTTTTTTCGGGCCGACTTTTGGTTCCCCACAACATCCTTCAAGTCCCGGTACCCCCCGACCGGTCATGATCCATCAAAATCTTTTACCCAGGGCGTTTCCCACGCCCCTCCCACGCGGTTGTTTGTGGGGACCCCCTCCTCCCCCCCCTCCACACATAGGTTCCTTGCTTCTCCAACGCGTACCCCGCACCGGCCCCCCCCTACCCATTTTTCCGGCCCCTATCGGAGGACCCTGGATTTTTTCAGAAGAACCCTGATTTCACTTTCTGACTTCGCCTATTCCCCCAGGCTGTGCCCTTGTCACCTTTGCGAACGCCCCTTCCCCTGGTAAAATGTCACTTCCCAAGCCTACTTGACCCTGGACACGCCCCCTAACCAAACTCGGCACCTCTGTACCTTGATTATTTCAGTTGCACACCAATGGGAGCATGCAAGACCATAATATCGGTAGTCCCACCGCATATACCTCTTTTACCCCCTAATTCAACCCCGGACCCCCTAGTGGTAAACCCTTTCCGTAACAGGGATTTTGTTAGCGCCATCCACCGGTAAATCTCCTACCATCCCTCTACTTCCTTTCCATTCCCCTCCCTCTCTCCTCCTCCCCCCCTACCCCCCTTCAAGTGTCCCCAGTCGCCGATGCCCGGTGGGCCACCAACACCCCATTGCCCATCCGCTTGTTGCCTTCCTACCTTGAGTTTTTACCCCCCCCGCGTGCTAACAAACCGGGACCATTGTATTTGTTTTCCCGACCTTCACATTCCCAATTCCTCCCTTTTTTTACGTCGGAAAAAGCCTGAAGGCTTGAACACGGACCCTTCAAACCAGTTCCATGACCAAGCCGTGCCCAACCCTTCCAATTACAGCCTCGGCACTGATTTCCCCGTCCACTAATTGGAAACAATCCCGCGATGTTCCCATTTATCTATGCGTTTTTCCATTTTCGCTTTTGGCGTGACCCCTTCCTATTCTTCCTGCGTCTCACAATCTTTTTTCGTCTTCCTGTCCGTTCGAATAGAGCGCAACCCGTTTCAACACCCACCCCTGTTTAAGCGTGTCCCCGCCGCCCCCTTGCCTTCTTTTTTTTTTTAGCATTTGTTCTAATTTTCGTTTCGCTATATTTAACCCCCAAGACCCCTTTTCCCCACCCAGTGCGCCCTCTATTTTTTTTTAACCCGCCTAATTGATTTCCTCCGGAGACCGTTTTTTCACAAGCACCCCAAGAATCTCTGTATCTTTTTCTCAAAAGCCTTACCCCCCCCTTTTCCTGGCTTCCCAAGCCTGCCCTTTTGGAGGGTTTTTCCCTGGGGGTATTGGTTCCCCATGGGCACCCTTTTTTTTTTTCTTCCCACGCCCAACCTAACATTTTTTTTGTTGTCCTCCCCCAGCAGGCCCCTCCCTCTTTGTTGATGGTTTTCGTTTCGTCTTGTTGATTCTCTTTCTTTTTACCTTTTCGTCAATTCGCGAACAAACCATTGCCCTTAAAGCGGAATGTTCCCCCACTGCCTTTCCCCCCTTTTGAATATCCTCATCTTATTAAGCCTCCCGTTTTTTCCAGCTAATTCGCATTGTTTAAATTTTCCTCGTCCCCGACAGCCAAACCACCCTCCCCCCTTTTCAGGGAATCGTGCTGCCCCACCCCCATCCTGTCCCCCCACGCCCTTTTTTTGTCCGATTTGTTTCTTGGAGTGGGAGAGGTTTTAAACGTTTTTTAGTCTTCCCTGTCCGCCTTTCCTGCCCTTCCTTTCCGTTCATCTCTTCGGGTTCCCCCCCTCCTCCGTTTTTTTTTTTTCTGATTAGAGTGAACCCCTTTTTTTTGTGTCGCCCGGTCATCCTTTCCAATGGTACCAATCCCCAATCTCACCTCTTTTTGTTAAGCTCTTTTTCGTGTTCCTCTTTTTATTTGTTTGGGGCTTTTCGGGATCGGTTTTTTCTCTGATTAAGCTCCTTCGCTTTGCCTTTTTTCCCGATTTTGATGCCGGGGCGTATTGGCTTTTTATTGCTTCGCCTGTGGGTTGTTTTGCCGGATTTGGCTCTGTACACGCCCCCCCCAAACCCAGCGACCCTCTGATTCAACGCACAGACCACCCCTCTTTCAGGTTTGTGCAGCTTTGGTGGCCTGGCCGGTGTGTGTAATTTTTGCGTCCCATGTCCATTTTAGACCTTCCGCAGTGCTGATTTTGCTTTACACAGTTTAATTTAGCCTCTCCCCCCGCTTTTCTTTTCCCTTATCTGCTTTGCTGTCCCCCCCGTTTCTTACACCCTCGGCTTTTAACCTCTCTTTTTTTTTTTCACTCCTGTTCCTTTTTTAGCCCATGACATACCAGTTTGCGATCCGTGATTTTTCGCTAAGCCCTCCCCTCTCCAACGCGGCGCGGGGCTTTCCACCCCTACACTTGTTTCGGCTTCTTTGGTAGCGCCTCCCTTCGCTGGTCCTGGGGAAGTACTTAGATTGTTCTTGACTCCTTCCGACATAGCGGCCAACCCTCCCACCACCAAAGCTTCCCGGCTTCTGTGAGATACTGCACCAGGCTAATCCCCGTTGAAACCAGGGATTCTATTCGGGTTGTTTTTGATGTGTACTTTGACTTACTGATTCTGTTCCTCTAAGCTCCCACGCCCGTTTTTCCCGCTTCTGGTTCGAATTTCCTTGTTCCTTTGACCCTTCCCCCCCAGGTGTTTTGAGTCCCCTTTTAGGGCATTGCGCTGATTTGCGATTGTTTCAATCGGTGACCCTCGTCGCGTCTGCTTGCTTTTCTTTTTCCCTTTGGCTCATGGGTCCCACTCCCACGTTTCTGGTTCCACCTGTCTTGTTGATTTCGTCGCTCCGCTCCCTCAATTCTTTTCGTTTAACCGCGTTGCCTGAGGTTTCGTACGCTCCTTTTTTTTCCCCCTCCTTGGTTCCTTGCTGTTCCCCTGCGTCGTCTTTCTTTCCCAAAGATCTGCGCGTTGGATCGGACCCCTCAGTGCCCCCCCCGTCGGGTTCAAACACATTTTTTCGCGCGTTCGTTGCCCCTTTTTTAGGTTCCTTGTTCTTCGTCGTTCCGGCACTCGTGTCACTTTTGGATCTTTTTTTCGTCCAGCCGGTTCGTTGTAACGCCCTGGTAGCTTTTTTTTTTTTTTTTTTGACTTGTCGTGACCGAGATTTGCGGGGCCTTTTAATGTTTATCCCTGCGCTTTCTCTAAGTGAGCGTATGAATATTCTATGCAACTCTTTTGTGTTTTTTTTGCGCAGCTGGGTTTGCAGGAGATATTTTCGCCCATGATCTTTCCTTTTTCGTTGCCTGTCTATGTTCATTTCCCAAATCTTGAAGTCAGTTTCTCGCATGGCGGTCGTCCCTTCAAAGTTCGTCCCACTTGTTTTCCACAAGAGGGGGTCCCGTGCGCCCCCCCCCCCCTTCAACCTTGGTTTCCCTCAAACCCCCTCCCAGTATTTCCAGCGGTCCTCCTATTAGATGGCTCTGAGAAGGGGGTTGGAGTCCGAAAGCCTTTCGCCGAACTGTCCAAGATTCAGGGCATCTTGCTTTTTTTGGCGCCTTGTTTGATAGGACACGGTGTCTGTTTTTTTCTCTTTGGGACCCACGAGGCTATTGAACTCCTCTTCTGGCGATTTCCGTTGTCGAAGTTTTGTTGGGGACCGCTTTGCTTTTTCGTATCTTTTTCTTTTTGCAATCTTTTCCATTGCCCTACGCCAACCCCCCACCAAGTTTTTCGATTGACGACAAATCCGCGTTGCCCCTTTTTCCACCCGTTTTCCTGTTTCCCGATTTCCCTCCCCGGTTTCGTTCTCACCCGGAAATTCGGCCTTCCCTGTTCGTTCTCGATTTTTTCTTTCCTTTTGGCAGGCTAAAAACCCCTGGAAACAACCCAGGTCCCCCCTCCTTGGACGTTCCTTCACCCCGATTTCAAAATGTTCGAAAGTTTCGTCGCAGTGCCGCTTTTTGGACCTATTCCGTCTTCCCCGTATGGGTCCCATTGCGAGCGCTCACAACACAGCGCGGCTTTTTAGTTCAGTCCCCAAACCCAATTTCCCCGGGTTTCGGCGCCGAGGAACTTAACCCGCCTTTTTGCGTGGGAGTTCTTTCCTTTTGGTTTTTTAGCGCCAACCCCCCCATTTTTTTTTCCCCCTCTTCCATACCGTCCTTTTTTGTTCGCATTCCTAGCGGATACTTTCCCTTTGGGACGCCTTCCTTTGTCTTACTTTCCCCTCTTGGTTGAGGAAGTTTTCGTGTGCCGATTTGCTTTTTTCACCTCCAGCACAGCCCACGAAGCCTGCCGTCCTTTATGACGTCTTTCTTTTCCGCGCCCGAGCTCTCTTTCCCGGCACTAAAACAGACCCCAGTAGGGGACGTTGTTCCATTTCCCCAATTTCCGTGCTGTCATCTGCGCAATCGGCACAGAGTGACAGAACCTAGGGGGTCCGGCCCCCCCCCAAAGGAAGCCCAAACTCCCCCCCCCCCCTCCCACAAAAGACAACCCCACCCCAAACCCCACCCCCACCCCACGACCGACCCCCCCCTACTTCTCCGTGTGTGTTTTGTGGTGGTTGGTTTGCAGCGTTTTGAGACCACTTCGCGAGAACTCCTTGATGTTGTAAAGTGAATAATTCTAATTCCGTTTTTTTTCGTCTGTCCTTTTATCTGATCATGATCTTATTCCTCTCTCAATCACGCTTTGGGATTTTTTTTTTTCTCCACCATGAAAACTGGCAACCTGTACTCACGCATCAAGTATCACCTCGCATAGCAGTCAGAAGGTCACCCCCCCCATTCCAATCCCCTCCGCTTCCCCTATATCCTCCGAGTCGTCCCCACTTGGAACCTTTGGACGAATCTTCCCCTTATTTCAAGGCACTCGCGATATACACAAGTACTTCAGTTTTTTTTCCCTTCTCAGCTCCTTATGTCCGATTAAGACCGATTTGTGTGTACCCTTTTATCACTCCCCCTCTTCATCCCCTCCCCCATTTTTATGCGACCACATGTCCTGCACATCACGTAAAAGGTAGCCGTACCTTTTTCTTCCCTACCAATTCTTTCCACGGTCATTTACCACCACCTGACTCGCT
>Ga0179593_1505944_pt1 | contig 15717 bp, 25 predicted proteins | sample CZODoug2_1_08_16_FD_185931 | JGI IMG/M metagenome (GOLD analysis project Ga0179593, IMG submission 185931) | Vadose zone soil fungal communities from Angelo Coast Range Reserve, California, USA - CZODoug2_1_08_16fungal (PacBio error correction) | ecosystem: Environmental > Terrestrial > Soil >... | reverse complement strand
CTAGAAAGACTACCCTGTGAGGATCACTTTGCTTATTTGATTTTTCCAAGAGGTGCTTGCCCTCTCTCCGTTCTACCAACTTGGCCGATATCCCCATAGACAGTCTGTCCGTGAAGGCTAGAGCCCATCCGTTTCCCTGTAGGTTTGTGTACGTGAGCGAGTAGTCCGAGAACTTTGCTTTGAAGTGCTGTACTCGGAACTCTGGAGGAAGGTGAGGCTTTCGGGTTTTAGGAGGTGGTTGCCGAAAAAAAAGAGATGTTAGAAAGAAGCCCTTTCACTGAAGGTGGAACTGCCACCGAAGGGGACCCGATCATGCATATTTCCTTCCCCTTTTTCTCTGAGAACCCCGCTGTTTTTGGCCCAGTCATCAACGGATGACTATGGATGTAACGGTGATGTTTATGAATACTGTCTTTTCCCAGACCTTTCAGCCACCCCCCCCTCTTTCCGCACTCGTATATTGACCGGGCGGAACTCCTTGGTTCGATATACGACTTGTAGATATGTGCGACCTTTGGTACCCTGCTCCTCTAAAGTCTTGGTCTTCATGGACTTTCCCTTTCTTACCTCTGGAAGATGTTGCCAGGAGTGGAGATTTTCGTTTCCCTGATGGGCAAATGCTTTTCTTTCTTCCGCTCCCTCCTTTTCGTTTCCACTTTGGCAGTAGTCGGGGTGCGGAGGGAGAGCTTCCGCCAGGAGCTGGAAGCCCCGCGCCGTTTGTTTTTGGACAAGACATTTCCTTCCGTCCCCCTCCCTGTTTTGGTGTTCTTTTATCTCAGCTGGTTGTTTCCCGTGGGTGCCTGCTTCATTAGATGGGATGGGGCTTTTTTTGAGGCTTTGTTTGGGCAAAGACCCTGCCGCTGCTTTTTGCACTTACTTCCCGCCTTTTCTGAGCCCACATTTTTTTTGTCGACCTCGTTTTTTCCCCTTGTGAGGGGGATCCTAAAGTGGTTGCCTGGGAGGACTGGCATATCATTCTAGGACCGGCGCTGGACGGGAGCATTCGGGAGAGGCTGTCGCTTGGGGTTGCAATGTCTTATCGAGATTCCGCTGTTTGGTAAGTCGTTCATTCCCTCTCGATGCCAGGCTATCAAAAACCGATTCGCGCAAGGCTATACAGCAGGGCGCGCCCTGGCATTGGACGCGGGAGCCTCCCTTCTACCTGTTTCTTTCCTCTTTCCTTTCAACCGGGTACGTTAACTCCCGCCTTTTTTCCGGATGTTTGCCAAGAATGTAGACCAGAATGGCGATAAGTCTTGCGGCGCGGCTTGAGGCCCAGCTGGGATATCCATTTATTCTTTTCCCTCGACTTTCATTTCTCCTTGCTTGCCCTGCCCTCCGTAGATGATGCCTGTGGGGTTAGATGGCGCGATGGCAGCTAACTCGATAACAGCCTTCAAAACATTAACGGTCCCTCCTCTTCCACGCGACCCTGAGTGTTAAGCGCATTCATCTCTTCTCCTGGAAGGTCTCACCAGCATGAGACAGATCTGTGAAGTCCGTATGCTGAAGGATGTTTTCTGAATGTTTCCGTCCACTTTGTTTTTTTTTTTGAATTTTTTGGTTCATAGGGGAGAATACGTCCCCCCTTCCGCTGGTATTTCCCTTTTCCCGTCGGCTGCTGGGGCTGATCCGTTGAGGCATTGGGATGGCGACTTTGACCCTATCTGTATGATGGCGGGGATTCGGGGAGTGTTTTTGCGGGCCTTTTTTTGTTAGCAACTTCAAGAGTCGTAGGAGGACCCTCTTTGATTTTTTTTGCAGTCTGAAGGCGGGTTTGGTCATGACGCTGACGCTTTTTTTTATTGTAATCTCGTGTTTTCTTTTTGGAACCCGGTGTTTCGGTTTTCAGCTGCGCCTCCCTGATTTCATAGTATCTTGCAGGAGCAGAACTGTTGTGCTTATGTGATAGCTACTGCTCTTTTAGAAAAGATATTCCAGAGGGCGGAAGCTTGGCGGCGATTTTTTGTAGTGATTAGATTTGCCGTCATCTGACCAGTGTCTTTGTGCGCTTATTTGGTTTAGTTATCCTTTGCTGAGAAGTTTTGGGGGAGGGGTATTTTGCGATTTTCTGCGCGCTTTGTTTTTTCTTTTGGTTTGTTTGCCCAGAATCGCTCTTTTTTCCTTTGCGGGCTTGGGGATTTCGCAGTAAGTCCAGATCGATACTTCGGTGATCTTGATTTTTTTATTTCTAGATTTTGTCATTCTTTTGCTCATGGCCGTCCGATTGAGTAGATCGTCTTCCTTTGTTCGGATGTGTCGTGGTGGAAGGTGCCTTGTTTTTATTTCCTCGGAGGCGAGGTTGTCGGCTGGCTTTGCATCGTACTTTGATCCCCCCCGATTGAGTTTTCCTCCCCAGGGTGGTGTGAACTGTCGGGTACCTTTTGATAAATTCGAACTTGTCTCCTTTTTTCCGCTGAATCATGAAATGTCTTCTCCGGTTCTTTTTTGTGGTGATGACGACATACCCGATGTCGCGACGATAGATTGAGGTTGGACCTCCCCTTTGCCGTCTCTTTTTCTCAGGGGTTCTAATTTTTTTATCGTCGAGGGCGGCACGTTTTTTTTCATCTTGGTAGATTTCTTTACAAGTACCACCGAGGCGAATGCCGCTCCCTCTCTTCTCCTACTCCCTCCTTTGTTTTTGAGCTCTTGCTCAGTCATGCGCCCTTGGTGGGGATACATTCTTTTCTACATCGTGACACGTGTGAAAATTTGCCTCTCTACTCCCTCCAAATTTTTGACACCATTCCAGCAACATCACTGAATATCACCGCCTCAAAGGATTGTTCCACATCTTCGCAACCCGACCTCTTTCTTCTCCCCCCCACCAAGAAATTCCCTTATTAAGCCATTCAATGTCTCTTCTCTTAAGCCGACTAAAGAGTTTTGACAGTTCGAATTTTATCAAACGCCCGAACCCCCCCCCCCCTTTAGAAACTGAAAATTGACGTCGGGGCGCAGGACCCGGATAATCCTTTTTTTTTTTTTCTGTCGTGCTTAAGGACGAAGCCGCACCTTCCTCCTGAAAGAGACCCCTTACTGCCCCTCCACAAAGACTACCCTTCGTTTCCCCCTTTTGATAGTCCCCATCTCAAATTCCCAAAGGCCTCCTCTATAAAGTCAGAAAAATAAAGATAACCCCCAGGTATCGAGCTGGCTTTCTCCCTGCCCACGGACTCTCACTTCTGCAACCACCCCCTCCCCCCCCCACAACTTCCGCCGCAGTCAGAGCAAATCCCCCAAATACCCCCCCCAACCGATGCAACGGCCAGAAAGCCCCAAATAGAACTACCATAAGCCCCCCAAGAACTGTTCCGGCTTTCCACAAATCACCCCTCCTCCCGCCACAACACAGCCGCAAAGAATCCCCCGAGTAAGCTTGCAGCAGATTCTTTCCTCCACCTCCTTCCTCCCTTCCAAAACTTCTCCTGCCCGATACGATGATGGTCTAGCTCCTGAGTCTAAGCTGGGTCCACCACGGGTCCACCCCGCTATAAAACATAGTCCCCCGTCAGCTAGCCAACCACCCCCTTTTTGACCGATCCCCTCCCCCACGCTTCCTCCGACCTCTGGATTCTTCCCCCTCCCTGCCAGCGCCTCCCCCCCCGCTTACCCCGCCATCCAAATACTCTGGCACCCATTCTCCAATGCCTCCCGTTCTCCCCCAGCATCGCCCCTTATTCCCCACCATGGCGCCCCTGTTTGGTGACCCTTCTTCTCCTCTATCTACGCACCACCTCCCGTTTTGACCGAAAATTTGGATAGGCCCCATCCTCAGCATCGCGACTATCAAAGATCTGTCGCATTTACCTTCCAGGAGATCTTTTCTCTTCCCCCCTCCTCTTTGTATCCCCGGTACTCCAGGATGTTGCTCGTTTCGATTCTTTCATTCTACCCAACTCACACCACATTTTTTCATCTCCGTCTTCCGGCCGATCCTTGTCTTCCTTGGTCCGCGTCTGTACCGGGATCTTTCAAGCTTTATCAGCCGCGCCGCTACCCCTTACCCATTCTTATTACTTGGCCCCCACTGGCAAAATTCAGGTTACCTTCCCTGGTTTGAGTCCCATTCCATTTTCCGCCCTCAGGTCGAATGATATTCTGCACCTTTCCCTCTCAGAGGCCAGCCTTTCTTGCCTGTTTCTTTACTCATTGCGCGACCTGCTAAAAATCCTTTTTTGTGCCTGTCCTCTCGCGACCTACACGTCTTCCCAGAGAGCATGCTCGTATCATTGCTCCCCCTAGCTGGTGACATCTCCCGCCCTCTTCGCGCCCCCTTTCGCCCAATAATGATGCCAGTTCCAGCCCCGGCCCCCCCCCCTTTCTTCAGCTTCACCCCCCCCAGTTCTAAAACCCGAGGTAGGACCCCCAAGAGGGTGTCTCTGGAAACGCCACCAGGCCTTCCCCTCAAAGTCAGCCGTTTGGCCGTGTTGCCCAAAAAGATCAGACGGCCAGACCCGCCCTTGACCATTTTCCTTTATTCAGCAGGCACATCCCCCTTTTTTCCCCCCGTGAAATCCCTTCCTGTTTCCCTTTTTTTTTTTCCGGAACGTTTTTGTCCCTGTCCACCTCTCCCCCGCCGCCTTTTTTTGACAAGATCCTGTCTCCTGCCGCCGATCACCAACCCTCTCCAAATGCCAATGCACCGTCGGTAGCTGATCCAACCCTTTTCCTCCCCATCTCACCCCCACTCCCATTTATAGCCCTCTTTCAACCTCCAAAGACTTCCCTCTCCCCTACAATTAATCATGCCCTCCAAATAAAAGGAATTTCCCAGTTCATTCATTTTCACCCTGTCGCCATATGATGACTCTCAAGACCGTCACCCTTCGATGTTCCTCGTCGTCCCATATATCCACTTTTTCAAAGCTGCTGTAATTACACTTCTGGTCCTATTCATCCAAAGTCACATCACATTTGCTGCACCCTGTTGATATCATTTCATTTAGCACCTTCCCTCTTTCTCCAACATCCATTGCTATTCCCCCCCTTCAGTTCGCATTCCTTCATGGAATACCACCCCCGCTAGCCTAAATATATTTTTTTCCGCACAAACAAAGTCAACCGTCTTCCTAATCTACCTTGTCTAGCATCCCCGGTTCTGCTTTTACAGACCCCCCCCACTTGGGCTTGTTCCCTCCAAAAAATTTCTTCATGCAGATAGCCTCCCCTTACCCCCCTTTTTTTCCACAGCGTTCCCCCGATGGTATCCTTATCACGCCCCCCCATGTCGATGTGTTATAGCCCCCCGCTCTCTTTCGCCAGGTCCCCACTCCCCCTCTTCCCCGTACCTCAAATTCCCTTGCTCAAATTGATCAAGACCCTTTTTGTCTTCCATTTATTCTCTTTTCCTCCCTTTGTGTTTGTTGCGGTGACGAAATTCCTCCCTGTTCTGACCCCGTTTTTTTTTTTTTCTGCTTTTGATTTCCTTGCCTAGGGTGCGGAACCTGGCCCCCGACCCCTTAGTCAACCGACTGGCATCTATCCCATCGACATGTTCTTTTTATAAGGATAGGACCCCCTTTTTTTTCGGAGGTTCGTGGTAGTCCCTTGAGCCACTTTTTTCTCCATCCCCTTTTCATGTACTCGGTTCCCCCTTGATCTGGAGTTAAGGTGGGAGGTTGATCCCTGGTATCTGGAAGACCGCTGTGACGGTGGTTTTCCAACCCTCCTGGTCGTCAATTGCTTGGTATGCCCCTTCCCCCCTCCTTGCATCCGATTTTTTTGACATGGCCCTCTATTTCCCCTGAACTTTAAGGAGGCGCTTTTTTCAAAGCTGGTTTTTGCATTTTCCGGGACCAATTTTGTCTTGTGTTCCAATAAGCTGCCGAAGTTTACTTTCCCCTCCCACGGCACGCACTTAGATTGGCCGGGCGGAACTCCCTGTTCGATCTGACGATACGTTTTTATGGCGTCCGGTGGTCCCCCTTTTTTTTTCCGAAGGTTCCCGGGTCCTTGTCAGGATAATGTTAGTATCGCTGGAAGTCTTGGGAGCCAAAGGATTGCTTTCTCCAATCGTTGGGGGTTTGTAGTTTTTATTTTTGGATGATCAATGCGGAGGGTTTGCTTACCGACGGTTTGGCAATTTGAGTTTGGTTTTTGCCAGCTCCCCAGGCGCTTTACCCCCTTCCCGGGCGTATGGATGTGGACAGGGACCCTCCTGCCGTTTCGCCGTACAGGCGAAGCTGAGGGCGCTGGGGGGATTCAGTGTTCTGGATGCTTGCGATGGGCTGGGGGCGGTTTTGCATAGTTTTCCCCCTCCCTTTTTACCTCTCTTTTTCCAGTACCTGGTGAGTTTCCCCTGATGAGGACACATCTTGTTTTTTGCTAGTTGTGGGATACCTTGGGGAGCTGAAAGTGAAAGAAAGACATGGTTTTATGCTATCCCCCTTTATGTGTTCGGACGTTCGCGGACGCTCTACCTTAGTTCCTGCAGGTATACTCCCGATATGGGATGGGCGCAATGATATCTTGCCTCGCGTGGAAATTCGGGTCTCTTCCCCCCAGTATCCCACCTGCTCGCAGCGTCCTGCAAGGCAATGCAGCTCCCTCCGCGCAACCGGCTGGCCCGCGGGACAGCCTTTTTTAATAATACATTCGCCGCGGCAGAGGCTTTCATTGGAGCCTCATTTTTCGGTTGTTTCTTTTTCCACGCCTAGATCCGAATGGCTCAAAGGAGGGGGGGGGGAGGGGTTTTTTTTTGGGGGTGCCTGGTTTTCCGTCTTCCTCTGGTCTATCCCTTCTTTCCTGAGTAACCCGTCCTAGCAGGTGTCCTCTATCTGCCGGGCCCGGACGGAGAGATCCTTTTTGAGATGGGAGTTTTTGACCTCTATACAGTTTAAAGAACACCTTCCCCCTACTTCAAAGTATAGCCTCGGAGTTTTTGAGAAGTATCTCTGGAAGGTCTCACTCTTTGCGACAGATTGTGCTTCTGTCTGTTTTTTTGTTTCCAGGTCTTCATTCCACTTTTTACCGGAAACATGGATTACTTGAGTGCGCTATAGAGGGCTCCTACGTAACAAAAGGAGCTGGCGTGTACGTCGTATGTGTTCTCCGGGAGGTCCGAATTCCCATCTCTGTGGATGGTAGCGGTTTTGAATCGGCGCTCCTCTTTTAAGCTGCCATTCGTAGTATTCCACGAGTGTTTTTGACCTTCTTAAGCTTTGGGGTTTTTTTCCGTGACGGCGTCGTTGTCCCGTTTACCCGTGGTGGAACCCGTTCGGTCAGCAGCGGCGCTAGACGTGTCATCTTATTTCAGGAGAAGAAAGTTTTTGTGATCTGTAAGGATTCTTTTTTTTTTTTCGGACAAGATCTTCCATTCGGAGGCCCTCTCTTTTCCGGCGTGGACCTTTTTTTCGGAGTCGGGGGGATTTTTTTTGAAGCAGATGACCCCCCCCCTGATGAGTGGCGTTATTTGTTTAAGGATGGGCTGGCGCCGTTTTTCTTTTGGGGAGGTTGGTGTGGTTCTCGACGTTGGGTGGGCTGGTGGGTGGTGAGCAGGAGATTGTTGGGGCGGCGTGGGGCTCATCAGGCCAGCTCGATACGATCTTTATTTTCTCTTTCCTGGCCTTTTTGATTTTTTTCATGCCGCCCAGAGACATTCTCTTCGCTTTTTGTGGTGTGTAGTTATGGGAAGTTTTTGTTCTCTGTCACTTGGCGAAGGACTTTTTTTTTGCTTCCCCCGGTTTGATCTATAAGGTTTTTTGCCTTCGACCCACGTAATGCTTTCGCCCGGGTTGGTGCTTTTTACGATTTCATAAATACTCTAACACTGTCTCATACGCTGAGTCGCGGAAGATATCATCAATGGAGGACTCCGGTTGCTTTTGATGATGACACCTACCTCCCATTTTTTGATCCCGTTGTATTCTACGATCCTGTTCTTTCCCCTTTTCTCTTTCTTCCCGTGCTGAGAATTTTTTCTTCAGGTTTAGCGGCGAGGCTTCCGTTTTTTCATCGATTAGATCTGTACCAGGTCCCACCGAGGCGCATGCCGCTCCTTTCTTTTTCTTTTTTGGTAGAGATGATACAGTTAAATTCTCTCCGTTGAGTGACATCTTTTGTAAAGATTTACATCGCTTTTAAAAACGGTTCCCTCCCCTTCCTTTACCAATTAGCCCCCCGCAACGACCTCTCTAAAACCAGTACAATCAAGGATCTGGTCCAAACCTCGTCTATCGTCGCCACCGCCCATCGGTTATGTTCGCCAAAAACCAGCATCCGCAATGCCTGATTCCCTTTCCCCCAGCGTAGGAGCCCCCTTTTTAAGGATTTCTTTTTCCCAAAAAACCTGTTACCCGCAAGCAGATTACCTGGCGAAACGCAACCCTCCGTTCGTCCCCCCCTTATCCCCTTTAGCACCGAAGCCCCCCAAAAGTCCCCTGAATAAGCCGAGAACTGGCCAAATTCCCTACAACGTCCCCATCAGACCGCCATCTACTCCTTACAACTTCCCCCCCCCAACCAGGCCCCCCCTTTTTCTCCTCCCGGAAAAACTTTTTCAGATCCCAAACTCCAAGGTATCGCGCTGGCCCTCTTCCGACACCACCCCGCCCAACTCAATCTCCCCGCTGTCCCCCCCAAACCTTTCCCACGTCGCCGCCCTTTTTCCCCCCCCAGAGCACCCCCCCTAACCCCTACACCCACCTTTTGCACCTGCCGCCCAATCTCCACCATAAGCCACAGCATCCCTGGTCCACCCCATCCGACCCCTTTCGCCGCCGCTCTTTTTGCGTAAGATTTTTCAATAAACGCATCCTTTCTCTTCCTCTGTAAGCAAAAACTTCTTCTGACCGATACGCATGACCTCGCCTCTTTCCTCGGCCACGGGTCCCTCTCCCATAGTCCGCCGCCGCTCTTCAGTCCCACCCCCCCCCCCTCCTTTTTCACGCGAGCAAAAGAAAACTTCCCTCCGGATACTGGCCTACTTCACACTCTCCTGCTTCCGATGCTGCCTTTCCCATAACACCTCCTGCCCCCCTTCGCCCCCCCCTTCCCTCCTCATCAGCCCAAGACTAGCCGTCGGCCCTTTGAAAAATACCCCCTCTGGTGGTGACCCGCTCCTTCTATTCTTCACGCACCCCCCTCTTTTTTCAACCTTATATGCCCACCCTTTTCCTCCTCCAGGACATAAAAAGATATTTAGTCCCGTGAGAAATTTACAGATCCCTTAATTGATATTCCCCACCCCTTAGGAATCCGGTTCCCGCTTTCCGGTAATGTTCTTTCCCTCTATCCCCGACTGGATCCCACACCAATCTTTCCTTTTCTACCCGTAATGTTCATCTCCCGAGACACCTTCTCCTTCTTCCGACTTTAAGTAAAGGGTTTAGCTTTCCTTTGCCGGCCATTCCTTCTTAATCTACAGTTAGTGGACCCAATCACCCCCCTTCCCAATTACTGGGTAAAAGAATACCCGGGTTTTTCGAAAGAATATGCTCCCAGGTCGAATGTATATTCTCCCTTCGTCCCTTCTCCCCTTTCTTTCCTTTGCTTTTATATCCCCTTTTTCCGTCCAGCAGAAGGGTTGTGATAGCCGGGCTTTTCGAGAATGACAGACCCGCCTCCACCGCGTGACTTTCGATTATCCCTTTTCACCATCCATATTGTTGACTTATCCCCCCTTTCCCTCATGTTTCCTCGTCCCCCCTGGTCCCTGAACTAATGGACTCAAAGTACCTCCTGCACCACTTTTTCAGCTCCACTCCTTTCTACAAAAACGAGGCGGACCACAAGAGGTGTCTCAGCCGAACGCTCCACCACGACTTCATTTCTCAGTTCTCCAAACCCTATCCCTGGCCGCCCCATTATAATTCAGCCCATTCCACTGGAATACCCCCACTTTTCCCTCAAGCTTCGCCTGCGCTAAAGCACTTCTTCTTTGTCCCCCCCCCTTACAAGTCTTCTTTTCCAGATCCTTTTGCGCAGTCCCCCCACCACGACTCCCCCCCCTGCCCAATGCACTGTAGACTCCTCCCGCTTCTTTTCCCCCATCCTCCCTTTCAAACCCAAATTTATCAAGCCAACTCCTTTGGAAACCCCCAAGACTCCATCTTCTCTAAATGTAATCCTGCGCCCAAAAGTTCACAGTTCCCATTTCGCCATACCCTTTTTTCTTTGTTAAGATCGAACCTTCCCTGCTTGGGCAGCACTGTCAATATCTTCGAACTTGGGACACCTCTGGTATTGTACTTAAACTCGCTTCATCCCCAGCACCGGGCCCATTGTGCATCCGGTGATTGCCCAGCTTTTTCCGAGCCAGTTCCCAGTTTAGCCATTCCTTTTTTCTGTCCCCAAACTTCTTCTGAAGTTATTCCTGGCATCATTTCAATTGCTGCTCCATCTCTTTTTCAACAAACACCGTCCTGTCTTCATCCTATCCCCTTCCTCCTCACCTTCCTCCAGTGTTTTTCGTTCCAGCTTGTTTTGAATTCAGCAATTTTTCCCTTCCTCGCTCACGCCCCTCCCTACAGTCTCCCACGTTCGCTTTTTTTCTATCTTATCACTTGCATCCCGTGATATAAGCGCTGCCAGCGGTTCTACCGTCGCCGGTCCTTTGCAAGCCATCTCCAAACCTCCATTTCCTCAACCTTTTTTTTTTCTTCCTTTTATCTCTCCCCCCCCCTTCCCCTGTTTTGTTGTCGAGCGAAAGGTCAGACAACCTGGTTTGCTCAATGGAGCAAGGCTTATTTTCAGGGAAGAGGCTGACGCAGATTCTTACGGTAGTCAAACCTGTGGCCTCGCCTCCCATCGACATGGAGATACGTCCTTTTTTTCTTTTTCCCCCCCGAGCTGAATGAGACCTTTTTGTCTCTCAAGCCCCCAGTGGCTGTTCTTCCCCTTCGCTGGGAGGGAATTTTTCTTCTGAGGACCGGGTAGAGGAGTGAGCCGCGTGACGGTGTTGTGCTCCCAAAGAGATGGAGCCCCTCTTGATGGATGCCCTGAATTCGATTTTGAAGCATTTCCCCTGAACTTTAAGGAGTTTTATCTGGTTTTTGCAGTTTCCCCTCTCCACCCTGATTCCTCCCGGATCAGGTGCTGGGGATGAGCTGCAGAAGTTAAGTACCCAACCCAGCGTTCCGCCTTGTGCGTTTCCCAAATCGACTGGTCGTTCTTCCCCTTTCATTCAGCTATGTCCCAAATGGTGGTACAACGACCTTGAAATGCGAAAGCCCCTTTTGGTCGGCAGGATTACTTCTTATCCGATGGAAGTCTTGTGTCCTCCAAGGAGTGGCTGGACCATTTTTGGTGCTGCGGTTTTAAGGTACCCCTTTCCTTGGGCCCATTTGCAGGCTTTTTTTTTTTTTTTCTTCGATGAGCCCTGCGTCCTTTCCTGGAAGAAACTCCATTTTTTTGCTGGATGTGGCGTTGTTGACAAGACCTGGTTTACCCGATGGGATCAGCTGGGGGGGGGGGGGTTTGTTTTCTTGTTGGGGGGGGACTTCCTTTTGTGTATGTTTTTTTGGGGCGGTCTCCGCAGTCTTCTGATATGGGTGTGGGCCCAGATTGCAGGACGCTGTCGTCTTTTGCAGCCCCCTTTTTTCCGGCGGCCCTTTTTTTTTGTTTGTCTCTTTAATGGGAGGGGGAGCTGTTTCCTAAATGTGTGCCTTTTACATGGCATATCATTCCGGAAATGGGCGCTGCGAGGAGACATTTTGGGCGGGCGCATGTCATCCCACTGGCGTGCCAATGTCCTCAGTTCTCACGGTGGACCTTCTTCTTTCTTTTTTTGGAGAAAGCCAGGCTACTTCCCCCCCCCCCCCTTTGCGAAGGTCCTTCTTACAGCAGATTCCCGTCTCTCCCCCGGCGGGCCTGAGTTTTCTTGCAGAATAATACCTTTTGCCGCAGATGGACTTTTCTCACCAGTTCCTCCCACTTGACTTTCTTGCCACGCCTGTCTAAGAAGGAGATACCTGAGGCCGCGGCGCCCCGGCTTATTTTTGTATAAACCTTTATCTTACGGCGGTCAAGAGCACGTTGGTCTTTCTGCCGGACAGGAAGGATTCTTTAGATGGGAGATTCTCCCCTCTATAACAGTTTTTAAAGAACCTTTCCCGGGAAAGCCCTTTTTTCTAGCCGAAGAAGGATGGGAAGATCTCTATATCCTGGTCAGGTCTCACGCATGCGACAGATTTGTAGTCCGGCTCCTGTCTAGCCTTTTCGTAAAACCTGGAGGAATTTTTTCTTGATCATCGGAGGCCTTCCTTTGGACAACAACCCCTTGGTATTTTAACTTTACGTCGATGCTGGGGCGCCCCTGCATTGGATGCGCCTGTCTTTTATTTGGATGGTTCAGCGGCCTTCTCTTCCTGCGCGTGGGTCCTCCATTCCAGGAGTCGGAGGCTACTTTGTCTTTTGATCAGTTTAAGGATTGACTGACGCTGACTTCTCCTTCGTTGGACCGTGGTGTCACCCGGCGCTTAGCAGCAGCGATTTCCCCTTCCTTAATCGTATTCGGCCCTGCCCAAGAAAGTTTTGATTCCCTTCCTCTGTAAGGATTCGGTGGCGGTGAACTTCTTACAGCTGCAAGCGTCCTTGGCGGCGGACTGTGTTTTGGGAATCTTTCTTTTTGGCTATTTTTTTCCTTTAGATTGGGTCCGTTGCAAGCCCTGTTGTGGGTCTTTTTAGGTGGTGAGTTTTGCGCGCGGCGACGTTTGGTTTCTTGTTTGTGGTGCAGCCTTCGTCAATTGCGGCGTTGGGGATTCCAGAGTTTCCTCTCCGGTGATCTTTTTCCTTTTCGAGGGCCTGTTGTCTTTCCTGTTTTTTTTTTGCTACTTGCGCAGAAGTGTAGATCGCTTCTTTGTCGGATTGTCGTGGTAGGGATGTTCTTCAGGCGGCTGTCGTTTCGGTCTATCGTATCACGTTTTGCCTGACCAAGTCATCCTGTTTCGCCTAGGGTGAATTTCTTCGGTATGTTTCAATCATTAGAACTTTCCTACGCTGATGTCGCGTTCAGTCCCCTTGAAATGGAGGACTCCCGGTTTTTTGTTGACACACTCTTTGCGATTGACCGTGAGGTCCCCTCTCTTTCTTTTACGGTGATTTCCTTTTTATGCGAAGGGGTTTTTTTTTTTCCTGTCTCGTGGCCCCCCCTGCTCTTTTTTTTATCGATGTAGATATTTCTTCACCACCGAGGCGCATGCCGATGTCATCCCTGCCCCCTCCGTTTTAGAGCTGCTTTTGCCCCCCCGGTGGTGAATACCTTTTAAAGATCTAATCCCGAGTCCCCACCCTTCCTCCCTCTCCGCCTCACCCAAAATTAGAAACCCCTTTTACGGGAGAATTCCCGTAAAAGAAAAGATTTTCCTATCGTTCCCGACACGGTTATGTCTTTCCCTTCATCAACCACCTTTCGTCCTCCATTTCCATCTCTCCTTTTTTTGTCCCGCGACCTTTCCCCCTTAGGAGAACAATTTCTTTTATCAAAAAACCCCGTAAACCCGCATGATTCAACCCTTTGTTCTTTCATTTGGCAGGCCAAACCCCCCCTGATACTATAGCCACCCAGACGCAGCCGACAAAGTCCTCCTCATGAAAGAGACCCGGCCACTTTCCATCCCCCTACACCCACAATCTCTCACTCCTTCTTCTTCCCTCAAAACCCCTTCCCAATTGACCATTTGCCGCCTCTATAAAGAACTGCCATCAAAGATCACCGTGTATCGAGATGACTGACTGCGCCCCCCCCCGCCCAAGCCGCCCTCCCCCACGATGCCCTGAAAACAACACCGCGCCCACCAACAGTTTCTCGAAGCAGGCACCTTCCCCCAACCTACACATCCCCCCCCCCGCAAGGCGCCCTCCCCCAACCACATTCTGCTCTTTTTCCCCCAATCCCCCCGCCCTGTCCGTCCCCAAGAGAACGATTCAGCTCATGAAGCTGTAAGTGATCTGTTACCCCCTTATCATCCGGTCCATCTTCTCTTACGGATTTTGCTCCGCCGCAGGGCCCCCCCCTTGGTTCCACGAGATATCTCTTCCTCCCCCCCTCCCAGTCAGTCCTCCGGTCCACCAACCCGAATTCACTCACTGATAAAAAAGACACTATCCCTCCGACTCTTTTTCTCTTTCACACTCCCTGCCTCTCCCCCCCGCAGCCCTTTCGTGGCACCACTTCTCTTCCCCAATGCCTTAAACCGCCTCTGCGTCCGTAAATGTTTGACATACACAGCGCCTTGTTTCTTTTTGACCCGCCCTCTATCTCACGCACCCCCTCCCGAACCTAGGATAGGCCCCATCCCCTTCAGCATCTTCCTCACATCTCTGTGTTTTTTTCTGAGACCTCCTGATAGATAATGCTATTTCCCCCCCGAATTATCGGCCATTACCTTCTTAGGGCTTTAACGGTATGTTCCTTTCCTGTCTTTTTTCTTTGCTAATCCCCCCACAACACATCCCCCTCCGTCATGTCCTATTTCCCCCCTCGCCACCTGCTCCTTCTTTCCGTAGATAAAGTCCCCGTTTACCCTCCGCCGCGCCCCCCCTTCCCTTTCCCCTCTCTCTTACAGTTCGTGGTCAAATCCCCCTCCGGAAAAATTCTTGTCCAGCATACAAGGGTTTCTTAAAGTCAATCTGCTGCATAAATCCTGTATATTTGCACATTTTTCCCACCCGTGCGTCCTCTTGTATAGCCTTGCGTCCCCCTCCTTTTTTTGATAGTTCTCTCGCGAATGAACATACCCTTCCTTTTCCACGCTCTCTGCTCGATATCATTCCTCACCATCCCATAGCTGGTGCACAGCGCAAGCCCTTTCTACTCGCCCCGGCTCAATATGGATATGCCAGTCCAGCCCCGGCACCCCCTCCCTTAGTTATACCCCCCCCCCCTCGGTAGGAAAAACCCCAGATTTTGTCTAAGTAACGCTCCACCGGTACTGCCACTCTAAGGCGTATGGCCTTTTTCCACCCGGCCCTCGCCGCCCAGCCCCCCTCCTCCCCCACATCCATGGAATCCCACCAGCTTCTATTCCCTCAGCTTCGAATATCTGCTAAAGGCACGCCTTCTCCTGTCCACCTCCCCTCATTTTTTTTTTACCTCTCTTTTCCTCATCTCCCCCCCCCCTCCTCCTGACCACCCTTCCCAATGCACCGTACGGTAGTCATACCACACTCACGCCCCCATCCTCAAACACCGAAAATTTATCAGGCCCCCTCCCATCCTGAATAAAATGTAATCCTGCCGACCCCTTGAATCGACCGGTTACATGAAGGTTGGTACCAACAGGTTTTCTCATAGATGACTCGTCAGCCCAGGATTAGCCCGCCAAATATCCTTCCCCTGGATTTTCCTGTACTTAAACTTCTTCTGATTTAATCAAAAGGCACGGACATAAATTGTCTATACGGTTTGATTATGCAAAACCCTATTTTCTCCATTTCTCTTACTTTTCTTTACCCTCCCTTGTCTGTCCCCCCCCTCGTATCTTAATCGTCCCCCCCCCCGCCATGATGACCCTTCTCTTTTTTACGCACACCCAAACGTCACTCCCCCCTCCTCTACCGGGTTCTCCAATTCCTCACCCTCCTACAGTCCTCCCGCCACTTTACCGTTCTTCATTCAGCTTTTCCCCTTCACCCTCACTTCCCCCTTCTGACACGTCGTTTTCTATACCTTAAACGGCATCCACCCGCTTTGCTATAGCTCTCCCACCTTTTTGAATACAGTCCTACAATCGGGCAAGCCACCTCTTCCCCTCCCAATTCTTGTCCTGTTCG
>Ga0179593_1474411_pt1 | contig 15717 bp, 19 predicted proteins | sample CZODoug2_1_08_16_FD_185931 | JGI IMG/M metagenome (GOLD analysis project Ga0179593, IMG submission 185931) | Vadose zone soil fungal communities from Angelo Coast Range Reserve, California, USA - CZODoug2_1_08_16fungal (PacBio error correction) | ecosystem: Environmental > Terrestrial > Soil >... | reverse complement strand
AACCCCCCATTCCTCGTACTTTCAGGGGATGGGCTTCCCCGGTCGGATTGCCGCTACTTTCATCTTCACGAACCCCCTAGAAGCGGTATCAGAAGATTGTGTCATGTTTTTTTTTTTTGTGACAGTTTTTTTCCTTCCTCACGTGTCTCTGACTCGTCTGTTTTTGTTTTGTGGGCCTGGGCAGGAGAGCGCCTCTGTGTTCGCACAGTGCTATTCCGGATTTTTTCTCGCGTGCCTTACTTTATAGCCCCTTCAATTTCCCCCCACCGGTAAAGATTTCGCCGATTCTGCTTTCTTTCTTCGACCCTATCCAAAGACAGACCCATCTCGTTCCACTACGTCGAAAACCATTGCGGAAAAGTGTCTTGGACGCTTTCTTTTTTGCTTCAGATGCGTCGTTTGATGTATGTGAGCGCTTCGCCTTTGAGTCGTGATTGTCCTCAACACGTCTCCCTGGCGGGTCCTCACGATCGCTGTATTCGCTTCTTTGTTTCGTAGGCTTCCCGACTGGCTTGCACTGCCCGCTTTTGCCTTGTCCTCTGTCGCGGTTAGCGTTGTGTCCGCATGGCAATTCCCCTTCGTGTTATTCGATTTTGAGAAAACGCCTCGTTTTTTCTTGAGTTCTCTCCTTTCGGGCGGATTCTCTTTTTGAGGTCTACTTATTGAACTCACCTCTCCTCTTTGGCCTTCACCTTTCCCGTCTGAGGTCGTTTTTCCCCCTTTTTTTGTAAGCGGACGTTGCTCCCCACTTCTTTCCCTCTTTCTCGTTTTTCCTTCCCTCCGCTCTAGACCCCCCCCTTCCATTCTATTTGGTTTTAAGCGACCTTGACTCTCCCCTGGAGCCAATTTTTCTCTTGACGTTGTTGGCGTGCTTCTGCGAACTATGTTTTTTTCCTCTCAGGCTCCTCTTGTTTTCTTTTTTTATTGCACTGATGGGGTTTTTTTTCTTGGTTGCCCGCGCTCTTCGACTCCTGCGTGTTCATTCTCCAACTGCGCACCCGGTCATCGCGTTCGCCTGGCCTTCTCGGCCCTGCCAAAAACTTTTTCCGTTAAGATTGATCCCATTTTTCCTCTCATCTGGCGCTTTTCTGGTTTTGTGTTTCCATTTTTTTTTTTATGAGCTCTCCCGTAGATGAGTTCGGGTTTCTTGGGCTTCATAAGGGTGCAGTGGACGCCTTCGCTCGTCCCACTGTTCAACGCGTTGCGGCGCTTTGGTGATTGACATGCTGGTGGGCTTTTGCTAGCACTCATTTGAGCGTCTGTTTTACATCGCGTCTCTAAATCTTTCTTGCCCCTATGGATTAATCCAAAGCTGGGTAAAGACTGCCCCATCTATCCCCTTTTTTTTGTTCCGTAGTTTAAGGGGTTCTTCCTTGCCCTTAATGAGGAGGTTGGGATTTAAGGGTGTCTTGTCCTGTTGGTTTCTCCTTCAGTTTGATTCGAGTCTTGGTTGGCCTGCGGTTGCGTTTTTTGAATCCCCTCATTTTTTTTCGCGTATGAAACCGCTTTCCTGGTTTGCTTTCTCCCTCAACTTCAGCATTATTTTTTACCATAGTCATAGGTCTTTGCCCAGGCTCATGAATATCCAATTGCACAATGCCATGCATTGATAGTTTTTCTTTCCCGGCTGAGAGTGTTTTGTTCCTCGTCAGTTTTCGCTTTCTTTCCTCGGTTTCCCGTGCGACCTGCTTAGTGCTGTCCTTTTGAGTCCTGACGTCCGATGCCGCAGGATTCTGAAGCGACGCCACCTTGCAAACGTTTTTCCGCTGCTCTTTTTTCCGGGGCTTGGTAGTCTTAATACGGAGTTTCTCTGGTTTGGCGGATATCTGCACGCGCTAGTTCCCATTTCGTTATTCATTTTAATTCTTATGCCTTCTAGGTCCCCACCTCCCTTTTCATTCACAACTCCGCTCCCGTTGAAACCACGGACCCTCTAATTTCCCGTGACTTTGACTCTAAGGACCGAACCCTTTTCTATCATTTTGAATTCCTTACTTTGTCCCAGACTAGTATTTGTTAATTTGATTTTGAGGGATTGAAACCCCCCTTCATTGTTCCACAGGCGTTGTGTTGAGATTAATTTTCTCTCTGGTACCCTCCGTCGCGGACCAAACTCCCGAGGCACAGTGGTATGGTCCCACTTTCCAACCCCCCAACCCTCTGGGGTTTCAGGTTTCTTCCTCCCATTTGGGGTTGAATTTCGCGAACCCATTTGCTTTTTGCCTCCCACTTTTTGGTAACACTGCCTTCCCCCGCTCTTTTTGCAGTCCCCGTTAGAACCCCAGGGAACAGGCGCCGTGCGTCGGACCCTCTTCTCCCCCGGATCGAAGGGCAGCTCCGAGAGGTGCCTCATTTGAGGTTATCGGCCCTTAATTCTTGGCGGACTTCTGATTCCAAGTCTGACCCCCTTGCCGACTTTCGCCCCCCCAAATACTCCCCCCTTATGCATGGTGCCAAACAGTTGCTTATCTTTCCCCAATTACGACTTTTGACGCTGGAAAATGTCACCTTCGCTTCTCTTGCGCGGCGAATCGGCCCCCTCTTCCTCTCTGTGTTCGTCATGGGTTGTCCAACCATATCTCTTTCACAGTATTGTTGTCTTTTGGGTTTGTTGTTGTTCCCCCAACCCCCTGAACATCTAGCCCCCCTCGTGCCGATCTCTTCCCTCTAAAGACAGCTTTTTCTTGCTGCTAGTTCTCAGGGTACTTACGCAGCGTGCTCCTAATTCTTCTTTTGAGTATTTCGTCCTATGTTTCCCTCCTTTTCTTTGTCCTCCTGGTGCTGCTCCCCCCTTTTTTCGATACTTTTTTCTCCCCTCGGCACTCTTGGCCCCTCCCTGCTCCCTTTACTCCGCCGCCGTTTCCCCACTTTTTCGTGCTTCCGGCCTCGAGCTTCCGTCTCAAGTTGGCCTCTTGTTCAGTTGTCTTGAACTTGTCGCTCAATTTTCGAAGGATAGACCGTACCCCGCTTTTTTTGCCAGTGGGCCCCCATGTCCTTTCACCTCTCTCTTTTTTGCCGTCTTACCGATATCAGCAAGAGCACTTCCTCCCACTGGCACGCTTCTGTCCTTGCCCCGCCTCATTTCCCCCCAAAGCTGCATGGTAACTTCTTCCAGACCTGCTCGTTTCTGCTCTCTTGATGCTTGCTTTGGTGTCAATTGTTTTCTGCGTTTTTTTTTTCATGAACCAGGATTCCTTTGTTTGCACGCAGTTTTCTATTACACTTCCCTTAAGCGCCATTTGGCGCCGCGCTTTCCCTCCGCCCCCCTCCCCTCCTTTTTTTTGTTATTGTTTACCACCCCCTCCTCCTCCATAGTCCTATGTTTTTTTTGAGCGTTGCCTCATCTTTTTTCTTTGCAGCGACCCTTCCTGTCGCCCAGCTCCATTGTTGTTTCATCGTGGGACACCGAGGGCCTAAAGAATTTTTTCCTGACGCTCCAGTCCCGCGGACTCAACGCGATGCATCCGTACATTTTTTATCGGTTTCCAGCCCCCTATGTTTCACCACTTCCTTTTCTGCTGTTTGCTGAAATCCATTTAACGTTCCGCGTTTTCGTTTACTCCGCCTTCTGCTCGGGTATTCAACCCTCTCGCCTTCCCCCGCGGCCACAGCATTTTGCTCATTTGTTCTCTCGCAGTGACTTCCGACCTCGCTATCTGCACAGTTTCCATGCTCTCTATTCCCCGCTTTTTGAGTATGCGTTTCTCACTCGTTAGCCCTTTTCCTCTCTGCACCCCCTCCCCTGCGCATCTATGGGCACACGTCCAAAAGAAATTTTCCTCCCGCCCTCGTTTTTTATCTCCGTCAGTACCTGTCTTTCCAATCCGTTTTTTGCTCGCTTTCATTACTACCTGCCCCATTCAAACTGTACTTACCCAGAGCCCTCCCCCCTTGCAGTTATACAACATTGGGCCCTTTCACTTACGCGGTTCTTTTTAGTGCCCATCCTTTTCACGGGGTATTCTGTGACGCGCTATTCTTTCCTTTGATCTTTTCTTTCTTCAAGCGCTGTTTCTTAACGGTCGGTCCCTTCAAACAAGCCGCATCATTTCCCAGGTCCCCGACCCTCTTGTCTAAACTCCACCTTCGCGGAAGCACCCCCACATAAAGTGTTACGCACCATTTCCGTTTCTCTCTCCCATCGCCCTTCCTTAAGTCGTCTTTTTGATCCGATTCACTCTTTCTCCCTTTTTTCACTAAACTTTCCGAATCCCTACCTCCTTTTCTCCCAAGTGCCTGATAGCAAGTCCCCTCTTCTGGCAGGGTTTTCTTTTATCAGGACCCGCCTTCTCCCCCCCAATTATTCCTCATAACCTCAAACTTTTTACCAAATGACTCTCACGACTTTTTCCCCTCCAACAGGGCCCTCTTTCCCCCTTTTTACTCCCCCTTCCCCAAAAAGTTTCCTGTGGGTTCAAGTTGAACAGCCCGCCCTTCCCTAATACCGAGGATCGCCAGATTTCTTCCTCATGAGGAAGTCTTTTCCTTGTTCTATTTCTGATCGTACCCCCTAAACGAGATTTGGTAACTTCCCCCTCCTCCATCTCCGAAACGTTCCCCTAATTTCCGATATTGCCCCCCCTTGCTTTCATCTTCCCCCCTCCGGCTGTCCTGTGGAAATTCCCTCCTTTCCCTCCCTTACATTGGTCCTGACTAAGGGGTAATTTCTGCTCCCCTCTCCCCTCCTCTGAGCCCCGCTCCCCCTCTTACCCCCCTTTGCTCCCTTCACCCCCTTCATTCTTCCCCACCCCGATCAAACCGTTCTGCGGCCGCCTCTGCTGCCTTTTCCCCCCCCCCCAAGAGCAGCCGGTGGCCCGTTTTGCCCGTTTTCACAGTCCCAACAGCAGATTTTAAAGCTCCCCATTTTTAGGACTACCTCCGTTTTGGGTTTAGACGATACCCCTCCCCCTTTTTTTTCCCGGTGGTGGGCGGTCAACCCGTGCGGTTCGGTACGCTCCTTCTCTTGACTTCTTTGTTTTCCGACGCCCTCTGACAGCGCTGGGATGACACGTCGAAACTTGTTCCCGGCTGTCTTTTGAACTTGACCTCCGTTTAGTCGTTATTTTTCTGTTTTTTTTTTTTCTTTTGGGCAGTTTTTCCCTTTCGCTTTGTTTGAGGTTGCGCCTGTTCGGCTTCTTTCCGGCTCGCCGGTACCCACCCGGGATCTTTGCGCGTGCCCTTTAAAAAAATTGTTTCCCCAGTCTTTTGGACTTCGCTCATGCAGCATTGTTCTCGCACTTTCTTCTCTCAAAATTCAGCAATTTGCTTGTTCCCCCTTTCTTGACTTGGTGCCCTCCTCTTTGTTGAGTGCTTTGGTTTCCTGCTTTGAATTTGATTTTTGACTCGACGAGAGTCCCCCTTTAGAATTTTTAATTCTCATCTGATTTGTAGTACATTGATGGCATTCTGTCTTTGTTAGTGCGCCTTTTGCCTGCCGGGGAGCTGATATTCCTCCCCCCCCCCCGTTTCCCTGGCACGAGTGTGCTTTTTTTCTTTCGATGTGAGTGGAACAACGCCTTCCCTTTTTTTTTTCCTTTAGTTGCTTTGGATCGGTTTGCTTCGAACTGTCGTGAAAAATACTCGCCCTTTATGCCTTCCTCGTTCCCCCAGTGGTCCCTCCAGTTTCGCGAGATTGGCTTTCGCGGAGACTGCCGAAGAAACTGTCCGACAGCTTGGCAGTTCTTCCATGTTCTTTTCTAAGTCAATTCAAAAAAACGAGTTTAGACCGGATCAGACAGTGCGGCAAAGTCACGTGCGAATTTTATCTGACTTCGTGGAGTGTTCATCCCCGTTGGAGATGAATAAGGATCATCCGAACTGAGGACCACTTTTCAGGCTTTTTTTGTCTGAGTGCCTCCTGCGTTCCTCCAGACGAGTATGGGTTCACCGCCGCCCTTCAAGGATACGCGAGAAAAATGTCATTGTTCAGGGCTTAAATCACATCAAACACCTCGTTATCATGTATCGACGGTCTCTTGAGTGATCTCTGGTGTCCTGCCTTTGATGTTATATGACCCCAGCGGAGATTCTACGCGGGGATGGGGCCCTGACTCACTTTTGACTTCTGCTAGCCCCTCTGGAAAGGGGACTTGTGGGGTTATCTGAATGCGGTGTTGATTGGGCTCATTATTTTGCGTTTCCTCTCTTTCTTCACACAGGAGCGTCGTCCCAATCTTTTTTAACATTCAGCATATTCTCCCCGGTGCAGTAGCGGCGATCTTTCTTCGAGTAGACGAGATTCCGAGCCCGCAAAGGATGACCCGCGGGTCTTGGTCCCCCTGGTGATGCTTTCCCCTTGTTTTAACCATAAATTGGTTACTGCGAGAAGGAAGACAACTCTTCCGCACGATTCCTGTTTCCTCCGTAACTTTCTTATGCCTTTTTTCCCCAATAGCTGCTGCATTTCCCTTTTCTCCCCTTTCCCAGGCGGCTCTTTGGCCGTTCTTTTAGCCTGGTCTTAGGGTGACTGCGGTTTTTCTTCTAGCCTCTCGGATATTCTGTTTTCCAACTTACTGAGAAACTGCGCGGGGCAAGTCTCTCTAGTTCTTGCCCCCGACGATCCCGATGGCGCGAGGAGCCGTTTTTTGGGTTCTCTCGGCGGATTCGGTGTCTTTTCAAAGCTGAGCTTCTCCTTTTGGGGGTTTTTTATCGAGGAAACTCTTTCCATTTTCGTAGGAGTAATTCCGCTTACTAGGTCCCCGCCCTCTGCTGCCCCCAACCACGAGCCTCTTCCCCCCCACTGGCAACCTTGCCCCCTTTTTGTCATCCAATAAGGAGAGTACTTACGTCAGTCTATTCCTTTCTAATTGGACCAGAATCATTGGCAGTATGTTCTCGGTGAAGTGAGGACTGTCCGCTTTCCCCCTTTTCTTTTTGGCGCACGTTTCTTCCGTCGGAGGACCCAACCCTCGTCCTGTGTGTACAGTGTCCCCCCCCCTTTCAACCAACCCTGTTCGGTTTCGGTTCTGAATTTTAGCACGGCATTTTCCGCGCCCACCTTCGACATGGCTGGCTTCACAACGTTGGGAACCCTCCTTGCATTCCTAGAGCTGACTTTCCCGCACCCGACGGACCGTCCGTTTTTTTGATAGGATGAATACTCCTGCTCTAGGAGGCAAGGGCCCCCTTCGGCAGAGCGGTGTGAATGAAAGACAGAAGCTTAGCGACCTTCCGAACAGGGCTTGACACAGCATTCCCTTTCGCGCCCAAGGAGCCGTGCTCCTGCTCCACCTCCTCCACCTAACGAATGCTTTCAACGTTACAGGCTGCCGAGCGAGACCCATTTCCCAATCTTCCGTTGACCTCTATGACTTACGACCTCCACAAGTTCCCTTGTTTGCGTATTCAATGGGGGTCCCACCACCCCCCTCTCTCCCCTAATCCGTTGTTTTGGGATGATGGGGAAACAACCCCAACTGCAGAAACGCCTCCACGTTTTCTCTTTGCGCTCTTTCCCCAGCTGCGTCTGCATTTTTTCTCCCTTCCCCCCCCGTCTTGCATGAGTCTTTTAAGCAGCTGGTGCACCTGTAGTCTTTCCGTAGACAGTAGCGCTTGGTCTCCTTTCTTCGCCTCTTGTGTGTAAGATTTCTTTTTATTATTTATAGAGATCTTCGGCACTATGAACTGTCCTAATAGTATCATTCCTGAGTTCCTTGTGAAATAGGGGAGAATAGTGCCTGATCGAGTGTCTCCGTTACAGTGTTTTCCTAGCACACGCCCATTTTTCTCGCAATTCATTCGAATTATTTCTACGTGCCCCCCTGCTCCCTTTGTGTGCAAAATTACATCTTTCCCAAATGTTCTCACTCACCGATACCGTGCCTGAGCCACTTGCTTTCCCCCCTCCCAATGGTTTAATACTGCACAACCAACTAGGGCATACTTAATAACAACTCCAACAAACATCACTCCCTTTTTCTTGTAAAAATTCGTTGCACCCTCAAATTCACTCCTTGCTATTTACTTATATTCGTTTTCTTTATCAGGTTCATTGTTGTCTTATCTCCTTGGGTGGCATCAAGGATTGGCTTTTCTCTGTTAACGATTTCCTATAGATTACACCATCTCAGAGACCAGGCCTCTTCCCACTAGTAGCCGACGAAACCCCTGCCGCTAAAAATATTGAACCCTACCTTCTCTTAACCACCCCTCGACACCTTGTCTATGGCCGCTGCTTCAATAAGCACCAATAGTCGTAGCGCCAATATCGTGAGAGCATCATAAGCGTGGCTTTTGAACCGGCCCATAAGAAAGCTCCCTCTCGCAAAACCCCTTCCCCTGAACTTCGAAAGTCCACCCTTTTTGAGTCAGCGGACATTAATATGTTATGATATGGCCCAACACACTTTTCTACACGTGTTCTCTCGCCTCTACCGGATCCATTCTGCTTCCTAACGAGACAGATCTCCCCCCCATTTCTGGGTCAACCAAATTTCATCCTCCCGCCCAGGGAAAACCTCTTCCTAGATCGAGCGTAAGTGAAATCTCATATAGTTTTCATACCTTCCCTCTCCTTTTCCGGTTTCACCCTCTATTTCCTGCAGCTCCCGTGTCTTCTCAACATTTTTTCCCCCTCTCCTCTTCATGCGATCCAAAACCTCCGTCAAATGATGGCTCGGCCACAGCCTAATTTTGTCCCCGCTACGCCCCACCGATGTTCCTGCTTTTTACTTTTCCTCGCGGCAGCCTTGTCAGTTGCCATCTTCGACGAGGCTGTTATTAATAATGCTAAATTCCACCCTCCCCTTTACCTCGCCCCTCTCCATTTCTGAGAGTACCTTTGTGCTCAATTTATGACAGGACTTTTTGTCGGTTTTCCGAATTTGTTTGCCCCAGTGGTCTTTTTTTTTCCCAAGTTCGCCTCCCCGCCGATTCCCCCAGTCAGTCATTCTCGGGGGTCTGACACTCTTTGCTGTATTGATCGCGGCCCCTCCCGCCGACAAAACTCAATCCCCGTTCCTCCAGTCGCTAGACTCTCTTCTCCCCCCCACTATTTTTTCGCTGGCGTACTAACAAACCCTTCTAAAGTGTTTCCAATGTCGTATTGTCCTTCGTTTTTTCTCCTCACTTTTTTTCCTTCTCTACCGTCGTCATTCCTCACGTCCTCTTTACACTTTTTTCGTTTCTTCTTTCCGAGTAATACCGCTCAGCTACGTCCGTTTCCACATGGGCCCATTTTTTTTTCTCCTTTGCGGACCTGGAGGGGAGGGGGAAAGTTATCCCCGCCACAACGAAACAGCGAGCCTTCATCCTAGATTACCAACCTCCACAACTCTGTCAAGTGCCAGGTCTTTCGCCCCCTCGAAGGAGCCACGAAGTACCGTTGCCCCGAGGAAGGAGTTCCTAAAGAGGACAGATTTCTCTACCGCTGGCATAGCCATGTCTCCAGTCCAAGACCCCGTCCCGATCGAAAGTGGAATCCTGTCCTCCCGGCGACGTATGTCGGAGGGAACCCCCCTTCGTTCTGATGCTCTCACACACCTTTAAAATAGATCCGGTTCCATTTTGTGCCCACACAAGGAACCCACATTTTTTCGGAACCCGACCCTTTGTCCTTGCCATTTTCGACTATTTCTCGCCCCATGCTTGCATCGAGACTCCACTCTTTCCGTGTTTATGAATCCGCGCGTATTCTTTTTATCCATTCTTTTCTTTTCTTATAGCGAGAATCATCTTCCCCTTTCTCCTATACTGCCTTTCCCCCCTAGCCGCAAAGCTTCTGTTTCAGACCTACACAATGTTTCGTTCCCCGATTTCTTATGCCCTTTTCTTAATAGTCAAGCCGGTTCTTCACTCTAAGACCTCTTTTCGCCAAATCACCCACCCCCCACCCGTTCCGTCGAAAGTTGCCCTTTCTATACTCTTCGGTTTACCTACTCCCACCTTGTTGTTTTTCGGCTATCCCCCGACCCTTTATTTGCGTTATGTACATTTTTTCCAGACCCTCTGCGGGACGTTCAGGACCTGAACTTTTCTACTCCTCCGAAGCTTTTCAGAGTTCAGAAGCTTGGGCAGAAAATTGCGTATTTTTCTTTTTTTTTCCCTAATTAAGGTGTTCCTCTTGTTAGTTCTTTTTTTGAGATTTTCATTAGTTCGATGGGTAGTCCCGCTGCTGCTTCTCTGCTTATTCCTCCATTCAGCGAAGGACCCGGGATTAGATGCGTTTCCCTTTAAACCAGGGACCAAGATGTCGCTGTTGTTATCCCTCTCGGCCAGCAGTGGCGCTCACTATCGTGACTTAAACCTGTAGGAAAGTTCTGTATGGGACTCCGGGATATTGTGTAGTTCCCCCCGTCCCCCCGTCCTCTTCGTTTGAGTTTCTTTTTGAGCTGACGACTCCGAGTCTTGATCCTCTCCCCAGCACTTCCTCTTCAGGAGACAGAAAGAAATGCTGCCATTGGCGATTCTCTCTTTGTTGGTTTAGTAGGCACTTGACATTTGGCGAATTTCCCCTGTTTAAGGAAGATGCTTCATTTCCGCTCATCAGTCTCTCTTCCTTGTTATAGTAGATGGAGAAACCGCCTTCGCTTTTCGCTCTTTCTGTTTCAGGTTCCCATATGGAGTAGCCTTGTTTGCTACGTGTCCGTCCCCCCTGACCCTCAGAACTTGCAGGAAGGCGGGCTTCTGCCCCCCAAAGCCAAAGTGTGTCTTGCCCTGTCGCGCGCCTGTTCCAGTATTTATATTCCGCCCTGGGGCCGTGAGACAGAAACTCCTAAGATTTTTCCTTTCCTTCGTATTCTCTTCCATGAACGACTCTCGAGAACTTCACCCATTTCTGAATGGCCGGCGCCCGTCTTGAACCCTTTTCCTTCTCAAGTGCGGCCTTTCCAGTTTTTTTTTTCCCAGCGAAATCGTTTTGAGGGTCCGTTCCCGGCCATCTGACTTTTTTATGAACTCTTGCGTTTGCCGTGATGAGTGCCCCCGCGCTCGGTCCGACATCCCGCTGCTTTTTCTAGTCTCGAACCGATTTTCTCCTCCGCAGTAGGTATTCGCCTCCCGGAGACCAACCTTTGGCCTTCCCTGTGTACGTCCGTTACATAACAATCCCCCTCGCCCTTTCCTTAGTGCTTCCCCATTGTAGATGCCCTTGGCTGGTCTTTGCTCTGCCCGGTGTACAGTTTTCTGGTTGTCCCGTGAGTCTTACTCCCCTCCCTTAGGACGTGGACTTGCGGGCATTGGCCTCCTTTACTAGGGTCTTCCTCCGTTCTTAAAATCGTACCCTTCCCCTGTGGCGGTCTGATCCTCTTGTGATTTCCCCCAATTTCGGGGTCTTTTGCCGATCTCCTGCCTGGTTTTTTTCCAATCTGAAAGAGCGATGATAACGATTCTCCACATGGGCCGAAGCAAAGAGATCTTTTCCAGTCGACTGCGAGTTCTTTTCTGATGTAATCTAGAGGCTTCTCTTGGGGGGTTCAGTCCCCGGGCCGGCGATTTTGAGATTTCTATCCGTCTTGTTTTCCCCCTTTAACGTAGGTTATGTATGCGCCCTTTTTTTTCTTCCCCTCACCGGGGTTCTTCTCGCAGGCGTATCATAAAACGACGCCGCCGATTCGGGGATTCCGCCCGCTCAGTTTTTCCTCCTTCCTTGGTTTGCCCTCGCTTCCATCGTCCACATCGGCATGGTCGGTGCAGTACGAATCAGCCCGGAGCTCTTTTCGAGATTGTCGAAGATTCAATGCCGGTTTGAGATGCCGTTCCCTAGCTGCTGGCGTCTCTTTATGATCCGGTTTATCCCCCCCTCTTTTCTGCCCCCTACTTCGATGGATACGGATATTCCCCGAGGCCTCCCCTACCTTTGGCCCCACTGATTTTTACACGCGCGAAATCTAATAGTGTCAGCTGTTAGTTCCTCTCGGTCTGGAGGGGCGTGATGTTTTTTTCCAAATTCTTCTCCCCGTATTTGCTTGGGCGGAGTGGCCCGCGCGGCACAGGATCAGGTTTGAGTTTCGGAAGTTCTTTCCATACTTCCCTGACCGCCTTTTCCCCCCGCCCGAATTGCATGACCCCAACTGAGAACGACCCACAATGGCCCACACTTGCAAGCTCCCCCTCTAGCATATAAGTCCGCGCCTTATTCCGTGCTTTCCCCGCATTGGAAACTGAAATTTCCATGATTTTGTTGAATTGAGTTCTTTTGGTTCTCCCTCTTCCACTCGCTTGCACCCTGTTTGGTTGAGAAAGGCTTTCTTGTCTCCCCCCGTGCCTAGGGACTTACAACCCCCACGACTTTTTTTGGCATTTTCTGTCCAAAATGCCCAAACAACCCGGGGCTTTGTTCTTTTTTCTTGCTCTTCGATGGACTTGTCAGACGAACAATTTCCGCAGTTTCTTTGATACCAAATGGTTCCAAGAAGTACTGCAATCTCGTTCCTGCAGTCCTAACCATGAAGGGAATTTCTTGCAGGAAACCTGCTCGAGGATGCAACTTTAAGCGGCCCGAGCTTTGCAGACCCAAGTTCGCCTAGCAGCCCTGTGTGACCCGCCGAAGCGCTCTATTCCCCACCTTCTCCCCAGTGAAGGCAATCCCCAAATCTAATTATTTTACGCTGCTACAGGACATAATTCATCCTACTTCGCGACACCTGGCCCCCCCTCGGCGTATGCATCTGCGCAGCCCCTTGCTGATTGTCCCTTCTCCTTTTCTGGTCTTCATTGGTTTGGTCACCCTCTCTCTCTTGACTTCGGGTTCTTTCGTCGAGAGATTGTGACCACCCCACCCGAAGACTGAACAGATAGGCCAGTCTTTATTAGCGGTTTTCAAAGGAGTTGCACTTTTTCGGTCCCCTTTTTTGCCCTTCTTTACTTCCAGCGTGGGGACATTCGGCGTCATTTGTAGTATCTTTGGAATTCGGTTTGCATTTGTTTATAGCTCGCTTCCCCTCCCCCCTGGATGGACGGGAGAGCTTCTTCTTCTGCTCGGTCCTCCCCCTTTCCTCCTAGATCCGTTTAAGGTTTCCTTTCGACGTTTTCCACTTTCTGTTAAGGATGCGGATTCTATCTTATCCCAGTCCCCTTTGTTCCCACCCTTGATCAGCCATTTCTCCACTTGTTGGATCCCCATTCAGTGCCGAGCTCAGTAAAAAACCCAACCTCCTTCTCCTTGTTTCCCCCCATACCCTCATTTATCACATCCGTTTTTTGTCTCTCCGAATCCCGAGACCTCCGCTTGCCTCCAACGCAATTTGTGCAATCGCTTTTCCTCTTCCTCCCTCCTCAACCACACACTCTGCATCTCTCGGCTCCCAAATTTCCCCCGTTTTCAACCTTGACACTGATAATGCTCCTTTATCTTCTTGCTCTTATAAGCTCATTGGTTTTTACTTTCGAGTAGTTATGCAAGGAGTGCGTTTTTGGGAAATAGTAGTAGCTATTCTTCTTCTACACTCTCCCAATCGGACTCTGTGCAGCCGAAAGCCCCCTAGACTATCACCCTTCCGTCACAAGTCACCCCTAGTACATGCTCTTCTCTTCTAATCTGTGCCATTAGTCTCAGAGAAATCGCTTAAGCGCCTCAGCCTTAATGAATTGCTTCCTTGCCCAACCTATGCCCCCATCGCCCTGCGATACCCCTCTACCACTCAGAGGAACAGCATTCTGAGAACACTACAAGTTTACTGATCCGCTGCAGAATGCCAATGTACTTTCACTCTTGGCAACCCGTCATGATACGTAGCGCGTGAAACTTCCCCTTAATAGGCTCCTTTCTGCCTACGCGCTCTCCAACTTGTCTGGATTAACACCCGTCTCCTCGCCCAGTCCGCTGATCTTTTCGTCGCCGGTCGTTCCGCCTCGTCTCTCTCTGTTCCATAGCTCGACGGCACAGATCTTTCTTGGTAACGATAGGTTACGTTCTACAGAGTGACTCACCCGTATTCTCTCCCTGTAAACCTTCCCCTCTTTCGCAAACTCCGCAATTGCCTCCCCTCGCAGCAAGCTTTTTTCTACGCTTTCCCGAGAGGCCTCCCCTTCGCTGCCCAAAGAAAGCCAAGTCGACTTAGTTTTCGGCCTTTCTAACAGAAGGACACCCAAATGACAACACCCAAAAATTGACCGCTGAACCGAAGAGAAAGGTTAGTCTGCATGCTCGTTCCAATCAACGTCCGAGTGGGGCTTAGGGAACCTGAAACCCCCCAGTTCGAATGACTTCTTCTTTATCTTTTATCATTCCTCCTAGTCCTGGTTCCGGCTTTCCCACAGCGCTGTCTTCGCCCCGAGTCGGAACTCATACGCCCACTCCGCCCCTCAAGTTCACCCCCCCCAGGTCGACTGTTTCTCCGTCCCCCAAATACTCTGGAACACGCCACCCACCTTTCAATTCACTTGATCCTCACTTGTCCGTTTGTCGCTTCATCTCAGACCTTTGACCCTTGCTTCTCGTTCAGCCCAAGACGTTAAAATCTTAAGTTTATCCTCCACCTTTCCGTATTTCTACGCCGACCTCCGTGCGTCTCCCCACTTTGCCACAGTCCCTCCCCCCCTTCGATCGGCTCCGTTTTCCTTTTGCGCCCTATAGCAAACTCGCGACTACAAACTCCCAGATCGGGTCGTTTTCCCTTCTATTGATTCCACGAAGAATTCCCCGTTTCCGCTCTGTGAACCCTAATATTCATCCTTCCCCTATGAATTATCCATGTCATCAATCGCCGACCTTTTCCATAACTTCTTAATTTTCCCTGCCGGAGTCTTCATTAGTTCTGCCTAAACTTCGTCGAGTTCTACACCACCTTACAACTCTTCGCACTGGCCCCCCCCCGAACAAATTTTCCTCTGGAAACCTCTGTTTCTGCAACTTTTTTCTTCCCTCTTTGCTCTGCAACCTGCTTTCCCCCTCTAACCTCTCTATTGACCATTGTGGAACTTTCTGCGCGTCTGACCTCCAGTGTTCAGTAGATCCCTACCGGCATCAGCGCCTCCAGCACAGTCTTGTCGCACTATCCTGACACTCTCCAAAACCCCTCTCCTTCCCGGAATTCTGCACCCGACCAAATTACCCGGTCTTTCCGCTTCTCTTTAAACTTTTTTCCCCAGGCAGGATTTCTATCCGAACAGTTGCCGTCAAACTCCCCCCCCCCGTTTCATACGAATAAAGTTTGCACGGTGCTCTCTCTCTTTTTATAATCTTTTTCATTTTTTTTCTAGATGGCTATCACCTGAACCCACTTGTTCTTTTCCTATTCTCCTTCCACGGTGGATTTGCGGCCCGGTCGGTATGTCCGATCCTTCTGGGTTACTCTTTTTCCCTCTCACGAAGCGAGATGAACGACAGACTTTCTCCTAAATTGTTTTATTTTTGCACGTTTGAGACCTTGGATTTTCCGCGCTGGGTGGTAAGATGGGCAGGTCTTTCGTTGATGCTTGCTCTCTGGCTGATGCCTCTTGATCTACTTTCTGCCAGCTGCTCTTCTTCATACGCCTGGCAATCCTCCACAACGGTCCATCCCTTCGTTGTACTCTCGATGCAGAATTCGTCCCTCCGGCCCCAAAATTAGGAAAACCGTTCCTGAGGAATTTGGTTGGGTCTTTTTTTTTCCCGTCCTCTTTCCGCGGGGACGTTGTCTTGGCTTGAGAGCTCTCTCCTGAGAGTGCTGCCCTCTTCATTCGTTTCTGCAGGCTTGGCGAAATTCGATGCCCCTTTTTTCTTCTAGTGGGGGTCGTGACTAAGGCGAATGCGCTTTTCCGCTGCTCTGTCGCCTCCCACTCTGTGGCCGGCCTTTGCCC
>Ga0179593_1451955_pt1 | contig 15717 bp, 22 predicted proteins | sample CZODoug2_1_08_16_FD_185931 | JGI IMG/M metagenome (GOLD analysis project Ga0179593, IMG submission 185931) | Vadose zone soil fungal communities from Angelo Coast Range Reserve, California, USA - CZODoug2_1_08_16fungal (PacBio error correction) | ecosystem: Environmental > Terrestrial > Soil >... | reverse complement strand
CTTCCCCAAGGAATGCAAGAAGCCGTCGGGCAGTACTGCCATTACACTTTTGGGAGCATCGTCTTTTTTTTTTTTTTTGTCTTGTCCCCCTGAATAACCCCCCCCTTTTCAGAGATTTCCTTGGTTACGTTCCCGTTAGAGTGATATTTTTGTTCGCTGCCACGGGCGCTATTTTTCTCAGTCCCTTTGTGTGCGAACACTTGACTCTCTCCGAAGGCTCCTTTTTCACCCTCCTCTCTTTTTGAACCCCATGTCTTTTTTTCCTCACCCCTTTGTTCCTGCTGGTTTTCCACTTTTTTTTTGTCTGTTTTCTGTATCCTTTGGCTTTAATGAGCATTTTGGGTGTTGGGTGGTTGTGGTTTGTCTTGCTTTTCTGGTGGGAATAGACTTTCGAAGGCCAAAGGTTTGCCTACCCTCCCATTTCTTTTTGATTGCTACTTCTCCGGTCCGGATTCGCCGGATGCTCGTGTAAATACAGCCACCTCGTTTGGCCTTTTCTTGAAGTTGAATCAGTTCCCTGGTGTGTTTACTGTTCTCCCAGTCTGATCGGTTTCTCTTGTTGTTATCAAGATACGGGTTTTTCAATGCTGGTTTTTAACCATTGCGTTTTTTGTGTTTTTCTGTTCCTTCCGGGAGTCCCCTGTTTCACCAAATCCGACTAGGCACCCCGCGGTGCCCCCGGTTTTTTTTTCTTTATTGTTGGCGTTTCAAATTCCCCGTCTTTCTTTTTTTTTTACGCCTTTTTTTTGAACTGGCTCGTCATGCCCTTATGGTTTGCGCATAGAGGTTTTTTCCAACACTTCCAGGCCCGGAGCACTCGTATCCCCCCCCGACCAGTCCCCGTCACAATTCTCTTTTTTCGGCACTCACCCCCCCATTTCCCTCCCCTAGAATCGGGACCTTCCCCCTTTCTGAGAATGTGCTCCGCGCAGGCGTTTTTTCTTTTTGGTGACCCGAAATTTCACCCCCCTTCCCCGTTGCCCCATCGTTTCAGGTCCGTCCCCCTCTTTCCCCTGTGAATTTGGTTCAGGCTCTTATTTTTCCGGGTTAATGGTCACTGTTTTGTTTTCGTGACACCAACCCAGGTTATAGTCCAGCGATACCTTTCATGATTCACCAGCCTTTTTTTTTCCCCGATTGATTTGACCACCCCCGAGTTTGGGTTTTTTTTCTCGGTTCCCGTTAGGCTCCCTCTTAGTCTTTTTTCTCCAAACATGAAGAGTCGAGTCACTTTAAACCCGGCGCGCTTTAGCTTTGCTGATTTTTACCTCCCCGCTACTTTTCCCCAACAGGTACACTCTTTTTCTTTTTACTATGATCTCCCCCCTTTTCCCCCCCTCTCCCCACTTCCCCTTCATAATTTTTTCATATTGCTCGGAGTTTTGACATCCTTGATCTCCATCTTGTGCAAAAGGGGCTAAGGAAACCCCCCGCACACTCCAGCTTTGAAACGTCGTTGGTTTTCCCCCAGAATTCATATTCCTTTTGCTTTTTTTTTGGCTTCCTCAAAAGGACCTGCAACCATCGCCGTTTTGACCCCTGTGATTTTTTCAATTTATACCCCCTTGCAAATACTTGGTTTACGTTCCCCCCTAATTTGTCTGGCAACCCGTAGGCTTAGTCCACCGGCCTCCCAAGTCTTTTTTTTGCCCCATGTGAGAGGGTTGGAATTTTTTTGCCCGATGGCGGTTTGGTACTCTTTTTTTTCGGATTCTGTACTTCCGATTTGTTTTCCACTGTTTTGACGCGCGGCTTGCTGTGACTGGCTGCAATTTTAGTCCTTGAGGGTTCTTTTGAACTGAGTCGAGTGTTTGTCTGTGTTTGTTTCCCAATGTCTGTTTTGACCCACCCTCCCAGCACCAAGTGCCCTATGCAGATGGGATGCCATCACCCAGGCCCCTGCCCCGGCCCCGGTTGGCGCTATGGGAACCCTTTTTTGCCCCCAACTCCCAGAGGGCTTCCCTTTTTGACCGTGTTTGTTGATTGGTTTTTTTTTTTTTGAAAATTTCACATTGCCGTTCTTTCCCCGGCCGGCCCCTTTTTGTGCAAATTACCTTTCTGGTTGTTTTGATTTATGGCCTCCTTAACACATTCGGCATTTTTTTTTCAACCACGCGACACCCCTTTTTGTAAATCGGTCGGCTGTTTTCATAAAGACAAGTCCCTGTTTCTCCCATTTCACACCTACCGTTCCATTGTTTCGAGGCCATTGATCATTGAACTCCTGTCAGCATTGGACGGTGCATTACCCCCCCTCAGTTGATGGAGTCCCAGGCCCCCAATGCTCAGTCCAGCCATTTTCCCCCCCCACGGTTTTTTGTTTCTCCATAGATTTTTCCAACCTCACGTTGTTTGCATGCCCATGCCCACCCCCCAAGGACGCGCCAATCCTGTTTTTCCTCTCCCCAACAACTTGATCCTTCCGCGTTCATTTGCAGTTTCCACCCCTTCACTTTTCCTTTCCTTTATCTCTTCCTTTTTCCTACTCCTTTTTTGTTGTTCTCCCAGTTGTACTCTGCTGGTAGAGTTCATTTGCTTTTTGAGGTCTGCTCCCCTGTCCCCGTCACACCGGCATGTTTGGTGCCGGGTTTTTTTTTTTTTGCTTTCTTTTTCCCTCCCATTTGATTTGCCAACTTTTGGATGTTTTTTGTTGTGAGTGCCTTAATGGTCGGTAGATGAAGATAGTGGTGGTTTTTCCTTCTTTTTTTGCCCCCGCCCAGTTTTCTTCTTATACACTTCTTTTTTTTTCCTTTGTTTTCCCACCATTTCGGTGTACATGGGTTTTTTTTTGTTTACGTATAGTGAACACTGATCTCCTCATTTAAATGGTGTCAAGGCGGGGAGTGACCACCTTCCTTTTTTAGTGGCGGCCCTTATTCGCACCCCTCACTTCTTTGTCGATTCGGCGGCTTTGGCTTGCGCCTTTCATTTCCCTCCCCCCCCCTTATTTTCCGCAGGGTTGGGATCTCTCTAGGGGAGTTTGTAGGGATCTCCGTTGTTTATTGGGGTCGGGCATGTTGTTGGTTTTCCTGGCGCCAAGTTTTTTTTTAATTCTTTTTTCCCCCTTTTTGTTGTTAGTTGGTGGTTCTTTCCCTTTTCCCCTTTGGCCGTTTTCCACTCGGGCTGGTACCCGAACTCAGTTTGGATCGACTGGTCAGTCACCCATGCCGGCCGCGTCACACTCTTTTTTTTTCCCCCCCCCCTCTGTGTCCTTTTTCTCTCCGACCCCCTACACCCCTACCCAGTTTTTTTTCCAATTACCCCGCTCTTTTTGGCTTTTACGGTTTAACGTCAGCTTTTTTTGACGTTCTGAAAACCCTTCGTGGCCCCATGATCATTCCAACCCCTTTTTGTTCCAAGGGACTCCCCCGGTCCTTTTTTACCTCCCCGGCGCGCATTGCCTGCTTGGCTTATCCTAACTTCTTGCTCTCTGGCGGACCCCCCCCCACAAGTAACGTTTTTTTTTTCGTCTTTTGGCGTTTCCTTAGCGATCCGTTTTGCCACGCTGTTGTGAGGAATCCCCTGAGCGGATGCATTTGCATCACGACTGCTTTGTGTTTGATTGGCCTTGACGCCCCTTTACCACCCCCCCCCTTTGCACAACCATGGTTGTTCGACTACCCATTGACTTGTTTTTGCACCTGCACGTTTTCTAAAAGTAGCGTTTTCGGTTTTTTCCGTTTACCCCAGGATCTTTTTTTATGGTCTTCTTTTTTGCCCTGAATCGCAGTTCGGCAAAAACCCCCACCATCCTGGTCTTTTCCCTCTTTACTCTGTGACCTTTCCCCCCAGGTTTGTTTTTGATTTATTTTTTTTGTGCGTGTGTTTCTTTTCCGGTTCCGTTTTTTCGCAGCTCCCTCCGGCTTGCTCCTGGACCCCCCCCCACGACCATCAGTGGCGCTGCTCTGACTGTTGGTCACCCAGCCCCCAGTTTTTTTTTTTCACAATTTTCTGTGCCCAAGCCACCTCTGGTCACCCATGATCTTTTAGTTTTCCGCTGATTCTTCCTTTTTCAGTTATGGTTTTTTGCCGTTGCAACTCTCTGTCGTTTGCTTTATTTTTGGTGTAGGACTTCGTTTTTTTCCTGTTGCGTTCTTTTTGTGGGTTCCCAGATATTTTTTTCTAAGGGCATGCCCACGAAATTGATTCACCATTACCCACTGCGTTTATCCGGCCGGTCGGCGTTTTTTTCGTGCCCCCCCCCCCCTATAGACCACCGCGGGCGTGATGATCTTTTCCGGAGTGTCCCCCCGTTGCTGGGCACCCCCCGTAAGTCCTGGGAAACCGTAATTGTTTCCCAACGTGTTGTCCACCAGCGCCGTTGCCTTTTTTTACCGGTACAGGGCTTTGTTCCCCCTACCCCCACCCCCCGTTCCGATTTGTTCAGACCTTATGCGCGATCTGAGTTGCTATTTATTTTTAAACGAGGGGCCTCGGGCGACTCCTGGTCCTTTGTTTTGACTTTTTAATCAACCCCAGCCCCCTATTTTTTTCAAGCCCTCATTTGCCCCTTTCCCCCTATCCCCGGCCCCCGGTTTTCCCACCCCCCTCCCCCAGCGCCTCCTCATTATTTCACTGAGCCTTGCCCCCTAGTTTTTTTTTGACACAAACTTGAACTGTGACCAATGTTCACCCAACCAGTTCGTTTTGAAAAACCCCACTTTTTTTCGTTTTGCCCTGTTCTCAGCTCCGTTGATGTCCCTGCCCCACTTTCTGGTCTGTATTCTGTGGCTTCCGTTTTTTTTTCCCCAACCCCCCCCCTTACTCCATTTAGAAGACTTTCCTTTCAGGTTCTTTTTTGTTTTTGGGCCTGTTTTCCTTTTGCCCCCAGAACACTTCCCTTCCTGTTTCCCCCGTGTCACCTCTGGCTGAACCCTTTGGACAGTGAACTCCATGGTTTTTTTTTTTTTTTAATCCTTCAGGGCCGTTTTTCAAATCTGCCGAGTCGATTGTCCCTTGTCGGCTTTTTCCCGGTTTTTCTTCACCCCCCCCCCTGAATGAGATACTCCTTTTTTTCCCCCTCACGCCTTTCGTTTGTTTTTTTTTTTTTTTTTTGATGCTTCTCCCCACTTGTTTGGAGAACCCTTCCAGTTCTCGTTTTCTCACTTTTTTCCCACCTTTTCCGACTTCTGTCGTTCTTTGAATAGGAATTTCTCCTTTTCCCGACTTTTCATGACTTCCCTCCCCAATTTCAAGCAAGTTTTTTTTTTCCCTCTCAGTCCAGCTACCCCTTTTCTTTTACCCCCTTTTTTTCCCCAGGTTTCCAAAGTTCCCCTTGCTCCCTTCCTTTTTGCTGGGCCTTCTCTTCATGGTTTTTGATTCTTTTGTCTTTTTTCCCCCCTTTTTCTTAACAAAGGCTCCCCCTTTTGTTAAGACTTTTTAGCCGCTTTTTTTTGAAGGAACCCGTTCGTTTCCCCCCGTTTTTCCCTTCTTGTTGGAATTTTCCCCCAGTTGTTTTAATGGATTTTTTTTGGTGGTGCTCACTTTCCCCCTGTGATTGATTCTCTTTTGTTTTGCCGCCGCGCTTGGTCTTTCTCTGTTTGAAACTTCCCCTCCTTCGGGGTGACCAGGGCCGGCCTTTTTCCGTTTTTTCTCGTTGTGCCCCCTGGATTCCCCCATCGGTGTTTCCCCCCACGTAAATTCCAGTCCCCCACCTGTTTGTCCTTAGGCCGCCCCCCCATTCCCTCCTGGTGTCCTCATTCCCCCGGGTCCTTCGGTTTTCCTTGTGCTTCGAGACTTTTCTTTCCATTTTTTCTGGGGACCCATGCGCTTTCGCATTTTTTTGGTTTTTCGTTTTTTCTTAACTGGCAAACTCTCCTTTTTTAGCCCGCAGTGGTTCTCTTGTTTTGAACCCAAAAACCAACAAACCCCCACCACGGGCGGTTATCCGTAGTTTACTTTGGACATGTCCTTTTTCGTCCTGCCCTGATTTTGCATCTCTATGGGTCACCCATATTTTTGATGGCCACCCGGGGCAGGTCACCGCCCTTCCTTCCCCTGTTATTCCCCTCGCTTTTTTCCCCCGTCCAGTTTTACTTGCCCAGTCCCCTCAAGTTTTTTTCTCCTCTCCTCGGACACCTCAGCCGATTCCTTCCCTTTTTCCAAGTATGGGGACGTGTGGCGCAGTTGGTCCTACCCCTTTGCCCCCCCCTTGCAACGTCATTTTTATGTCAGTTCTTCCCCTTTTTTTCGGGTTTCTATGGCACTTTTCTCAGTTCCCTTGCGAGGCGGTCGGTTTGCACAAATGCGGTACCCCCCTTTCCGCCATCTTTTTCACCCACCCTCTCTTTTTATGATGTCCCCGATACCCTTTTGTCCTTTTCTGATCACAGCTCACTATCTTTTTTTTTGCCCCTCCGTCCCCTTGTTTGTTTTTTTTTTTTTCCGATTTTCCCGATGACTGCTTTTTCATGATTACCCCTCCCCCCCCTTGTTTCGAATCCACTTTGCGTTCTTTGATCTTTCTCTTTATGGGGATTCTACTGGCCTCGGAAACGTTTTTTTTTTTTGCCCGGGCCTTGTTACCGGGATGAGATCCTCCGTGCCACCTGGTTTTCACTCCCGGCAGATTTGTGCTCGGGTTTTGACGCATTTTTGCTTTTTTCTCCATCCCTGGGCGTGAAACCGTCATTCCTCCTTCAGGAACCCCCTCCCCCCCGTCAACTTTTCTGTTTGGGTTTTTTTGACACATTATAGAGGCAGTGATTGTTTTTTAGGATCCTCCCCCCCTGTAGTCCCCCCAGGCCCACGACCCCCGCGTTTTCTCTTAACCCTTTTTTCACTTTTTTCCCAGTCCATTGCCATTTAGTTTGTTTTCGATTTCTTTTTTGCACGATGGTTTGCATTCTCTTTTTTTTCGTTAACACACGTTCTGCAGCCCCTCCCTTACTCTTGGTGGGGTTTGTAATTTTTTTGAATTGACTTTTGCTGTTACGTTTTGGGTAGTTATCTTGTCTTCCCTTTTGAAACAGAAAACTTGTGTTCCCCCCCTCTTTCCCTGTTGACTTCGCCGCTTTTTTTTTTGAGCTTTTATAGCCCCTTTTTTGGAGGTTCGGGGTTACACTCCTTTCCCAGTATCTTCATTCAATGTGCTCCCCCTTGGGTAGTGGGACCCCCCCCCCCCCCCGACATGACTTGCCCGTTTTTTTGCTTTTTCCGGTTGTCTCCCCTTCACAGCCCAACATTTTTCCCCCAGGAAATCCCTCCTTGATCCTATTGACCTTGCCACCTTTCCAACCCCCTTCCCCTCTACGATCCCTCCCACCCGGCGTGTTTCGGGTTTTTATGGCAACCTCGCGTTCGGCCGCCGTTCCGTTCAATAGAACCTGGTCCAAGTAATTCTTGTCTCGGCGCCGACCCATCCCATAGGCCTGTTTTTTTTTTTTTTTTTTAACGCTTGTGACCCCTGTAAATTCTTCATTTTTTTTTCGTTCCTAAGTCAAAGTACCAGGCTCGGCCCCCCTTGATCCACCACCCCCACCTTTGCGTTGATGAATTTTGCTCATTTCACCCTTTGCAAATGCTTTCGTCTGCCATTACTTCCGTGGTTTCTTTTTTGGCTGCTCTCCCAAGTGCCCCTCGTCCACCCCCCCAGACCAGCCCCCGGCCCTCCTTGTCCAATATGCGGGCCGTTTTAGCCTTTTTTTTTGGTGCATAAGCCCCCTCCGCGCCCACCTTTTTTGTTTAAGCTTCCCCCACCTTTTATCAGGGAACGAGAAGTCCCGACACTTCAACCCCCTTGAGACCATAATCCCCCCGTTTTTGTTCAGTGTCTTTCCCCGCGGTTTGATTCTTTTTTTGCTCGCAAGGGGACCCTACCTTTCATCGTCACACATCCTGTTTCGCATTTGGGCATTGCTTCCCGTGCTCGGGTTTTTCCCTTGCTTTGGGCAACCATATCATTCCTTTTTAATGTTTTCTGGGGTTGACGCCTTTTCCCCACCCTTTTTGGTTGAGCAGCTACAGTCGTTTGTTGTTTTATCTTTATTCCCGGGGCTATTTTTCTTTTTTTTTACCCCCTGACTTTTTTCATTTCCTTGGAAAGTAGGTTTGACTTTTTTTTCGTTTTTGGCGTACTTTCTAGGGACGAGTTTTTTCTTTTTAAACATGGCCCCCTGGCCCGCGGTTTTTTTTTTCCTGAACCCCCCCTCCTCTTTGTGAGAGCGTAGGCCTGTGCCATTTTTTTCTCGCACAGTCCACCTGTCCCATTGTGGCGTTGCTGGCCGGTTTTTTAGACTTTAATCAAACCACCCTCGCACCCGCCCGTGTTTGGTTTCACCCCTCTTGGAATTGGTTCCCCCCTTTTCCATCGTGATTTTTTGGAGGGCCTGTTCCTGTGTGTGCCTGTCGCCCCCCCGGCCAGCTTCCGTTTTTGGTGTCTTTGAGTGTGTTTCCGACCTGCTACCTGGGCCTACCCCTTTCTCACAGCTTTTCCCACAGGGCCGAGACCAACGGGTCACGCTCACAGATTTGCGGGCTTCCGCATGGGGACACCCCCTTTGTTTCATTGTTAGATACGCCACGCTTTCCCACCTGCGTCACCCCTAGTAAACATCAACCCTTTTTTGCATCTTTTCCCCCCCCAGGTGCGGTTTCCGCCCCTTTTTCCCCCCGACCCGGCTAGGCCGTGAAGAACCCCCACTTCCCCTTTTTTGATACTTTCGACCCCTGCTTTTTCCCCGGCCTCACTTTGCCTTTTTTTTCCCAGTCACCGGTTGGCCTTCGTGACCGGGGCGCTCATTATTTTTTGCGTTTTGCCCCCCCACAAGGGGACTTGCGCTTTTCTTTGTTTTTTTTTTTTTGTCTTAGTCCTCTTTCCCCGGTTTGACTCTCGATTCCCCGTCTTCGATCCCCATCCGAGCCGATCCCCTGCCGGTTGGCGAGGACTGTTTTCTCTGATCATCGCGGCGCCCCCCTCTTGGTTTACCCGAAATTGTGGGCCGTATAGCATTCTTTGTACCTTTCTCTCCCCCCTTCAATTTCCTATTTTTGCGGCTTCGTTGTATTCGTTTTTTTCAGTGATGTCTCGTTTTTTTGCCCTTATCGTTTTGATTGTTCCGTCGGCGGCCCCCCCAACCCACTACTCGGAGTTCAACCAACTTTTCTCTTTTCCTCACTAAACGCGGTCTTCGCTCTATGTTGTGCCTTTTTCTGTTCCCCCCTCCCTCCCCCCTGTGACCGATTGCGCCCCTGCTAAAGGTCTCCCTTGCCCCCTCTAACCCCGGCCCGCTTTCACGACTCCTGCTGGCCCCCCAGGACACGTTTCGCCCTTTCGGGCCACACTTCCCCCTTTTTTTGCTTTCTCATGCTTTTCGATGAGTTCCCTTATGCTTTTAGTTCTTCTTTTGCTTTTACTTTTGGAAGCGCGTTTCTGATTCGGTTTTACCGGACTTGGCCTGTCGTTTCGCTGGATGCCCCCCCAATCTTATGTCTTGTTCCTCCTTTTTTTTTCCATGATTTAAAGGTTTCAGTCCACAAACTGCGCCAGTTTGTGTTTATTTCGGTTTCCGCGTTTTGGGTTTGTTGTGGGTTTTCCAAGATCTGAAACCCCCTGCGCGGATGCGCTTCGGTTCTTTTTACCGTCGAGACCCCACCCGTAATCAACTTTCCGTCATGGTCCCCCTCACCCCCCAAGTCGATTTTTGAGTTTGCTCCCGATTATTGTCCCCTGGGCTTTTGATCACACCGGACCGAGGTCAGGACGGAATTTTTCTCGCCACTCAGTTTTTTGTTCTATACCCCACGAGGGGCATTCCGGTACTCTCCGGCCCCTGCGGTCTGAGTCATCCCCCATGGCCCCCCTCTTTCTTCATTTTTTTTTTCGTCTCGCTCCCCCAACCCCCCCAACGTTTCTAATTCCCACTTTCTCCCGCCCAGAGTCCGAAAAAGTGTTTCCCGTCCCCAAGGGCCCCTTTCGGCACCCCCAAATTTTTTTTTTGTTTTTTGAGGCCTTGTTTATTCTCAGCTCCGGTGCGTGACCAGAAGGTTTTTGTCTGTCCTCTGTTTCAAAAGTCGTCCCCCACATATATTTTCCCCCCCCCCCCCCAATTTGTAAAGAAGAATCCTTGGCACTGCTTGTCTCTTTTGGTTTTTGTGCCGTTTTTTTTGGATCCCCCTATCACTCCATCCCCCGTTACGTCAAAGGCTGCCTTCCACCTTTTGCATGTGCCTCAGGTCTCCGAAATTTCAAGTCCCTAGGACCTCGCACGATTGGTGCGATTGTCCCTTGGTCTTTTGAAAATTTTTTTCTCTCCCCCTCCTTTTTTCTTAGGCCTTCCTCTCCCTTTTTTTTTCCCCTCACGACCTCCTGTTGTTGTGCTCGATTTCAACTTTCGTTGGTTGATTTTGAGCTTCGTCCCCGTTCGGGCTTGTCACCCTCCATCGCCCTGCCCTTGGATTGCTTTTTTTGCCTTTTGTATTGCGCTTTGGCCCCCACTTCCGCAGATTTTTCTTTCTTTGTTTCAACGTTTTTTTTAAGTTTGTTTTTTCCCCCCCTCTGCCATGCCGCCTCGAGGGGATGCTTTTTTAAATTCTTCCCTTTTCCTTTTTTTAGATTTCGTTGTTTTAATTGCCGTCTTCCAGCCTTGTTCACGCCGCAGCTTTTTTCCTTTTTCCCCCCAATTTTCCCCTCCCAAAATTTTTTTTCCGCTGGTGTAACATTTGTCAGTTTCCTTTTTTTTTCACCCTGAGATTCGGTTCCTCAGTTGATATAATGCTGATCGCTTTGATTTTTGGAGTCCCTCGATAGTCCCCGGCCCCCCTTTCTGTTGTTGTTTTTTTTTTTTTCAAGATTTTTTTTTTCCCAATCTGGTTTGTTTTATTGGTTATCTTCATGGACTGTTTCCCTTATCTCAGCCGGATTGGGACCTTCTTTGTAACCAGTCCTCCCTCGTCGGTCGCTAGGCCCGTTTTCCCGCCCGGTTTTTATTCAGAGCCTTCTTTTTTCTTCGGTTCCGATTACGCTGTGGGGTTCCTTTGGTGATGACCCTAGGTTTCTTTCCCTTTGCTCCCGGTTTCTTTTTTGTCACCCCCACTCCGTTTTGGTCTTTTGAGCCCGGCGCGCCGGTTTCGATCTGTTGGGTCCCTTCAAACCCAACTCCTCCCCCGGTCTGATTTTTCGACTGTCCTGGTTGGCCCTCCTTCGAATTCCGCGTTTGTGGTGCGCATAAGTCTTTTTTTGGGGTATTATTTTTTCCCCCAGGGCCCAGGCCCCCGACGACTTTCGTATCCGTTCCAGTTTCTTTTTATTTTCTGCTCGTCCCAAGCCCTCAAACTGGTTGGCCTTCCCGCCCCTCGTGAAACATTTTGATCCTGCCGTCCAGTTCCGCACTCTGGTTGTCTTTTTTTGTTTTTTAATTTCAACCCTTGCCCGTCCGTGTTTTCTTAGCCTTCGTGTCATTGCGTCCTTTTTATTGAGGGGTACCCTTGGTCTTTTCCCCATTGCCCGTTTTTCCAAATGTTTTCCTTTTCTTTTGCATCGTGTCCCCAACAGCCCGTACACGGCCTTGCATCGGCGCCCACCAGGACTATCTCCCCCCATTCCTTTTTCCCCCTGACATGCACCCCCCCCGATCGCCTGAATTTTAAAAAACTCGCTTTATGGTGTTGGCCGTGCCTCAGATCCCCCCCTCAGAGTGATTCTTGATCTTCTCCCAAAAACCAGTACATTTCCACTGTCGAGTCCGTTCCACCCTTCGCGCGTTTTTCCTTTCTTAGTGCTTTTTTTTTCCCCGAGTTCCCTTGACCCCCCTTTTGGGGTTTCGGTCTGAGTGCTACCGCGATGTCAGGACCCCACCTTTCATTCGCAACTTTCCAGCTTTTCTTTGATGGATTTTGATCCCCCCTTTTTTTCCCCGTTGAGAGACTTTTGTCCCTCGTTTTTACCCCCGTTTTGCTCCTTTTCATTTGCCCCATCGGCGCAAACTTTCTGTTTTTTTTTTTCCGCATTAGTCCTCCTGGGAGGATTCCCCCCCCCTTTACCCCCACAGGGGGTTTTTGCCTTCTCCCCCTTTTGTCTGACCAATGATTTTTTTGAGTCACTTGTCCATGTATTTTCCTTTGTTCACGATGTTATGTCCACGCCTCCCGGCTTCGTTTTCAAACCCGTGCCCCCGACCCCTTTTTCGGCTGGAGGGGTTGAATTCCCCCCCGACCCCCGCTGGGTCCCCCCGTTTGTGTGGTTTTTATAGGTCCTGGATCTAAACTTCAGTCCCTTCCCTGTTTTCCCCCCTTTTGTTGGTTGCGCTTTTCCAGATGTGGCCTTTTGGTTCCCCCCTCCTCTTTTTGGCCCTTGCGGTTTTTTTTCTTGCCCCCATGTTTTCGTTTACGTTTGCCCTGCAATTTTTGAGTTTCACGGTCTTGAACCCACCCTTTTGCCCCCTTTCCGCTGCGCGTGTTGGCGCCCATTTCCCCCCCGCCACCCCGCAGCCCTCAATTTTTCACGTCGATATGTTTTACCCCTTTGGTCCAAACCCAGAATCTATCCCCTGACCGGGGTTTCTTACTGGTGGTGAGGGGTTTTGACTTTTTTTAAACTCATTATCTCCTCCGCCGCAGATTTTTTTTTCAACGTTAAAGTTACTTTTTTTTGATAATGGGAGGACTCTAGGCGTTTTTTTTTTCGGGTCACCCCCCACCGAGTCTTGCCCCATGTAAACGGTTCGTTTTTTTGGGATCGTTTACTACCCCTTCATTTCCCCCCCTTTTTGAGGTTCCCCGAACCCTCCCCCCGTTTCCCAGGTTCTTTCTCATATCCCCTTGTTTAATCAGCTTTTGGCATGTATCATCCCGAACAGGCTTGGAAGGTGCCCGGACACAGCATTTTTCCCCCCAGGACCCCTTTCACGGCTCATAGATTGAAAAATACCCCATTCCGGCCGGCTTTTGCCGGTTCAGCCTAGGCCAACCACCCGCCCCCTGAGCCCCCCAACCCGATTGATTCCCCTTGATCCCTGACAAGTGAGCCCCCAGCAAGACCACATAGACCCCGCTATGTAGTCTTTAGTGTAGTTGGAACCGAATCTTCCCGTTTTTTTTTTTTTTTTTTTTTTTTTTTTTTTTCTTTTTTTTTTCTTTTGTTGTTTGATCTGCCCTCATAGTTCCCCGTGTTGCTTTTTTTTCCTTTTCCTTTGATCGCTTTCCTTTTTTGATCCCCTTGAGTTCCCCCCCTCTGTTGCGCTTTTGTTCTTTGTCCGGTTTCGGGTTCGCTTTGTGCCCAAAACCATATATGCGACTGGACTGTTTTTTTTTGGGACTCCTTTTGCACCTGGGCGAACCTCCCCCCTCCCGTTCGGGTCATTATGTTTTTTTCCCCCGCCCGGTTTGGGCTTATCCACTTGTCCTTTTAATTCGTCCTGTGCCACGGTCTTTTTTGATTGGCTCCATTCATTTACTTTTCCCAGGTGCCCCTCTCCTCCGCTTTCCCTTTGGTCCCTAGATTTTTTGCTACACCGGCGATGTTGTTGGTTAGGTCGTTGCGTCCCCCCTTATCGAACCACCCTTCCTTTCATTGCACGGGTCCTGCTCGGGGCCGGGTCCTTGGCCTATTCCCCGTCACTTACCAATTCAAAACCCCTCGCACCGCCGGGTCGGGATCCCCTTGTCCTTTTTTCACGGGTAATCCGTTTCTGCGTCGGGTGCCGTGGTGGTTGCTGGCTGGGACACCAAAGAGAGTCCTTCCCATTTTTTTTTTTTTTTTTGGGTGGTGGTTGGTGTTGTTTGTCTTTTTTTCCTTGGTGGTTACGACCTTGCTCACCTTGTTTGCCGCACTAGACTATGTCCCCCCACGACCCTTCACAAGGGACCTGGAGGGCACTTTTTGGTGTCTTTTTCACCAGGGGCTGTTTGCTTCGTTCCCCCGCTATGGACCTCTCTTAATTTAGATCCCCCTCCGCTTCCAAACCCAGGTGTTTTCCCATTCGGTCCAAAATTTACCCCGCCTCGAAAACAAGGTGCTTCTTTGCCCCATGCCCGTTAAGCGTCGTATTGCAAGACCTCGTTCCACATTCTTCCTCGGACCCTGATGGGGGTCCCAACCTGATTTTTTACCCTTTCATTGGTGTTCCATCCCCCGGAGATGAGGGGCTTTTCCGGGGGAGATTCCCCCTTTTTTCCTCTGCTCCCATGTCCTGAAACAAAACCCTTCCGTTTTTTTTTTCGCTTCGTCCAACTTTTTCCCATTTGATTTCCTTTTTGCCCTGATGATGTTTTTGTTTGACCCCCATCGAGCAGGATTTTTCCCCATCCGAGCCCCCCTATACTGCCCGTGCCCTGATGTAATGTGCCGGCTAACTAGTTTTTTTAAAGAAAAGGGGGTAAACAACCAATTTCCTCCTCAGCTTCCATCCTCCAGAAGTGACCCCCCCCCCGTCTCCCCTCGCATCCCTCCGGTGTCCATTTTTCCATCGTCTTTTTCCCGATATTATAGGGGATCCGTTTTTTGGGTTTTTGTTTGTGGGTGGTTGTTTTTTTTTTTTTTTTTTTTTTTTTTCGCGGCCCCCCACCCCCCCCAGCCCCCCCTCTTTTTTGGAGTCAAACAACTCTATTTCTTTGAATACTTGAAACGACCTGTTATAGTCTTGACTTATCTTGTGAGATGTCCTTCCTCCGGCCACTTTGGCCCGTCTATTATCTTCCCTTCACCAGATAACTTTCCCCTCTGTCCACTTTCCTACTTTTCCCTTTCACCCCTGGTGGTCCCGGTTAGGTGGACATTTTGTCAACGACCCACCGCTGCTGATAATTGTCACCGATTAGGTTTTTCCCTCTATCTGTTTAGGCTTTGAGTATGGTAATAATCTCTTGCGTTTGATCGCTGTGATTTCCTTGATCGTCCCTTCTGAGGTCCCTCCCCCCATTTATTTGCAACCAAGATCGTTGTTTTTCTTCACGGGTTCAGGACGCCCCCCCAATGAAGTACCCCCCTTCCTTGGCTTTCTTTACCTCCCCCCCTTCAGAGGTTTGGCCCGAAAAAACTAGCGACAAAACAACCCGCGTGCGTTTGTTCGTTTGAAAGGACGATTCCACCCCCCGTAGTCCCCATTTTTTTCTTTTTTCACGTTTTTCATTTGGTATCCAGTTTTCCCCTTGACAGTCTTCTGTGCTCCCTGAGACACCCCTTCCTTCGCTATCACACACCGATGTTTTTTTCCGCCTTCCTACAAGCCGGCCGGACGAGGTTCTGACCTTTCTTACCTCATGTGGGAATCAGGCGCTTCCCGGGGGTTGGGGGGCACCCCCCCTCCGTGACTTTCCCCATCAAAGATTTTATTCCTCCCTTTGCTTTTTTACTTTGCTAGACTGCTCCCCAAGACAATCTAAGCCTTTCTTTTTTTTCCTTTGAGTCCCGCCAGTGAGCATGACACCAACCCCACAGACCACTGCAAAAGTTTAACACCCCCCACGGTTGAGTGAGCCCCTCTTTCCCCCCTTCAGCTCCGGTCCCTTGAAACCCCTGAAAGGGAGCTGTATGAGAGCAGTTCCCTCCACCTGATCTTCAATGTGTTGCCGACTGAATTATCCCGCTCGCGCTGCTGGCCTTGTCCCCCTTCACAGTTTCACTTTCCCTTTACATTTCCGGGTTTTCCCTTGTTCTGCATGTCCTGGGGATGGTGACCCTCCCCCATGGTGATTACGCCCGGCCTCCTTCAAATAGCAGGTCCGATTTTCCCGTTTTTCCTTGAAAGGCTCCCCTTTTCTCCCCAACCTACGTTAGAATCC
>Ga0179593_1480649_pt1 | contig 15718 bp, 14 predicted proteins | sample CZODoug2_1_08_16_FD_185931 | JGI IMG/M metagenome (GOLD analysis project Ga0179593, IMG submission 185931) | Vadose zone soil fungal communities from Angelo Coast Range Reserve, California, USA - CZODoug2_1_08_16fungal (PacBio error correction) | ecosystem: Environmental > Terrestrial > Soil >... | reverse complement strand
CCCAACTTGCGGGGCTTTACTCTTATTGATGCTTTCCTAGACCCCGGACATTCGTTTCGTTTTGCATTAACCGGGAACACATGAAGCATCTTCGGTTTACCCTATGGACCCAGTTGAATTGCCCCCCCTAGACTGAAAGTTGTCTTTCCGCTCCCCACAAGACGGTGGAGTGGATGCCCTATTTCGCTCCTAACTTTGGTCTTTTTCCCCTTCGGCCAATGAGCATTTTCCTTTCCCGAAAAGGAGAGACTCGTAAACCCTCTTCCTTTTAGTGGCCTAATCGTATACTTCGCCCATGATTTTGTCGCCGCCATTTGTTTTATGGGGCTGCACTGTGTTGATTGCGCTGGGTTTTTGATGTCGCCGTTGTCCCCAGCTCCAGGAGTTCTCCCTTCGTTTTCTTTTTGTCCGGTTGAATCAGAATTGGTTTGGAAGAACTACCGAACCCCCCCCCTCTTCACAAACCTTTTTATACGCTTTATTCACTTCTTGTTGATACACGCTGTACTTCTGGTTACTAATTGAATTGATGTGAAAGACTTCCTGTGCAGGTGGTGTTTTTAGCGCCCAAATCGCCCGTGACCTTCCTGTCCCAATTTTGTGCTTGCGAGTCTTGATGCGCTTCATGTCAGGTACAGCCCCACCGCCGCTGTATTTGCTCGTGACCAACGGCCCTCAGACGCATCCCCCCCGAAATGATTTCTCTCCTTTTAGCTCGCCGTTTTAGGAGCTCTTCTCGGCTTCTGTGAACGGCTTTTCCAGAGCGCAGTTTCAGGCAACCTTTTTTTTCTCTCCTCTCCTGAGGTCTCGAGCGTCTGTCGTATTAGGTGACCATGATGGTTCGTTTTGTGGGGCTTATTTACGTCTTGTCAGGTCTAGATACAGTCCGTCATTCTTTTCGAGACGTTTTGCTTGTGCTTTTGAGTCCACCACTCGCTTGCTCTGCCCTTCTCGACTTCATTCTTTCTCCTTTAGTCCCCCCCTCTTCCCCCTCCGCATTTGGTAAAGACACTTTTTAAGGAGATTGTTCCCGCGTCGTGGAGCTTTTCCGTCTTCGGCCCCTCTTCTTGCTCGAGAGATTTGCTTTGACGGGCTCGAATCCACCTAGCATATTAAAAAAGCTTTAGAACTCCGTCTTTAGCCTTCCTTTTCTCGTCGGCCACCGGTGGTCCTGTCATGGCGATTTCCAAAGGATCTGCGTGTCGAGACCAGGCCATGCCTTTTTCTGTTTTGCTGTCTTCCTTTTTTGGTCGGGTCAGCCTGTCTGAGGCTCATGAAGTCTGGGTGAGCGAATCCCCCCTTGATTGTCTTCGGCCTCCACTTGTTAATTTCGGTATCATAAACCCCTCGTTTCTGTCCGTTGTCGCTGCTTTTCTAGTTCCACTTGTAATCCGTCGCTTCAACCTCAGAGAGTATTCATTTCCCTTCAACGCCCGGGATAGCCGGTTCGTCTTTGAGGTCCTGGACAGCTCTCTTGACCAAGTTAGCCCGTTCCCGAGACTTCCCTTTTGGGTGTTTGACGTCTTTTATTTTCCCCTTGCAAGGCCGAAAGATTCACTTTGTTATTGGACCTGCTTTTTGAACCGGCTGCCGTAAGACTGAAGTTCGAGGAGCTTCATTACACTCCAATGTCGGTCTGGCTTCGGTTTTGGTGAACGATGTCTCTTTGTTCTTCCCCCCTTGCCTACGTGCCCTAACCCTTTCAAAGAAGAGTCTTCCTTTGCCCCTTGACTTGACATCCTCTCGGCCCGGCTCCCTTGATGACCCTCTGGAGCAGAATGTGATGTTCTTCCGCGGTAGGTTTCCCTATTTCTTGATCTTTTCGGCGATGTGCATACAGTGTTGGCCGTTTTCCGTAGTACTTCAGGCGAGCACATCTATTTCCCAGCCTACCTCTTTCTCCGTGGTCCCCTATGCTTTCTTGATGCGGCTGTATTCCCTTCTGCTTTAGTATTGGAGTTGTAAGGGGCGGATGTATCTTGGAGGCCCGTCTTTACGGAGGCTGCCAGGTCTCCTTCGATTGATGTGCGGACCCCGCCTCCCTTTCGGATCGTTGTCGGTTCGCCCAGGGCCGGCTGTGCGTTGTGCCCATAAACGCCCCCCCTTTGCCATTCCCGCTGCCGAACCGAGAGATACCCTCTGCAGAATCTCTTTTTTCTGCGTGGAGGCCTGCGTTTTTTTGCCCCCACCCGTCGTTTCTTGGTGCTGGACTTCAAACCGTATGATGGCTGGTGACCGGTCGGATACTTCTCTCCCTTTCCCCTGTGTTGTTGTGAATTTTCCTTCATTAAGACTCCCCCCCCGATACTTTATTTTCAGTGTCCCCCCCCTCCCAGCTACCCCCCTCGTGCTTGCGATGGCCACCCCCCAATCGTTTTTCAACTTATCCTCGGTTTCGTCATCCTCCTTTTTCGTTTGCATGTTTTTCTTCTTTTCTCTGCCAGAACATCTTGCGATACCAAACGGATGTCTCCCTCCAAACTTTGGTTCCTCCACCTCGAAGGCGCCCTACTTCCAGCAGGCTACGGTAGACGTCCCGCTCCCTCTATCAGCCGCCCCGAACCTAGATAGAAAGCTCCCTCCCGCTTAAAATATGTTCCTCCCTCTAGCCCCGGGGCATGATGCGTAGGTCTGGCCACCCCTTTCTCGCGACTAATGCAAATTACCCGGCCCGCCCGGTATGCCTACCTTCCGCCCCCCCTTTTTTAGAATACTTGTTCCCTTTTATCCCATCTGGCTTAGAGTCTCGGAAGTCAAATTTTCTCCGCGTGGAAGATTTCACAGTAACCCTGGCTATCTTCGGCTTTGGATATTGAGTTTGGGAGGCCAGTACCCCGACTCACCTGAGTACGTTACAAACCACTCCCGCCAGCCGAAAACATTGGATTTCAGGATCTGCCGGCAGCAGATTCCCCTACGAGTTCCGGCACGCAAGAAGCAGCCGGCTTTCGCATTTTCTCGACCGGCCCCCATTACTCCCTTGACGCATTTCTTTTTGGGTCTTTTTTCCCAACTCGTTCTGAATTCTTTTTTAAGAAAAACAGGATTCCTCGTGGCGCGATGCCGGGACTTGCGGCCAATCGACGTTCGTTGCTGTTGGTTTTGATACCTCTTGAATGCTTAGGAGCCTCCCAGAGCCAACCCCGTGCCTCACCGGCTTCGCCTCCCATTACCACAAGTGGAGAGAGACCGCTCAAGGGCGTGATTCTCCGTATCGTTCCCGGCGTATCCCGGATTCCCCCCTCCCAAGCACGTCGCAAAGGACTTACGCCCCCGTGACCCCGGTTCTCTTTCCCCTGTCGACATCAGTGGCTATTTCATCGCCATGACCTATCCATTCTGTGGCCTACTCGAACTCCCGGCCCATCGGCTTTATCGGCCGTTTGTGCGGTATGGACCTTCCTGGCTCCATGTCCCAACACCTTCTCGACCACCTCGCTTATCGACCGAACTGACTTTTTCTTTCCTCGAGTTCCCCAAACACAGAAGGTCCTTTTAATTGCGGTGTTACAAAGCTTTGTCTTTTTTTTGTTCCCGGAATGCTGAAGTCTGAAGAGTCGAGCCTCTCTCCCCGGTGTTGTATTGGGGGCTTATGCACTCCCCCCTTCTTTTCGAGAGATTGTTCCCTTTTTTTTTCTTTTTTTTTTTTTAGCCATGTCCTTTTCCCGTTGTTGGTGCCAACCCCCCACCCGCATCTCCACTGTTTGCCCCAGCCAATTTCGTTGTTCGTACCTCGAACTTTCCGCGTAAGATTTTCCAGGACAAATGCGTCACCGGCCGTTCCAGAAATCTCTTCTCGCTCCCCCGTAGTTCCCAGCGGAGCTCTCCTCTGGTCGTCTTTTTCTATTTGTTTCGCCGTTTTTGCGATTGCCCTTGCCCCCTTCGGTGGTCCCCACTAGAAGCCCCGCTCCAATCCCGCTTCTTTTTTTCCTTTGATTTTTTTTCCCACGGATTGAGATTGGCGATAGGCGGAAAGTGTTTCCCGTGTTCAGTTCCTTCAACTTAGTAACTCCCCTTTTTGTCTTATCGCACAACGAAGCTTTTTTAAAGGGTCGTTTCTTCCCTTTTCCCGTGCGTTCATTTATTCACCCCCTTCCTTCGCTTCCTCTGGCTTGCCTGACGCTCTTTCCCAATCCCAACCAGCGACCCAGTGCCAGCCCGCCGCCCCGCCAACTTTGCTGGTCCACCCCTTGTCTAGCATTTATTTTAAATAGTATAATTTAGTTTTTAGGAGGTCCCTCCTCCTTTCGCCGTTTTTCCGCTCACAACTCTCAGTGGCATACTTGACTTCCGTTATTCTTCGCCAATAGTGCATCCCCTCCCTTTTTCACCCCCCCCATCGTCTTGTGGATGTCTCAGAAACCCATTTCTTTTCGCTACCCTTGGTTCCTTTTACCCTGTTCCCCATCATTGTTCCCCTACTTCGGCGTGCTCCTGGTTGTTCCTTCCCTTGCATCGCCCTATTTATCCTGGTTCTACTGGAAGCATCGTTTCTGCTCCAGCCAGGCAAAGCATGTTTTTTTGCGGGCTCTACCCCCTTGTTTTTGTTGTCTCGCACCCGGCTGCTGCCTTTTGAGCATTGGCTATTCCCCCCTCATTCCTTTCATAGAGTCTCCTTCGCACGGAAAGACCCCCGCGCCGTCCGATTTTTCCACTGGCCAAAAGGCCTGCAAACAGTCCTCCACTGAAGTTTTTTTTTCCCTCATCACTTCTGCGGTTTCGCACTGTCAAGACGGAAGCTCTTAGTCAAGTCGGTCCTTGCCGTGAGACCCCGCGACTTGGGCTTTCCTTTTCCCGTAACCCCCTCCTTTTGGGGCCCTACCTTCTACTAGAACAATTACTTGTTCCGACCAACTGCACCTCTTCTGCTCTCGGTGTTGCGCTAGCGTGGGTTGGGATCAGCCTCCCCCCTTTGTAAGGTAAAGTACGTAATCGTCGTAGGTTTGACTCCGAATGGACGTTTTCACTGGTCCACCGAGGCTTGTTCAAACGACCATTTACACGTCCCTCCCCCCCCCTTTGTGTGAGATACCGACGTCTGATGTTTTCTCCCTTCGGCCAGAGTGACCGCCTTACGGGGAATGTTGTTCTCCAAGCTCAGCGACTTTCTTCCTACGGACTCTTGCTTTGCGCTGGAGTTGGAGGCTTCTGAGATTCCTGCCCGGCCCCCCCGAACCTTACCCCTCATCAATCAGAAAAAACGGCACGATTCACGCCGCCCTTCGCGATCCTCCTTTTCCTGAATGCTGCCGGGCTCTTCAGCTCTATTTTTTCCCTTCTTTTCCCGGGCAACCAGATCTTTCTGATTCGGATGTACCTGAAACAGAGCTAGGGGTCCGTAAAAGAGCTTGTTTCTTTTTTTTGATCTTTTCACGGTGGCCCAGCTCCCCCCATGGGCTAGCCCCAGTCCCCGATCTCGTCGATTTCTTTCTTTTTCTTCGACCACACCGAAAATGGGTGTCCTCTTCCCCCTCTTTCATCAATTTCTCGTCCCTACGATGCCCTTTTCCCGTCCCCACTTTTTTTTATCTTTTGCCTCTGTCGCGCGGTCCGTATGTCCGGACTCTATGCCGCTTAGTTCCTCGAGAGAGTATTTGTTTCCCTTGGGTGTCACAGCCTTTTAACCTCCTGTTTGGTAAACACGCCGATGGAGAGTTGTCTTTGTCGTGAGTAGACCCTGTTAATGGCGATTGCAATAGCCCCCCTTTGTTATGCGTTTGTAGTCCACTTTCACGGCCAGGTTTCTTGCCTTTGGTTTGCTTCAGATTTTTTTCTTCCTCATGAAGATCTTGAATCCTCTACGGCGAATTTCTCTTTGATGCCGGTCGACCCCCTTGCCTTTCGGATGAACAGGTGTATGCCGTTGTAGTTTTCGTTCTTTCAGCCCCGTTTCTCGCCCTTCCAAACAGCAACCGATATCTCCCCCTTCTTCCGCCGTCCCCGATATGATCTTTGTCTTCTTTTGGCCCGCTCATTCGGGAAATCCCCGTCCAGAAGCCCGGCGTCTGGTTTTTGGTTAGTGGAAGGCGCTATTCTGAGAACAGCTTTTTTTTTGATTCTTGCGGACCCCTTCCGGGCTCTCCTGCTAAGATACCCTAGACTGATTACTCCTCGGGTTTGCTTCGTTGTTTTGGACTTTTCGTCTTTGTACAAGTCCATCCATTTAAACGAAGAGCTATTCGTTGCCTTTGTCATACATTTGCTCTTCCCCCCCTTATACCTTTGCCAGGCGGAGCCCTGTCTGAGTTTATTTTGTCGGTAGCGACAAAGTTATCCTTCCTTTTCGCTGCTGGTTCTTGCGCTGCCCCGGCAGTAAGTCTTTTTCAATACCCCCCTCTTTTTGGCCCAGCCCGCTCATTTTCTCGATTTTTTTTCTGCGGCTGTCGGCGGCGTCGGTCTTTTTTTTTCCGGTTCTCGTTTGTCCTTTGTTTCTCTTTTGAGATAGGGGAAACTACCTGAGCCTGCTTTTGCGGTCTGCCCTTTCTTCCCCCCCATCTTGATTTTACTCTTTTGCTTCTCCCAGCCTCTTCTCATCTTGAAATTCTTCGACCCGGTCCGTACTGGAAACCTCGGATCCCTCCCCTCTCCCTTTAGCGCTGACAACCCGTGGGTTCCTGCCTCCGCTATTTCATTGGTGCAAAATTTAGAGGAGGGTCCGCCTGCTCGGATCTTCTCTAACATCCTACGTTTGGTTTTATATTCTCTCCGCGACGAGGAGCAAGCGCTCTTTCAGTCCCCCCTTTGCCAAGACGTATGGCTGGAAACGGACCGACTTTTCCCTTACATAGCCTTCCCCCCTAGTCCTAGTGATTCCCTCTTTTCGCATCGGCACTTCTTTGACTGGTTGCTATTTCTCCCGACCCCCTTGCCGGTCTACTCAACCCAGGGATGGGCACGCAAACTCCGTTGTTCCTCCACTCGAAAGTTCTTCCCTGCTTGCACCGGTAGACCTTTCCACCTCCTTCTATCCACTATACCGCCTGCCAACCCCCTCCGACATGTTCCTCTCAATCACTCGCAGAATTCCCAAAGCCTCTTTCTTATCCTCACCGGCTGTCAGTTAGGCGGGCAATGAGTCTCTTCGCCCCGCTCTTCAGATAAGTTTCCTGCAATCAGTACCTTCAGCCCCCGCGCTATGAATACAGTCTACCCGCCAAATCTACATTGCTCCGTCTTTCCCACCTTTTCTCCTGGCCGAGCTTTGTACACTTCTACCCTTTTATTCCGCTGTCTGGTTGTCTTGCCGAACGTAGGGTCCGTACCCATCCCCAGATAACTTCAACCCCCTCTCCCCTCTACCTTTTATTAATGCAGATTCTCTTGCCACAAAGCTGATATTTTCGACTCCGGGGCCAAGTAGTCGCTCTGGACTATGTTTCTCGTGCTCACTTCTCGGCAAACCCGCCCACGCCCTTTCTCTTGGATGGCCTCAATTTCCCGATGCCTTAAAGGAGATTTCTCCGCGAATATCCCAGTGACAGTCCCGCATTGAAGGCAACCTTCTTTGTCGATCATTTGCGTTTGGGCGAGGAGACAGACGTTTTTTCCTTCCCTATAGAATCGCTTTCTCTTTTTCGTCCCCAGAAGCCCCTCGGGGGGTATTCGTCCTCCTCCCCATTTTATTCCCCCGATCAGTCCTTTTCTTCAGTATCACACCGTTCTTAGACTCCTTCTCCCTCTCCCTGATCTGCCCCCCCCCAGGCCATCAAGCCCCAACAGAAACCGTCTTCCCCTTCCATTTTCCGACGCGGGTGGCAAGTCCATGACAGGCTCCGTTGGCCTACACCCCACCGGATCGGCTTACTTTTTTTTCCCTTTTCTATGTAGTCCTTCGGCCTCCACCCCCTTTTCCCTTCTGGTCCACTATCTTCCCTTCAGACTACTTTTACTCCGACCGCTCTCTGTATCCCACGAGTCCTTTATTTATTTTAACCAGTGCTTGGGCCGTGTAGAAGATGGACCCCTTTCCTCTTTTCCCCTTGCGAAGATCTCTTCACAGTTGGAGCGTTTTGCTTTGCAAGCCACCTTAAACAGGCTTATCACGATCCTTGAATTGGGTTTTTGAGCGGTCAGGATCGTTTCCCTCCCCCCGCCACGAACACTCCTTTTTTCAAGAAGCTGTTCGGAGATACCCTCACTCCTTCTCTCCTGCCCTGAACCTTGCTGCTCTTCTCCTCGAAGCCTATCTGGCGAGGCTCCGGTCCCTTCCCTTCTTGGCTATTCGCCGGGGCGGATCTTAGGCCCCTTTTTCTGGCTTTCCTGTTCAATAAGTTTAGGGTACAGTACATTTCAACGTGAGCATAACTCCCCCCCATCCTCGAAGCCCCCCCCCTTGTCCGGAAGATTCCCTCACTATCATTTGAGATTTTGACACCCTCTTCAAACCACCCATTATATGCGCTGGCACGAAGGTTTCCCCCTCGTTTTGATTGAATAATTCTGTTGTATCACAAATTTGGACCGCCCTTTCCTTGTTCCCGTTGATTTTGAAACCCTGGAGAACAAAAGACTGTTCCATTGAATTTCCGAATCTCCCCCTGTAGATTACCCTTTCCTGGCTTGCTTTTTCTCAACTTCCTTGCTCACTCACCCCCCCCCCGCGCAATCCTGTCCCTACAAGCAGCCGCAATGTCGGTTGTTCGCGACAATTTCGTTTCTCTCATTAGGCGACCCTTTCTTTTCATAATTCCTCCCTCTCTGGTTCGCCTTTGGTTACAACTAGTGGCTACTTTTCCCCCCAGCGTTCTTCCCACCTTATTCCCTTCACTTTCATTCATGCCAAACAACGTTCAGTGTCTTTTCCTTTTTCCCACTGCGGCCAGGTACCCTATTCTTGTTCTTCCGTTATTTCCGGGTACGGCCTTCGCTACGCTTTCCACGCTGTTTTGTCCGCATAGTTGGGGCAACGTCAGCTGTTTGGTCTCCTTCTTTTTTCCCTCCTCGTGTTGTGAGATAGTGGTCCCCCCCGCGGCGGGGCACGGTTGGTTCTGGCCCTCGAATTTTAGTCGTCTGGATCATAGCGTTTTCGCTTCTTTTGTGTACCACAGGATTGTTTCTCGTAATAGTTTTACCCCAGTAAATCCCTTCTGCAAAACGGGAGGACTTTAAAGTTGTTGTCCTTCCCCCGTGCCCCCTACCGGTGGAAAGTCCCGCTTCCTGCTGAGACACGATTGGGATCTTTATCCACTTAATTTGTGCCGGCGAGGCCTTCTCTTCCTCCACACTCCCTGTACCTTCCCTGCTATAATCGAACAAGAATTCCCGTCCTCCCCCCTCCCCATTTTTTTTGCGCTGTTTTTCCCCATTTTTTTCTGCTTGTCTTTTTCCCCGTGTTTTCACCGTTGGCCCTTCTCTCGCCTCATCGTGTTGTGAATCAGGATTGACGTCTGTTTTAGCCGACTGGGCACAGACGTCCCCTTTATACGATGTATTCTTTCTACCCGACGTCCGGATGTCTTCATTTAACGGGCACCCCCTTGCAACGGTTGTTTTGGGTGGTTCTTCTGGTTTCCCCTTTCCCGCCGTTGAGGCTTCAGGCCCCGCTTTGCCGAGGAGTGGAGGGTGTTTCTGTTTTCATGGCCCTTGAACCGCCCCCTATATGCTGTTTTAACTCCCCCTTCCCCTCCCAATTCCCCTTCCTAACTCTTCCATTCGCATTCCCCCTGCTGGAGGCTTCTTCTTCGGAGCTTTTTGCCTTCCTCCGTTTTTGGAGGTTTAGTTTCCAGGGCAACCGTATTTCGGGCCCTTCTTTACTCGAAACGAGTCTTTTGGTGGGGATTCCAGGGAGATTTTCGGTTGTTGTCTCTCCAACCCCGCCTTTTCCTCCTCCAGTGTTTCCTTCTTGCTAATCATTTGCTTTGGCTTTCGCACCCCTCCCCCTGGGCTTTCATACTTCCCTTTCGTCCCTCGGTTACACTCACAGCCTGTGTAAAAACCTCGTTTTTTCTTTTGTTTATCTCAGGTCCCCAGTATAGTCTTGAATCTGTCGTTGTCTGAGAGTAGGCTCGACTCTTTCTTTGTTTCTTAGTCTGCCACATTACGAGAAGATTCCGGCGTTTAGCCCACGACTCTGGAGAATGGCTGGGCCCCCAGAACGGCGCTCCATTTGCGATTGAACTAGCCACCCGTGGCTGCCTTGTTTTTTTCTGATCCGTTCTTTTTTTCGGGCCTTGGCTTTCCCGTGAAGACCTTCGTCTGAGCGTGTCTTGGGAACCTATACGGAGATTCCTTGATGCTTGCGTTCGTCCCTTCCCCCCTCCTTCTGATCACACTTGCTTTTTTTTCGATTTAGGCTGCTATAGGAATCTCGTAATTTCTTTCAACTCCAAGCTCTCTCTGATGCCTTATCCTTTTCTCGTCATTCCGTTATGTTAGGTTTCCTTTCCCAGGCTAGTTAAGCGGGACCCGTCTTCCGCCGCCCTTGAACGGTCCCTTGCTGTTCAGGTTTTTCGTCATCGAGCAATGCGCTACCGCTTCCTTTTCCTTTCTTTTGTGCTTACGGCGTATGGCGCTTGCCTTCCCTTCGCCTTAATTTTTTTGAGACCTTATCATTACTCATGTGTTCTCATTTTTGGTTTTAATTTTCTTCTTTCTTGACTAAGTGTCAAAACCTCCATCTACCTTTCCGACTCCCTTTTTTTCTCTTTCCTTCTTTTTCCGGCTACCTGAGTCCAGGAAATCTACCACTCTTCTCCGGCCCCTCTTCCAAGACAAAGTCTCATCGCGGGGGCCAGTAGAATACAGGTTGTGCCGTTTTTTTGAGTTATACGAGGCTCGCAGGGATTGTTTGGGAGCCTTTCTCGTGGCCCCTGGGCTCGAATTCGCTTTCTCGGCTACGATTGCGGCGTTTTTGTCTGACCTGGTCATTTCTTTTTCCAGGTTTCGGCTGATCGTTTTGAATAGGACTGGGAAACGTATACTCCCCCCCCTGCCTACAGGGATTCTTCGCTGTGGAGGAAAAGAGCGTCCTTGCCGAGATTTTGACCTTTCTGACTGACAGAGTTCCTGCACGCCAACAGGCCCAGCGCAAAGGAGTCCTCTTCCTTGACCCCGGAGGGTATCGAGAAAGATTGTCTGCTTGGAATGGAATTATTTCCGTGGGGTCGCATCTTTTTTTTTTTTGGCAGTTTTATTAATCCCGTCTGCGGGCGACCTAGGGGCTTCCCCTTTTTTCTCTTTTTTGCTTCTTCGATAGAGACAGCGTTCCCCCGCCTCGGTTTGCCCTCCCCTGCCACTCCCCCGGTCGGCTGCCCCCCTCTTTTTCCAAAGCGTATTCCCTTATTTTTCCCTTATTGGAAGATGTATCCTCTTGTTTATCCCGTAATCCCTTTCGCTTTGCTGGTTGGTCTTTTCCTCTTCGCAGCATTTTTGCTGCCAACAAACGGATCCGCCCCCACTTTACGCACCCCTATCTGTTCCCCCATCCGCGTCCCTTAGCAGTTCTCAGGTAGAGTTCCCTCGCCTCCACTCACATGAACAAGTTAACTGTTGCAGATTCTAAGAAAAGCCGTCCTTCCCCCTCATCCTACACAAGCATCGAAGGATGCTAAATTGGCCGCTGTCTGTTGATGGGAATAAATTCTTCTCCCCCGCAGCAAGGAAGTGTCCCCTTCAATTCAGTCCAGGAGGCATGAATGTCGCTGATTTTTTTTTTCAGACCCTGCTGCGTTAGGTCATATGTCAGATAACGCGTCGCATCCTCCTGGTGCCCTGATTTCCCTTTCAATTGTTCGGGGCCGAGATGATTCTTCCCCTTTTGAAAGGGTCTCTGCTTCGGCGTGTAAAAAGTTATGGTTGAGAACTTATGCTCCCCTTCAGATCCTATAAGTTAAACAACCTTGACTAGCCCTTTTTTTTCGGTTAATGAGACTTTTTCGACCAGTACGCCTTTTGCCTTCTCCTCCCCCCTTCGCGAGCGCCATCTCCCTCCCTGGAATTTTTCATTTTTTATTCGTCCCCTTTCTCGGCCAACGTCCTTTCGCCTTTTGTCTTCTGGCTGTTAGTAACTTTATTGGAAAGGAAAACATCTCCCGAACGAGCATACTTTCGTGGTCTTTCTTTGAGGCAAAGCTTCTGGTTTGGTTTTTTCAAATTCTGCTTTTTCTTCTTGCGAGAGCAGCTCAGCCTCCTTCTTTTTTACCCCCTGACCTTAACCTCGGGTGGATGAAGCCGCATTAACAGTTGACAGTAGAGTCCCTTTTGTCTTATCCCAGGTTGAGACGTGCATAGACCATTTTGCACCAGCAAAGGCCATCAGCCATCCCCTTTTTCAACCGACCGCAGCTTATTCCCCCCTCCACAGTCTATCCTTGCGGGCCCCGTAAACCCTCACCGGCTCCTCCGGGTTGTATACTTTTTCCCAATCTGCTCGGCATGCGACTCCCCAAGAAAGAAACTATCTCCTCGGTCCATACCTTCCTTTCCGATTTCCGTTTCTTCAATCCCAGACGAGTCACAAGGGACGAAATTTCATTTTCACCCCTTCTTTGAGTCGAGGGCGAATCGGAAGTATGAAGTCTTCCTTTTTTTTCCCAGGGGCGTTCTTTCTTCATCCGCCCACGGCTTACCTCATCGGTTCTTGACCCCTTTGCTTTGTAACTCTTCCCCCCCTCCCTGAAAGAAATGCTATCCACCTCTCAAGACCATTCTCCCTCCCCACTTGTTCGAACCATTAATGTTCCCCCCCTTTGCCAATGACGCTCTTCAACCCCACTCGTTCCCTTCGTTCTCCTCTTCCTTCCCAGCTTACGTCCATTGCGCTCGTCGGCTTCTTTATTTTCTTTCCTTTTTTGCTTGAGGAAGTCCCCAGTCCTGTCATTTTTTTCCGTTTATGCTTCCCCCTCCTCCCCTCCTCTCCATCTAGTTGCATTGGAAGTATGGCTCTTTTTGCTTTGTATCCCCACAGCGTCGTGCATCTCCTTCAACGTAGTAACCCCTTCTTCCTTTCCTTTGTCTCTTACTCGCAGTAAGTCTAGTTGTAAGGGTCTTGTCCTTTTCTCCCTTCGGGCCCTTTTCCCCCCTACGTTGGATTCACCGACCCTGGCGATTTCGCTTCTCCCTGGCGCTTTGGACAAATGGTGAGACACCCCCACCCCCCATCCTCCCCTTTCCAGTCCAGAGCCCGTTTCCTTTGAGTTGTAGGCGCAACTTGGTTCTTTTATCGCCTAGTGCCCCCGCATTCTAAGGTGGTTTACGAGCATCAGCTGGTTCCGCCCCGACCACCCCAGTGTGCATACTGGAATCCATCGTTTCCCAATTATTCTCCCCCTTTTTTTTTCCAAACGTATTGTGGCCTTAATGGACAACACGAGTTTTTTCCACCGTTGCAGCATTTTGACTTGCTTTGTCCTATGTGTAGGGCGTGCTCCCCTGTTGTGGCCGTAGCTACGCTATGACCTCGCTGATACTCTTCTCGGAATTGATTTTTTCCCCAGGCCCGCAGCGGTTCCCGCCTTTCCTCATTCTTTCAGATCCACAGCTGCGGGGAATGTGGCTCCTGGCCCTCGATTCCCAGTTCGGACCCCTTTCCAGATGAAGGTACGTGCCATCCCCTGAGCACTTGACTTGAGGGTACCATGATGTGTTCCCCCCCCCCCCTTTCTTTTTTTCAACTGCAAATGAAAGTTGTTCATTAACGCATACAAATGACCGGTTGGTCCTGCGTGATAACTATTTTCCTTAAGGCTGTCGTCATTCGTCCCTGAGATTTGTGCTGCCTCCTCAGCTTGTCCCCTTTTGCGAGTTTATGCTCTTTAAAACCCTTTTAATTTATATCCCCCCCCCTTCCATGCCCTTGAACCATTCGCTTCCACAACTCAAATGCTTTTTCTGAGGGCTGGCCATGACGTTATTTTCTCTGGGGGTTGTGTTGTATTGTTTCCCGAGTCCTTCCCCCCGTGACGACCAGAAGAAAGAGGTTGTAATTTTTTTGTTCCCCCACCCGTGAATTTCAGGAGTGGGGGAACATCCGCCCGCTCTTATTCCCCTACCTTTAATACGCTTTTCTTCCCCCCCCGTGTATGGGATTCCCGTCTAAGATGTTACTACTTGAAGATTGTCCTGTCCGCCCCTTGGGGATAGCCACCCCAATCTCAAATAGTTTCTCTTCCGGTCCCAATGTTTTGACTGAGGTTGTATTCGTATGGAACTGGGCCCTCCCTGCCAAGGGTCTTTGGGCTCTTAATTCAATAAACGTCTTTTCATCCAAAGCTCTAACAGACCCGCGCTGGACCTTTTTTCCCGGGAGTCTCGTATGCTTCTGGACTTTTTTTCCCCTGCCGCATTCCCCGTTTCCCCCAAAGTATCAGTTAGTCCTTTCCATCTAAAGAGTATCGTGTTGGATTTGACCAGGGCTTCTCGTTAGGTGGCTATTCTTCCCCTCTTGTGCTCCCAGACAAGAGTCTCTATTCCGACGATCTTTTCTTCTTCAAAGACGTTTTTGTTTCTGCGACCTCACTCTTCACTGCGAGCGGCTAGCCCTATCACTTCCGCCTTTTCCGCTAACTTTTTCGTTCCCCCCCCTACCTCCCCCAGTTTCGGAGTGCTTTGCTTTCGTTGAGCGGTGTCTTTTTGGCCTCTTGCGAGTAGTGTTCTTCGAAGATAGTTTTGTCTGATGATATTGTCATACATTCCCCCTTCAGTTTATTCACCGCTTTACCGCGATGGATTCCTTCCCGGTTGGTGTTCTACTTCACCCCGGATAGCATGTCCCTGCGTCCCTCAGCCAACAGAGGCGGGCGGTGTGCGATGACTCCCTTTGATGAGGGCTGTTTGCTTGTCCTGCCTTTCGTCTGAGGCGATGTGTCCCGTCTATGCTGGGGACTTCTTGTTGCCCCCTGCCCCCTTGATGCTTGTTTTTCCTGTTTCGTTATCTAGGTTGCCCTTTTTTTTGGTTCTTCCCTCAAGCGTAAGTTTCGTCGTCCCACCTCCCTTCGACTTCTTCGCCCCCCTCTTCTACTTTTTTCCCTCGGAGCATTCTTTGTCTGATTTTTCCTTTACAGGCCCCGTCCCGTTATGTCCATAGTTGTTGTCCAGGCGGAGTTGCTTCTGGTGCCTGTCATCGAGCAATGCGCGATTCCTGCTTCCTTTTTTGCCGTCTGTTTCCTCAGGAGCCCTACGTTCCTCTTCTTTCTCTTTACATACAATTTCGGGGCTGTCTTACCTAGGTGAATCTTTCTCGTAGCTTCTCCCTTTTCTCCTCAATATAAACGCGGACTTTCTCAAGGGTCCCTTTCTCTTACATAATCGGTGGATTCCCTCTCCTTTGAAATCGAGACATGAGATTTTTTTTGATGGTAGCTCCCCCTAATTGGCGCCGGGCTCGACTTTCTCCCCCGGTTTTCTTCTTCTTGATGCTACTTTTATGGCATCCCGTCTTTTCTTTGCCCTACTACGAATCAGCCCGGGCTCCCCCTTTTTTCCCTTGTTGATATAGGAGGTCTTTAGGAGAATATGCGTTTTGGAGTGGCCCTGTGTCTTCTCTTTATGGTTTTCAGGGAGTCTCCCTTTGAATGCTCAGTCGGCCCTCCTTTTTTTTCAGGACCAGAGCTTTGTATCCATCCTTTTTGCGGTCGACCAGGCGTCCTTCGACGAGGACCAACGGCTTACTATTCCGTAAGTCTCTTGAGACGATTGTAGCGCTTTCCTTCGGTCCCCCCCCCGTGGGGGACGAGCCTGACTTTTTTTTTTTTGGATGAGACTAAGATTTTTCGCTTCGCGG
>Ga0179593_1538870_pt1 | contig 15719 bp, 13 predicted proteins | sample CZODoug2_1_08_16_FD_185931 | JGI IMG/M metagenome (GOLD analysis project Ga0179593, IMG submission 185931) | Vadose zone soil fungal communities from Angelo Coast Range Reserve, California, USA - CZODoug2_1_08_16fungal (PacBio error correction) | ecosystem: Environmental > Terrestrial > Soil >... | reverse complement strand
CGAAGGCGTTTTTTAACGACCCCTTTAGGTCTCGGAAACTTCCCCGCGGTTTGGTTTCTACCCATCGCAGAGGTTCGCTTGGCCACCCCCCCCAGGAATTGTTTTTGACCGGCCAAGCGCCGAAGGACGTGTTTTACAACAAGTCAGCCGCAGATTCCGCAGTGGCACAGCCCCCTCACATCCTCGTAAGACTCCGGCCGCTGGACCGGATATTACATAGGGGGATTCCTTTTAATTTTCAGTCCTTGACACCCATGGCTTCCGGTTTTCTTTTTGTAGATAAAGTGTGAAAGGATTACAACGTGGCAACCCGATCGAGTCCTCCAAAGAATGACGGCCCCCCTCTTTGGGGGCGCTGAGATCGAGCTCGTCACATTCGCCTAATCCCCAGAGCAAGTTAAAAGAATCCCTAGGTGGAAATTAAAGAAATACATCTTCCCCGATCCCTCCCACGCGCGGTGACCAGGGTTTATCATCCGCCCAACCCCCCCCCCCTTCACAAAAAGTTCGCGCCCCCCCAGCTCCTGCACGTCTAAGGGAGCGGACGACTGAAGAATGGAGGAGCGCCTCGCGGCCTTGACGAGACTCACGCCCCATTAGAGTACCTTACTGTAGCGTGAACGTTGGGCTTCATGATGCGAGTGAAGTGGTACCAACGCCCACAGAATGTGTGAGTAGAATCTTCGCTTCACCCTCTATTCAGCCATGTCGAGCGTCGCTGGATGGACCGGCTCGCTTTTCTAACCGCGATACCGGTTTTGAGGCAGGGAAGATCGGAGCCCGAGCGTGGTGACGGAGGGATCCACCTTTGCGTTTCATTCATCCAGGCGCGTTCATTGCCAGCGGCGGCCCCGTTTTTCCACCTCGGGCGTAGTCGAGATGAGGGAGAGGGCGAGCCCGCTCTTTACAGGACTTTTCGAAGTCGGGTCAACCCCTCAACTTGCTCTCACGTCCGCGCCCGTTAGTGAAGGGAGGGTGCCGAGTTGATGGGCATCTTCCCCCCCCACCAGCCCGTGAGAGCACTCCCAGTTCTCAGCCCATCATTGTGCCGTGGATTTTGTAGTTCCACACCCTCTATCCGCCGATCGTGACCCACGACCCTCAACAGGATCTGCCGGAAGGCGGATGTTTCCGTGACGGAGACGCCCTACACGGTTGGGCGACTTTGCTGCTCGGCTCTTGTCGTAATCAATGGGAAGATCGCCCAACCTGAATTTCAACGCGCGAGGAGCCTACCGATCACCCACCAGAGAAGGCGGCTCCTTTGATTTTCCCCGCGATACCCCACCCAGGAAGAGTTGCGCAGAGCCGAGCCGACTATGCAGAGAACCAAGTGCTTTATCCATCCCCCCGACAATAGAGCGCTCACAGCCCTGAGATCGAGATCGAAAATTTTCGTTATCCTGAAGGTTCGGGCCAGGAACAGAGTCAAGGTATGTTCCTTTATCCGGAGCGCAGCGGGACCGCTCTGATGAGATGCGTGTCGTAGGCAGGCCCGTCCCTGTTCCGTTTGCGTCGCGAGTTTGGAGCCGCCGTCGAAAGTGGGAGCACCAACACGTGTCCAGTGGAACGAGGCAAGGGTAAGAGCTTCAACTTCGAACCGTATCTCAGAATAAGGGAAAGATAGGCAGCGCGCCAGCTTGCAGCTCCAAGTCCACGAAGCGGGCAACCTGCCATGCCTGGCAGGCCTCTTTTGCGCAAATCTAAAGCTGCCCGCTTAGAAGGTGTTTAGTTAGAAGTTCGGCGCTGAGATGTCCTGCTAGGAAAAGAAAGTTTAGAGAATTATAGGAAGGAAAAGTAGAGGTTGTAGTTTCCGCATGCAAAAGGATTCCAAGCGCCGCGTTGAGGCCGAGAACTAGAAACCACTTCAGGTCTGCCAGGGTTCGCGATTTACGAGCAGCGGGGTCAGGTAACATTTGCCTTGATCCCGACCAACCCCGTAAAGCAAAAGATGCACACTCCCTTGTCGGTTACCCCGCCTAAACTAAGCCTCTCAATGAGAGATATCGTCGCAAAGACCATGCATGGAAAGAGGTCTTTCACCTGTGATCTAGAGTGAAGAAGCAATCAAGAGCCCGGGCAAAGAGCGCACGGCGAGCCCAACCGGAGAAGCAGGCAAAGAAGGCCAGACCGACTCCATTCTAAGGATGATCGCCGCGGTTCCTTCATTAGAGTAGGACCAGAGATTAGCTGAATGCCCGGAACACTACCCCCCCCCCGAGACTTCTCCGAATCCACGTGCAAGCGAGAGACGATGCCACAACGACATCCCCTCGACTTACCCCGCGAGGGAAGTCCGACAGGAAAGAAAGAAAGAAAAGCCTAGCAGTTTTTGAATTCTTGGGAAGGGATTGATTCTATCTGGATAGGTGCGATATATAGTGAGGCTTTCGAATGTACACAGAAACTACCTAGTTGTGGGGGTGCCGGACAGAGCACGAAGCGTCCCATTATTTGTCAAAGTCCCAGAATAGGGCTCCCTTGCCCCTGCCCAGAAGTCTTCACCGTCAAAAAGACTCGTTGGTTGGATGGAATCACGCCCGAGCAGGATTGGAGGGAGTCCGGGTCGTGGAGGAGGATGGCAATTTCTTCATGTTGGATTATCCGGTCGTTATCGAGCTGGGAGCGTGGACCCCTCTGTGTGCGAATGATGGTCCGCCCTAAAGGAGCAGAACCCTCCACAGCGATTCATGCGTTCCTCCTATTCGGGCGGGCCAGGGTTTTTCCGGGCTTTCCCCCTTGGCGGCTCCCTGCGCCGCTTTTTGGGCGGGTTTGAAGGATGGCTCAGAGTTTTCACGCGACGGACAAAAGCCCATGAGGGGTATTTCCTACGCCAAATTTATGGTCGATGTGCTCCTACTCCCTGTAATAAATTAGGGGGACCTGGGGCGGGAGACCCAGGCGGATGGTATAGTGGGGAAAGAAAAAGAAGAATACTGGAAACTGAAGACTTTTGGTGTTGGGTTTTCGTTATACCTCTTCGCCCTTTTTAGACCGGATACGAGACCCCCGCGAGCTACGCCCCTACCCCAAGTATATTCCATTGGTCCTGGAGACGAGTCGCGAACAAAATGATGGCGCACCCAGCGAGCAACTCCTCGACCCGGGTCGCCGGCAAGTGGTGGCCCCCCTAACTAACCCGAAAAACAGCAAGCTAGATTCTCCTCTATTCGGCTCTGCCGGCACTCAAATGCTGACATGGCAGAGGCAGGAACAGAGAGCGCCACCCCCCCTCTGAAAAACAAGGAGCAAGCCTATCTATCCAATTGTGATGACGAGAGACGCGTACAGCTTTTGGTGCAAACCCGGCCCGTTTAACAGGAATGGTGGCCTTGAGGTCCTTTCGAGAAGTAAATTGATTCCTGACGCCGAGTCAAAAGACCCTCATTCTTTAGAGAATGTCGCGGTTTCTTATGGAGAGCATACTCTCTTGAGATTTTTATGATCTGGGGATGGTGATACCATTTTTGGCCCGATCTAAGCTGTAATGTTTAGAAGGCGAAGTCTCTTGGTTTTAGGAACCCTACGACCAAGATCCCCCGGTTCGGTTCAGGCTGAGGAACGCGTGGCTTGACGCAAGACGGGAGGAACGGTCCCAACTGGAGTGTTCCGGAACACAAAAGTAGATAAGAATGTTGAGAGAGACACGATTCTTTTTTTTTGCTTTTGATTTTAAGGTTTTTCTGTTTTTTTTACTTTTAGCATTAATCCAACTATGTCAGTATATAATTAGGATAGGAAAGGATACGTATAAGACCCCTTAGTATGGTCCCGGCCCTGGTAGTCGCACCCCCAAGGATATATACAGAGACTATCGCCTGCTCTTTCTCGATTCGGGTAGAAGAGGCGGGTGCGACCCCTGAGAGGAACATCCTGGCGCAAGCCCAGCGGAAGCACCTTTTTCCTGAGAGATTATTTAGCCCTCACGTGAAATCCTCTGTTCAACCAGTTACGGGCTAGATAATTAGATGGAGTTCTATCCCGGATCAGAGACATAGGCGATCGATTGTGTGGAACTACGAAACAAGGACCCACCATGGATAGGCCTGTCCCATCACGAGGTAAAGGAGATTGGGGTTTTCGGAGATAGATCCTGAGTTTTCAAGCTCTTCCCAGAAGACAGTCACGCTCATTGGTAGCCAGAGGAAGACTTGCTGGGTTGTTTTTAAGGGTGATGAAAGGCGGTACACGAGCAGTTGGGTTATTCTCCCCTCTGGCGCATCGAGGCTGTTACGACCTTTTTCTGCTGGCGGAACCCTTTACACCTCCCGGGCTCTACTTCGCACTCATAGGCGGTTGTACCCGTTTGCCAGTTTCCCGAGGACTCGCAAGCCGGCTCGCGGTGCGGAGTATTGAGAGGAGCATTTTGTGGAAATTCCCAAACCAGATAGGGACCTTCTTACTCACGCGGAAAGAGAAAGATTAGAGCAAACTTTCGTGTTTGGGTCCAAAGTGATACCAGGCTTCCCTGAAGTCACGGTGGGACTGAGCTCCTATCGTGACAGTCTCTAGGGGAGCTTTTTGAGATTTCTTCCCGCTGCCACGCTTTTTCCCCGCTACGCCTAGATGAAGAGAGGATAGCGCCGCCCCCGGTTTGAATCTTTTTTAGCCCGTCGTGGGACTTGGATTATCGGATGGCATGACGCGGCTGTGGGCGTCTTTTGGTGGGAGGATACACATCCCGGTCAGTAGTCTTTTGGCAATTAGTGTCCCCCTAGTGTGGATTGTTTTTTTCCCGGAGAGGGCAATAGTCGGGAAGAAATTGTTATTCCCATTATTATTCGCGGTTTGCCCGTCAGCCGTGAGTCCTTTTCCTGACTTGCTCCGATGATCGGAGCGTGTTGTCCTTTTTTTACTTGAGAAAACAAGATCTCCCCCTCTTGCCGTTTAAGGTATTTTACAAAAAGTGAGCGAATAAACTTTTGCCACGAGCCATTCCGAGTTTTTGAGCATTTTTCTAGTCTAGTTTTTCCATTTTTATTCCAGTTTTAAATTGCTAGACATGGTTTTTAGAAAAAGAATTAGCGGGGCAGTTCCACCTAATCCCCCCCTCTTTAAGCCCTAACCGCATGCGTATTTTTTGAGGTCCTTTCCCCCGCTGGTTTACAAAGTTGCCAGAGACACTGACCAGGGGCGGCCCCAGGACCTCATATTTTTGTTGTTTAGAGGCCCGTGGGTTTCCCTTCTTCTGGTCTCTTGAAAACTTGGATCCGAGGTGGGAGCGAACGCCCTCCTTTTTTTTTCAGCCTGCAGGACAAGGAACCCGGACACTCCTACACGGCGTTTGAGAAACACCCCGTCGAGAGGTAGAGCACCCGGACGAGTTGTCCCCCCCCATTCGAGCCCCTACTTTGGACGACGAAAGACCTGAATATTGACCCTGTGAGTACTAACGGTTGTAATCGTCCCTTCCCGTGACGGTCTGATTTGTCCTTTTGAAATTGTCGATACCACCGTGACAAAACCCCCCCTTCCCGGAGGACTAGCCCCCTTTGCCTGCCGTTAGACCCACAGCTGTGCGTGAGCGTTGTTCGCTCGAGCCCAAGGGCCTTCTCCCTTAGAGCGCCGAACTACACACCTAGTTCACTCCTTCAACGAGATCATGCAGACTTTGAGGTTTTTTTTATAATCAACCAACTCCTCCCCAAGCAACCCACCAGCTAGCAGGAAAATACAGAGCCGTCTGACGGGATCTTTTTCGAGCTCCCGGCGATAGCTTGATGATACTTCGGCAGTTCGGACGATCAGCCATATGAGAATGACTATTAGCTTTCTTCGGAACTTGCTGTTGGCGATGAAGTTCCTTTAGCGTTGCTGACCAGATTCTCGAATGTCTCGGTCTCCCGAGGCCGGAATCTGAGTTTCCCGAGATCGAAAACCTTTCAAAAAGTTTTCCACTCTCCGAATCCCCCCCTTCCATTTCTTCTTTTAATCCCCCCGGGAATCGGCTTTCTTATTTTTGTTACCGGATCCGGATTTTTCAGATCGCCCGTGAGAGGGAGGGCCCGCGGTACCGGACGGTGAAACTTTTTCTTTTCAGCCCCGACTGCTATCAACGTTCGGACCGGCAATACGGGAGCGGACCACCCGTCCCCCAACTTACGACTGACCCCTTCCCTACAGACCTCTTGACTCCTGCTAGGTTGAGAAGAGCATACTAGACTCGTAATTTGCAAAAAGTCTCAATTCTTGAATCCTTTCCCCGACCTATCCGGGTGTGCCTTGATGGCGTAGTTACAAAAACCTCCTTTTTCGAACACTTATATCACAGAACATTGATCGAATTCCCGTGTGACTCCATATTGTCCCTTAGAAGGTTCCTTCCTTCCTCTGGCTTCGATCGGATGACTGGGACGCTTAATAAATGGAGGAGTCGACCTTGCGCCCACAAAAAGCTTCTCCAATTTTTCCTCGGACCACCAGATTCTCCGAGATCTCCAGGTGGGAGTGGGTTAACGCGCATCGCCCGCTGTATCGTTCGACTCTCCTTGTAGTCAGAAGATAGCGGAGATCAGTTTTTTTTTTGTTCCAATTTCCCTAGAGATTATCCACACACCCCCCCACGCTTAAAATGCCTAGGAAGAGCAGCTCCTTTCCTTTCGCGTTGGTTGAGACACTATTACCCGTCTCTCCTCTCAAGTTGCAAAGGAGTCCCAGAGAGGACTCATCTATACTCTTGAGTTGAGGTGCCAACTTCCAAGATCCTTCTCAAGGGACAACCAAGGTCCTTCTGGATGAGTCCCAAGGCCCAGTTAGAGAAACCGAAACCCCCTGTCCCCTTTGACTTACATACTCGTATAAGCAATAGCCCAGCCCCTTTATTTTTCTCAGGGACGATCGGCTCTAGCCTCCGTACCTATTGCTGCTCAGCAAAGTAAATTCCGAGGGACCTGAATTTGCCTGATGGATACACCATAAGTAGAGCAGCAGTTTGGAAGTCTAGGTAGTAGAATCCCTCTAGGTAATATCGGAAGAAATAAGAACGGAGTTTCTCAACATATCCTAGCCTTTTAAAGTAATGCCACACCTCAAGATTGCGAGGATAATCTCAGTTTCGCGCTCTAAGAGATAACCTGGCCCCGGTTAATTTGTTGCCGCGCGCTAGCTCGTTAGCCAGTGTCCCAGCAGTGTGATAGAACCAAACTCCCTGAAGTGCCTAAGCTGCGTTGTAACCCTCCCCCCCGAGCCGACTTCTAAAATTTCTGAAGGGGGAGTTTGGCCTCTCAGACTTTACAAGAATTTAAGCTACCCCCCTTTTTTCTTAAACTTTCCCTTTCTAGTGGAGAGGAGAAAAGAATTTTCCAGCGAACCCAAGCCTCTTCAAGGATCTAAGACAGAAGCCTGCCCCAACACCCCCCCCGTGCCTCCATAGATTGAGTAGGAGATGACCCCCTAGTCTTTTTTTGCGGCCATTATCGAGTTCCTCTCTTTGCTTCCTTTCTTTAGAAATACAACCCCAGACAGAGACCGGAGCACGGTCCCGCAATTCCCCCCCGTCTCTCGCAGACTTACACTTCTAAGTCTCCGACAGCTCTTCTTAGACTTAAGAACTAAACGAAATCTAGGTTTTTCACTTTGAGAGAGGGGGCATACGTCGGTCTTCTGAGGACAGGTGCCGAGTTTGAAGTTCTTGGAACGGCTCCTCCTGCTAAGTTTTTTCTGTATATACGTCCTCCTCCTTGGTTTGTAGAGCTATCGATTTGGACATCTACGAATTAAATCTCCTCCAAGGAAGACCTTTCCCCGATAGAAATGGGAACTGTACGCCTCACTATTAAATTCATAAAGTATCTGGTACCATGGTGTTACGTCCCCTTTCCAATCTTCGGTCTTTTCGGGACTTTTTCCCTCGCTTTCCTGAACAGTTTATCCTCTCTCTTCAGGGCAGTGATATCGGGTGAGTTAAATCGAGGCAACTTTTCTTTGTTTCCCCGCCCCTTGGAAGATTTTTTCCGGCTCCCAAAGTAAACAACTGAGTAATTGCCCCAGAAGACTCACGTTCTGCATTGCTTCCTGCGCGTAGTGTTCCTTTTCGTGAATTTTCAGGAGCTTTTTTCTGGCGGAGCTCGCTCCCTTCGTTTCTCTCTTAATTATGATAAGATACCGATCCCTGCAAGGGGCTCGACTCCCTTCCTTTGCTTGAGACGAAGGAAAAGCGCACATTAGAGAGATGTCGGTTTTTGAGATATCCCAAGCAGTGACTGATAAGATTTGTTTCTGAGCGCCTTGGGGTTGTTTTTTTATTGGGGACCCGATACACCCTTTCCCCAGACTTGGCCTTCCTCTTTTTTGGATTTGGTGGTATTCATGATGCCTACCTCTTTTTTTTCTCACGGTTCCCCCCTATAGATCCAGAGCAGATAAACAAGGTCTCCCCGCCCTTGCTCCTTCCCCCGCTACATTTAACTCTTCCTTTTTGCGGATGGAGGGGCACGGGAACGGAACTCACCCGCCAATGCAGTGTTCATTACTCCCAGAGCCGGCCCGATTCCGAGCAGGTGGCAAGGACAACATAGAACCCACGGTGATCCCCCCCGCGGCGATCTTTTGCTGACCAACATGACCGCCCAGCAGTAGTGAAAACAACTTCTTCGCAGACAACCCCGTCCGACAAAACCAGGGCACGAAGCTGTCCAGAGGGTCACCCAGCATTGCCGACCCACCCACTACGCACTCCGGCCCACCTCTCTAGAAGACGGATGCCCAGGAATTTTTTCCCATGAGGGTACTTTTAGTCATAATGCACCCGAGGGATTAAAGTCCTTAAACTATGATATTCCCTCCGATATCTCCCTTTTGATTAGGAGAGGGACCAGGTGTGAGATAGCCGTTTCCCTTTGACATGTCTTGGCCAAAAATCTTCTTCCACCCTCTTTTTTTTCCCGGTCTTCATGATGTGACCCTCTTGAGGCCGCCCCCCCTTCCGTCTCTTTTTACTTCTTAAGGCGCGCTTTCGGCCTTTGAGATCCCCCCTGCAACTTTTTCGCTTCCCTCCCCCTTTAGAGACCGATACGATAAAGGTGCAGATTATCAATTTCTTCGGTTTCTTGCTAGTCTCCTTTTGTGATGTTCAAGATCGCTTTGGTAGGAATGGTCCCCCTCTTCCCCGGATTATAATAGTTCCCTTATCCCGACCCTCAGGAGGTCTCTCTGCTTCAACACATCCCTACCTCTCCCCCAGCCTAGATATGATTGTCATCTCGAAGCAAGGGATTGAAGCTTGTTCGAATCTCCGCCTTCTGACTCTTTTCTTCAGCAGAGGAAGGAACTTGGGAAAAGTGCTATTCGTTGACCCTTCCTCCCCCCCCCAAGTCTTCGCTTTACCTCTAAAAGGATATAGTGCCATTTTTTTTCCCGGTGTCACAGTCCCCCGCACCCAGAATGTGTTAAAACTACAACATCCCCCGGAAACCTCGGGCGGGAGGTCCTCCCCCCCCAATTCAGTGATGGGGGATCTCTCATGATGCTTATTCGTATAAGCTCTGAGAAACCAATCCCATAATAAACAGGTCCTCGTTGGGACAGTGATCCCTCCGTCCCGCCAGGAAGCTTTTGTGCTCATAAGTTTTTTTTCCTCCTCCCTTTCTTCCCATATCTTTCTCATCGACCCCTGGAGTACCCGTCTTCTTGTGCCCACTTTCCGGGTGGCCACATGCCAGAGAAATGCCTCTATATCTTTCATCCTGGGGTCTAATTTCTTTTCTGAATTTCCCGGGTTTTTCCCGATCTTCACTGAAGCCCCCAAGAAGAATTACCCTCCGAGTTTTTTCGATATGCGTCGGCAATCCCGGGCGAGGACCTGCATCTCGGGCGAGATCAAGACCGAGCCCGCGCCCTCGCGACACCTTGTTCGCTGGTACTTAAACGGCTATTATTTTTTTTCCCTCCTGAAAAGCTCCTTGAGACAGAATACATTAGTGGACGTCCTATATTCGACGAAACCCCCAGAAGATTTTCGTCTAATCTCCGCAGAGCCCCTTCAGAGAAGATTAAGGTACCTGAGCGTTGAGCCTCGAGAGACTTTCGGCGGTTTTAGGTGATGATCCCGCGGCGGTCTTCTTCGTCGGTTGCCCCGTTTGGCGGATTCAGTCTCTTGCAGGAGCCCCCCCCTTGAGATAGAGGAAACCCCCCTCTAACAGACTTTGTATGATGAAGGACGCCTCGTTCTGATTTTGATACTTTCCTCGCTGGATGGTGTTGGAATTGTGTAGCAGACAACGAGCCTAATCTTTGCCTCCGGGGTAGTAAACTTTGATCTTACTCCCCCGTTTTTAGGGCCATCAGGTCCACGGCTTCTCGTAATCACGGATTTTCAACTTTATGGATGCGGACTGCTTCGGAGTAAATCTCTCCCTGGTGGTATAGCAACGCCTCAGTTAAGATTTTCAGCGTAAAAGGACTTCATGTTTGCCCCTACTTTAGGAGTTTCTTAGAGCTCACATTTTTTCACACGACCGGAGAACATGCCCCTTCTTCCCAAAAGCCGATCTCTCTATTTTATTAGTTGTTGTTGTGAGGTCTTAGCAGGCGGGGCCAGCTATTTCCCAGGATGACTTCTTCCACAAAAGGAGCAATCATCATTTCTCGGAATTCCCAAAAGGCCTTTCTTCTTTCCAGGAACCTCGAAGGAGTGGGCCCATTGTCGCGCCAGGTAAGACTTTTTTAACCGCTCCAAACTCTCTACAATCGCTTACTCTTCGTGGTCTCGGGGGAGTATCCGGGGGGACATCGTCACACCGAGGCCCCGGACTTGATCTGTTTGTCTTTTCCCTGAGCCCACACTCTACGACGAGTTCCAGAGTCTCCACTAACTAGAAGCTCCCTTTTCTGAGTCCCCGAGCAGTTTCTTGAAGACCAGGTGTCTCGATTTCCAAGGGCGCCTTTGACCGATCCAGCCTGACGCAGAACCACAACGTCACGACCCCTGCGAGTATGGAAAGAGCTGGGCCCCGGGCCCAAAACACACCTTTCGCCCCCTCCAAATACTCTTTCCCTCTCGACCCAGATCAACGCCTCCTTCTTTTTACAGTTGAGAGGAGAGCCGCTCGGCCGCCTGTCTTTGCCGAGTTTTTCTATCTACAAAGCCAAGTCCCATCCCTTCGCAAGAGATTTCTTTCCGGCGCGGGAATTGCTGGGATTCCGAAGTATCCAATGCCGTTTTCCCGTTTACCCAGCCCCGTCTCAATAGTGCGTGCACCTTGATTATTTTCTCTCCCCTCTCTGAGTGTCCTACCCCTCTCCAGGGATGGTTCAAAGGATAAGCGCAAGTAACCGCAGAGATCGGTGGCTTCCTTTCTCAGGACTTAGGGTGAAGTCGGCACCTGAGGCAGTTCCCTCGAGCCCGTTCGAGTGCAGGGAAGCGGCGTCCCTCTAATCCCTTGAGCCGCACGCTTTCGAGCCGGAGGGCTCAATCTTCGTACATTCAACTAGGTAGCTTCCGTCCAGTTCTGACTCCATTATTTCGCAGTCTTCTCGCTGTTGGCCTAAGAGATCTCCCTTTTTTTGCGCAGAGGAAGAGTCCATACACTTGCAATATTAGTTATATCATGTGCCTTTCACTGGCGTTATGCACCCCCCTCGATCACTCCTACATGTAGTTTTCCGAGCCCAATTTTGCAAAAGCCCTGCTTCAGGACTGAAAGTTTAGGACTTTCCCGTGATGCCTATCAAGCCGCTCCCAGGTTCACAACGGTGCGGGGGGTTTTTTTTTTGGTTTTGTGGGTTTTGTGGGGTGCTTGACTCGTGCGGACAGGGCCCTAGTCCCCTTTCTGAGTAAGCTCGCCATACACCCGTCTCAACGGTCTCTGATCCCCCAAGATAGGATAGCGTAGGGTCTCCGTTTCCCTTGTGTCTGAAGCCGCAGCGATCCCTTTTCTAGTCAGGTCGCTGATAGCTCCGCAGAAGTTTTTTTCTCCAATGCTACCAAATGAGAGTGAGCAAACTCACCCCGGACTCCCGCTATTCTCTTCTAACAAGATCGTATTTCTTCTTCTAAGGTGTTTTCCTGTGAACCGAAGTTCGTTTTGTACTTCCCCAAGTACTATCAGGCTCCAGATTTCAACGCAAGAGAACGATTGAGAGGCCGTGATCCTTTTTCCCCGGGCACAATCGCTCATGTCGCCAGGAGCGGGGGATCCCCGAAGTAAACCTACACCAGGTGATTAGAAAGGGCCTCATGATTCTTGCAGAGCCACTCCCCCCTCTTCACCGATTCTTGAGACAGCAGGTACAGAGGGGACGCGCGGCCTCTGAGTCCTAAGTCTATCATTTTTTTCCAATTCCCTTGGCCAGCCTCTTCTTGGTCCCCGAAAACCCTCAGCGTTCTCACCTTCTTCCGCTTTTTGTGTTGGCGAAGTGAATATTCCTACTCCTTCCTTCCCGAAGCAGCGCGCCCTCTGGAATGCCATTCATCGGAGCGGGAAATTTTTAAAGAATGACAAGCCCGACCTTCTTTCTTCCTGACCACCTAGTTAAAAGCCGGGAGTTTTAGTTCTTAGAGTGAGGGTCCGGTTCCCCAACAAGTGCGCAGCAGGTTCCCCAACACCCTCCCATCCTTGCCAGACGACCATTTCTTTAATCCCAAGCTAAGAATTCTAATCGAAGACGCAGATGTTTGAGTTGAACAACCCCAGGTTGGTCAGTACAGGACCCCACTGGGTCCGAGTTTACATTTTGCATCTTCCTAACTCGAGAGAACTCGACGCCCCCCCCGAATCCTCCAGGAAAATCAAGGACAAGACAAAGAAATAGAGGAGGCTTGGCGTGACGGTACCCTTTGGTTTTCAATTAGAGTAGCAGGCCTTATCCTTGTGGTCCCCCCCACCTTTTTTTTTAAGCTAGCCATACACCCATGACGATCAAGAGTCCCGGGCGCTCTGATCCTTTTTCCTGAGAGAATTACCTCATATTTCCCCGCCCCCTCCGCGGTTTCCGAAGTCCAAAGACCAGTGAAGCGTATGACCTTTCCATAAGAGAGTATTTAATCCGGAAGGAGTAATAGAGGAGGAAGGGATCGGGAATTGCATGTACCTTATCTTTCCAGTTAGATCATTTTCCCCTCCCTTGTTGTTGATCTATCTTAGCCTTAAGGAGATTCTGGGTTCCTTTCCAGCCTCACTTAAAACTCGAGCCCGACATTGCCTTCTCCTTTCTTACGACCTTGCAGAAAGCTTTTGTAGAGGTGAGTCTATATTCGACATACTCCCCTTTCTCTTCGTAGGTGTTCTTCATTCGGAATACCTCTGCCGTTGGATGGAGTAGCGAGGCTCTGATCGTCGGGGTCCTGTGTGTCTCAAACGCGTCCCATTCCGCTGCCCAGAATACTCTCTTCGACGGAACAAAAAGATTAATGTTGTCCCGAAAGGCCCGGTCACTTGAGTTAAGTGAGTTTTTCTTCTTAAGGCCGGAGGAGCGGGGGTCCTTCTCTCTCTTGGTTTCTTATAAGACGTTAAACCCTCATTCCAGGCATTTCTCCCGGGTCTTGGGTTGACTTCCCCACGGCTAGATGTAGTTATCTACCCCCCCCCCAATTAGTAGTCTGAGCGAAGGAAGGAGTTGGATTTTTTTTTTTTTAAGGCCAAGACTTCGGAACTCTCTGGAGGGTTTTTTTTCCCGCACGGCTCCAAGTGTCTCTCCCCCCGCGCCGAGTATGCCCTAACAGCTTTCCTCGGAGTACGCTAATAAAAGTGGGAGCACGATCGCGGTTGGGATTCAAGAAGAAGACTCTTAATTCCTCTTTTGAGCTTTTCCCTTTCTTGGTCTCCTTAAGGAGATAAGAGAGACGCAATTCTCCAACCCCTTTTAGCCAAACTTAGTTTTGTCGATTAGTTAGGTTTGTAGAAACGAAGAGGCGTAAAAGGAAGGTTCCCAGAGATGATGCGTAGTTTGCTTTCTAATTCAGCCCTAGAGAAACTCGTTTTCCTATAGTACAGATTTTATGGAGCCCGGTCTGCCCCGGTAGAGAAGCCCTTTTCCTTGTAACCTTTCGTTGTTTCCTTTTTCCCAATGAGCCTGAGAGGCACTCCCCAGGATTTTTTTAGCCCCTGACCATTGATTAGCCCCCCCCGACCAGAGCTCGGATCCCTGATTAACGGTTGTTTCTATTACCTTGATTCTGGAGACCCTTCCGGCCCCCTTTTTTGTTTACCGTCCCCTTACAAATTCGAGAACGACAGATCAATGTGTGGCGCTTAGCTCGGTAGGGTCTCCCTTCCGGGGTTGCCTTAACGCTCAGTCGGGGACGGAAATGCCCAAGCTGGATTCCAGGCCCAGGTTCTTCGCATACACGGAGGTTAGCAGGTTCGCGCCACACAACCCCCCCTTCTGTATATAGCACTCCTTTCAGTCTGTCCCCCTCTGCTTCTAGAAAGGGGAGGGTGACCCTTTTTCCTTAGCGCAATTCTCTTCCCTTCCCTCCCTAAGCATCTTCCGAAACCGGGAAACGGCTTTTTCCCCTTTCTGGAGTTTTTTCTTTCACATACAGACCCATTCTCCCCGAGGGCCCTCTAGATAATGAGTTCGTGTTTCCTGGAGAATATTCCCCAGGTCGCATATTTCTTTTGTAAAATAAGAAGCCCCCCCCCTTCGCCTCGAGTATGAGTTTTCTAGAGCTCCCTTTACCAATCCTCTGGAGAAGTCTCTTCTCTTGGAACTTTGAGAGTCCTATATTATCCATTTTCGGACCCCCTCCCATATACCCTTCAACGTCGATATTTCAGATAAGAGTGGAGGGGTTGGAATGCGAAAGTCAATTTCCATGTCCAGAAGATGTCTCACATCTTTCTAAGATGTTCACGGCATCAGTTCTCAGTTTGAAGGGAGAGGAACCCATGCAGAGAAAGTCAGTTTCTGTTTTTTTTTTATGTTGGTGTTATCCAATAGCGCCAAATGAATTCTTTCTAAGATAGGCTGGACGTACCCCCTCCAGCTATCTCGGCCGTGTTGGATCGGCATCATGTACTCCCGGGCGAGCATCCCGCGCAGCTACGGGATCTTCTGATTCAAGACTTCTGTTTCCTTACGCGCTTCAACTTTCGTTTGGCTCCCCCCCTTCTTTTACCAGGATAATCATCGCCGACAGCACTTACGTCGAGATCTACAAGTGCAAAGTCCCGTTTTGGATTTTTCTTTTACGCTCCTCTATGGGCCTCGCTCCGCGATATCGCCGAGCGGCTCTCCATCCCCTGGTTTTCAGCTTTTTTCCCGACGCCCGTTGATGCTTTTGCTTCGGTTTCCCCTTTTTTTTGATGATCCCTTTAAAGCTCGTTTAGCTCAGAGGATGGCGTCTGCAACCTTTAGATATTTGAAGGCAGTTCAAGCCCTTGAGAATTCCGCTATCAGAAAAGATCTTAAGAAACAGCGCGTTGGCTCCTTTTTAGACCCACCGATCCTCTCTAGCTGGTTTTTCAGTGTTTTTGTATATCCTTTCCCCCTGGGAGCTTCCACAACCTCTGAAAGTAGCTTGGGACCTCTCTTAAAAAATGGATCGCTTTTTTTCCCCCAGAGAATCTCCCATCGCCGGAGTCCAGAGCGGTGTTGGATGGGATCGGTACTTTAAACGTTTGTTTCGGTGTTTTCAGAGAATGGTGTTTATGCCCCCCCTTTTCTTTCCCCCGGTCACTCCATTTCTTGGTGCCCTTTAATAACGAAAATCTTGACTTTTCTTGGATTCTGGATCACATAACCGTATGCCTGACCCTGGTCGGAACACCCCCTTTCCG
>Ga0179593_1412942_pt1 | contig 15720 bp, 13 predicted proteins | sample CZODoug2_1_08_16_FD_185931 | JGI IMG/M metagenome (GOLD analysis project Ga0179593, IMG submission 185931) | Vadose zone soil fungal communities from Angelo Coast Range Reserve, California, USA - CZODoug2_1_08_16fungal (PacBio error correction) | ecosystem: Environmental > Terrestrial > Soil >... | reverse complement strand
TTAAAAAATTTACAAGTGTGCATATTACCTCCAATTAGCATTCCCGAACTGGCGGACGTACCGTTTTTTTTCCTACTCAGTTACACTTATCCACGGCTCGCCCCCTTTTCCCGATGAAACCCCTCATACTCAAATATCCCCCCCAAAAAAAAACAATCATACTGGTTATTCAGCACCGTAACTCCAAAAAAACCACAACAATTAACCTTACCGACCATAGACAAAAAACAATGGTGTTTTTGGGCCGCATCATAATAACGAATCTTCCGACTAACTTCCAAAGGATAAACCTCCGCCCCCACCCAACAACAGGGCCTGTGGGGAATATACAGACCGAGCTGACATTCAGACCAGGAGGCCGTTACCAAAACATATACACACTTACCGACCTTCCAGTCCCCCTTTTTTGGGCATTTCCAGCATTCACTTTTAATACCAACAATCAGTAACTCGGCCGCGATCCCTACCCAAAAGTTAGAGAAAGTGTCCGACCCCCCCGGCCACTCCCAACAACAAACACCTCTAGTCCAGGGTCTTTGCTTCGGCTTATTTGCGGTCTACTCGCCCCACACGAGAGAACTTTTCGCCAAATCCACCCCTTCGTTCTTTGCGTTCGGGGCTATTCATTCCCCGAAGTGCAACGCACCCCGCGACCTCCAGTCACCTTCTCTACTCGAACGGAGAAACCCTTCGCGTCATAACTGCCTTCGTGTGGTGTTGGGGAGTGGTGCGTTCTGAGTAAGAGCTGTTCCCCTCCTATTTTCTCAAGTGGCCCCGGCCCCCATCCCGGTCTGGTTTCTCCTAAACCCCCTCTTACGCAAGACCTCTTTCCACCAGTTCCAGCACCAATGCCTGTAACTTGCTCACATAGAAGGGGCCCCATTTATTAGTGTTATTTCCGTCTAATAAGTTCCCTTCGGTCCTTCTGTTTTTCTAGACACCTGCCACACCTGTTCCCACAAACCTTCCCCCACTAAAAACCTTCACTGCCCTCTTAAACACAAACTATTAGCGGAAGTGGAAACCACACTTACATTTATATTAAAATCCATTTACCCTGTTTGCTTCTCCCTCGATTCCACACTGAACCTCAATCTCAACAACAACCAGGACCAAAAGTTACCCCGTCAGGCAACCCATTGGGAACAGTTCAAGGGCAGTCGTTTGTGTGTCCTAGCCTGCATATTTCCATCACTTTTTTCCCCCCCTTCGAATTGGGAAGCATCCTGCATTGGTTCTCTGCATCGGAGAATCACGTCTACTGCGTCCCACGACCGATGCTTTTTTCCCTTTTCCCTGAAGCCCTTGCTCGATTCATTTTTTAGGGATTCGCTACGTCTTCCTTTTCCGAGACTGGCGGTCTGCTTTTGAGAGCGCCTGCAGCCGTTACAAAGGACCTTCTCCCCCTTAAATACCTCGGACGATCTCCCTACACGACATCGCACAATCCAATCAATTAAATAGTCGCTCACAAAACAGCGCCGGCATGTCCATCGACCAGCATCTATTCTACCTGAGGGTTTTTTTTGTTCTTGTCTGCGACCCCCGCAAGATAGAATAACCCAGCCCACAAAAGGACAATAACCAAGGCAAGCACCGCTCATTTTTTGACCCTTTCGACCAATGCTGTTCCAGTAGCAAATCTTACCTGGCTCTTTGTTCTGATTTTCGCGAGCTTTCATTTCTCATGTAAGTACGGGTAAACCAAAAAGCAATAACTGTCCTATATCAAGAACGATTCACACCATCTTCCCCCAAGCAGTCTCATGTTGCAGATTCACCACCCTATCCGGGGCTGCAGGACCTTTTCAGGGCCTACGTCACCTCGATGAAGGACATTTTCTTTATTTCCCCCCCAGATAGAGCATCGTTACCATACTTTTAGACGCTTCGAGGAGCCCTATACCACTTAGCGCCTTACTTCCATCCCGACAATGTACGACTCTAACAAATTTTTTTTCATTCCTTCTACTGCGCACCATTTTTCAGCAATGTTTACCTCGACTGACTTCACCGACGCCGTGTACCCCCGTTGCAAGTTGAAGGGCACCCACTTACGAGATTCAAGTTTTTCTTTGGAGTTCCCAGCTTGGCCTTTTAAAATTAACAAAACGGAAACCGCCCTCCTTCCCCCCTCAAAACCAAAGGGGTCTTGTCCTTACCCGGAGATTTACCCCACTCTACCCCCAGTCATCTTTCACTTGCACCTCCTGTTGCTCTTCGAGAGCCCAAGCAGTCCTGGCCAGCCTCAGGCCGAAATACCCCCTTGAACATCATTACTCTTTTACCCCCACACTTCGTTATCGACCTTACCCTGTCAGCATGACCCCTTAAGAGGTCCAATTCTAGGACCGCTTCCCTGACGAGTATCGGCTGGCTTTGGCCGGTGGGACCACAACCCCTGATTCGTACCAGAGGCGGTTATTTTCAACGCTCTAAAACATTCAGCTGTACGGGTCCACTTATATTTCATACCCAACCAATTCACCCAAACCTGCACGCAAAAGTAAACACAAGCCCATTTGTTATAGTCGCCTGTTCTGTGTTCGTGTTGAACTCAACATACCAACTCTTTTGGACCAACACTAACTTCAAAAAACACCACACACGAAAACAAAGCGTCAACCGTACAACACAAACACAGCTCTTGTTTCGCTGCGTCAACACAGACCGCCCATACGAACAACCAAAGACCCACAACTTTGCCCAAAAGCAGCACACTACTCGTGGGCAAACTGCTCCTGATCGGGTTTCGGGGGGGGTCGCTGATTTGATTACAAAAAAACCTGCAATATACGACCAACGGCCACGCCCGTCCGCCTGCAAACGACCACCTCTTGAACCTACGAATTCCCGCGTGCGCCCACGAGACGTACACCTTCCTTTTTTTTGAAAGGCACTCCTCTGACCCCAACTATGACGATTTCCTCGTTTCTCCTTTGGCTTAACGCCAGGTGGCAGGCCCTGCTGGATACTTTTTTCCGTCGTCCGCATCCCTGAACGAGTCGGCTCTTCACTACCTTTGGAGATTTACCTTTTTCCTTCCCCGTGACATAGCTGCCCGAAGTGTCCGTACATTTTTCCCGGACACCACTCCTCAAACAAACCCCTCTCTCCCTTTCCTACTTCCTCTTTTTGTTACAGACCCCACGAAGTCACTGCATGTTGGATGCCCGCGACGAAAACATACCCTTTTGCAGTACACCTCTTCTCTTCTCCCTGAGGTGACACATAGTCCTTCCCCCCCCTTTTCTCCCCCGAGGTAGTCGTTTTTTTTGTTGGCCCTGCGAGTAGCTCATGCGAATGCAGATGGCCCTCAGAGCAACCGTTTTACTCTCCTCTCCTCTACGGTTTTTCACTATCTCGCATGCCGACTTTTCTAAGGTGATCGTCTCGTTTTATCTCTCCCGACTTACTTCTTCTTTTCTTCGTGTATTCCTGCGCCCCTTTTAATCGAAGGTCCATTGAGCATTGCTCATATCTTCAGGTTGCCTGGTCTCCTATAGATTCTGCTGTTATAGTTTCCGCTGAACCCGGCCCTATTTCCGGCCCGACTTCCAGGTCTGTTCTTTATTCACCCACACATGTTCTTCTTACCTAGGGACGGTACTTTCTGGATGCTTTTTACACTTTCCTTCTTTCGCGCCCTATTATTTGACTATCAGCAACACGCAAAAAAGCAAAATCCCGTCTTTTCGGATCGCATGGGATTGTGTTTTTCTTCATACCAGCAACAAGGTTTTTTCTTGTGGTTTGTTAGAATCCCCTGCCGTGCGGGTGCAGGGCTTTGTCGCTTTAAAAATTTTTACACGCTAGTCGAAAACAACAACCAGGAACAAAAACGTAATTTAACACCCGCGTTTTTGACTTTTTTTTTCTTTTTCTGGGTTTTTTTTTTTCTTTTCAGGAAGCATACAGACCCAACAAAAAATGAGTAATTCAAAAAGCCAAAAATAAAACAAATATACTAAGTGCGATGGGTGTTGTGTGTCGGTAGTTTTGTTGATTTTTTGAGTCGCAGGCCGGCCCCTCCTCAACGTTGGGCTAATCTTTGACAGATGGCAGTTTCTCACAATCACCAGCCTCTGTGGGAAGCGGTAAACATTTAGATTACTTTCCCTATGTGTTCCCCTCAGCGCCTAGGCAAAGGTAATGCTCCAACGCTTTTTTCCTTACCCCCCTGTGAGATGGGCCGATTGACTTCTAGTCATAGTCAAAACATCTTTTTTCCCCCTGCATCTTACGTAATCTTGCTATTTTTCTAGGGTTTTTTGATCGACAGTTTACAGCTACCGCCCAAATCTGCAAAAACCGGCAACGACAGGACAACAGCCCAATTAGAATCTGATTTTTGATTAGGGGTTTCATTGAAAACCATTAAATGAACCAGGCCCCAAACCCCGTTTTGGGGTGGTTATTTTTTGTGTATTTTTTGTTTTTTTTCGCGCTTCTGTGTCGTGGTTTGTGCGAAGTAAACACCAAAAAAAATGGATTTGGTTGAGCTTTTATCCTTACACAGCACGCCACGGCACATATTCAGTATGACATGAAATCCCTATTTTCTTTCTTAACACCCTTGTAAGCGCCCATTTAAATGAACACGAAGCCACAACACCCCCCTCCCCTTAAAAACGAAAACTACAATTTCTCCCTCGAACCGATCCTCAATTTTTTCGGAAGGTCGGGTTTTCCCGGGTAGCTGCATGCCTTCCTGGTGCGACCTGTTCGTTCTCATTTTTGCTTTGTCGCCGGACCCTTCTGTGCTCAGGCTTGTTCGACTTCCCGTCTGAGACCTCAATTCCCCAATCCGATTTGGGCTCTTCGTTTGTTCCGTCCCTCTTTATGTTTCACCCTTCTAGCCTCTTTTGATTTCGGGAAAGCCACTCTTTGCAGACGTACGTGGGTGGTCGCTATGAATTGCGCGCCCCCTTTTTTTCCTTCTTTTCAGGACCCAGTTTCCGTTCCTTCAGGGCGCCGGGAACCTCCTATTGTCGGTCTGGAAGCAGCTACGTCTATCGAGACTTACCCGACCCAGAACAAATATAAACCAACACGTACCATAAATTAATAAACCCAATTACGCGGGACCAATCAGCGGCATGAGCACCACCAACACCGCCCCCCGGACCCATGGTAGTCGATTATTATGCCTCCCACGTAGTCACAGGGTTCTCTCTTGTAGGACCCGGTTTATTTAGCACTCCTTTCTCGGGCGACTCCTTTGGGTTTTTTCCACTTGCCTTAGTTTTCCGCCCAGCCCTCCTTTTTTTCTGCATTTTGCTCTCGCGAGCACAAACACAGAAATGACTACCACCTTTAATTTTCGCCTTTGCCCCCACCCTTTTTAACCCCTTTTTCCTTGAAGAAACTTCCGTCGGAACCATTCCGGCACCGCCGAAACCGTTCCCGGAGGACCTTTTTTAAAACTTCACAATCTCCTTCGCGTGTCCCCTCCCAGTGTTTATCTCCCATCGACCTTGCCAGACTCGTCTGTCGTTTCCTCGTGTCGCCTTGACTCGGTTGGGATTTTTGTTCCAAAGCCACCGCAGCGCATAACTTCTGGCGTTTTTGCGTATTCCAATGTCTCGCTTCACTCCTACCCAGACCTCACCGAGACGACCCGTTTTCAATTTAAAACCGCTGGCTTAAGTGGGCCCCGTCACGATGGCGCCACCTTTTTCTTCTCGGCCCAATGACCAGTTTTACAAAATGCACCAAACATCGTGCGGCTTGTTTTACCCCCAACCCCAACCCACACACCCCACACCACACACCAACACCACAACCCCCCCGCCAACGGTGCCCCTATATTTTTTTTCGGGGGCCTGATTCGACGGATCTGAACTTACGGTGGTCATCCCTTTTGTACATCTGTAGCCGCCGGCTTTTTGAGATGGTGATGATCTGCCTTTTTTTAAATAGGGGTTGGCTTGGTAACACCCCCTCCATCCTTGTCGATTTTATGCGGCCTCTTGGCCCATTAAACGGTAGTCGCGCCGCTCCCGTTGGGAGCCCCTTCCCTTTCTCCACCGGTCGTGTCCTTACGCTCCTCGGCATCCTCTTAAGCCTTTGTGGAGATCCTTATGCATCTTCTCTCTCAGTCCGTCCGACCCCCCCATGTCTGAACGCATTCCGTTTTCCTTTAAATAAAATAATCTATAATACTAACAGCTAATCATATGGCAATAAGGAGATCCGGACAAGTGCCCCCTAGACTCCCATTCCCTCCCCCCCTGCCGGTCCCACAGAAAAGACCGGCCGCATCCTCACTCCCCAATACCACAAGTCCGCCCTTATCCCGATTTTCCCGAGCCCCCCCTATCCCGGTGGCTTTTCCCCCCCATCTCTGGCCGTAGTCGAACCGTATTCGGGGTCACGGCCAACTCGAACTTTTTTTGCTGCTCGTGCCGGTCCGATTACACCCCTGAGATTTCAATCACGTGACTTTTTGGCCCAGCGCCAACCACCCATTGGCTTCCATTGCAAAACCGTCCATAGAAGTGCTTATTTACAATCATATAAAATGAAATTCCCCTTTGTACATCTCCAACAACCAAGCACCTGCAATGATGACAACTGCTGCACTGTTATACTGACTCACCTCGTCGTGGCCAGACTTACATCCTTAAACCCCTCGTTATCCCATGCGGTCCATTGCAAGGTACTGGGCCTCTCACTAATCATTAAATGAAAACCATGGCGTGATTTTGGCCAGCAATCTTTACACTTCCTCCCAACTGTCTTCCAAGGACAGCCATCCTCTGACACTTCCGTTTTTCTTCTCGGAATTACAGGGCTTCTTCACCGTAATTCCTTGTTGACTGCCGGCGAAACAAGACCCTTGAATTCACATTACACAACTATCTCAAAAAAACTCTTTTTGCTCTTTTGGCCGGTCTTTCATGACTGTTTGCCAGACGGGTCGTACATTTTGTTGTTTTGGGCGGGGGTGTTTTTTTGCTACTAGTCGGTCCTCGGTACAGTCTTCTGTGGGTGGGGGGGTGTTCATGGTTCCTTTTCCATTGCTTTTTTTCCGGTCCCCTCTCCAAGCGCTTTTTCTGGGCCCAGAGGGACGTGTCCTTCTTTTTTTTGTTTGGTGTTTTTTTTGGTGTTTTTTTTTTTTTTGGCTTTTCTTTTTTCACGCGCTGTGTTGTGGGGTGGTGAGCAGTCGGGTTTAGGCGGGCGTAGATTTGTTTGGATCGTCTTTTTTTCTCCCTGCCGCTGGGCCACTTCCCCCCTCTTTTGGACGGTTCTTAGTTTGTTTTTTTCTTGTGTGTTTCGGTCCCTTTAGCTCTTTTGCCTGTTCCCTTTTTCAGTGCTTTTTATTTATCCGAGTATCTCTTTTTTTTTTTTTCTTACTTTCCCCTTAACAGCATCGCACCCAACCACCCACGTAGCACACCTGGGCGGGGCATCTTTCTTTTTCTGCCAGGGTATTATACTCAAACGCCCGTTCCTTGAATGTGGGATTGTGAGTTATGGTTTCTTCCTTCGGAGTTCGCACAAATTCACGAGATATGCTCCGGCTCCCTTTTCCCTTCCGGTAACGACTCCCCATCCCCATTTCAGCTACTGGAGGGACAGTGACCAGGATCTGACCGCGGCCATTCGAACCAGTTTCTTTCTCTTTTGTTTTTGCAGCCGTCATTTTCTTACGCTCCGTCTCGCGGAGCTACCCAACCAGGTCTCCCCGCGAGATTCATCAGCCAGTGACCGACATTTCCCGCCCGTTTGAGAGCTAGTCCTCTTCGGGACCAATTATGCCACCCCTCCAGCCCTTCTGACATAATCCCTTAAAAACGTCTTCCAGCGCATGCCTAGTCTACTGTCAACTACCCTGTTGGGAGCATATACCTCCCTAACCCGTCACAGCCACCCGCACATCATTGTTACAACCGACGCACCCAGGCAAGATACAAAGATTAAAAACAACCGGCTATCCACCAGTTTAAACCAACAATTGTCGAGTCAAGAGGGGCACTGGTTTCAGTTAAGCCCGACTTTTTCCCTTTCATGCCCATGGATCATCTCTTTCCGGCGAGAATTAACACCCCTTTAAACCCTCTTCAGTTGCTCCTCGTGAATGATGGCGAGTTGGCGTACCAAATTTCCTTTTTTTACACTCTCCCCCCTGAAGTTTTCTTTCTGAAGTGGTGCCGAACAAATCTGCTTTTTTTTGCCTGTCCCGCATGGCGTCTTCCACTCGGCCAGACCTGTTCTCCTCTTCCCCCCTTTTGCTTTTCATTCAGGAAAATCCTCTACCATGCAGTTTTCCCCCCCTCGGTTTAGTAGATTTCTCCAACAGATCACATGGGAACCCCAAGGAGGGTTGGACATGGTCAGCTCTTTTGAGGACTTGTGTCGGGTGGCGGGGTCGGAGGTGTTCATTTCCTTTCCTTCCCCTGACGATCTCCCCGACAGGAGCGTACCTTTTCTCCTTCCCCGATTCCGACCCCTTCCGTTATTGTCCCCCCGCGGTCTGGCCAGTGGTAGGGATTTGTATTTTCTGGTTTTGTGTCCGGCCGGAGAGAAGACTGTTTTGGGGTTAGCTAATTTGAGGCTGGGGGGTGCCTTTTATTTCTTTTTTTCTCTTTCCGAGCCTTTGGATTCTTTGGACAGAAAAGCCATTCGCTGTCCCCAAGCCAACCAGCCTTTTTTTCTTTTCATCCCCTTCGCTTCCCGAGTCGATGTGAGCTTTTTGTGTAGTATGGGTTGCAGAGGCGCACACCACATGGTCCTCGCTCCCAGTGCGAGTATTGGCGCCTCTCTCAATACTGTGCATTTTGGGTGAGTGCCCTGCGACACTGCCATTTTGCCACCGGCTTCTGCATACCCCTCCTGAAGCCACTTCGAGTTTAGAGCCATCCCTCTAAACCGGAAGACGCCCACAGGTCCTAACCAAAAGATCTACCCAACTAATTTACAGCGGCGAAAACTGGGACAAGGTTTAAGTGTCCTTGATCTGTTCGCAAGTCCCCCTCGCGTGAACTATGCTGGATCGCTCAAGATTTATTCACCGCGAGTTTTCCTCCCTGAGACGCTCCGACTGTTTTACTTCAGTCCAACACCCACAGCAGACAACATCTCTACTATACAGCACAACTGTTATTTAGTTGTTAGAGATCTTCTAACTTTTTTTTTTTCTTCTTATCCTTGTAAAATGCAGGTTTTTTTTTAGCGCGGGTTTTTTGTCCTCCTCCCCCACCCCTGAGTACCACCTCACTCTGCCCCCCTCCCTGACATATTGAGGTTCTTTCGTCGCGGGATGCGCCTCTTCCAGCGAATCGGGCCATGGCCACCCTTTGTCCGGCAAGGGGCCAGTTTTCGTCCCTTAGTATCCCTTTCGTCTCACATGGACCGGATCGCTGTTATCGGTGAATCTCTCCCGACTAGTTTTCTTTCTTAGCAGAAAGGTGTTTTCCCCGACTTTTCCTTGAACCGATGGCGTGCGCACCGTTCGATAGATCTGCTTGTTTTTTTTTCCTTTTTCCGAGTACGTCGTTTTCATGGTAGTCGAGATTTCCCCCCGGACCGTTCGCTGGTGAGGCTGAGCGGTTTATTTGACTCTTGGCCCAAACCTACTTCCCAAGTCTGTTCGGTTCTGTGACATTCCTTTGGTACATGCTAGCGCCCCTCTTCTCTCGAGAGCAATACCCCTTTCATCAGAATCACAGGAACGATCAATCCCACTGCACCGCCCAAGAGCAAAAATTTTATTTTAACCATTCTAGCGCACTATCCCTTTTTAGACCTGTCTAAAATGTAGACACCCCCATCACCCGGTCCGCCCAAGGCGAAATGGCCCCGCCGATATTTAAAGGCCCATCAATTTAATACGACAGTGGACCCAAAACTACCCTTAAATGACCGCACCATACCCCTTTTTTATCACCCACACACCATATCATGACTTGTGTCGGCACTCGACCATTTACCAACCCCCAACTAAAGGAAAACATTCACTTTGTTTCCGCCTAGCCGACAGTACCTCATACCCCTTTAACCTTGACCCCATCTGGGGTCCTTCAGACCAACTGACGCATATCTGGCTTCCACCTGTCTTGGGGGGCCGGATAACAGATGTCTTTTCGGTTGCTCGTTTGAGAGATGTTTTCCGGCCAAGGATTTTAATCTTCAGTATTGTCCTGCTTTGCGGGTTGAGTACTTTTCGAGTCCCCAACACCTGGCCTGCCAACGCCCCGCCGCCCACCCTACCGCTCAAAAAAAAAGCTTTGCTCGGTACCTTTTCACGAGTTTTTGGGGAGGCGAACCGGGAAGCAATTTCTCTCCGGCTGCCCTGCAGACTAAGAACGGTCTTTCTTTTTATTCCCGCCTTTTCCACTAATGGTAATGAGGATTTTTAATTTTGAGCTGTCCTTATCGCCTCTCCGGTTCTGAGCTTCCCTCGCCCTTCCCCCTAGTTGACCGTTCTGCATGAGCTTATGCGCCCCCAACGCACATCACCCATCCACCACCACGCAAACGAAAATTCAACACCCTTCGAAAAATAAAAAGCCCATTGCCCCCCACAGATCACCCGCCAACCTGGTGGCCCGGGGCGCGGGATAATGACATTGGATTCGTGTTTCCCGGTGGGTGGCGTTGGCAGGTTCGGTTGTGGTGTGCTTTTCGTCTCTTCCTTTCGTCTCCTGTGAGCTTCCCTTTGATTTCTGGCAAGATGTTTCGACACAATAAGACCTATCATGTCGGCTAGCGGCCCGGTGTTTGTTCTTCTATTTTTTTAGATGCTCCTGGTCGACTCCCTCCTCCTTCTCTTGTGCGTTTGGGTGGGAATCTTATTTCTTGATTTCCGCCCCCCCAGCTCTCTGTTCGTCATTTTTTTTGCCCGCCAATTTGGCCAGTATTTGCGCACCCTTTGTAGGCGCTTTTTTTTCTGGTTCCGTGAAGCGTACCCCCGTCTGTTATGTTCTTCTTGGCGGGCGGGGCAGCTTTTCCCCCTTTTGTTTTCATTTTTTTAATTCGGGCAGAGGGTTTCCCTTTTAGGAGTTTTTTTTTTTTTTTTGTCCCCGTCCTTTTCCCGGATGTTTTTCTTATTAGCTCGTAACCCGGGGTCGTCGTGTTTCCCCCCCCGCCCACACACCGAGTTGCTGTCTTTGATCGGCTATGATTTTGGCTTTTTTTTCTTTTTTTTAAGCTTCGTTTTTTTGTTTTTCTCGTCGCCCTGGTTGGGAGGAAGTGTTCGTCTTTTTTTTCTTTGGTTCGCACTCTTTTTGGACGATGTTTTTTTTTTTTTTCTGGGGTCGGTTAGGGATTTTCTATGTGTTCCCCAGCTTATCTTTTTTATTTGTTTTTTTTTTTTTTCTGTTTACGTTTTCTTCTTCTTTCCCCCGCCCCCTCAACTAGATCCGCAGGTTTCCAACCAAGATCTCTCGACGTATCACCATGAAAAATGAGGACCCCCCCCTATTTTATTAACCAGAGTTACATCTTTTTTCCATTCCACGTCGTCGACGGAAATTAAACCACCGACCCCTATAGGTCAGACACTTTAAATTCTCCCTACCCCATTTTTCAACAAAAATCGGGCACGCCCCTCAAACAACCCTTAAAATTTTTTACCACTAACCGCGAACGGCCCGGCCCACACCCCCTTCAATTTTTTTCAACACACACCCTCCTCCTATCCTCATAAAAACCTATACATACAGCGCTTTATCTCACCCCCTAGTCTCGGACAATTGCCTGTTTGAGCGCCTACCAGGTTCTCGGTCAACTTTCTTCTTCACATTACCCCTTTCGCCGCTCGCTTTTCATCCTATCACCCGACGACTGGCCCGTTTCTCATGACTCCCAATTAGGTGTCGACGCAAGTAGGTGGGGTCTGCTTAGAGAGTCTCTTCGGTATTTTTTGGGTTTTTTTGTTCAGACTCTTTCCGACATCTCCCCAGTCCACGCAAAGGAATTTAATTTCCAACCGGGTTTGCTCTTCTTTGATGTGAAATGTTGATTTTTTGTGTTTTTTCTACTTCGCTTTTTCTTCTTTTTTCATCATGGGAGGGGGTTTTCAAAGGAACCCAATACCCAAGGTACTCGCCCCCCATTGGGGGGGTTTGGTTTTACATCGTCGTGATACATTTTTTTTCTTCTTTGTTGGTGTCTCCGTGCTGCTTTTCTTCCCTCTTGAGCGTCACTTTTTTTTCTTTTTGGTGTGAGGTGGTTGGCTTGGGTGACGTTGTTTAGTGTTCTTTCCTCGGTTTTGGCGTTCGCGCCAACCCCACCATGACCCTCTTTTCCTCTACCCCACGATCTGCTCCACACACAACCCCCGCGCCATGTCTCCGCTCCTTTCTACAAAGGTTGCCCAGCCCCCCCCCCATGTGAGTCCCGCCCCCCCAGCCCCCCCCCGGTTTTTACTCGTCGCTTGTCTTTACGGTTAGCCCTGACCCCCTTTCACAATACGACATTTCCCCTCATCCTCCCCTCCAAATGGTTGGGGGTGGTTTGTCAAACCATTATATCTCCTAACACTTTTGGCATTTTTCCCATTCTCCACCACCTCAGGACAAGCCGCCCCCGTTGTGAATGGGGGAGGGCCGGGGTGTTTGTTTTTTTTGTGGTCAGCTCAGATTTTAGTTTTTTTTGTTTCTTTTTTGTCGGGGTGTTATTGTGTTGTGGGGGTGGGCTCCGCTCGGCGATCTTCTTTTTTTTGGGGGGGGTGACCTCGCCATATTCCACATGCTGTGGCGCCCCTAACCACCCCATGACCCCCCGCCCTACACACTCCCCATCCCCCCCCGCCCCCTCAATATGCAAACGCCCGCTCCCATCCCGACTTTATTAACAAAGAATCCCTCCCCCCCCCACCAAGCTGAATGCAACTCTTCTGAGTGTTGTGGCGTTTTGGTTGTATTTTTTGTTCTGCGGGTGGCCGTTTTTTGACCCCCTCCTTCTCTTTCCTTTTTCTCTGGTTCCGGACTTCCTGGGGGGTTTTTTTTTTTGTTTTTTTTCCCCCCCTTGACTCACCTTGTGTTCCTTTAATCCCCGACACGTTTAGCACATTCTTGGATCCCAGGGCAATTTGCTTTCCATTACTATCCCTTTCCGCGCGCTTTTTTTTGTTTTTGGTTTCTCTGTAGTCTTGTGGCTTTTTTCTTCCCCCCCGCAAAGAGCCAAACCATACCGATTTCCCCCTTTTGTCTAGTTATATCCCCACAACCGCCAGCTTCTGGTTTCGTTTTTAGTTATGGGGTCACCGCCCGGTCCTCGGCCTTCCCCCCCCCCTTTTTTGAAGACACCCCTACTTTAAAAGACTGTGTGGGTTTTTGGTTCCCCTCGCTGGTGTTTTGATTTACAAAGGTGTCGAGATCGAGATTTTGGGAGGTCTAGTGGAGATTTTTTTTGTGGGGTGTGTTGGGTTTTGGGCGGTTGGTGGTTGATGTTGTTGTGGGACAGACAGATTTTCCGGCGGGGGTGGCTCATCGTGACGTCGTCGTGTGGCGCCTTTTCAAGGCCGCGCTTTCTCGACAAATTCCTCCCCCTATTTTTTTTTAGCTGCTTGGTGGGTCTTTTTTACGGTGATGTCGTTTCCATTTTCGAAACCTTTTTTTTGGGACCTCGTCCGTTAGAACTGTTAGTTGAGCGAAAACCCTACCCACCCACGTTCCGTACCAGTAGAGATCCATGTCTAGATCTGGGTTGGGGGGGGTTTGGTTTTACCAAACACGTTTTTGTGGCTCAGGTAGTTGAATTGAGCTTCGGGCCCGCTTGGTTGGTGACTCTTCACCCGGAATGAGAACCATAGACCGGTCCTCTGCGGCGGAGGCATCCCTCCCCCAGGAGGTCCCTTTTTCCCCCTTCTTTGTTGGGCCCAGGAATGGGTGTTATTGGTTTGTGGCCGGGGTGTTGGGTGTTTTCTCCACCCTCCGCGTCCGGTGTGTTGTGGTGGAGCGGGTGGGGGGTTTTTGGGGGGGGGAATATTTTTCCCTTCCTCGCGCTGTTAAGATTTTTTTTGTATCCCACAAAGAAACCCGGCGACTTCTCCACTGCGCTGTTTGAGGCCAGTAGGGCTTTTCGTCCCCCCCCAGAACGGCTCTTTTCTGGCTTGGGTGGTCGTTGTCGATTTTTTTTTTTTGTCGCCAGTTAGATCTGTTGGGGTGTTGGGGTTTTTCTGCGTTCCTTTGGGGGGTTGGCGGGAATTTGGTTTGTATCGGGATGTACGACATCTTTTTTCTCCCTCCTACCTCGCCCATAGGTTTTTCTTTTTTCGATTCCGAATCCCTGAGGCAGGCATACCCTTTTTTTGCAGGAGTCTTGGAGTCCTTTCGACCTTACCCGCGTCCCTGGGGTTGTTTTTTTTGATTTTCTGTGAGGGGGTGGGGGGGCGGTCATTCGCTTTTTTAGTTGCTGTCCCCCTTTTTTGGAGAGCGTATGAGATTTATGCTGAAAGTAACTCCCTTGCTTTCCCTTGCGATTTTTTTTCATTTTTCCGTAGTCGTCTTTTAACTTTTTGGATACTCCTTTCTCCTAGAGCCTGGAACGCTTCTCTTCTTCTGCCTGAGCTCTCCCCCATTTTTTAGGTTTTCTGACAGTCCACTTGACCACCCCTCCGATGCAGCAGTGTGCCCTTTACTTCTCTTAGATGATCTGAACTTGCACCCCTTTAGTCTTTTCCTTACCCTCTTCTTTAATGCCGGCCTTCCCCCCCCTGCGCCTTCTCCAGGCGATCCCCATCTCCTTTTACTAAGCTCTTTTTCGAGCAGATTTGGCGTTTCAGGTCCCTTTGGGCCACTCGATTACGCCACCGCGCCGGGCGGCCCCTTCCCCTCTTTTCGTGTCTAAACATTTTTCGGTACTGGCCTGCTGGCCTTCAAGCTGCAGATCAAATTTTTCCCACCCATATGGGCTGGTTTTTCTTACCCGTCTACCCCCCCCCTCTAGTGGGTCCGTGGTTTACCCCCGGGGGGGGGTGTTTTACCAGCGCTATTTTTTTCCTTTTCCCCAGGCCCGCCCAGCTATTCCCAATGGAGCCCCGCATGTGAGACCCTTCTCGTCCCCCGGTCGGTCTCCCTGCGTCTTGACAAAAAGGCTTTTTCCTTTTGACGATTTTTTCCCCCTTCCTCTTAGAGCGTTGCTCGCTTTTCCACCCCTCATATCTCTAAGAGGGGTCCTCTCGAGCTTTTTTGTTTCCCTCTCCTGACCCCCCAAAGGCCCTCCTTCTCTTGAGTTAACGCGTTTCCGAACGTCCCCCTTTTCCCCCCCCCCCGACCTGCATTTTATGTATGGTCTCGTTCTCGGGGGATCAGCGGCTGCCGCTCCTTTGGGTAATGGCGTTTCCTCACGACCCAACTCTATGTATTGTTTCCCCACTCCACTTCCCGCTCGTTGCACTCCCTTGACAAGATTTTTTCCCCGGCCTTCGGCGGCACACGCCCGTCCCCTCTTCCGACAGACTCAGAAAGTCCCGCGTTCGCCTTGGGGGTGCGACGGGTTTTCTTTTCCCTTTGTTGGACTCCGTCTCCAGGTCCTTATTGATCCATATCTCTCATGTCTCCTCAAATCATGGCTCCCCCCCAGACTCGTGGCCTGGCCCTTTTTCATTCCTCCTTCTCTCCGTCGCCTTTCCCCTCGTCCGAATCCTTTTATTGGATTCAGCGACTTTGCACCCGCGATGTTTTTGGTTGGGGGCGCCGATTTTGAAGATTGTAGCGGTGTTATGTCATTTCGTTCCCCTTTTCCTGGTCCGTGGTTCCCACCAATACC
>Ga0179593_1360839_pt1 | contig 15720 bp, 15 predicted proteins | sample CZODoug2_1_08_16_FD_185931 | JGI IMG/M metagenome (GOLD analysis project Ga0179593, IMG submission 185931) | Vadose zone soil fungal communities from Angelo Coast Range Reserve, California, USA - CZODoug2_1_08_16fungal (PacBio error correction) | ecosystem: Environmental > Terrestrial > Soil >... | reverse complement strand
CTGTTACTTTTCCCCCGCCAAAAGTCCCTCCCTAGGATAGACTATTTTTCATCTGTTTTCTGCTGCAGATATATTCTTTTTCTTAGGACAGCGATTCGGTCTTTTGACCATCGTCCTTTTCCCATAATTTAACTAATCCGTTCCTAACTTCTTCTGGTCGCCTCGCCCCTTGGATAGAACTCCAAGATTCTGTTCAGAGTCCTCTTTGATCCCCTTAGGACCTACCTTTTCCCTAAGAAGCCACCCGTTGGGCCCTGCTATCCCTCCGTTTCCCAGGTCAAGGAGATACTCATCCCTTGCTTCCCAATCAGTAGGCTTTTTAGAATTCCCGAAGCTAAGGACCTAGTTTTCCCCTTCCTCGACGGCAAGTGCCCTTCCTTACTGAATATATTTTCGCGCCGTCTTCTCCTAAAGGCTGAAAACTACGTCCCCGGCGCTTAGATGTTTTCGAAGTGAATTTGATGCCTTCTAGCTCGTCGCTGCGAGGCTGCTTTGCTTTCCTACCCTATTCAGTTACAGAACTCTGATTTGGGAATCTCGACTCGAATGATTCAAACACGGCACCCTATCACTTGTTACTTTTTCCTTAACTTGAAATTGTTTGGGTCCCTTGCCGCCACGAGGCTTCCCCATTATTCTTTCTGATTTTCCAATGCCTCTGCGAGGCAAGAAAGTCTTGTCCTCTAATTTCGGCATTTTCTTCATGTCCTAATCCTCATTTCGATGCGGTTGAATTTGGAGATTGATTCTGGTAGGTCTACCCCGGATTCTACCGCGGCCCTCCCTGTTCCTCCCTGAGGCTACTACTTATTCTGCGGATTTTTGTACCCCACAGCCTTGGCGACTTCTTCCTTCTGCCTTAAGGTTTCAGGGCGCTACGACCTGGCTACCAGACCTTGATTAGGGTACGTCCCCCTGTCTGTCCTCCCGCGTCCCCGTACCTTGGCATGCCGTTGTCCTTTTTTGTACGCTGTAGAAGGTCTTAGGCTTCTGCTGCGGCCTGAGGCAGTGCGTCGCTTTTTTTTGTTCCAAATGTCGAGTCAGGAAGTGACTCCATGGCGTTTAACCATTTCCTGCCGGCGCTCGAAGAAGCTTATTTGTCGCTCCTCCTTCTTATTTCAATGGACTGTCCACCCCCAGCATTATGCTTTCGTTTGTTTCCCAGTTACCTCATTCATCACAGGCTTGGCCCGCCGTGCTAGCTCTTTTTTTTTCCTATGCCGTCCCTGCGAGCCCTCCCCCTAATTAATTGTCGTCAGTTTGACAGTACCATCTGTTTTACCTAACCTTCGTCGGGTAGTCAGTTCATAGTCCTTTCCCCCACAGGTTCGGATATGTCGTCCCTCCCAACTTTTTACTCCCTCCCTCCTCCTTTAGCGGAAACGTCCTTTGCCTTTTGATTGTGCGGGCACATAGGTACGTCCTTGTCCGTAATGTTTTTGTTTTTTTCTTTAACGAGCTCTCCTTTCCTTGTTTCCTTTTTTGGACCTCTTGCTACGGCCCAGCGAAGCTGGCCGATGGCTCGAGACCCTTCTCCTGCTTTTTTTTTTTCCAAGCGCTTCGATAGTTTGTTCGGGTGTTTTCGGTCGTGGATTCTCTAGTCCTTTTTTCTTCCTTCGCTAAGCTGGCTTTTATCCATGCTTGTGTGATGTTTGTCATGTGCGGTGACCTCCCTTGACACCTCCTTTTTTCAACTTGGCCCCCGATTGCGGGTGGTTGCTCTCATATCCCCCCTTTTTTTTCCCCTTTTAAGCCATCTCTCAACTGTGGGCCTTTTTATTTTTCGTTCCCCCCACCCGACATCCTTAAGCCTGTTTAATAGCTTTTTTTGGCGAAAACGCACGTTCCACGCGTGTGCGTTGGTTCCAACCGATCCCTTCGATTAAGGAAGCCTCTCAACAACTTCCCGTGCTCCCTCTGTCGGCCCTCATTTGTGGGCCGAGGAATAAAGGTTCCTCTTAAGGCTGGTTGTCACCTTCATTTTTTCCCCGGCCATGCCGAAGCCCCCTCCTCCCTGTTAAGCCCCCATCTTGATTTCTCTATAATCTCCTTCGATCGGCGCCTTTTTTTCGGCCTGAGAAGGTTTCCTGTATGGCTGATGTTCGACGGTATAGTTCTTTTTTTCCTTCTCTAGTCCCCATTTTTCCTCCTTTTTTGATCGATAACAGTCTGAGGCCTCTCCCCCCCTCCCTCCTTCCCTTTCCTTCGGGGCGCCCCGCAGCCCGCCCTTTTTTTGATCGCCCTGAATCTTGACTATCTTTGAGATGGCGTTGATCGTCCTTAGTCTTGAGTCCTTTTTCTTTGGTCCCCCTTCAAGGTTTTTTTCGTTCCTGAGTTCCAAGGCTGCGCCGTTGCTGTTTTCCTCCGTTCCCCCCACCCCATAGCTGTGTCCACGCGAGTATCCAACAGAAGACCCCAAAGCGGTGTTTTTTGAATGACTTTGTCGAAAGCATATGCGCTTCAGTCCCATCTTCCCAGTTTCCAAATTCCCTAACTCAAATCTGTCCTGTCATTCCCATCTCGCCTGATTTCCTTCCCTTCCCTTTCCTCTGTGTCCCGACCAATCTTTCCTCAGTCCCCTCTATGTTTTTTCTGTAAAAGTCGGTAATATTCTCGGCACACGGCCCTTTTTTTCCTCCTGGTCCCCTTGGTTTCCTCACTTCAGTGTTTGATTTTTTAATCGACCCCGGATGCACCACCAACCTCACACTCAATTATTCCTTCATCATCCGAGTAATTTTTCATTTGATCCTGGACCCCTCTTTCAAAAACCCTCTTCCTCGCCACTATTTTTTGATCCGCTGTCACACCCCCCAATTTGGTGCCGATATGGGACATAGCGCTTCTCCCCGCGGGATAGCCGGTTTGAAAGAAGTATACAAGTTTCCCCAGTTCTTAAAGCCACACCACCCCCCCTGAACCTGCACTTTCTTGCTTCCGACGTGAACCGCCCAGCCTCCTCTTAGAAGGTAGCGATAAAGCGGTGATGGGCCTCCATTTAATGGCCTTCCCCTTTTTTCCTTCACTTCAATTTCTTTCTCCCCCTGAGGGAACCGGTCCTATGCTTTTCCGACACCTCCTCCCAAACCCGATTTTTTCGTTTCTCGCCGGGACGTCATAGGAAAGCTTTCCTCCGGCGTGACCCCCTTAAATTTCTTTTGTCGTCCTAACCTCATCCTCCTTACTGAGGTGCCGCCTTTTTCAAGGATGGCAAGAAATCCTTCGTCTCTCCTCCCCTTGGTTTGACTCGTGCGCCTGATTAATGGAGCCAAGGCCAGTTATTCAACCCCCCATTGCCTTGTGACAACCCCTAGCCATCAGCCTCCCCGCAAATGGACTCGACCTCACCGGTTAGATCCCCCTTGGACTTAACCAACCGAGAAATTTTTCGGCAAAACCTATGTTCCCCCCCTATTCCTTCTGGCCTACTTTTGCAATGGTTCTTTCCTCCCAGACCTTTTCCCCTACTTCGCCCCCCTTTTCCCAAGTTCTTCATCCAAAAATCCTATTCCTTATCCACCTTTGAGACGGTTTTGGTCCAGGTCGATATCGGTTCCGTAAACGCCTGCCCGCCTCCTCTTACTCCCGAAAGAGCTGATTTTTGACCCCAGTTCGGCTCACTAGAATGAGTCCCCTAGCAGGCCGCGGCCCCCCTCTCCACTCCCCCGACTCCCAGACTCCCCGCGGCGGGGGCCGACCTTCCCTACACTTCCCTTTGACTACAAGGCAACACCATTTATGACGTTCCGGGATGTATTGTCTTGAGATGGGGCGATTACCCCTCTCGTTAGCGCCTTCCTTTCTTTGCTCGCAGCTCGCCCGCGAAATCCACCTCTTCATACGACTTAGTTTAAGTCGGCCCCAAGGCCGCCCTTCTGGTGAGCTTCCGGATTTTTTGAGCCGGGAACATTTTGAGGCCGTCCAGTCGCAATGACTCGACGTTTCACTCCGTATGTGTCCCTCTTGGTAGTGTCGATGCTTTTCACTCCCCTTTAGGATTGTTATTTACTTGCCTGAGCTTCGGGAAGGAGTTTCTTTTTAGCTTTCACCCGGTGCGCCTGGCGATGCAACCGTGTCTCCGCCGTTTTTTGCCCCCCGGCTTCGCTTACTAAGATATTGGCGGACGCTCTCGAGACCTTTTTAGTTCGTTTCTCCGGCCCCTTTTAGTCCCGTCATGCCTTTCTTCCCGGCTTTCGCCTCCGGCAGCTAGCCCAGTCCACGAGTTAATTCGCCTGAATCCTTCCTCTGCTGCTGCCTTATCCTCCCTCCCCCCATTCCCCAAGTCCTTCCCCTTATCTGTCTACTTCTAATCTCACCATCCATGAAGTGGCCTCGTGACCTTGGTAACTCTCCCTGATCTCTCTTCTCCTCCCCTTTCTTTTGGTTTGAGTGCCTCCTGTATTTCCCATTTCCGACTGCCAACCACCCGCCCTTTTTCTTTATCCACCGCTGCCCTGAGACCTTCTCTTTAAGATTCTCTCCGTTTTTAGTTCCCGCGCCGGGAGGCACCCCCTCAATACACATTATCCCTCCTTCCCCCCCCCTCCGCCTTCCAGACGCTCGACGCGGTGGTAGCCTTTCATTTATACAACCAGATATTCTCGACCCCAGGCTCCTCCTCCGGGGTCCTCCCGGTTCCACGCTCTCGCAATTTCCTAACGCCACCCTTACGCTTATCCACGAAGTCCACCCTCAAATGTATTCAAATGATTCTTTAAAGATTCCATCCGATGGGGCTGGCCTTCCCAGACTCTTCTGCGACCGCACTACGCCCTGACGACCCTTCAAGGTTAGATTACTGGCTCTTATTGTCGCTTTCCTCCTGTTCCCCTGTCCCCCTCCCGCGTGAACCCTTACTCTTCTTTCTGGGTTCGCCAATCTTGAGATTCCCCCCCCTCCTGGAGTCGCGTCCTGGGGGAATTGGTTGAAGTCTCTTCGTCTACATAATCCCTGTGACCCCGCAAGCTCTTCCATTGCACGCCCGAGCACTTTGTGTGCTTTTCCTTCACCGACAGTTGATGTTCTGGAATTTCCCCGCGAAGGAGAGGGGTCTGTCCCCAGTTCCTTCATCGTGATTGTCTTCTAAATAAGCCTCCTTCATTAGGACGTCCGCAGGCCGCCGGACACAAGTCTCCCTGCTTCCGGACGGCATGGTCCCTCGAGTAGTTTGGTCGCAAGTCACCGGTGACAGCTCTACGTGATCCGTCTTCCGCCGTGGACTTCCTACTAGTCTTTTTTTGGCTCAAGCGAAGAGTATGTTCTCCCTTTCGAACTTAGCATACTCATGCGTCGCTACCATACCTTAGTTTTTTCCGCCATTTTTGGATCGCCGGCAAGGACGGCTGGAAGTTTTTTTTTCCCTTGTAAGTTTCTTAGTCTTTTGAGGCCGGCCGTCTGTCTTCTTCTCTCCATGGTTTTAAACCCATTCTCTCAGGCATGGTTTCCTCGGGGTTACACATGATTTCGGATCCGTTGAACCGTAGTTCTCATTCATTTTCTTAGAACGGATCAGTCCGGACCAACTCAGTAGCTTATTCTTGGACGGGCGCGTTTTTTTTTCATAGTAGATAAGGCCTTTTGTAGCCCGTCCCTTTCCGCCCCTAGTGTAACGAGTCCCGCTGGACAGTCTATTAATCCCTTTTTTCTCGTTCCCCGTCGACCATCTGCTGTCTGTAAAACTCCCTTTTTTAGTTCGGTTTTAGTATTAATTAGTTAGGCTCGACACCAGGTACCCTTTCTTTTGTCGACCTATTAACCCGTTCAGAAACCATCTCCTCCCATCCTATCTTTTTCCCCTGCCTTGCTTTAAGTCTCTTTCATTGGCATCGGGACGGCATTTTCATGGTGTTGCAATTCCCCCCCATTCTCTCCCCTGCAGGCGTTCTCCGATTTAGGGCCGGCAGAGAAGCTGGGCGATTCCCCCGCTAACCATTACATCTCGCAGAGCTCCTTGGGTCGGCGTTTTTTTACTCTCGTCCTCTGCCCCCATTCCAGGCCCTCCCTTTTTCCTCTTTTGATTACCCGCAACGTTCTGTTTTTCTTTCGCCTGGGTTTCCTGAGTTATAAACCCTGACACCCGACTCTTCCCCCTCCCTTCTAACACGCCGTGGGTGGTGCTCGAGACTCTCCTTTACCCCCCCCCTCGTACATATCTTTTAAAGGTCTCCTTCCCCCTTGATTTTCGGGCCCCTATGCCTTGCTTCGCGCTGCATCGTTTGAACTCTTTGAAAAGGGAAAACGTCGACTTTATTGCCCTTTTTAAATGCTTTCGAGTGCCCAAGGCTTCTTAATTTTTCACCCTGCCCAAACTGTTCTTATCAAGTTGAGATACGTTTTAAAGTTGTTCAGGATTGTGGTTCACATTCATTTCTTGCGCATATCCCTCCGATTTGGTTGTAATCGGCCATCCGAAGCGGCCCCCCCCTGGATCCCTTTCCTTTGCAAAGAGTCAACTAATAAATGTCGATAACCGTCCCCCTCTTCTATCGCCGTTATGAGGCGATCGGGCCTTTCTTTTGAGAAGGCGCTTTGATTTCGACTTTTCTTTACGTGGCGACCCCTTTCCTGTTGTTCATCTCTCTTACCCTTTTTTGTTGTCTAGAGAGGAACCCAAGTCATGTCGATTCAGTTTACAGTCCCATCAGCAGAGGCCCGTCGGGCTTCGGGGACGCCGAATCCTCGTCTAGATTCATTTTCCTGCGATCGCTTCTAGCTGGAGGTTGTCCCTTGGTAGTGACGTCCTTGTGCGTTGAATTTTTCCCCGATCGGCGGCGGTGCCTTTTCCAACGCATCTTTGCCGCATGTATGTCCGCTTCCCAACCCCTGCCTTCCTTCCTGCAGGCACCTTATGAAATTGAAAGGCTGGTTTTTCATGAGGCCCAATTGGGTGAGATCCCTTTGCTCTCGAAGCCATTTCCGTTTTGCTTCGACATTTGCGCCCCCCCCTTTTTTTTCTTCGTTTTCCCACATCGATCAGCGACGTTCTCAATCCCAATGATGATTATGATTTTTGTAAACTTTTGTCCCATCAAGGTCGCAAACTTTTCTATCTACCTTGTTTTACCCTTCGTTCCTATTTTCTTTCAACTCCTTTTTTTTTTTCCGCCTGGAAAGTGTCAAGACCGTTTTCTTTCAAGTTTTTAATCGACTGGTTGCGACCATGACTAAATTTTTTGCTCCATCCCTTAATTTCCCTTTTTCTTCTGTCTGGTCTACCCTATCTCCCCTACGTCCCCCCCCGACGACAAGCTTTTTTTTATTTCGCGGCTACGCTGTCACCCCCCCAAACCCATCTTGACGTGATTTTGTATCGCCAGGTGTCTACGCCTGCCCTCCCCGCTGTGAATTTCCCGCCCCCCCGTCGCAATTAGTCAATATGTTCGATAGCCCCCCACCACCGCCCGGCACTTGTTGATTATCCTCGATTCGGTTTACTGACTTTTCCGAAGTCGTCGGAGTTACCACTCGGTGCTTTCCGCCAACTCGTCACGTTAATTGACTGGTGTCTCTACTTTCCCCTATTGAACGGGAAACCCTTTGCGGACCTGGTCTACGTTAAAGAGACAACAATTACTTAGACTTTCTGTCCCTGAAGACTATCTTCCCCACGATTCGCTGCACTGCTTACCAGCACTCCTCATGATCTACGAGGGCAAGTCTTTGACCCCCCTTTCCTGAATCAGCTCGGGAGACTTCGAGCCTTTTCTGGGAATGAAGCTTTCGCGGACGCATGGGATGTCTCCTTCCTTCCCAGACCCCCCCTCCTAAGCAGTTGCTTCACCTGCTCGACATGGTGAACACTCCGCCAGATCCCTTCAGTCTCAAGACGGAACCACCCTTTTTTTGAAATCCGGCGTCCTCACGCTGCACTTCCCACCTTTGTTGCCGTTCGCCCCCGACTTTTCAGTCCCCCCCTACGATATTCGCCCAACCCCTTTCCGTGAGCTAACCCTTTCGATTATACTCAAGGCCGTTGCTGCCCTCCCACATCCTCAGGTGACGCCACTTCCCCCCCTTGAGACGGATGCTTTGAACGCTTTTTAGTTTCGCCGACCCCTCCCCTCTCTACGCCATGACACATGCCCGCTCCGCATTCAAAGAAGAGCCGGAAGGCCTGACGTACGCCGGTTGACGTAGAGGCCTAGTTCCGCCGAGCAGGCCGAGATTTTCTTGCCCTTTTTTATCAATGACACTCGCCTGGACCTCGGCTTTGCTCCATCAACCCTACAATGTCCCTTTTCTGGTTACCGGCACACGTGCTTTCAGTTCTCATCTGATGCGCATGAGGTTGCCCTCTTCACTGATAGTCCCTCACATCGCCTCCACTACTTACTTGTCTTCCCTATGTCCTTCGCCGCGTCTCCCCTCCCCAGATCTCTCTTCGGCTGGCCGGTTACATGACTCGTGGACGTAAGTTTTTTCACCTCGGATTTGGCAAAGTGATTCCGGCACCCTGAGCCAGTGTCCGTGCCAAATTCTCTCTCTACGTTGACTCTTCAGTGCCAGGCCTCCGATGAGGCGTCCCCTTCTTTCTCTATGTTACCGATATTTGCACGTCTAGGTGTGCGTTTTTATCATCTAAGCTCCGGTTCCTTTTGACGTCGCTAGAAACCGTTTTCGTGTCCCCCGCGGCATAGACTCTCCTCAGATCTTGCCCTTGCCCCTTCGAGGCACCACTCTCGATGAGGGCGCTCGTTTACCCTCTCGTTGAGTTTAATTCCTGGTCATAGTTGATGCTTCCTATGCAGATTAAGTCTCTGACCCTACTTAGGATCTATGCTTTCTAAGGAAATCCTCCACGCATGTCTCCTGTGTCGGCTCCGAGCAACGGAGAGGTTTTGGCCCGGCCTTAAAAATGAAGTAAGTACAATTCTTTCCCAAGTATGTTGTTGTTTACTCTTTTTCCTTATCTTTTCCAATACACTATGACCAACCCCCTAACTCCTTGTATGGTCGAGCCTAGACCCCATGATGGGGCCAAGGATATTATGTCAGATGACACTAGTGATCTTCGGACACTGGGGTATGGTAATACCCTCCCAGAGATTTGTGTTTTTTAGTTGCAATATGTAACCCAACTACGCCATTTTCTCGCAACGACGCGAGTTTTGTACGCGCGGCTTCTCAGATCTTTCGACGCGGCTGATGGCAGTGGAAAGCCCTGTTTACTACACGGTTTTCCTAGAAAGGTCATCCCTCCACCGGGGTACCTGAGTCCTGAAATCCCGGTTCTTCTGCACGATCTTCCCAGACGCCCATTCGATGGTATGACGCATCACCCCCCGTGCCGCCCTTTACCTTCAGTAACGCCCCCTTTCTATAGCGGCATAGGTGACCCGCCTGGAAGGCTACTTGATCTTTTAATGCCCCCTTGCCCTTTGAACCCTCCCTTCACAGAAGCGCTTTCCGACGGTTCACCCTTTTATATGCGAGAGAGAGCTCGATGAGGGGACCCTTCCCCCCTAGGAATTATTCCCTATTATTTGGGTAAGCGCCTCCCCTTGCCTTCCTTCCTCTTGATCGGCACGTACGAGCACTGGTTTCTTTGTCTCCTCGACGAACTTGTTTCCGGTTCGTAACCCTCACTGTTTGTCTGTGGGCGGTGTTTTGCTAACATACCTCTTCCTTTTTCTATCCCTTCAGATCAGCCCATTTACGGCCGGATAGGCCCCACATACGGTTTCGTTCGTGTATCTTTTCCTTCGGCTTTTGTGCGAATCCCAGAAGATGTTCCCGCGTGCCATTCATCCGTTCCGTCCTTTCTGTGGCTTCCTTTCGGTTTCCCCCCCTTTGCATTTTGTCGCGAAGTACCGAAGCGTTCCTTTCGACAGGCCATACCGTATCATTTTTTTTATTGCAGCCCCCGGTTCTGGGTCGTCCCTCTAGCACCTTTTTTTGGGCAATTAATGTTTTTTCGTCCTCCGGTCGGGTTCGAACTTCTGTAGGTTTTTTTTTCCCGGCTGATGTTCGCCGATTTTTTCTGTCGCGTCGAACTGCCTTCTGGCCTGTGTCCCCTGATGCCGTCAGCGATCTCAGCCTTCGTAGCTTGTGGCACGGCTTCTTCGCGCCCTGATTATCCCACTCCTTCCTTCTCTTATTGTCTTGACTTCTTCCCTAGTAGATGGTTTTTTTCCCGTCCGTGAGTCAGCTAGTGTAAGTTCATTCCCCGGAGTTAGCCGACCATGAAGTCGATTCTTTCGCCCCTTTGACGTAGACACTGGCTGACCGTAACAGATAGTTTGTCCCGGTCATACTTTTTTCCCCCCCTGGTACATGCATGCTTTTCTACTTTTAGTAAAAGAACCGTTTTTTGTAGTCCCCATACTATACCACTAAACGGATCCGGACGGTTCCCCCCCCCCCCCCCACTTTGGTTGGAAGCTTCTAGTGATTGGACCTAGCGCCTCTGGTCAGTTTTGTGTGTACTTGAAGCACCCTCTTAGACCGGTCCTGGTCCGGAGGTGTCCTCCGGGCGAGCGCTTTTTTGCGGCTGTATGGATTTCGTCACCAGGAGTCCTCCAAGAAGCGCGATACGTGGCGTAGTTTCGGTTTTTCTCACGCGCCCCATCTACCCTGTCCTCTTCGCGGGGATACGCCCCAAATTGTCTTTTATGTTTGTCATTGCTGTGTCGCGTTCAAAACTGACACAGCCTCTTCTTTCCCTTCGGGAACAAATCTGGTGTTTCTGCGACCACTTACTTTCCCATAGTACATATCCCATTTTTTCACTGATTTTCGGGACAAAGCAATTCAGAAATTAGCTTTCGTTTCTGCATCTGATTTTTAGCACTACTCATCCCACTCATATGCAACACGATGTGTGCTCCCTGCGACGGTCTTTGGCCCCACTTTCTAAATGTTGCTCTCGCACTAGGCCGTAGCAACCTCGAAGGCCCATGCCCCCCCCCCACCTGTTCTCTCTACCAGTTTATACTTTTGATGAACCCTGCAGGCTGTGGATCCGCAGAAATCAGCTGCTCCCAATCCAGCTCTGTGGCCTTCGGCACCTGTCCCTACCTTCGTCAACACCTGCCCCACAAGACAAGGCAGGTTCGAACCAAGGCCGATCCAGCCGTTCGTCAATCATTCTTATCGCGCATTCGTGCATTTTGCACCCTCTTCTTGGCATGTCTGGATGTTTCCTGTTCCTTCGTGGTTATTTATATATTCTTTTCAGAGTTGTTGTTTTTGGAGAGATTCCAAATTTGATATACTTCCATAACACAGCAAGAAGCCGGCGGACCTCGTTTCCCGAAGCAGTGCCCTACTTAAAGTACGATTCAGCATGATCTTGGTGTGTAGTATTTGAAGTCGTGTGCGTTCGAATTTTTAAGAGGGCGGCCGTTTTATAGACCACCATGCTCTGAATATGCGCGTCTGTCCTCGGCACACCCCTGATGTAAGCCAAGGCCAATTGTTTTTTCCCCCACCGGCGACGAAAATGGGGCAATGAGGCTTTGTAAGCTCCAAGCCACTATCAAGTTTGCCACCCTTTTTTCTAACCTTGTCCCTTCCGAGTGAGTTATTTCTTAAGATGCGAGGAATCAAGGTCTTTGAAGGTGGTGCGTTTTACCCCTCCCAACTAACGTCCACCCCATTTTGAGATAGGTAATAGTGTTTGTACTTCCCCTTCCTCACACCCCGCCGGCGTTTTTAGCCCCCGGGGAATGCCTTCCTCTTTGTATTTTTACGCCGACCGGACCTTTTTCGAACATGAAAATCACACTCCAATTCCTTTTTGGTCCATACTCCCGATTATTTCTCTATTTGGCGCAGGACGTTTTACTTTTCCACCGCCGAACCGCACGGAGTCCCGGTCGACGTCTGTTCCCCCCCAGCTGAGTTCTGTGCGCGAGTGCATCGTCAATATTCTTCCTTCCCCTCAATGGTCTTGGCACCGCTCCCTTTTTTGGGTTAGTCTCATCTGTTCGATTGCAAGCCAACCCCCCCCCTTTTCACTGCGGAGCCGCGGATATTGCCGTTCCATCCGGACGGAGAATGTCCTGATTTTTTTTTCTCCCAGACGGTGCTTCCTGAAAACTCGTCTTCACAACCGGTTTTTTGGTCGCAATATCCTTGACTACCCCTACGCTTTGTGTATCCTGAACCTGTTCCAACAGATCTTCATCTACTTTTGCTTCGCCGGACGTACCCTCTCCTGCCTAATTGCGCACGAAAGCTTTTTCCCTTTTGACCCCAGTTAGGAGACATCAACCATTCCGCCGATGTGTTGGTGTCGATCATGACTGTTTTCAGTCCTCCTGTTCGCGCCCCTCCCCGCGGTGGATGTTGATTTCTCCCTTCTCCTTCATCCTTGTGCCCCCCCCCCCCCCCCACAGGCATTTTCCCATACCCTTGCTGAGCGACATGGTGAAAGTGATGACGATGCCTCCAGTCGCCCAGTCACTTCTACCGACCCCTACGATCCCCCGAAACACCTTTGAATTCCAAATTTTTTCCCCTCTTTTCGCCCAGAAACGGTGGTCCCCCTCTTGTTTTTTTTGTATCGAAGCCTTTGAGCGGCTTAGGTCCTCCCCCTTTTTTCTATCCCCTGAACAGGCCCCTGTTGCTGCCGACCCCCCTGTCAGGAAGCCCTTGCGTTTTGACGGATGCCGGTACTATTATTCTTTGTATGGATGCCCCGCACCCCGCTCTCGCCGACCTCTTTTTCTTCCTCCTCGACCCCCTGACGAGTCGGAATTGGTTGAAGGTTTTTCTCCTCACGATGAGTCCCCCCTTTTTACGGGCGATCGCGTCAGTAACTTAGGCCACCGCCGTGCCGACCGCTGCTTCGGGGGTCCCCCGAACGTCTTTTTTCCACCCCTCACGGTCTAGGACTTCCACAAGGCACAATTCGTGTGCCGGAGCATCTATTTTCCTTCGCTTCCCTTTTTAAAAGTGTCTTCTCGCTGTAGCCTCAAGTACTTTTTCCTGTCCCCGACTTTCCCTACGCCGCTATCTGCATAGTCTCTTCGTCCCCGGTCGAAAGTATTTAGCCGCGGAGGAGGGGGAACAGTCTTTAGGCGTCCTCTAGAAGAACTGTCAGGGAAATTCCTCCGTCGTCGGTGATAGTTCGTGCGGTCGGAATCTCCCCTTTCCCTTGCCGGCCCATCGGGTCTATCGGGATGCTTTATTTTGCGGGTCCCCCCCATACGACAGGTACCCCTTTCTGTTCCGAATGAGACACGGTTTGCCGGGTGACAGCTTTTGCGCCCGTGAAGATCTTTTTTTAGAATCTGCTGTTCGACCCTTTTTGCTTCTCGTTTCCGCTCGGAAATTCTTGGAGGAACGAATCTTTTGTGACGGTCCTGTTTAGCAGCGCCCTCCCATCGGTCGGGCCCACACATCCCCCCCTTTTTAGGAGCCGGAAATATAATACGGGCGCTGTCGGCCTCCCCCACAAGTCCTTTTTCTTTTGGCCGTTGTGACCAATGGGACCTTCTTCTCTTTTTCTTCCCCTCCCCCCTTTTGTTGTTTTCCTTTTTTTCCTTCATGTATTTAAATATACGGCCCCCCTTCGTCCGGGTGGAGCCCTCCTACCTGTCGTTCTTCTGCGCCTGCGATGATCCTTCCGGTACTTTTGGAACAGAGCCGAGGCGTCTTAACAGAATCACCCCCCGCGATCCCCGAGGGAAAAATTTTTCCCTTCATCCCAGCATAATCTTCGAACGACGCCGCTTTCGCTCGCAGCTTAGACGACCCAAGCTCCTTTCTCTGCCTTGGGGGGTCTTTTCTGTGACCGTTAATTCGGCCGCCCGCCCCAACGATTATTGATTCCCCCTGCCGGCCCCACGATAGAACAGACCCTTCTCGCCAATAAGGTTCCCCTTTGCCGCAGCGCTCACCTACGTTATGACTTGATCGCGTGCAGGCCTGTTTGAAGTTCTCCGTCTCCCGACCTTTGAAGCCTTTTCCCCTATCTCCCCCTTCCCCGTGAACCCGAGTCCCCCCCCTTCCCCGTTCCGATTTGGGTCTCGTAAATATATGCGATAGGTTCTTCCGATTTTTGAGGGGGGGGACCAGTTAAGCACTCTTTCATCCCGCGTACAGTTTCTCTCTTGGACTCCCAATCCTCCTTGTTGCATCATGGGTTATATGAACTTTTTTTCCCCCTGTCTCCGATGAACAGGTTCAGTTGCCCCAAGCCCCGTTTTAGTTGTTCCCCCTGTTATTAACTTTGTTTTTTCCTTCCTCCGTATGATACAATAGTTAGATCGTTCTTCCCTGCCACGACAATTTCCCTTGTGATGTGGCGCTGCATTCATGCGTCCTTCTTGGAGGTCTTTTCGTGGGGACCCCTCCCGGCGATCCCTTGCCAGGCATCCGTCCTGCCCAGGGCGGCGCGGATAGGCGGCCAGCAAAGTGGCGACTTTAGGAGCATTTTTTTGTGGGATCGCCCGGGGACAGTTAAGACGCAGTTCGCAAATACTTGATCGCCCAGGTTTTTCACAGTATGGGGACAACGGCCCTTGTGTTTTCTTTTCCGTCGCGGTCGGTTCCGCTTGTAGGCGGAAGTTTCTCCCCGGTTGAGGCAGCTTAGATCGGGGTTCACCATTTGCATTTAAGTAGCCCCTGCCTGTGGCAATGATGACGCAGTTTTTCCTCCTCCTAGGGTGTACTCCCGCAGGCTTCTTCGCCCGCTTCTCTCTCGTTCCCACCAAAGCAGTAGATTTGCGGTCGTTGAGGGAGCCGGACCTTAGACACCTAGTTCTTGTCACTGCTGTGCTTGTTGGAACGCTGACCCCTTCCTCGTCTCAATCTTTGCCTCTCTTTTTGTCGAGTCTTTTCTGACAATCTGATGACACGTACACACCTTTTTTTCGGGTAGTACCCCCGGTCGACACCACCTCCCCTGACTTATTCCGAGGGGTAAAGCCCCTCTTTTTATCACACTTTACGATCCTCTCCGCTTATCGGAACCGGCTCCCCCTTTCTTTTTAGTGCGCGGAATTTTCCGCCGGGCATTTTTTGTCTTCCCCTCCGATGCTCGGACGGCGGAGTGGACAGTTTTCTTTCCCCTCTCAAGTCCTGGATCCTGATTCCTCCTGGCGATGGCTTCCTCCCGCTGTTTGTGTGACAGATAGTGATACGGGGCTTTTTGCTGGTTTCGCTCGAGCAACCCCACCTAGGACGCCTCCTATGTATGATTATTTTGACAGACCCAGAATTTTTTTTAGTGCGTGTTTTGCCCTAGTGTTTTACTCCTTCAAAAACTGAACCGGGTTTTACATATTCCCCCTCCATTCCCTCCGGCGTTGTTGCCCCTTTATTCACCTACTTTTAAAACAGATCCTTCGCACATTTTGATTTTTCTTCCGGGCAATCCCATATTCCTTCTAGAGCTCCCTCTGTCCCGACCCGTCCCCTAGGCCTTTCCCAACCCAAGATTGGGCCTCAATTTGTCTTGTACTTGATAAAGTGAGCCCTCCCCTTGATTCCTACCTTCTGAGCATCCCCCTGCACCACCCACCGATTGTTCGTCGTTTAACAATGTCGTTTGCCCTTGACCTCAGGTGTGGGACCTTCCAATCAAGGACTCTTTCATCGGCGGTGTTGGCCCCTTGTCAAATAGTCCGATAACCCCGGCAAAAAATGAAGTGCCGCAGACCATTTCCCTTCCTATCCCGCCATCTTCATCTCGATCATGTTGCTCCATTTCTTCCCTTTCACTTTGATGCCATGAGGTTCCTTTTTCTGGACGGCCGATGGATCGAATTAGTT